>WBZO01003557.1_pt1 | contig 18001 bp, 15 predicted proteins | sample 5204261 | NCBI WGS metagenome assembly WBZO01 (sample SAMN12412400, study PRJNA552823) | activated sludge metagenome | isolation source: activated sludge from anammox sidestream of wastewater treatment plant... | place: USA: North Carolina | collected 2017-09
AGGTTGTCTTGCCGCACCCGGAAGGGCCGAGCAAACACAGGATTTCTCCACTATCAAGTTCGAGGCTGACATCGTCGACGGCGATGCTCTCGGACGCGAATGCTTTCCGGGCATGGATGACTTCCAACAGTGACACGGGCTAGAACTCCCCCTCCCCGCCAAAGCGGAAATGTTCGATCACGACGAAGGCGACAACACAGACCACCAATAGCAGGGCGCTCATCGCCATAGCCTGACCGTAATTGAGCGCGCCGGGTTGCCCGAGAAATCGATAAATCGCGATAGGCATCGTCGGTGTCTCCGGTCGAGCCAGGAAAACTGTCGCGCCAAATTCGCCCATGCTGATCGTGAAAGCGAACAAGGCCCCCACGAGCAGCGGGCGACGAATAAGCGGCCAATCGACTTCTCGCCAGACATGCCACCCATCAGCGCCTAACATAGCAGCTGCCTCACGCAACGAGGGTAGAATGCTGCGAAATCCGGGCAGCACGCTACGCAAGACAAAAGGAGTGGCGACGACAGCGTGGGCGAATGGCAGCAGAATAATAGAAGAGCGAAAGTTAAAAGGAGGACGAGCCAGAGCAATGATATAGCCCAGCCCGAGAGTGACAGCTGAAGTTGCCAGCGGCAACATCAAGAGCGCGTCGAGAGCGCGAGTCAACGAAATATGTCGGGATGTTCGCTCCCATCCGGTCAATATTTGCGCTGCGATAAGCCCTAATATAACCGATACGGCCATTGCCGTCAGAGCGATGAGAACCGAGTTCAGCGCCGCCTTACCGGGCGGCACAAAAAAGAGAGAATCGGCCTGGTCGGTAAAAAGTGCGCTGTAATAAGCCAGGGTCAGGCCACTCTGACCACGAAGAGACCGGGCGACGAGAGCCAAGAGCGGAGTGCCTGCCAGCAGAAGAGTCGCGGCCACATTGCCGTAGACAAAAGCTTTCTGCCGCACCGTCCGCACAGTCATCTCCACAACGCGACGCGGGCCAGCATGAACCGGCCGGGCAATATTGGCCTGAGTGCGTGTATATATCCACATTAGAATAAAAGTGAACAGTAGCTGCCACAGAGACAGAGCAGCGGCGACCGGCAAGTTAAACTGATGCAGCGCTTGCCGATAGATCTCCACTTCCAGGGTGGCGAATCGTGGGCCACCGAGAATGACGACCACGCCGAAACTGGTGAAGCAGTAGATAAATATCAACACTGTGGCGGCCATGATCGCCGGGCGAAGTAACGGCAAGGTTATCTCAAAGAACGCCCGCAGGGGTGACGCACCCAACATCTGAGCGGCCTGATTCAACGACGGGGGCAGATTTTGCCAATAGGTACTGAGAAGGCGAAGGGCGACGCTGTAGTTAAAGAAGATGTGAGCCATCAGGATGATCCACACCGTTTGATTCAAACGAATAGGAGCAGCGCTCAGGTTCAGTAGATCTCGCAGCCAGTTGTTGACGATCCCAGTCGGGCCGATCAGTGCGATGAAGGCAGAGGCGACGACAACTGTGGGCAGCACAAAGGGTAGCGTCGCCAAGGCTCGCACCAATGATTTACCACGAAACTGGAATCTGGCCAGAACATAGGCGCCGGGAAAAGCCAAGAGTAGTGTTAAAAACGTGGATACGGCCGCCTGCCACGTAGTGAACCATAACACGCGCAGCAGATATGAGGAGGTAAAAAGGCGCGTCAGCGCAGAGGTATCCAGTTTGTTGCTGGGGAATAAACCTAATCTGAAGATCGCACCCAGAGGGTAAATATAGAAAATAGTGAAAAAGAGCACCGGCAACAGGAAAACGGCGCCCACCACGATCCGTCGTGGCATCCAGGAATTGCGCATCGTGGCAGGCGCGAGGCGTGTCATCGTAAGACGACCTCCGTCCAGGCCTGGATCCAGGCCTCGCGATTAGTGGCGATGCTCTCCGGGTCAAGCTGAACCGGCGCCACAGGTATGCGGCTATATTGCTCGAATACTTGTGGCAGATCGACCGTTTCATTAGCCGGATAGACGAACATCTTCAACGGGATATCCTCCTGGAAACGGCGGCTCAGCAAAAAATCAATCAGCTGTCGAGCCTCCTTCTCCACCGGAGTCCCGCGCAGGATGCCGGCGAATTCGATTTGGCGGAAGCACGTTCCATCAGCCACGACCGCGGCCGTCGGCGGCCGATCTGGCATGGTCTCAGCATAGTACATTTCAGCCACAGGGCTGCTCGCATAGCTGACGACGATCGGGCGGTCGCCATCAGACGCCGCACTGAAGTAGCTGTAATACGCCGTTTCCCAGTCATTGACGACCAGGACATCATTGCTTACCAGTTGTCGCCAATAGTCCAGATAACCATCTTCACCATATGTCCCGATGGTCGTCAGCAAGAAGCCCAAACCCGGGGTCGATGTCGCCGGGTTCTGAACAACCGTCAAGCCCGAGTAAGCAGGATCGATAAGAGCAGCCAACCCTTCTGGCGGTAGTAACCCGCGCTCAGCGAACCAGCTTACATCGTAGTTGAGGCATATATCGCCAAAATCAACGGGCAACGCTCTGTTCTCAGGGTCGAGCTTCAGCGAGTCGGCGATGTCCGCCAGCACAGGCGAGTCATAGGACAGGAACAGATCGTTATCCAGCGCCCGACTGAGAAAGGTGTTGTCGACGCCATACAATACATCAGCCAAAGGCACATCCTTCGACAAGACAGCCTTGTTCACAATCTCGCCACCGTCGCCACCCTTGAAGACTTCCACGTGAATGCCCGATTCCGCTTCGAAGTCGGCGAGCAATTCAGCAGTCATATCGAAACTATCGTGGGTCATCAGCCGGACAACCGGCGGCTTTCTCCCGGCTAATCCTCCGCCGGCCGAGCAAGCGACCAACAGGAGGAGCAACGGGAACGTTATCCCAATGACAATCCGTTTCATTTCGCGCCTCCCAAAATAAAATCGCCCCTGATTCAGGGGCGATAGAAACGATCGAGCGTCATTTCCCTACGCCAGTATTACCTGGATCAGGTTGAGCGGTTTGTTCCGGATCATAGAACATCTCAGCGTGGTTTTCCCACGCACCCGCAAGACAAAAATGATATTGTTCAATTTAATTATAGATGGGGACAGAAAGAGAGTCAATCCGGCTTGACTTTCCACGATCTTAACCTATAATTACTTCTTGTTGTTGCGGGGTAGAGCAGAGGCAGCTCGTCGGGCTCATAACCCGGAGGTCGCAGGTTCGAATCCTGCCCCCGCGACCAGTTTGGCCCCAATTGCTTGGGGCCTTTTATTTTCTACACAACTTTCAGCCTGTTCGAAGAAGCCGTCCGGCTAGTATGCAATACGCATTCTGGTCGACCCTCTCAAGGGCATCAAGGGTTTTATCGAAATCATGCCCCGCAAGAATAATGCCGTGATAGGGAATCAGGATCGGCATAGCCTGCTTACGCATAAGCTCCTCATTCCCACGCATCGCTTCCAGCACCTTCTCAGCAAGCTCTTTTGTATGCCCTGGGGCAGCCTCGCAATATCCGATTGTTCCAAATTTCTGCGTGCCTTCCAGTAAGGGTTCAATGGAACGACAAATCGCTGTGAATGGCATCACATTCATCGGATGCGCATGAATCACTGCATGAACATCCGGGAAATTGCGATAAATGTATAGATGCGACCAACCCTCTCGCGAGAAAAGCGGCGAACGCGATACTTCGTCGTCCGCCCATTTCCCTATCAAAAGCTGATCTGGATTCAAATCCCAATGATACTTTTGGCCCGCGAACGTCGGGCTCATGTAAATATCATCCCCATGGCGAGCACTAATATTGCCGCCAGCCAGGTCAGTTAACCGCCGATCGAACATCAACCGTCCTGCGTCACAGATCTTCTCAGCTATAGACATCATTCTTCAATTCCCTCAACGCATAATAAGGATATAGGCCTTCTCGATCCATCCGCGCCAGTTTGATTCGCTGATGGGATTATCTATAGCCCATATACCAATCCTCCAACAACTGTTCATATCTGAAGAATTCTGTATAGGGGCGTCCATATTGCCGACAAATAGAGTGTAGTTCTCGCATTCGCTCCCGGGCAATCGTATTCAGAAATATATCCCGATCATCCGGAGATACTCCTAGAGCTTCTTTCCAGACGGCTCGTCCAGCAAGAACTCCGCTTGCGCCAGCCATACAAGCCGACTCGACCTGTTGCGCAAAGACGGGAAAGTCAACGCCCGCGCTAAGGAGTACCCAGGGGATTTCCGAAGCTTGACTTATAGATCGGCAAGCTTCATCCCACGTCGCCGGATCCGCTTGTGCGTTTACATCAACAGGGAATTCGACTTTGAGAACATCTCCTCCAATTGAAGTGAGATCCGAGGCCGCCTGGACAACCGCATCAGTCCGCTGCTCGGGATCAAGTTGTGAGTCATCTGGATTCGGCGAGTAAGTTAAGATTTCCAGGAACAGAGGGATATCCAGGCGAGCACACTCATCATGAACTTGAGCGACCAATTCCTTCATCTGCGAAGCAGTTTCCGACTTTGGGTGATAGTAAACCAGCAACTTGACCGCAGAAGCCCCCAAGCGCTTGATTTGATCAACGCCCCAATCATCCGAGAGGCGACTAATTCTGGCGTGCTTTGGGCCGGCAAAGCCACTAACTTCAACAGTTACAATCAACCCACACGCCCCGGGTAGCGAGGAATCAGCGACAGAGGGTCCCGCACCGATAGAGGGATCAAGCAAAAACGCCGTTGAAACAGGGGCCAATGCTTTCACAGTCGCTCGCTTAAATGCTACCGCCTCTGTGTATGGTTCTGCCGATTCAACAAAGACCTTCTTAATCGCTTGACGATGGTCTAGTGCCAAAATATTGAAGATCCCATCTTGGTCAGCGCATTGGCTAAGCCCCCGGGACTTCCCCAATGATAACGTCTCTTTTCTCATTTCTTTCTCCAACTAATCTTTCAGGGTGTTTGTATTCCCCCAAGGTATTCAATGCATTTGTCCACACTAACTTCCACTGGTTCATCTGTATTTACAGTCAGGTGTGGAACTTCGAGTGGATCTGCACTATCTCGAAGGCGGAGATATAACGTATAACTTCTATTGGAAGCTAGATGGTTCCCCGAAATCGCATCTCTTTCAATCCGCCCTCTCGCGACCTCATCAGAACAGACACACTGAATAAAACGTAATTCGTGATTTTTCTCTCGACTGTAGCGAATCAGGTAGTCGACCTGAGTTTTCTTGGAATACGTGCGGCCATCCAGGACAATATGCCGATCAACGTCTTTTTTAAGGTGGTATTCAGCTACTTGAAGCATGACGCCAACAACAAAATCATCTTGAGCATCTGAATACTCAATATCCGATGAGGAAAAAAGAGCCGCACGAACGCTATCCTTATCTAGCACAACTGCAGAGAGTCTTTGTGACAAAAGGCGAGCAAGGGTGGATTTGCCCGTACCCGGCAGCCCGGCCATTACGATAATCAAGAGAGCGCACCTGTCTCCAATGTCAATCCATGAAGCCACTCAAAGGTCTCTGTTAGATCAGTGCTCTTAAAAATCAACGACCCTGCTACAACGCCATCCACCCCGGCCTTACGCAACGCTGAAACGGTGTGATCCCGGATTCCACCATCAGAAAAGACTTTCACTTTATGTTCAAGCCCAGCCTTAAGGACCATATCCTTAAATCGGCGAATTCTCTCGTAGATAAGGGCGGAGGGTTTTATGCCCTTGATGCCCATCGCTGTCCCCATCACGAGGAGCATATCGGCAAGTTCCAGGTATGGTTCTACAGCCTGTGGTATCACGTCAAGCCCCACGGCAATGCCAGTAGAAACACCTAGTTGCCGTGCTGCTTCGAGAGCGCTGGGCATGAGCGGCCCGTTCTCAACATGGACTGTAATTAAGTCAGCTCCGGCCTCGACAAAAGCGGGGACGTGCTCCCGAGGGTTAGTCGTCATCAAGTGCACATGAAACGGTCGCTGGGTGAGAGGCCGCAAAGCCGTCACCAGATCAGCGAAGAACAACAGGCCTGGAACGAAGTGCCCATCTGAGACATCGATGTGATACATATCGACATAAGGATCCATCCGGCAGATATCATCTGCGAAGCGAACCATGTCGGCCGACCATAATGAGCATTCCACAATTAAGCGATGAGTTGGCATTCCTTGCCAGAAATCCATAATTTGCCCTCTAGTTAAATAACAAAGAGTCCACACTTCAGGAAGTCAATTACTATGCGTTGTCATGTCCTCGATAGCCAAAGTCAGGTATTTCGACCGGGACACCATCGTTCATAGCGGACTCTTGAGCGCATATACCAGCACAGGTAATAGTTGCTGCGAGAACCTCATCGACCTCGGCTTTCCTATCTTCAACAATTGCGCGGAGGAATTGATGAGCCAAATGCGGATGAGAGCCACCATGACCCACTCCCTGCCGGAAGGACGTATGGCCCGTATCACTGACAGTCTCCCGCTTCGTAAATTTAGCGACCTCAGGAGGCAGCAATTGGTCCGTATCAGGACAATAGATTTTCTCAGCATCATCAATGCCGGTGTGAATGACATGCCCCTCATCTATCATCAATTCCCATTCAAACGATGCTTCGGTCCCGTATATATCAAAACCTTCGCGACATTGACGGATAGTTTCGTTAATCCATCGGGTGGATTCAGCCACCACATCGCTATCCTCAAAACGAAAAGTCGCTGTGATCACCGAATGCGGGCAGCCATGATTATTGGCACGAGCTTCGCTCAATCGGCCGGAGCCATGAGCGATGACCGATTTAGGTCGTTTGCCAAGGAGAGAAACGACAGGCGAGAGAGCATGGGTACCGTTAAGAAAAGGAGGGAAACCCTGCCAATAAGCAGGCCAGCCTTCCATCGCCATGTTTTGCATGTGGTCAGATCGGATGAACTGAATTCGGCCTAGCTTTCCTCGCTGGACAAGGTCCTTAACATATAAATACTCACGCGTATATAACGCGGTCTCCATCATCATGTATACTTTGCCGCTCTCTCGTGTTGCCTTGACTATGTCCTGACACTGTTGAACGGTTGTAGCCATTGGGATAGTCGATGCAACATGCTTACCGGCCGCCAATGCCGCCATCGTCATGGGGTAATGCTGAATGACCGGGGTGACAATATGGATTGCATCCAGCTCGGGGTTAGCGATCATCTCAAGGTAATCGGTGTAGCGTAGAGATGATGGGATCCCAAATTGATCTCCAACCTGATTCATGCGTTCCTCATTAGGAGCGCAAATAGCAATAAGTCCACCATTAGGGTGGGCCTGGTAGATCGGGATGAACTCTTTCCCAAAACCTAGTCCGATTATGCCTACGTTAACTTTCTTGTTGTCCATGTGTAGAACCCTCTGGTATGTTCGGGATTAAAAACCCGCCCGCTTTAAGAGATACTTTCACGCAGCCAGGGAATTGCAGATTCATAGTAGGCGAGAGTATTAGTCAAATTCGAGTGGGGCTCGAGAGTAATATAGCCGGCATATCCATCGGCTTTTAGTCGCTCAAGTAACCCTGTCATATTCACAGCCCCTTTAGTAGGAAGCGTGTAGTAGATATTCCGCCCCGCGTGATGCCCAGACATCTTTCCCCCTACCCAACTCGCATCGAATTCATGGCCAGAATCAAATATGCAGCCGTTCTTAATATGAACATATGCGATAACATCTCGCAGTATTTCATAACAATGCGGGAAAGCTTCATTGCCGGCTTGATAGAAATTAGTCGCATCCAGGTTTGAGCGAAAATTCTTTGACCTAAAGTGCTCGATAATAGCCAATACATTTTCCGGAGTATGGGTCATATCATGGGCCTCATTCTCGAGCACGAGAGTAACGCCAAGTGTCTCAGCGCGCTTCAAGGGCGCGGACCAGTAATGTTCAAGTATGTCAAAATCGAGATTGAATTGGGGAGCGATCAGGTTACAATAATGATTGACTAGGCCCGCCTCCAAGTCTGCAGCAATTTCTATGGCTCGAATCAGTTCACTGGTATAGAGGCCGACATCAGAAGCGACCTCTTGATGGAAAGCTCCTCCAAACGCCACACACGCGATTTGAACACCACTAGCCTTAAATTGCTTTTTAGCCTGCTCGATATCTCGGTCTCGATACAGACGATCATGGCAACTGTTCGATAACGGCTGGATGTTCTTCGCCCATAGTTCAAAATTACGTATCCTAAAAGAAGTAGTAATCTCGAGCGTTCTATCTAAAGGCAGATAATGGGAGAATACTTCCCCCGACATCGTGAGTCTCATCTCCAGAGCATCTCCAGGGTGGTGATACGCATTGTCTCTATGGTTTAGGAGGGGTGGCCATAGAGACAATGCGTCAATATCAGCAGCTTTCGTAAGCTGCCATGCCTAATTACTAGTCATTCGGGAAAAGCTGGTCGACGTTGTCTTTGGTGACAAGCGAAGGCGCAACCATCACTTCCTTCTCAAACGGTTGCCCAGCATAGAATGCATCGATGATCTTGAACGCTTCGACGAACTCAGCATAGGAATCGACCCAAATGGTGGCGTCGAAAGAGCCATCTCGAATGGCGGCACGGCCTTCTTTAGTCGCGTCGAGACCATACAGTTTAATCTTGCCGGTCAAACCCGCAGCTTGCAGAACAGCGCGCACGCCCAAGGCCATGCCATCGTTATTGCATACAATCGCATCCAAATGCTTCCCGGAGGAGAGCCAGTTCTCTGCCAGCGGAGTCGCATCATCAGCATTCCAGTTTCCAGCCCCTCTGAACACTACATTAATGTCAGGGTAATTCTTAAGGACATTATCGTAGCCTTGGGTAACCAACAAAGCTGAAGTCTGACCTTCAGTGCCGGTCATGATGGCGATGTCCCCCTTTCCTCCCAGATCCTTAACGACCTGCTCCATCTTAAGCTCGCCACCCTTGGTGAGATCGACCGCAACATATGCGGTGAGAAGCTTCTGAGCTTCAGGCGAAACGGACCCATGAAGCGTGATCACAGGAATATTGTGATTCGCCATGGTGTTCTCAACCACAGCATTCATCCCATCGAATGCCACCGGGTCGAAGATGATGGCAGCAAAGCCCTGCGTGGCCGCATTCTCGATCTGCGAGATCTGCTTTGCAAGGTCACTGTTAGGGTTGAAGACCGTTACCTCCCACCCATGCTCTTTACCAATCGCCACGGCGTTATCAGCCATGCCGGTCGTAAATTCATTGGCTATGTTGGAGGCAACCCACGCCACCTTCTTGCTAGGGGGCTGAGGAACAGTGGAAGTCTCTCCGGCAGAAGTCGCAGCAGGAGCAGGCGCATCACCTCCCGAAGCCTGAGGCTTCGTCGGCGCGGAGCCGCAACCCGCCGTCACCAGCAGGACTGAAACCATCACGGACAGAATCAAAACAACCAGTCTCTTCATTACATTCTCCTTAACAAGATATGGAACTTACTCTCTGGCGCAGATTCGCCAGTGAATACCTATATTGTCTTCTTGGCGGAGCGAGCGCGGATATCGATATAAACCGCCAGAAGAATAACAATGCCTTTCATAATCCTCTGGTAATTGCTTGATATACCCAGGATGTCAAAGCCGTTAGAAATCACGCCCAGGATTAGGACACCCAGGACCGTACCAATGATTGAACCGCTGCCACCAGACATACTGATACCGCCGATAACACACGCGGCAATCGCATCCAGCTCATAGGCCTCACCAACGGTAGGGTTGCCCGAGGTAATACGAGAGGCCATAAGTACGCCGGTCAATCCCGAAAGCGCCCCGGCAATCCCATAAATAATGACCTTAACCCTCTTGACGTTAATGCCTGAGAACTTGGCCGCGTTCTCATTGCCGCCAACAGCATAGATCCATTTTCCAAAGACAGTGAAGCGTGTGAGGATGTAGGCAATTAATGCCGTTGCGGCAAAGTAATAAATGAGCGATGGGAGCCCCAGGAACTGACTATTTGAGACCGCAACAAACTCTCGCGTAAGGTTAAAGATAGGCTTGTTGTTGGTAGAGACTAACGCTAGGCCACGCGCAGCAGATAGGGTCGCCAAGGTCATGATAAATGGGGCAAAGCCGATATAAGCAATACCTACCCCATTAATGATGCCGAACAAGGCCCCAACCGAAAGACCCGCAATAAAAGCAACAATGACAGGATATCCTCGATCTGCAGTTGTCATAAACGCGGCGGCCATGCAAGCCACTGCTAATACAGACCCAACACTAAGGTCAATCCCGCCTGATAGCAAAACTAACGTCATGCCAACTGCCAATATTCCGGTAATAGAAGCCTGTTTCAGGATATTGATTAGGTTTTGCTGAGTTAGAAATGCAGGCTGGGACAGCGCCATGATTATTACCAAAATCACCAAAGCCCAGAAGATACCGGTCTTCTTCCAGAATTCAGCTGAGCGAAGGGACATCAAATGCATTCTATAAGGGAATCCTTCGGCCCGTTTGTCAATTTGCATTCTTCATGCCTCCTAGTAAATAAGCTGTATTTCGTTACCTGCTCAATATTTATTGGAGAGGAGAGGCCAGTGCCATTATGTTCTCTTGGGTGATATCGGCTCCGCTAAGCTCGCCGATCAATCTTCCCTCACACATGACAAGAACACGGGTAGACATGCCTACCAGTTCCGGCATTTCCGAAGAAATCATGATCACCGCCTTTTGTTGCATAACAAGAGAATTAATTAGTTCAAAGATTTCGGCTTTGGCGCCAACATCAATACCCCGAGTTGGTTCATCGAAAAGCAGGATATCAGGATTGGTTAACAACCATTTAGCCAAGACAACCTTCTGCTGATTACCACCAGAAAGGTTTTCTACGTTCTGGCTATAGGAATGGACTTTGATCGCGAGACTCCCAACCATCTCCTCGACCATTTCCTTATTCTTCTTGATGTTAAGTAAGCCGAATCGAGATTCTCGGCGGTCGACACACATAGTAATGTTGTCCCCCACCGTCATGATCAGGTTCAGCCCCATTAGTTTCCGGTCTTCAGGCACTAACGCGATTTTTTGTCGAATGGCGTCATTGGGGTGCCTTGGAGCGAATACTTTATCCTTAACATGAATCTCTCCTCGATCAGGCTGCCGCTCGCCAAAAATCGTACTGACTAATTCCGTTCTTCCCGCACCCATTAACCCGGCTATACCTAGCTTTTCGCCGGCTCGCAAAGAAAATGAAACAGATTCAAACTCGCCATAACGCGTTAGATCGCGCACTTCAAGCAGAACCTCGCCAAGTTGGGAATCGCATGTAGGGTAGATCGTTGACAATTCTCGTCCCACCATGTCTCGAACCATCGCTCGACGAGAGGTTTCTTTTGTCGGCGTTACGTTGATGACGTTGCCATCGCGCAACACCTGCACACGATCACTTATCTGGAACAATTCGTCGAGCTTGTGCGAGATATAGATAATCCCTATCCCTTCGTCCCGCAGCATTGTGATGATGTGGAAAAGATCGTTGACCTCCTGTTGTGTAATGGCAGAGGTCGGTTCATCCATAATTAGGATCTTCGAGTTTAGCGACAACGCTTTTGCAATCTCCACCATCTGTGTCTGGGAGATACTTAAGTCTCGCATTCTAGTGGCAGGAGGAATCCTAAGGCGAAGTTTCTGTAGCCATGCTTCAGTCAAGCGCTCTTGCTCACGCCGGCTAACAAACCCAAACCGATTCACCTCACGTCCCAGAAATATATTTTCCGCGACAGTCATTTCCGGAACTGGATTCAGTTCCTGATGGATCATGGCTATGCCGAGAGCAAGTGCATGTGCTGGACCAGGGATTATCGTCTTCACACCATTGAGGAATATCTCTCCCGAGTCAGGTTGCTCGATACCCATCAAAATCTTCATGAGCGTGGACTTCCCCGCACCGTTCTCGCCGACCAACGCGAGTACCTCCCCCTCATTGAGCGAAAGGTCTACACCATGCAAGACCTCCACACCAGAGAAGGACTTGACAACTCCTTTCATGCGAAGAATCTCGGTCATTGAATCTCCTGAACGGACGATTTCAAAACTAACGGCCGTATCCAAAGTCTGGGATATCAACCGGCCTGGCGTCGTTCATCGCCGAAATGTGGGCGCAAATACCCGCCCCAGTAATCGTGGCAGAAGTAATGGCGTCAACCTCAGGTTGACGATCTTCAACGATTGCAGCGAGAAATTGATGCACCAGGTGCGGGTGAGAGCCTCCGTGGCCTAAGCCTTGTCGAAATGAACTTTGGGTTTTATCGGCTATGGCCTCACGCTTCGTAAAGACGGCAATTTCGGCGGGCAACAACTCATCAGTATCGGGGCACTCTATCGTCTCGGCATCATCGATACCTGTATGAATGACATGGCCATCATCGATGATCAGTTCCCATTCAAATGACATCTCTGTGCCATAGATGTCGAATCCTTCTCGACATTGGCGGATCGTCTCAAACAGCCATCGCGTAGATTCTGCAACCACGTCGGTATCTTCAAAGGTGAAGGTTGCTGTCTCAACCGCAAAGGGGGAGCCATACTTCTCAACCTTGTCTGGATTCAAGCGCCCGGAACCATGACAGGTGACAGACTTCGGTCTTTTCCCGAGTAGTTCAACCAGGGGAGAAAGCGCATGCGTTCCATATAAGAAGGGAGGGAACCCTCTCCAATAATCCCCCCAACCCTGCAGCATCATGTTTTGTGTGTGGTCGCTGCGCATAAACTGAATGTCGCCCAGTTTCCCCTCTTCCAGGAGTTTCTTCACATACAAATATTCACGAGTGTAAAGGGAAGTCTCCATCATCATGTAGTACTTCCCCATCCGGTTACTCGTGTCGACGATATGTTGGCACTCCTCAATGGTTGTCGCCATGGGAACAGTACACGCCGTGTGTTTTCCAGCCTCCAATGCTGCGATCGTCTGAGGGTAATGTTCAAGGATGGGCGTAACGATATGTATCGCATCAAGATCAGGATTCCTGACCATTGAATCGAAATCCGTATAACATAGATCTTTTGGTATATTGAATTGAGATCGGACAGCATCCAGGGTTTCGGGGTTACGGGTGCAAATCGCTATCTCACCGCCGTACGGATGTTGTTGATAGATCGGAATAAATTCACGTCCGAAACCAAGGCCAACAATACCGACATTGATCTTTTTATTAGGCATTAGAAGTACTCCTCACGTTGCTGATCATGCCAAGATACTGCTCATATCTGGCATCCCACTCCGTCACATCCTCTGGCTCGTAGGTACAGATCGAGTAGGAACGCCTGATAAGCTCACGTCCCTGGTCGATTGAATCGATCTCTTTAGCTGAAAGGAGTTGGACCAGGATGTTCCCTAGGCTAGAGGCCTCTTCAGGCCCAGCAAAGACTTGCCGGCCAGTGGCATTGGCAACGCATTGATTTAGAAAGTGGTTGTTGCTACCGCCTCCGATAATATTTATCGCGCGAAACTTCCTGCCGGTGGCTTCCTCAAGCTCGCCGATCACCAAACGATAATGCAAGGCGAGGCTTTCCATTACGCACCGGATGATCTGTCCAGGCGATTCCGGGCATATACTCGAGTATTCATTGCAATAATCCATCACCTTTTCTGGCATATTCCCGGGAGAGAAAAAGCGCTCATCATTAGGGTTAATCATAAATTGGAAAGGCGGTTCTTTGGTGGCAAGTTCTATCAGTTGGACAATCGAGTACGATACCCCCCTCTCGGCATAGACACGTTGGCATTCCTGAACAATCCATTGGCCCATCACGTTCTTCAACAACCGATGATGACCCGGAAGGCTTCCTTCGTTAGCGATGTTATGTTCATATGTATAGCCATTGATGATGGGAATAGGGGTCTCGACGCCGACCAAAGACCAAGTCCCACTGCTGACAATAATCGAACTATCGCCAAACGGGGCTGCAAGGAACGCTGAAGCCGTATCATGTTCGCAAACAGCAACAACCTCGGGCGATCGTAACTTGGGTAAATCATTACGGACACCACGCAATATGCCCACTCGCGTCCCAGGCTGGATCACTTCCGGAAATATTCTCGCCGGAATGGAGAAGACGTTTAGAATCTCAGAAGACCAGGTCCCGGTGGCGAAGTCCAGCATCTGGCTAACCGAAGATATCGTGTATTCGGAATGGATCTCACCAGTAAGGAAGTATGAGAGTAGATCAGGGGTAAAGAGCAAGGTACCGGCACCTTCCAGGAGGTAACCTTGATTTTCCAGGCTCATCGATGCCAACTGCATCAATGTTCCAAAAAGGGCGTTTTGATTGCCGCTCAAACGGTGCAGCTTTTCCCTGGATATCAATGAGTAGATCCTTTCTTCGTTGCGCAGAGTCCTGCTATCTCGATAACAATGCACCTGTGTGACAAGGCGTCCGTCTCGATCTAGTAGACCAAAATCATTTGAGTAAGAATCAAGTCCAATGCTGGAGATAACTTCTCCGCCTTGTAGAGCTTTCGATATCCCTTCCTCAAGGTTGCGGTATATCTCAAGAATGTTCCAGAACAATTCGTCCCGGATTGCTATAGATTGATTTTTAAAGCGGCTGATCTGTTTAAGTGCCAGGGCGCGGCCATCATAATTCCCTTGGAATATCTTTCCGCTCGAAGCGCCCAGATCAAAGGCCAACATCTTCATAAAAGCTTCGCCCCGTATTTCAATCAATCATTCAGCAATAACAATCCTGGCCTTACGGTCTTGGAACATCTTCAATTTATCGGGATCGGCCTTCGCGTCTGTGACTACAACATCAACCTCGTCCAGAGATCCCATGTGAACTGCGCCAATTAGCCCGAATTTTGAATAATCAGCTAGTAAAATGAACTGCCTGGAGCGGCTGAGCATATTCCGTTTGACTTCTATTTCCAGGATGCTGGCATCAGTCATGCCACTCCTTTCATCAACTCCTCGACATGACATAAATGCTTTATCTGGGAAGAAATTTTCGGCACAGCTCTTGGACAACAACCCGGTCAAGGAATAATTCTTTGCGTTGAAAATCCCCCCGAGGCCAATCACCACGATATTGCTGTTGTTGAGCTCTCCAGCCTCGAGCATAATCTGTATCGAGTTTGTCAGAACTGAAAACTTAATATCCCTCGGCACATACCGTAGTAATCCGATGGTCGTCGAACTGTTATCAAGGAAGATCATGTCTCCATCTTCAACAAATGACGCGGCCGCTTTACAAATACGCTGCTTCTCTTCGTAATGTTGTACTTCCCGCACTTGAAGCGGATATTCATACCCGTCACTCCGATTACTCGAAGTCAGGACAGCTCCCCCGTACGTTCTCTTCAAGATGCCAGCCGCCTCCATATCCCGTAAATCACGACGGATCGTTTCTCTTGATGTAGAGAATTGGGAGGCCAGACGGTTTACATTCACATTTCCTTCGCGCTCAAGCGATTCGAGAATCAGAGAACGTCTTTCAGCACCGTACATCCATCACCTCTATCCAGGTTCGTACAGACCACTAGCCAGGGATTTGGTTGGTAGACAAGATCCGGTCAATTCTGACCATCTCTTTTTGGCGTTCCGCTTCGTCGACGTCGAACCCAACGCTGGATTCATGAGCAGCTGTTGCTCCAGAGACTGCGGTAGCAAACACCAGGGTATCTTCAAGGGTCATCTGGTTATGGAAACCGTAAACAAGACCAGCCAGATAGGCGTCCCCACATCCGACTGTATTTTTCACATTAATTCTTGGGGGATAGGCTCTCAAGATCTTGTCGCCTCTCTTGATCAACGAGCCACTCTCTCCCAAAGAGACTGCAACTACTTCGATCGGATAATCATCAAAAATATCGAGAGCCTCAACGATTTCCGAGAACCTCCCGATATTCAGAGGCTTTCCGCAGATCTGCGATAATTCATCCAGATTAGGCTTAACCAGGAAAGGCCCTTCTCTCAGGCTCTCACGCAAATAAGGTCCGCTTGTGTCTAGAAAGACCCGCACCCCGATTGCCGAGAATTCACGGATGATCCCTGAATATATGTTTCTGGCGCAGTTGCTGGCATCCCCGGACAGAACAAGATAATCACCGCCCTTCACGTTCTTACGAAGGACATCTTCAACCTTATCCAAGATTATTCCTGCGAGGGGCTTGCCCTGTTCTGCGACTATTGTGCAATCGCCGGAGGATTCGACAATTATGATATTGGTACGGGTCTCAACCTCATCCACCTGGATAGTTTCTGTCTTGACACCACGCTCATGAAGCATTGATATCAATCTATCCCCAGCTCTCCCGCTTACGCAAAGGATCGCCTGATTTTCTTGTTCGAGGATTTTTAGATTGAGGGATACATGCGTTCCCTTCCCGCCGATCGTTTCCAGTGTTCGAGCAGATCGATTTGTCTGATTTCGGACAAACCTCTCAAGAAATATCAACTTATCTATGGCGGGATTAATCGTTAACGTATATATCAAGTCTTTCCTCAATCTGCTTGCCTAAGAGAGATTGATTCCGTTCTTGTGACTATTGATGTGAATTCTACAATAGAACAAACAATAACGCAAGCGTTTTAAACAGGTTAATGACCGTTCCGTTGCGTTACAAGTTCATTATTGACCGTTTCTTTCTGTCGAGGCAAAATTTCGCTTACCATTACAAGCCGAATGTCCGTTTGAGTATCGGGTTCTTGTCATTCTTATTCTGAACTCGCAGACAACAACCTCGGGAGGATAATCTACCTGCCCCAGAGGCATGTCTCGAACTGGAAACGGCTCACACGCCTTTGGATTATCAGCCACGGACAAATATTGGAACTTTGGACACTCCATCCTAATTAAGGTTCATCCTTCAGATCTAGATCAAAGTACGGTAAACTCGTATGCAATTCTTATAAGGATATATCGTCATGACCCAACCCCTTACCCCACCTAAATGGTCTTTAGAAGATCTGCTCCCAGAACCTGTCGAGCACTCGCTTGAATTAGCTCTGGACGAACTAACGAAGAAAGTCACCGCGTTTGAGGAAGAACGCGGCCGATTGTCTGATTCAATTTCGCAAGACGACTTCCTGCAACTCCTCAACCGATTCGAAGACATCTCCCGCCAGGCCGGCGAGATATTCGCCTATGCCTCCCTCAGCTTCTACGCTGACACAAAGAATCAAGCCAGTCTCAATCTACGCGACCGCGTCTACCAGGCGCTCACGTACATCGAAAACCGCACGCTGTTTTTTACCTTATGGCTGAAGGGGTTGCCTGAAGAAACGGCGAGACGAATCACACCGCAGGAAGGCGATTACCGATATTACATCCAGGCGCTACTCAAATTCAAGCCCTACACGCTGAGTGAGAATGAGGAGCAGATCATCAATCTGAAGGACGTAGACGGTATCCATGCCATGACCAGCCTCTACGACATGATCACCAGCTCATTCGCGTTCACCATGACCGTGGACAGCGAAGAGAGAACGCTGACGCGCGATGAGCTAGGAGCCTTATATCGCCACCCTTCGCCCGACGTACGCGCCGCCGCTTACCAGGAACTATTTCGCGTCTACAAAGAGAACAGCAGTATTCTGGCCCAGATCTATAACCACCGGGTTCGGGATTGGCATTCTACGGGAATCACGATCCGCAAGTACCCAACACCCATTTCAGTGCGCAACCTGGTTAATGATATTCCCGATGAGGCTGTCGAGGCCCTGCTCGACGTCTGCACCGACAATAACAAGCTCTTTCAACGATACTTTCGGTTAAAAGCAAAATGGTTAGGAGTCGACAAGCTGCGACGATATGACATCTACGCTCCATTAACCTCGGCCGATAAATCATACGAGTTTGGTCATGCGGTCGACCTTATCATGGACAGCTTCCGGCGCTTTTCGCCGGCCGTGGCTGATATGGCTCAGCGTGTTTTCGATGATAACCACATCGACGCAGAGATCCGGCCAGGCAAGCGGGGCGGCGCGTTCTGCTATAGCGTCAGTCCGAGCCTAACGCCGTGGGTTCACGTGAACTATACGGGCAAGGCCCGCG
>WBZO01003559.1_pt1 | contig 18000 bp, 15 predicted proteins | sample 5204261 | NCBI WGS metagenome assembly WBZO01 (sample SAMN12412400, study PRJNA552823) | activated sludge metagenome | isolation source: activated sludge from anammox sidestream of wastewater treatment plant... | place: USA: North Carolina | collected 2017-09
CAACCCAAAGAATGGTTGTTTGAAGGGCAATTTGACGGGCATTACAGCACTCGAAGCATACAACAAATATTTACCGCAGCGAAAACCAAAACAAAGATCAAAAAAGGAATAACCCTACATTCCTTGCGTCATTCATTTGCTACCCACCTGCACGAAGCCGGAACCGACATTCGCCTAATTCAAGAATTGTTGGGTCATAACGACTGTAAAACCACTGAACGATATACCTATGTAAGTAACCGAACTATTCAAAGGGTTCAAAGCCCCTTGGATTCACTGTACTAATCAAAAATGCGCAAAAAAATTGCGTCTATATTCTAGTTGTAAGCAAATTTAAAAAACACGACAATGAAAAAAGCATTTCTATTTATTCTTCTAATCACATCATTTTCCACTTTCGGACAAGGACGAAAATTTCTAAAAGATAAAATAAGAGAATGGGACGAATGTAAAAATGTCGCTATAACCTTGACTGGAGGAGACGTTGCTTTAAAAGGCAAGAACGGGTGGGCTGCATCAGGTGCTCCAGTTTCTATGACAAACAAGTTATCTCAACTTAACGACAGAAATGAATTAATAGACGATATCTTGTTGACAGAAAGTGGCAGTTGGTTGATACTTTGGGGTAATAACGGTGTAAGTTCATATGGTTGTCCTCCTTCACTTGATTATAAAATTAAAAAATGGAATGAAGAAGGTGAAGTAATAAACTCTATTACATTTAATGATAATGGAGATTGGATAATGATAAGTAAAGACAAATACACAGCCTCAAGTCAAAAAATAATGGACTGGTTGAAAGAGGGTGAAAATATTCACGGAGAATTATGGGCTGCACATTTGACGAATACAGGACTTGCGGTAGTTTATTCCAAAGGATACAAATTTCTTGGTGATGTTCCTTATAACCTTAAAGAGAAATTAAAGGAGACGAAACTCGATGTATTTAGACTAAAATTTTTATCAGATGGTTCATACTTTATTGCAGACTTCAACGGAAACTTTGAATGCTACCTATAAAATCTGCTTACAACATCGGTTTGGCAATATGGCGGCTGAAGTGCTTCTATGAAACATTTGTGCAAGGTTCAACAGCAGTAACTCTATTGAGCTTTTATGCTAAAAATCCGCCACATCGCCAAGCCGAGAACCGTTACCGGCAAGTGTAGGTGACAGCCACAAACAAAATAACGGGAACCATTGAAATGATAGAAAAACAAGAAGGAATTATAATCACGAGTGACAAAATACTCTTTTTCGATATGGATGGCACTTTAGTTGACACCAATCTTGCAAACTTTTCAGCTTACAAAAAAGCTGTTGATTCTGTATTGCAGACGGAAACCAAACTAGTTTACAATCCTGAAATCAGATTTAATCGAAGTGTGCTTAAAGCCAACTTTCCACTCCTGACAGACAAAGAACTTGAAAAGGTAATTCAAGTAAAAGAGAGTTTATACGATGAGTTTCTAAATATGACTTCACTTATAGATGAAAATGCAAAAGTGCTTTTAAAATATTCAAAATCTAACCCGACATATTTAGTAACTAATTGTCGTAAGGACAGGGCACTAAAAACACTCAATCATTTTGGACTTGTAGATATGTTCACGGATATTTTCTACAGAAGATTTGACGACAACAACAAAAAGGTAAACAAATTTGAAAATGCACTTTCAATATTGGGCGTTCCGCCCAATATTGTTATAGCTTTTGAGAATGAAGAAACTGAAATTGAAGACGCAATTCTTGTGGGTATCCCAAGTGAAAATATTATTAAGTAATTAAATCAAACATAATTTTAAATACATGGCAAAATGAAGAATTGTCTGAGACAAGAAAAAATAAAAAAAATCACCTCGCCAAATGGTGAGTTTATCTGTTTAATTGAATACAATGATTCACTCCTTCATGGATTCGATCCCAAAATGACAATATACAGAGTCATTAACAAAGATATGGTTTATCAAAAAGCGATATTTGGAGACGGAATATTCTTGAATGAATTAATATTATTATTATTTGTTAATCCAAGTGGTTACGGACCATTTGAGAGCGATTGTTATCTGTATGACATAAGTTGTGACAAACTAATCCCCTTACATGATGAAAGTCTTGACGTATTATTAGAGAGAGCCAACAATAATCCTTGGGGTGAATTTATTTCACTTGAATCAAACCTTTTAGCTACACAAAATCTATTGATTTTAAAAACTGTTTTTAGTGGAATATTCTTTTACGATAAGCATCAAATAATATCATCAAAAATATTAAAACTATTATATAGCATGCCACTACCATCTGATGATATCAAAGAAGAAGTTGAATTACTTAGCTATCAGGAGGAAACGAATCTTTTAGAGTTTGTATCAGATGGAACAATTAAAAAAAAGTTTGTAAAATTTAATAAAGACCATTCTACAAACCATGAAACTTCTAATCAAAATGAGGAAATGCTTGAAACTATGAATGAGCAAGAAGGAATTGAAATTGAAGTTCACGAAAACAGTTTAAAAAAAATTAATACGTCAAATGTTCATTTAACTATAGAACAATTTATCATTAATGCAAACGATTTTTTAAATAAGAACACCCAAGCTTACTTTCGGTATGATTACACAACCTACGGAACCGAAGGGAACCCTGATTTTATCAATCATTTAAAAAATCAATTTGGAGACACAAGTGTTTCAACCCTAGAAAATGCAGTTAACGAACTGATAAAGGTTCTTCAAGAAGATTTGCCCAAAATAAAAAGTCTTCATAATACTAACCTGACTGTTTGTGTAATACCACGGGCAAAGACTGAAGGTCACTACTCTGACAATCAGAAACTATTCAAAAGAGTGATTTCAAGCGTTGTTGACAAACTTAGTGGATTTGCAAATGGAACAAGCTATATCATACGTAATGTCAATACAAGGACAACCCATATGAATAGAAGTGGTTATGGCGGAGATGGAGATATGCCTTACGTAGGAATTACAAAAGCTACGTGTAAAATTTCAAGTGACGTTCGAGGCAAAGACATTTTACTGATTGATGATATTTATACCAAAGGTGTAAATATTGACGAGGACGCAATCCAAGCCTTATTAGATAATGGTGCAAAAAGTGTAATATTTTACGCAGTTGCAAAAACTTACAAAGGTGGAATCAAACAAGTTGTTCGTCCGCAAGTGATTAATGACGATGATGATGATTTGCCTTTTTAAAAGAATAATAACTTTGAATCGAATTTAAAATGAAATATACCGAGAACTCATTAAACATTCTTACTGCCAAATCCTACAAAGGAATTGGTAATGCTTGGATTGTCAAAAATTTGAAGGGTAACGAAAGTGTAGATACTATCGTGACACTACTTAACAAGACAATTAAAGGAGAACAAACAGATGTCGAAGAATTTGAAAGATTAAAAAGGGATTTTGAAAATAAGCTTGTTGCAAAATTTGAAAATTGCTGTGATGGATTTATAGCGTTAGGCGACAATAATTTCCCACAGCATAGAGGAATTGTTAAGGAAAGCGAAAAGCCAATATTTTTATTTTATAAAGGAGATATTGATTTGTTAAGTATAGAAAACAAAAATATTTCCGTCATAGGACTACTGAACCCAGAAGGCGATATTGAAGAAAGAGAAAGAAATATTGTTGCTCAGTTTGTTAGAAATGGAGCGACAATAGTAAGTGGTTTAGCATTTGGTTGCGACAGCATTTCTCACCAACAGGCTTTGGATTCTAATGGTAAAACAGTTGCAATCCTACCAAGTCCACTTAACAGCATTTTGCCTGCAAGAAACAAAGGATTGGCATTCCAAATAGTAGAAGAAGGCGGACTACTTGTAACTGAATATGGGAATGACTTTAAAAGTCAAATGGAATTAAGTAGCCGTTATAAGGAACGAGACCGATTACAAGCTTTGTTTTGCGACACAATAGTTTTAGCAGCTAGTTATGCTCAAAATTCAGCTGAAAGATGGAAGATGTTTGGACAAAAACTTGACAGCGGAGCACGTTTAGCAATGGGTTTTGCTAAAGACTATAATATACCCCGTGCAGTTATGTATGACCAAAATATAGACGAAAGCAATCCGATGTTTGACTTGAATAGAGACCTTATCAAAGAACAGAAAGACATATCAATTCTAAGCAAGGAAAACTACATTGAGACAGTTGAAAGAATAATGAATAAGAAACAACCGACAGTCAAAACAGCAATTCCTGTTCAAAAAAACCTTTTCGACTAAGTGACAACAACACAAAAACAGACAGAAGAACACCAGCCGGTAACAGCGGTTTGGCGTAATGGCGGGTGCAGTGCTTCGTATGACAGTTTTGTGGTAGGTTCAAGTTCAGTTCTTCGATTAAAATTTTGTGCTAAAAATCCGCCACTACGCCAAGCCGCAAAACGTTATGGGCAAGTGTAAAACGACAGACAACAACGAATGAACACATATTTATTTTTATGGAACCCTAAAAAATGGACTTGGACGACACTTGAACAAGACATTGAACAAGTGGACTTGACAGGACGTTGTTCTCAACGTTGGAGTTGTGGCAACACAAAATCAATTCAAACGGGCGACAGAATTTTTTTATTAAAAGTGGGGACAGAACCAAAAGGAATTATCGCAGCAGGTTTTGCTACTTCGACACCTTTTTACGAAAGACATTGGAGCGGAGAAAATAAGGACACATTATACATAGACGTTGACTTTGAAGTTTTGCTCAACCCTGACAAAGAGCCTATCTTGACCGTTGACATTTTAAAAGCAGGAAATTTAGCAAAACAAAATTGGCGACCAATGGGTTCGGGTAATTCAATTAAGCCAGAACTTGTTGACGAACTTGAAGCGGTTTGGTTTGACTTCTTGACAACTCAAAAAATCAGACATAACCCATTCATACCAGCCGACAACGAAATTCAAAAAACATACACCGAAGGAACACCGAACCAAGTTTCCGTTACGAAATATGAACGCAATCCATTCGCAAGAAAAAAATGTTTAGAGCATTATGGTTTTACTTGTGTTGTTTGCGACTTCAACTTTGAAAAAACATACGGACAAATAGGAAAAGATTTTATTCACGTTCACCATTTGACACAAGTTGCTACGGTTGGACAGACTTATGAAGTTGACCCAGTTAAAGACTTGCGACCTGTTTGCCCAAATTGCCATTCAATAATTCACAGACAGAAACAACCGCTGACAATAGAAGAAGTAAAAAGTTTAATCAATGAAAATGCGGACGGAAAATAGAACACCAGCCCATAACAGGCGCTTGGCTCAATGGCGGGTGACGTGGTTAATTGAACATTCTACCTCGCATCAACTTTTGTGGTGTATTGACAGTTTTGTGCTCCGAATTCCGCCACTGCGCCAAGCGCCAAAACGTTCTGCACCAGCAAAGAAAAAAACAAATCAAAGCAGAGCGGCAAATTCCTCAAAGAAGGATGTCTGCTCAAGGGGATTGCCGAAACCCTTAAAAAGTAGGCATAACACCATTAAATTTTTCGTCATGAAGAAATTCAAACATTCACTGTTGATTTTATTGGCTTTCTTATTCGGAACTTCCGCAATGCTGAAAGCTCAGACCATTTGCGAAGTAGTTGAATCAGAAAATTCAGGAGGTACGACTTCCAACAGTACCAATTCATTGCAATGCCCAGGAGCTTCAATTGATTTTGGCGATTATGACATTGTGGCGCCTATTACAATTTATGTAAACGTACATTTTGGCCCAACGCCCAACGGAGATAACTTTGACCCCGCTACTGCTATTTCGCTTGCTAATGAATTGGTCAATACAGCGAATTTCTATCTGAACAATATGGAGCAAAATGAAAAACCTGGCCCCTCTGGGGGACTTTCACCCCATGTTCCAAAAGCAAAATGGCAATATAAAATATATACAGAGAACCTGCCAGGAGATGACCTCGGAGGAATTTGGATTGAACCTAATCCGAGTTCAGGAATGTATAATGCCAATGTTGTGGATATTTGGCTTGTTAATCCTGTTGATGGAAACGGCAACCCCATTTGTTATTCAGGCTTTTCGAATTATGGTGGGTTCGATGTAACGATGAGGGGATTCTTTTTTTGTCATGATGATGGTGCGTGGGGATTACCGGTTTATGCAAGACTTATAAACCATGAGTTCGGGCATTCTCTTACCCTGCAACACGTCTCTTTTTGTAACAATCAATGCAGATTTGATGATATAGACCCTGAACAAGAGTGTGGGCCAAACTGCCCGGATTTAGTTCTGTGCGACTGCGAAAATCCAAGAAAGATTCTTTGTGTTCCAGGAGGTAGCACAAGCTGTTTCCTGCCAACACCTAATCCGCCAATTCCGCCTGAATGGGTTAGCCGTTGTCAATGGAATTGGGGAAATAATTTAATGCAACAAGGAATAAAGGCCAATGCTCTGACGCCTTGCCAATGGGAAACTGTTTTCAATTACGTCCTGAACTCCAACAACCCAAAATACAGTTGGGCTGACAACTGTACTGAAGTAGAGCCAACTTTATTTATTGCTTCTGGAACAAACCCGGTATGGGATGATTTGAAGCTACTCAACAGGAATGTTGAAATAGAAGCAGGCGCAACCTTAACTATCACCTGTGAAGTCAGGATGGCCAAAGACCTCCGTTTTATAGTGCAAAGAGGGGCTAAACTGATAGTAGATGGAGGAATTATAACCAACCTTTGCCCTGATACCCGTTGGGGCGGCATCAATGTGCATGGCAATGCATCCAAGGAACAATCCGACCCGTTTGGAGTTTTAACCGCCGATGATGCAGGCGTAGTCATTATAAAAAATAACAGCCTAATTGAAAACGCCGGTACTGCCATGTCAACCACAGCCCCTGGGTTGGCTTACCCAGACCAAGTTGCTCGATGGGGCGGTTTGATTTATGCTGAAAATAGTGATTTTATTGGTAATAAAAGGGTGGCCGAATTTATGAAGTACGATTTCCCAAATAAAAGCAAGTTCATTAACTGTACGATGGACGGTGCCGGAGTTGGCTACGCTGGGGCGACTATCTGGGACACCGACAACATCACCTTCGAGAATTGCCGTTTTTACAACATGACCTCTCAGGGGATACTCACTTACGATGCGGGGGCCATCGTGCAGGACGGCAGCAGCTTTCAGAAAAACAAGATAGGCATCGAGGGCAAGGCAACTTACCCATATGTGGGCAAGCTCATGATTGGCAAAATGGGGTCTACCCCCAACTATTTCCTTGACAACCAAACCAACCATGTCCGGGTGGAATCTACTGCATTTGGCGCAGGGCTGGAAGTTGTCAACAACGAGTTTTTCGGAGCCAGCACGGCCGTCAGGGTGATTGGGCCTTCCAGGTACACCATCCGGGCGAATTCCATTTCCGGCTCCGGCATACTGGGCATAGCGGCCATACAGACTGGAGCGATGGGCTGGAACCAACCAAATTTTGTTGATTACAACGGCATCCAGAAACCCATCGGCATGATTGCCAACGGCCCCAACAGGGAGATGCAGTTCATCTGCAACAATTTCTCGACAAGCATTTGGGATTTCAGGCTCTTTGGCAGCACGTCTTCAGGAACGGGGGAGATTCGGGCAAACCAGGGCACAAAATTTAAAGCTGCCGGAAATTGTTTCACCGACCCCAGCACCGAGATTGACATCCTGACGCAGGGGCCTACCACTTTCTTCACTTACCATGCCTACAATTCGGAAACCGAGCCTTGCCAACGGCCTCTGAACCCTGGCAACTACACAACTATTTTGACTGGAATTGCTAACGGATGCGAAGTTCCACCTGTCATTGGCGGAGAACCCCCGACCGATGACGAATACTATCTGTTGAAGCAACAAATCAATGGCGGCGGTTCAAGCGAGCAACTTGCCGGATGGACTGAGCGGAAGGATATTGTCCTCAACGGACTGGTCGCAGATTATGTGTCCTCCAGTGACATTCCAAGTGCGCTGGCGCTGCTCGACTTTGAGGGCACTACCACCGCCAAGGTGATGAAATACGGTGTGCTGGTCGGCAGCGGTGACTACCAGGCGGCGACTACCGAACTGAACGCCCTGCCCTCCACGGACGCAGAACTGACCACCTTCAAGCAGGTGCAGCACATCAACCTGGCAAGAATGCAGCAGGGGCTTGGATACGAGCTTTCTGAACCTGATTCTACTTTCCTCGAATCCGTGGCCACAGGCGACCTCGGTGTCAGGAGCTATGCAAGGGCACTTATGGGGCTGCTGAAGAGCAGGTCTTATGAAGACGACGACGAGCTTGGAGAAGTGGAAGAGCGTGGACATCAAACCGGGACAGAACGGTCAACCGTTGGCAAGGTGTCGGTATTCCCGAACCCGACTGCTGGCTTGTTCACGGTCAAACTACCGGAAGGTCTTGCTGCCGCCCGCCTGCAGGTAACCTCTGCGACTGGACAGGTCTTGCTCGACCAGTCCATCCTTGAAGGTCAATACCGCATTGACCTTGACGGGAAACCTTGGGGCAAGGGCATGTACCTGCTCGTGCTGCGTGACGCCGGGGGGAAATCGGTACACGCCCAGACGATTGTCGTTTCACAATAGCATTTGAATGACCAAGCCCATTCAGGGCCAACAAATTGACTAAAGCCGGGCGGCCCAAAGCTGCCCGGCCATTTTTACACAAAACACCATTGCCATGCGAATCATATCCCTCCTCTTCTCCGTTTTTCTACTGAACGTTATATCCAATGCTCAAGAACTAACCATGCACCTACCCGTAACTATTGATGGTTACGTAGATTCTGGCAAACAGTGCGTATCGTTGGGAGATAATGGTTACATAATTTTATGTGGATGCAATGAACCTGCCCTCGATAGTTTACCGGAACAATGCCTTGGCATATTACGGCTGGATACCTCTTTGACCCCGATTTGGTCAAAAACTTACCATAGTTATACAGATGAAACAGGAATAAAACCAAACGGCACAGTCATGGAGTTGATAGGAGACACGGTTTATGTTGCGGTACATGTTTACAAACCCAGTGGAAAGGAAATCCGTATGATGGCCATCAGCCTGATGGACGGCACTTTGCTCCATCAAAAAGACATATTGCCACAAGGGGCAACAGCCGGACTCTTTTGTGATGATATGTTGGAAAAAGACGGCGAACTTGTCATTTACGGCCAATATTTCTTTCCCGGCAATGCTTGCCTTTATTTTATCAGGTTGGACAGACAGTTCAACTTACTTGACGAAAAGCATATCTGCGACAACTACCTCATGAAGCGGGGCTACGACCTTGAAATATTGGAACAAGGTGGATACGTACTGGTGTATGGGGAGGAATACTGGCCCGGCACCTGTTCGCTCAAAGTGGCAAGGCTTGACGAACAGTTTAATATTGTCAATTCCAAAGAACTGCCTCAAACGGAAATAGATTTGGTTTTTTACAGTTCAGCGATACTCCCCACCAACGATGGGGGCTACTTCCTTTATTGGCACGAGGATTTGAACGACTCCATCCCTTTTGTTTATCCCCACACTACGTGGCCTTTTCCGCCCATCATCTATAAGCTTGATTCTTTGTTCAACATTGAATGGGAGCATGTCTTTGTCAGCGAATATGAGGCAGAGGCAATCAGTGCAAAACTGGACAGCGACGGAAACCTTTTGGCAGTAGGAGCCAGCCTGTTTTTTTACACCCACGATTATTTCAACGACCCTATCCATCTCAGTGATGGCTGGGGATTTTTGATGAGCCCTGAAGGCGAACTGCTCTGGGAGCGTAGCATCGCCGATTCGGTGTTCCAAAATTACGGCGGCAAGTTCTGGGATGTGGTAGAAACAGACGATGGCTACCTGTTCGTCGGCGACATCAACCTCGTCAACCCCACGGGCGTACCATTCCTCAACGACCCCGACGTGTGGCTGCTCACCCTCGACAAGGACGGCTGCTGGAACGGAAACTGCAACCAGTACATCGTTATCACGGGGGATACTACTTCCACGACGGACACAGAGGAAACCGAAATGGCAAAAATGGGGATAACGGCCTATCCTAATCCCACCAATGGTATTTTGAACCTTGAATGCGAGGGGTGCAGCCCCAACGCCCGGAGAAAAACCGACGTCTTTGATAGTGAAGGCAGAAAGGTGATGGAGGCCGGCCTTTTTGCCCCCAAAAGCACCATCAACCTTTCGAGGCTGGGCAATGGGGTTTACTTCGTTGTCCACTCCGTTGACGGACAGGTTGTCGGGACATATAAGGTGATTGTTAACCACTAATAATATGGATTATGAAAATCAACACTTTCCTTTTTTATGTCTTTTTTCTTTTTATTCCGACCTTAATGTATAGTCAATACCAATCGGTTTTATCGACTGAAAAGACAGCGTATAATATTCAATTTGAACCATTGGACGCATTACTTCACGGTAAAATACGTATTCAGGGCGATACAACAATTAATCAGTATGCTTACATAAAAACATTTATAGAGGTTGATGAATGGCAGCCCGGAGAAAAATTTGTAGGATTCGTTCGTGAAGATATAAGTGAGGGCAAACTATGGTTCCTCAATAAACTTAACTATCAGGAATACTTGGTAATGGACTTAGAACTTGAAGTGGGGGATACTTTTGCTACCTTTTATGATTCTGATTGTTTCATAAGTGGAACTGGAGGAACTGCTGCAAAAGTAGTTGAAATTTCTACAGTTGAAAATCGGAAAGTTGTAAAGCTCGATAGGGGTTTTGGGGGCGGGTTTATTTGCGATACATTAAAATTTATTGAAGGAGTTGGGCCGAATGCCACGGTTTTCTTTCAAAGTACTTCACTTATAGATATTGGTGGCTTGGCCTTTAAGGTATGTCGTATGTACAAGGATGATACTTTGAGCTTTCCAACGATTTCTCCATTAGATTTATGTGGATTGTCAACACATGTAGATGATGTCAACCAAAATATTATCAACTTTTCAATCTTGCCAAATCCAAATAATGGCTCTTTTATATTAAAAAATGACAAAGAAAGTTTAAATACTGATAATTCAGTTGTATTTAAATTATTTGACATTACAGGAAAAGTAGTCTACAATATTCACGTTACAAGTTTTTCTGAAAAAGTAATTGATATCAGCCATCTTCCATCGGGGTTATATTTTTATAGTGTTTTAATTTCAGGGAAAATCCTCCAATCTGGAAAGATAATAAAAAATTAAAAGAGAGCCGGTGCAGAACACCGCATATACGCCCATTTGCCCTAAACGGGCAAACGGCGTATATGCGAACCGTTAGCGGTAATGCCACCAAAACCCACGACACCAATAAAAGCTCAAAAATCATTTAACCCTTTTCTTCAACTCCTTGCTTAATTCCCTAAGAAACTGTTTTAAAACCTATTCATCATAATTCTAATCGCTCATGTTCTTTTTGTGCTGAAACGCTAACTTTGCAAAAACAAGTGCTATGACTTTTCCAGTTGAACACCTAATGAACGAGCAAAAGTGCTATGAATGGATAGTCGATTTCTTTCATGGCGGCCAACTTCCTTGCCCCAAGTGTGGCAGTTTCCACCACCGTGCCCACCAGCGGGTGCGCAAGCCAATCATCCAGTACAAATGCGATGATTGTGGCACATATTTCAACGTGTTCACCGGCACGGTATTCAAGGCCACAAAATGGCCATGCAGCAAGGTCGTGATGATCCTCCGGGGCTTTCTCAAGGGCGACAGTACGCTCAGCATCAGCAAGGAGCTCAAGTTGAGCTACCCCAACTTGCTGTACCTTCGGCACAAACTGATGGACAATGCCCATTTCAGGCGGGAGGCGGAACTGTTGCCCGATTCGGTCACCGAGAGCGACGAAGTGTACCAAAATGCCGGCGAAAAGGGCATCCCGCACACCGACCCGGAGGACCTGCCACGCCGCCGTGCCAATAAAAAAAAGGGCTTGGCACATTCGACAACGACCGTCCGCCCGTCTATGGCACCGTAGGGCGTCAGAGCGGGAAGATACGCCTGGAACTGCTGCACAATACCACCCAGGCAGAGGTCGGCGAATCGCTAGCGCTCCACAGGGGCAGGCACGGCACCTGTTACAGCGACGAGAGCAATGCCTACAACAAGGTGGCCACGCCAACGATGCACCATGCCACAGTATGCCATAGCGATTACGAATGGGCAAGGGACGATGACGGGGACGGAATCAACGAGGTGCACGTGAACACTGTGGAGGGGCTGTGGACGGAATTCCGCAACTTTATGCGGAGGTTCAAGGGCGTCAGCAAGCACTATCTGCACCTTTATGTCGCCATGTTTGAATGGATGTACAACCTGAAAAAAGTGAATCCTAAACTAATTCAAATAATGGTGCTCAGCACAGAAAGAACATGAGCGATTTATTTAGGTCTGTTTGGATTGGCATATAGTCAACAGCCCAAACGTCTTTTGTCTGTGGCAAAAAGTCGAACGGAATTTTGCACTCCTTTAAAACGTTTTCAAACCGCTTGTGAAAGTCAGGATAGTTTTTAGGCAAGGTGTCTGCTAAATATAAAAAGTTAGTTTGGCCGTCTGTTATCATTTGCTTTTCTCAAGAAGTTGTTTTAAAAATTCATAGCGATTTTGGAAAAATAGTTTGTAATCATCGCCATTAAAAACATCACTTTTGTCGTTGTTGCAGAAATAGCAAGCCAAAACGCAATTATGTTCAGAATAAGCATCCTTTGGCTTTATGCGGTCAACTTCAAGCCACATTCCTCTTGCTTTGCCTTGTCCTGTGCGCCCGTTTTGCGGAAATCTGTTTGATGTCAAAAGTCCTCTAATTACAATTTCCTGTGATTGTAATTCGGTCAGTCCGCAGTAATGGCAAACTTTTTCTTCGTTGTAATACCACGTCAAGAAGTCCTCAAATGAAGTAAAAGCATTCAAGTCCTTTTTAATTCTTGAATTGTAGTTCGCCTTTAATTGTTCAGGCGTTTTCTGTCTGTAAATGAATTCTGGTTTGTTGTTTTCTGTCAGCATACTTTAATGTTGGAAAGTGTCGCCCTAAAATGGCAGGTAACGGTTCGGGGCTTGGCGTAGTGGCGGCATTTTAGCACTGCCGTTGATTAGGATTACTATCGTTCAATTTAGCACAAATGTTAATAGAAATCCGTTACCCGCCATTACGCCAAACCCTTGTTATGCACAGGCGTTTTCTCGTCTTTCGTTTTATTTTACTACAAATATTATGTCTGTCAATGCTGTAAAAGTCTGTGGTTTTCCTTTGTAGCCAAAAGAAACTTTCAAGTCGTCAATTTTCTTGTTTTTGAAATTGTCCAAATAGTTAATAATTGTCGGTTTCAAAAGTTCAAGGTTTCTTTTTAGTTTCCACGAATTGTTGAAGTCGTCTGTATCAACAAGCACAAGGAACAAACGATTTTCTGAACCAAAACGCATTTCGCCTTGATTTTCGTAAAGCCAAGTTGCCAAAATTTTCGGGTCGTCTTGCACTTCTTTAAGAATCTGAAGTTTCTCGTTTTTCAATGTTGACAAAATATTGTTGCAAAACACATCGTTTTTGTCTTTCATCTTTTCAACGATTTCGTAAAAGATGTCCGCATCTTTCGCCTTTTTGTCAAACGTGATTTTTGCTTCTGTTGCTTTGCTTTTCAAAAATGTAAGCTCAACAGGCAAACCTTTTTCTTTTCTTTTGAACTTGATGTATTCGGCTGGCAAATACGTTACTTTTAAATCAAACGGAACATTATTTATGAAGAAATCAACGCTTTTGATTTGTCCGACTGTTGGCAAAACTGTTGGGTGCGATTTGAAAATGTGTTCAATCAAAATACTGCTCCAATGGTTATACCAACTGTTCAGCACATACCCCTGAACAGCAACGTGAATTTCTGTTTCAAATTTTGAAACAAGCGTGTCGTAAGATTTGTGAACTTTTACATAGCGACTTACCAAATACTTGTCCAATGAATTTTGATAATCGCCACCCCAATCAAAATTTTTCAGTTTATACAATTCCGAAACTAACTGTTCGGTGTTGAGTTCACTAACTAGAATTTTGTTTTTCTCTTTGATGTAAGTATCTAAAATTTTGTGAGAATTATTAACGTCTTTACAAAGCAATTCAAAGAGTTCAACAAACTGTTTTCCCAAAGCGGTTTCTTTGAGCGTAATTTTATTTTGTTGAACAAATTCAGCAATCAATTCTTTACGAACGATTGATTTTGTTTTCAGCCAAAGCAAACCAATATTGTCCGAACTAAACTCGTCTAATTGTTCGCTTTCGTGTAATTTCTTCCAATAATTAAAATCTTTCATTTACTACTACTTCCTGTTGTTGTGTGATAAAATGTTTCTTCTTCGGATTGCACACAAATAAAACTTCGTGGCTTCCTGCTACGCTTCCTTTTCCGCCTCTGCCGTTGTGATACGCTTTTGCCTCAACTGTTACGTTTCTGTATTTGGAAATTATCTTTGATAATTCTTCTACACTTGGATAACTTCTATCGTTGTAGCTGATGAGCCAATGCGGAATTTCCTGTGAATATTCAAACAGTTTTTCAAACGAAGCAATAACGTCTCTTTTTTTGTCAAAACCACTAAAACGTTGTGGTTCGTAGCGTTTGATTCCATTTATAAATTCTTTGTCTTTCCAATATTCCGTAAAGGTTTCTAACAAATGATAAAAACTTTGGTAATCAGCGTGGCTGTCGCAATATGGCGGGTCAAAGTAAGCCAAATCAACGTTTTCAAGTGTTGGCAACAAATCCAAAATATTTTGATTGTGGCTTTGATTATCTTGCTTGTTGTCAAAAACAGCATCATTGTATTTTGGCAATAAGTCCTCAAAAATATCTTTGATTGGTCTTACTAAACTTCTGTTTCGTTTAATGCGTTCGGGGTCGCTTGCGTATTTCAATGCTTGTGTATGCCCGAAATGTCCCATTGTAACTTTTCGTGTCATACTTCGGTTAATGATTGCGTAAGCCAACGCCTGCTTGTATGGGGAAGCCAACAAAGGAATGTTTGCCCGAAAATTATCTAAAAATTCAGCTTCGCTTTCTTCAAAAAATACGTTTGTAAAAACGGATTTCATTAGTTGAAAATCGTTTTTGTTTTTTGCAGGTTGAAACAAAATTGATAAATCTTCTTTTGTCAATTTTTCATTTCCATTTTCAACTAATGCCAAACCAATTTGATTGTTGAAATTCAAAAAGTCGTTTGTAATGGTTTGCAACCCCATTTGCTTAAACAAAAACGCAACCGACTGCGAACCTGCAAAAGCGTCCAAAGCCACATTTACATTATCGGGAACAAATTTTTTTATCCACGCTAAATGCGTGTGTTTTGCACCCAAATATTGTGGTTCGGGAAACTTATGATTGAAATATGTGTATTCGTCAAATAGCATTTTAAAACAGTTTATTTATTTCAGCATAAACTTTTGCGAAATTTTCAATTGTTTGTTTGTCAAAATCTTTTGCTGATAATCCTTTTTTGACTAATTGATTAGCAGGACGGTAATGATTAAAACGTTCAATATTCAAATGCTTGTTTATTTGCAACAAAACAGTTTCAATTTCAGTGTCTAAATCTGTTTCTTTTATATCAGCATACTCGGTAAATACCTCATTGAATAATGTCAAGTAATCTTTTGTTGCAAATAAATCTTCAATGTCTGCTCTTTTTCTGTTGTCCAAAAATTCGTGAAAGAAACGAACATTCTTTTGATTGATAATTTTCTGTGCAATTAAGTTGTCTAATTTCGCTTTTCCTTTTGGGTCATTGAAGCTATCTAACAAACAAACGTGTTTTAATTCATTGCCTCTTAAAAGTGATATAAAAGTCGCAACTTTTTCAAGCCCTCCCGTTGGAACAATTGTGATTTCAGGCTTTAAACCTTCTCTGCCTACTTCTTCTACAATTGCAGACATTGTTTGCAAATAAATCAAGTCAGAAACGCCCTCAACTAATAAGTTGTTTGGCGAAATAAATAAATTCTGTGCAATGTTGTAACCCAAAGCCGCTTGTAAAGGAAATAACGTATTAGGGTCTTTTTCCTGTACGCTATCAGAAATAACAGAGCCTTTATCTGTTTCTAATACGGTTCTAACACGTTGCAATTTATCAGAACTAATCATAAATGGCGAATGTGTCGTGTAAATGATTTGGTAATTTTGAGACAAATCTTCTAAGAAACGTAACAAATCGGATTGGGCAGAAGCGTGTAAATTTAAACCCGGTTCATCAAGCAACAAGATATAGTTAGAATCTTGGTCTTCTTGTACTTTCTTAAACCAAACTAAGAATGAGAAAAACCAATTAAAACCCTTACTTCTGTTTTTGAGAGGCAAAGAAACCCCTTTATGTTTCACACGAATATCTAAAACGTGTTCTACAATTTTTACATCTGTAACCTGTCCATAATTAGTATTTCTTTGTTCACTTTTTTCAATCTTATCAATTTGAAAAGTGATACTAAGATTTTTATTTGTTCGCCAATACTTAAATAATTCTTCTGAAATTATTGCTTCGGTGGCTTCCAATTCAGCAATAAAATCTTCAAAATTTTCAGCTTTAAGAATTTCATCTGTATTGATGTCTGCTAATTCAAAAAGTGCTTTTGCTGTTTTATATTCATTTTGATTACGCTCTGTGGATTTTGAATTTAACTTTTCAATGCTTATTCTTGAAGGCAAAGAGTAATACTCATCGTAGTATAGGAATTTTGGCATTTTAGGTTTCAAAATAACCCGATAAACATATTCTCCAATTAGGTCATTTGACCAATTATTTTTGTTTTCAAAATATGGCAATAACGATTTTATGCCATTAGCCTTGTTTTCTTCTGTATATTCTTTTTCAAGAGTTTCTAAGTCGGTTTTATTTTTTACTTTTAGAAGTTTGTCCGTTAGCGCATTACTTGCAATATTTAATTCTTTTGTTTTAAATTCAATGAACTTTTTTGTATCAACAGACAAGCTGATGGATTTGCTATTGTCATATTTGGTTGTAACAGAAAAAGATGTTGATTTCAAAATACCTTTTCCCATTTCTTTCTCAATAGCTTGAAGTAAATTATCATCTATTTCGTATATGCAAGTAATGGCTTCTGGATTTTCATTGGCTTTTTCCATTCTCTTTTTATCCTTTCTTGGATAATCGTGAGTGGAATTAAATTTAAAATCTTCATCATCTTGAAAATAATACGTTTTTGCAATAGATTCTAATGCGGAAGTTTTGCCCGATTCATTCATTCCAACAAGGACTGTAATATCATTTTCAAGTTCAAATTTCTGAACAGATTCAAACGATTTGTATTTGTGTATTGTTGCTTTTTTCAGTTTCATTTCTTCTGAATTTTATTGTATTTAATTTTTTCTTCTGCCACTTGCAAGGCTTTTAAAGCAACTTGTTCCTCTGCTACTTCATAAACCAATTTGTCAGAAAGCCACGCTACCAACAAGTCATTTTCTTTTACCTTAAAATACTCGGCAAGTTTTACAACCTGTTCTCGTGTTGCTTTTCGTTGTCCTCGCTCCATTTTACTCAAAATGGCTTGGTCAATGTCAAGATATGCCGAAACTGTTCGCAAAGGCAATTCTTTGTCTTCTCGTAGTTTCCGTATTGTGTCGCCCAAACTGTTCATTTTGAATAAAATTATTTTGACTATTTATGTCAAAATAACAAAATAAAATCCAAAGTCATTTTGATAGTTCCGATAAACTTTTCAACATTATTAAAAACTTGGGTGGTGGGTGGGCTTGGGCTTTGTCGGTCAGTTGGTGTCAATAAGAAACATTGCTTTTGTGATTGCAGGAAGCTCGGTTTTTGTCGTGTCCGTTTATAGTAGCACTGTCGCCCTACGCTTGTGCATAACTAGAATATAGACGCAATTTTTTTGCGCATTTTTGATTAGTACAGTGAATCCAAGGGGCTTTGAACCCTTTGAATAGTTCGGTTGCTTACATGGGTATATCGTTCAGTGGTTTTACAGTCGTTA
>WBZO01003560.1_pt1 | contig 17997 bp, 15 predicted proteins | sample 5204261 | NCBI WGS metagenome assembly WBZO01 (sample SAMN12412400, study PRJNA552823) | activated sludge metagenome | isolation source: activated sludge from anammox sidestream of wastewater treatment plant... | place: USA: North Carolina | collected 2017-09
ACACCTTTGTGGAAGACCTGGACAGCACTAACGGGACCTGGCTGAACGAAAGGCGTCTGGCCGCCAACACGCCTTACGTCATCCGCAATGGGGACCAGCTCCGGCTGGGCCAGCTCATCATGTTCATTTACTTCGCCAGCGCCTCCACCAAGCAGCAAATCACGCTTAAAGCTACCGATACCGCCGTCGCCTTTATCACGCCGCAGCGCATCACGGCGCCTTATCTGGCTTCCAACGTCAGCCCCTATCTAGATGCCCTTATAGGCCTTCAGGCAGCGGTGGATACGCTGCTGGGCCGGACGCCCGGCCCGCACGGGATCAACGCCATCAATGTCAACGCGGAAAACTACAGCGTCGAGGTGGACCTGGAAGGCGTCACGGACGCCGTACAGGTCATTCAGGATATCCTGATGCCCTGGCGCCGGCGCAACCGGACCGTCGTCGCCCAGCTTCGCGTGCTCGCGGCCAGCGGCGAGCCGGCCGATGCCGAGCTGGATCAGGCGCTGCGCGTCGCCCAGGACAACCTGAGCCGTGAGATCCTCCGCGAAATCCTGGGGGGCGCGCCGGAAGGGGATACCCCCCACACCGTCGAACGTCTGGAGGCCGCCCTGCCGGAGATCGAGCAGGAGCAGCGATTCATCGCACAGGTAGCTCCGCACCTGCGGATACTGGCGGCCAGCACGCTGGAAATCGTGCGGAGCACAGCTTAAGGACAGCATTGCGCTGTTTGCGCCGGTTGTACGTCAAAGAAAGCGAATCACATGACCACATCGAAGGAAGAAGTTGCCCGCCGGGTAGGCGATCTCATGCGCGAAGGCTTTGGCTGATCGGAGGCTGTTGTGCTCGCCGTGGGCGAGCATCTGTGGGGCGCGCCGGACGAGTCGCTGCTGCGGGCCAGCACGGCGCTGCGGGGCGGCCTGGGCGGCACGCATGAAGAGGTGTGCGGCGTGATCAGCGGCGGCGCGCTGATCATCGGCGCGCTGTATGGACGCACCTCCACCGACGTGGACGCCAACCCCTGCAAACGCCTGGCCGGCGTCTACTGGACGCGCTTCCGCGACACCTTCGGGCTGACCCGCTGCGGCGATTTGCTGGCTTCTGGCTACGGCTCCAAACCCGGCATGACGCCCTGCGCTGTCCTGGCCGAACGGGCCACGCCCCTCCTGCTGGAGGTGCTGGCCGAGGCGGAAGAGGAAATGAAAGGCGGAGAATAGGCAGTGCAGGACAGGGAGTGAGGGCCGGGTCTGAACGTCCGGCCTCGCCTCCCACCTTTCTCACCCGTCTGCATCACCCCCGGACCGGCGTGAAGGCCAGCGCCCGCGCCGGGTTATCAACCATCAGAGTGTCCGCAGCGGCGAAGCCTCGCTCCCGCAGGGCGGGCACGAAGCGGGCCGGGATGGTCGTGAAGCCGGGGGCGCCCGCGCCGTAGCTGCCCCAGTACGACCGCCGGGCCAGGTCCCCGGAAAGCAGAATCTGTCCGCCGTGCCCTTCCGCCACCAGCCGCAGGATGAAGTCCATCCGCACGCTGTCGGGGTAGTACTTCTCCTTGCTCACCTGATCGAAGCCGAAGAAGACGCCGGTCTGCGCCAGCCGCAGGACAGCCTCCCATTCCAGCCGACGATCAATATGGCCGATGATGATGCGCTCCGGCGGCACGCCTTCACCGGTCAGCAGCGCTACCTGCTCCAGCGCCATTGTGCCGGCCTCGGTGTGCGTCGTGACTGGCGCGCCGGTGGCATGATGCGCCCGCGCCGCCGCCCGGAACAACTTTTCCGCCAGCGGCGAGATCGCGTTCAGCGTGGAGGCGGCCTTGATCATCCCGGCGCGGTGCGGCGTGCCGTCCATGCCAGTCACGACATCGGCGGTGAAGCGGGCAGCCAGTTCCTCCACCGACGCCTCCCGCAGGAACGGCGCGGAGAATGTCTCCTTGTTATAACCAGTCACGCCGATGACATGGACGCCGGAGGCCGCCGCGATGCGGCCCAGCGCATCCGCCCGACGGTTGTAGTCCGGCGTAGTCAGATCAGCGATAGCCCGTCCGCCAGCGTCCCGGAAGCGCCGCAACTCAGCAATGGCCGCCTCTTCGCTATCCAGCATCAGATCGGGATCCGGCGCGGGGCCAGGCGGCCAGCCGATCAGGTGCTCGTGAGGCAGGCACGGCCCCAGATCGGCGGGATTAATATCGCCCAGCACAGTCCGTATAATCGACATGGCGCTCACCTTTCCAGCCGGGCCGCCCGGCGATGCATCAGATCACGGCGCCGATCTGGCGCAGGCGGTCCTGCACACCTTTGATAGGAATATCCCGTGGAGAGGCGCCGGCGCGCGCAGCCTGAACCGCAGCCACCCCCGCCGCCTGCCCCATAGCCATACACTGCCCCATGCTGCGGATGGCGGCGTGCGCGTCATGGTCGGCGGAGAGGCAGCGCCCGGCCACCAGCAGGTGCTCCGCCCCCTGCGGCAGCAGGCAGCGGAACGGAATATCGACCGTCTCACCCTCCGGCAGATAATGCCAGACGGTGTCGCTGCCGGCGTGATGATCCTCAATCGGGGCGCCGCAGCAGGCGATGGCGTCCTCAAACTTGCGCGCGCCGAGCACGTCCTCCCGCGTCAGGCGATATTCGCCGAAGATGCGCCGGCTCTCTCGCACGCCGATCTGGGTGCTCAGGCTGGCCAGGAGGGCCTGTTCGTAACCGGGGACGCGATCGACCAGGAAGCGGGTGTATTCGGCAGCCTGCCGGCGGCCCTCAATCTCGGCCTGGCTGAGCTGCTCCGTGTCGGTGGGGTCCACGCCGCTGACGCGGGTCATGTTAGTCGCCATGACGCCCGCCAGCGGGGTGATGTGGACGCTGCCCTCGCGGCGGGGGAGGGTATAGCCGTGCTCGCTCGCGTCAGCCATCAGGGCGTGCAGCTCGTCCTTCTTGACGGCGCGGGCGCGCTCCGTATCGACGTTGATCAGGCGGAAGGTCGTCGTGAGCGATTGCAGCGGGCCGTCCGCCGCCCCTTCGAACGGCACGCCCGCCGCAGCCGCCACGTCGGCATCACCGGAGGCGTCAATCACGACCGCCGCCGTCAGGCTGATCAGGCCGTTCCGGGTGGCGGCTACCACGCCGGTCACGCGGTCGCCGTCGCGGAGCACATCGATCACGAGCGTGTGATAAAGAATGCGGACGCCCGCCTCCACCGCCAGCGTCTCCCATACCATTTTGAGCGTCTCCGGGTCATACGTGATGCCCTGCCCGGCGCCGTAGGTATTGGGGCGCACGATGGCCTTGCCGCGCTGTATCAGGGTTTTCACCACCAGGTCCGGCACGCCGCCGACGACTTTGCGAACCGTCTGGCCAGGCGTGAAGAAGCCGTAGAACGTGTCCAGCACCTGCGTGCTGATGCCGCCCATGAAGCCGTAGCGCTCGATCAGGGTCACGGACGCGCCTTCCTGAGCGGCGGTGATGGCGGCAGTCGCCCCGGCGGAGCCGCTCCCGATCACCAGCACGTCGCTGTGTCCCCGGTCGCGCACAGAAGCAGTGTACGTACTCATTATCTGTCTCCAGTTTAGCGGACCTGTTCCGCCGCGCGGGCCAGCGCAGCGAAAAGGTCAGGCGTGATAGAGATATTAAATACCCGGCTCACAATGTCAATCCAGCCGACCAGGAAATAATACCAGCCATCCTCCACATGCAGGCGGCGGCGCTCTGCCTGGGCCAGCGCCTGGTGCATGAAGCCCAGCGCGCCCCGGTAGTTCAGTTCCCAGGCGAAGCCGTCCAGCGGAAAGACGCCGGCATCCGTAATCGGCGAGCCGGGCGTATCCTTGCCCATCCCGGTGGCGTTGATCACCAGCGAGCCGGGCGGCAGGGCGGCCATCAGCCGGTCGTTGACCGCCGGATCGTCGTTCTGGATGAACTCAAAGGCGATCCCGGAGCCGGGCATCTTCCGCTCGATCAACTGGCGCAGGCTGTCCAGGCGGGGCCGGGTGCGGTTGACGAAGATCATGCGGGCCGGGCGGTCTTCCGGCGCGGCGGTGCAGGTCAGGTAAGCGGTCATGGCCGTCGCCGAGCCGCCCGCGCCCAGGCACAGAATGTGCGCCCCCGTCTGCGCCCAGTAGCCGGGCGGAATGAACCGCCGCAGCGACTCGCCCGACGTAATGGCGTCCACAACGTGGCCGATCAGCGCCCCGTCGCGCTTATAGATTGTAGAAACTTCCTCCGTCAGCGCCGCCTCGGGCGTCAGGGCGTCGAACAGGTCGCGCGCCGCGTTGAAAGTGTTGATCTTGTGCGTCGTGATCAGCGCGCCGAGCGAGAGCGGGTCATGCTTGATCCGGTAGACTGGCTCCCGATAAACCGCCGGCGGGCCGTTAATCGGCAGGTCCAGCCCGACAAGCTGCGCGTCACCCAGGCCGAGTATCTCCTTCCACAGGGGGAATATCCGGCGGCTGGACGACGCGCCGGTGGTGACGCCGAAGAAGTACATCGTCGGGACGGTCTGCGGGAGAAATTCAAATTCGTGCACCATAGCGTCACTCGCACCCGTAGACGCGCTTGAGCCGCCGCCGGTAGTCGTCGTAGGAGGCGTCGAACTTCCGCCTGGAAGCCTCATCGCCGACAAGCAGGCTGCTGCTGAGGACCAGCGGATGCTTGCCCATAGCGACCAGCTTTTCGGCGATAGCAGCCTTGAGCGCATTGGTCACCGTCGCCGCGCCGATGGTGGAGCCAGGCCCGACCGGGTCGTCCAGGCCGGGGATGGTCACCATGGCGTCGCCGGCGGGTGTGCCGTTGTCGATGGTCACGTCGGCGATCTCCGGCAGCTTCTTGCCGGAGCTGTGCCGGGCGGCGGAACGCTCGCAGTGGTCGCGGGAGACAACGGCGATCAGGGGCAGATTCCGTTTCTTCGCCTCCAGCCCCATCTCCACCACGACTTCGTTAACGCCGGAGTGGGAGAAGATCAGGAAGCTGTCCGGATAGTCGATGACGAAGTTGCGCAGGATGACGGGGGCGAAGCCCTCTATGTGCTCCAGGAACAGGGCCTGGCGCTGGCCGTTGGCCCCGACAACCTGGTTATGATAGGTCAGTGACAGCTCTACAATCGGGTGGAAGCCGGGGAAGCTGCCGTGCCGGGGGTACATCTCCTCCAGAAACATGCGGGAATGGCCGGTGGCGAACATGTGCACCAGCCCTTCGTTGGCAATAGTGAAGGCGCAAATCTCCGCCGCCCGGTCGATTGCGTCCATCTGCGTGCGCCGGATACGTTCCAGAATAGCCTGCGCCGCGGTCAGGTAATCAAGGCTGGCGCTCATCTCGGTATGGTTCCTTCTTTCATTGAGGGCATCTTAATAACGAATCAAAAGCGGCAAACGGGCCGGAGACGCCGGGAAAGGCAGGCGGGGCGCCTGCCTCTGCGTCCTCTGCGGCTCACTACTTTTTTGCCCCGATCGGGTATGACCCGAATTCGCGGGCGGCCTCGAACAGGGCGATCACGTTCTCCGGCGGCACATCCGCCTGCAGGTGGTTGGCCGGCGCGAGTATATACCCGCCCCCCGGCGCCAGCAGGCCGATCCGCCGCCGCGCCTCCGCAATCACGTCCTCGCGACTGCCGGGCATGGCGTGGGAGATATCAATGCCGCCTAGAAAGGCGATCCGGTCGCCGTAGTCCGCCTTGATGGCCGCCTGATCGAGCACCGCCACCGGCTCCAGAGGGTGCAGGACATCAATGCCCAGATCGATGAATTCCGGCAGCAGTTTGGCGACCATGCCGTCGCTGTGCAGCATGATCTTGACGGCCGGGTTGTGAGCGCGGATTGTGGCGATCAGCCGGGCCAGCACGGGCTTGATAAAGTCCCGGAACATATCCGGCGAAATCAGCAGGTTATCGTTGGAGGCGTAGTCATCGCCGGGCAGCTCGATCATGTCTACCGCGTCACCGAGGGCGGCCAGATAGCCGCGCAGCAGGCCGTCCAGCGTGTCGGCAATCCGGCTGATCAGGTGGCGGGCGAACGGCTCGTTGAAGACCATGTCCATCATGAAGGCCGCCGTGCCGCGCAGGTCGCAGGCCGTCTGAAAGACGCCGTGTGAGGTGACCATGCGGGCCACAATGAAACAGTCGGTCGTCTGTCGCAAATGCTGCGCCCGCTCCCGCACGCCCGCCGTCCATTCCGGCAGGGTTGTATCCGGCCAGGTCACCAGCCGGTCGATATCATCAACGGCTGCGGCGTCAGTCAGCATCCCGGCTTCGGCATAAAAGTAGGGCACCGCCCGCCGCCAGGTCTGCCCGTAGCCATCCAGAAAGGTATCGGGGTCGTCCGTCTGGAGGCGCGGGCTGCTGGGCGAAGCGCCGGGCCATACGTAGCGCGTGTCGATGCCCAGCCGCTCAAAAATCCGATCATCCAGATAGGAGATGTTGTGCCCCTGGCGGAAAGGCGGGACCGGCGCGCCCAGCCCGAAGAGATCCAGCAGTTTGAAGTACAGATCGTCCACGATGCCATACGGCCCGCCGCCCAGGGCGACCGGCACGCGGTCCGGCTCCTGATGATTGATGGCCGCCAGCACCCGCTCTCTGGAAGTCATAGTCGCCATGGGTATTCCTCCCGCTGTGTCAGGCCAGCTTCATCAAATGTCCGGATATTTGCACATCGATGGTAGTGAGTCCGGGCGGTCTTGTCAAGCGTAAAACAGGAAACGGGGGGCAGGCAATCACCCGATCTGGGAGGCTATACAACAGGCCGGGGCGGCCGATAACTTTGTAAGAAGCAGGAAGATTCCACCAGGGCGTGATTGCTTGACAGTTTTGGGCAATTGCAGTACAAAACGGATAGCAATTTCGCCTCAAAATTCAGCTTGTTGATACATAAATATATCAGGGAGAATGAAGCTAATGAATATCAGACGTCAGAGCCTGACGCTCTTACTGGTCGTTGGTCTGCTGCTCACCAGCATTTCCGTAGCCAGCGCCCAGGTAGGCACAGGTATTCCGGGCACGGTAACCCGTTATGCTTTCGTCCGCGCCTTGCCTGACATCGAAGCTCATAACTATGGGCGTCTGGAGCCGGACACAGAGGTCACGATCGTGGCCCGCAACGAGAATCCGCGCACAGGCAACGCCACCTGGCTCAGGGTGGTTACCGCTGATGGAACAACGGGCTGGGTCTCTGCCGACTCCGTCCAGGTCGCCCCGGGGTCCGATCTCACTACCCTGCCCGTAGAAACTATTGCCCGTGAGAACGCCGCCGTCATCAATTTTGTCCCGCTGCGCAGCGGCCCGGCGATGGTCGCCCCCAGCGGCGAACGGCTGGGACAGGGCACGCTGGTCAAGATTGAAGCCGTCACCCCGGATGGCAGGTGGGTCTACATCAGCGCTCCGGACGGGCTGGGCGGCTGGGTTCAGCCGCGCGGCCTGCAGCTCACCCGCCAGGGCGCCGGCACAGAGCCTTCGCTGCCTGACGTGCCGGTGATCGACGCCGCGGTTCAGGGCTTTGTGAACCTGCGCGTCCTGCCCGATATCGGCGCCCCCAGCACCATCCGCCTGAGCAATGCTACGCCGGTGACCACCATCAGCCGTGACGCCACCGCCGACTGGCTGGAAGTGCAGACGCTGGACGGCAACACCGGCTGGGCGCGCGCCAGCGATATTATGAGCGTGGGCGACACAGCAGGGCTGCCGGAAGCCGCGTTTGATCCGGCGACTGAGGGCGTCGTCATTGATTTCGCCGTGCTGCGCGACGGGCCGAGCGATACGGCCAAGCAGGTGGGCCTCCTCCGCAGCGGCACGGTGGTCGTCCCCTCCATGGTCAGCGGCAACCGGCTGTTCGTGGTCGCCTCCGATGGCACCGCCGGCTGGGCGCTGACCAGCACGCTGGCCTTCCTGAATAATGTCGCGCCCGAAGTCCCCGTCGCCAATGCGACCACCACGGCGGAAGGCGCGGGCAACGTCAACCTGCGCGCCGCGCCAAGCGTCGACGCGCAGCATCGGGGTGCGATCCCTGTGGGTGGACGCATCGCCGTCGTGGGCCGCAATGCTGACGGCTCGTGGTACTACGTGGTGCCGGTTAATCGCGTCGGCGCCTGGATTCGGAGCGACCTGGTCACCCTCGATCCGGGTGTCGGCCCGCTGCTGGAGCGGGAAGTGGAAGCGGAAGCTGCTGAGTAAAGTCCGCCGCTGGGTTTGAAGCACAGGCGCCCCGATCTTTCACCGACCGGGGCGCCTGTTTTTTTAGCTAATCCGGGTTGCCCTCAGCGGAGCGGCGTATCCCGCAGCGCGGCTGCCACAGCCTCCAGGTGTGTCGCGGCCTCTCTGGCGTACCCCAGAACTTCATGCGCCACCGTGATCGCCGGGGCGCGGCGGCTCTCCTGCAGGGCGGCTGCGCCGACTTTAGTGCGGCCCTTGGCCACCCGGATCAGGGCGCGGGCCTGGGCAAGCTGCCGCCGGATAGAGAAGGTCGTGTCGCCGCGCTCAGCGGCAAACCCCGCATAAGCGTCCTCGATGACGGCGGATAGATTCTCCAGCGGGCGGCGGTCATTAGCGCTTTTCAGGGACGAAGCAACCAGCCAGAGATCGGCCAGGAGCTGCCCGGCGTCCAGCGCAGCATCGCCGTCCAGCCGGAACTTCTCCAGATCGATCAGCTTGAAGTCCAGCTCGGCATCGTCCGTGCCGCGCTCATTGGCGCGGCGCCTGTACACCATGATATTGCGCGAGTGCAGGTCGCCGTGCATATAGGCAACGGGGAAGCCCTCCAGCTTGATCTGGTAGCGGACCAGATCGCCTATCAGCCCGAGCAGAGTCTGTTTGAGGATATGCGCTTCTTCCAGCTTGCGGCGATCCAGCAGGCCGTTGTCCTGAATATAGCTGAAAATGCGCCCGATATGTCTCTGCATCGGCAGCAGATACAGCTCCCACACCGGGCCGTCGGAAGCCTGCCCGGCGGCGCGACCCTGCCCCTGGTGCATCCACAGCAGGAAAGGGCCAATCTCGCGGTTGATGCTCTCGCGCGCCTGTGGCACCTGGCGCAGCATTTCAACCAGCGTCCGGTAATGGAGCAGGTCCTGCAGGACGAGGAAAGCCCGCCCCCGGCTGTCGATGTAGCTCGATTCGGGGATATGGGCAAAGCAGCGCCGGATGCTGTTAGGCAACTGGCTGTAATTCGCCCGCTCCCGGTTGATCTCATCCGCCGGGCCGAACTTGACGACCAGCGAGTCGGCGTAAGGGACGGTCACATAGCCGGCCTCTTCGGGGACCATGGGGTTCCAGACGCGCGGGCGTATCCGCACGATATCGCTATCGGACATCCCCAGGTGCAGCCGCTCCAGATCGCCGACCAGGTCCAGGCGCAGCCAGTTGCGCAGGGTTTGCAGGATACTCGCGCGGTCGGGGTTAGCCACCTGCGGCAGCTCCTGCCCGGCCTGCAGGTGGTAGACGTAAGACGATCCCCACTGTATCAACGGCTGGCCCAGGTAGGCGCGGACGGCGACCAGCGTCCGGGCCAGAATCAGCAGGTAATCGTACGGGCTGGGGAAGAGCGCGTGCAGCGTGGTGACCGCATTTCGCCCCTGGAAGATGCCCCACCACAGCGTCATGGCGTCGCGGACCGGCGCCTCGACTTCCGGATGGTCCGGCAGCAGGGGCATCAGGTTCTCAATCACGTAGCAGGTGCTCAGGATCATCTCGCGCAGGACTTCGCGCTGGCTGGCGAAGTCGCCGGCGGTCAGGTTCTGGCTGCGCAGGGCATCGGTGACCCAGAGCATATCCCGATCCAGTCCCCACATCCCGCCGGTGCGCTCCGCCACATGCAACAGCCGCTGGAGCGTCTGAAGCTGGGTCCGGCGCAGCCGTCCGGCCAGCTCGTAACGCAGGCGCAGGGCCAGCGCGACATCTTTGTCGAGGTGAGAGGTGGTGATAATACGGCCTGAAAGCCGGCGAAGCTGCTCCAGATCCACCAGGTTGTTGAGGATATTGCGCTGCCGGGCCAGCAGCATCACCTTGAGCGACCACAGCGTATCGAAGTCGCTGCCCCGCCCCTCGATCACGAAGTGATCTCCGTCCACCGTGCGCTGGCGGGCCAGTTGTTCCAGCCGGGGCAGGATATCATCCTCCGGCGCGTCGAGCAGGAGCAGGGCTTCCAGCCGGGTCATCTCCACCGAATCGACGCGGGAGCGATACGCGTTCGGAAATTCGGTGGCGAACCACATCGTCGCGTCCTGCAGGTCGCTGTCGGCCACCCCGAAGCCATAGGCCAGCAGGCCGGCGACATAGTGCTGGGTGACGCGCACCGCGTCCGGCGAGACCTCGCCCCGGGAATCCACCGGGGCGCTGCATACCATTTCCGGGTAGAGCCGGGGCGCGCGCAGCAGATCGAGCACCAGCTCACCCAGGGTCGCTTCCAGCTCAGGCAATTTCGGTTTGCGGATCATGGGTCATCATCCCGGCGTGCGGCGTCAGGACCGGGGAGGGGTTCCGGGTTCAATGTTCGGTTCGCCGTCGCGCACCGCCCGATCTTAGCACCTTCGCCGGGCGCGGGGAAGAGTCAGGAGCCCCCGCGTCCTGAACGGCTCCTGGCCTGGCTATTCCGCCCGGGGGCGGCGCGGCGTGCACGGGGAGGCCGGTCCGCACGGATTCGTAGATCATTTCCACTACGGCCAGCGACTGGCGCGCGGCATGTCCGTCCGTCCGGGGCGGGCGGCCTTCCCGCACAGCGGCGGCCATGTCAGCGATCACGAGGCGGTGGCTGTGCCCATAAACGGAAGGCGGGTCGGGCGGGTCGGGGGGCGGCTCGCCAGCCCCGGCGGCGATCTCCCAGATTTCGCGCCGGTTGAGGGCCGTGCCGCCGATCTTGATCGCGCCGTCCGGCCCGAATACGGCTACCGATCCCTCCAGGTTGCGCGGGGCGGTCACGGTGGAGCCTTCGATCGTGGCCAGCGCCCCGGAGGCGAAGCGCAGCACGGCCACGCCCGCGTCCTCCGCCTCCATGCGGTGGGCCAGCGTCCCGGTGTAGGCGAAAAGGCTCGCCACCGGCTCGTCAAACAGCCAGAGCAGGGCGTCAATGTGGTGGATGGACTGGTTGATCAGGGCGCCGCCGCCCATCGCCTGCAGGCCGTGCCAGTCATCTTCGTAATACGCCTGGGGGCGATACCAGCGGACCGTCGCCGCGCCGAGGTGCAAGCGGCCCAGATAGCCGCCCCGCACAGCAGCGTAAGCCGCCTGCAGGGGTGGGTTGTAGCGGTTCTGCAGCACAACTCCCAGCCGCACATCGGCAGCCCGGGCCGCCGCAATCATAGCGTCAGCATCGGCGGTCGTCAGCGCGATCGGCTTTTCCACCAGCACGTGCTTGCCGGCGCGGATCGCCTCCAGCGCCATGGAAGCGTGCAGGCCGGAGGGGGTGCAGATGGTGACGACATCCACATCGTCGCGGGCCAGCAGATCGCGGAAGTCGGTCCGCCAGGCTGCCGCGCCGTACGTCGCCGCAAACTGCCGCGCGCGGCCGGCATCCTGATCGGCGACGGCGATCAGCCGGAGGCCGGGCAGCTCGCGCAGCGCCTGAGCGTGGCGGGGGGCCACCCGTCCGCAGCCGATCAGGCCAAAACGCACTTCAGCAGTAAGAGCCATTGGGCCGGGTCCCGGTGAGGCAGGCACAGTGTGGAGCCATTATAGCGCGGAGGGAGGGCGAGCAATGGCGGGTGCTTTGATCCACCGGAGCCTGCCGCCGCCTCCAGCCGGGCCGGGTATACACCCGGGCAGCGAAAACGCCGGGAGACAAGAGGCGCATCCCCCGGCGTTCGATCAACAGGTCCGGCCCGGTCAGCGGGCCGGCGCGTGGATTGTCCCGCCGTCCTCCGGGGACGGCGCGGCCTGCACCGGCGGGCGCAGCGTCGGCTGCGCGCCGAAGGGGATCGCCCGCGGGTAGAGATTGAGGAAGCGGGCGGCCAGGCTCCAGGCCAGCAGCCAGTAGGCTACGATGCCAAGCGCGACCCCCCACTCGACGAGGGCCGGCTGGTAGGAGACGATATTGACGACATCGGCCACGCCCGGCGACCAGTCCATGCCGATGACGAAGCCGGAGAGCGTCATGTTCCAGCGGAAGACGACGACGCCGAACACGCCAAGCACGCCGGCAACCGTGATGGAGTACGGGTTACGGCGGGTGCGCGGCCACAACAGCAGGAGCGCCGGCACCAGCGTGCCCAGCAGAATCTCGAACCACCAGAAGGTGAAGCCATAAGGCGTGTTCGCGCCGAGCAGCGCCAGATCGTGGGCCAACTGTGGCGAGTGGCTGTAATAGTTGGTGGCCGCCCAGCTCCATATCTTGAGGTAGAAGTAGGCCAGGAACGTCACCCCGGCCAGCACGGCGACGTTATTGATCACGTTCCACGGGACAAGATACTGCCGCTTGAAGTATCCCGTGAGCATGGTGATAGCCAGCGTGAAGCCGACCCCGCCGGCCACCGCCGACAGGATGAACATCACCGGCGCGCTCGGCGAATACCACACCGGGCGGGCGATCAGCACGCCGTAGGTCGCCCCCAGCGAGGACTGGTGCAGCAGGGACAGGCCGATGCCGAGCAAGGCCGCTATCGGCATGATCCGGTGCAGAAAGTGGGCCAGGCTGAGCAGCGGGCGATGCTGGCGCAACTGCGTACTTTCGATCACGATCGGCACCACCTCCATCAGCAGGACGAAGGTGTACATCATGACGCACATCGTGATTTCCCACAGCACGGAGTGGACATTCCAGTAGATCAGGGGGTGGTAGAAGCGATCCGGGCGGCCAATATCGACGAACAGGGCCAGCATGGCGCTGGTGTAGCCGAGAAAGCCGATCACGACAGCGGCGCGGGCGATCGCTTCGTACTTCTTCATCCCCAGGACGTACACCGCGCCGGAGAGCGTGAAGGCGCCGGCGCCCAGGGCGATGGCCGAGAGGTCCACCGTGATCCACAGCCCCCAGGGAAGCTGGTTGCTGAGGTGGGTGACGCCCAGACCGTTCACCAGCACATAGATGATGCTGAACATCCCGACAGTGAACAGAGTCAGCAGCAGGAGGATCCAGGCCGTATAAAGCGGAGAACGGCGGACAAAATCGGTCAGGGTTTTCATAGGCCACCCTCCGGCGGGATGTAGAACACACTGGTGTCGGTGCCCAGGTCATCGCGGAGGCGAAGGGTGGGCACAGAGGCGATGATCCGGGAGACATTGCTCCGGGGATCGTTCAGATCGCCAAAGTGGCGGGCCTCCACCGGGCAGATATTGACACAGGCGGGCGTGGCGTCGCGGTCCACGCCGGGGACCAGGCCCCGCGGCACGCCGGCGTCAATCCGCTGCACGCAGAAGGTGCACTTTTCCACCACGCCGCGCGGGCGGCGAGGGACCTCCGGCACGCCCCAGGCCGGGACGAGCGGGTTAGGGGTGTCGCCGCGCTCTTCCCAGTTGAAGACGCGGGCGCCATAAGGGCAGGCCGCCTGGCAGTAGCGGCAGCCGATGCACTTGTTGTAATCCATTGTGACCAGCCCGTCGCTGCGCAGGACGGTCGCAGCCACCGGACACACGCTCACACACGGCGGATTCTGGCAGTGCAGGCACGGCCGGGTGACGAAGAACGGGGTGCCGGTCTTGGTCACATCCTCCACCATGATATTCCAGCGCATCTCGTCGGTGGTGTCGTTGGTGGCCTGGCAGGCATAGACGCAGTATTCGCAACCGATGCACTTGCTGAGATCAATGACCATCCCCCAGCGCGGGCAGCACGGGTTCTCCACCCCGCCGCCCTCCTGCGGACGGATGATATTGCTCGCTAACTGCTCGATGACGGGCGTCAGCGGCCCGGCCAGCACAGCGGCGGCGCCGACCGAGATGCCGGCGCCCACCATGATCTTGATCAGATCGCGACGGGTGATCAGGGTTGGGTTGGGTTCATTCATGAGATACCCCGTCCAGTCTACTGTTGTGAGTCGTCGTCACGGCGGCGGTCAGTCGAATCCTCAGCGGTGTTGGAACGGCGCACCAGCACCCAGGTGATGATGATGCCGATGCCCAGGCCGGCGATCAGGCCCTGCGTCAGCCGCAGGTAGTTCAGCCCGGCGTCAACCTGCTGCGCGTTGCTTTCCTGCAGGGCCTTCTCCAGCGCCCGCACGTCCAGGCGAAGCTGGTCGCGCTCCGCCGCCAGGGCGGTATCGACATCGACCAGCAGGGGCACATTCCCCTGAGCCGAAAGCGCTTCGTGGCAGGAGGTGCAGGACCGCGTCTCGACGGCCATCGTATGATCGGGGATGTTGTGTACGAAGTCGTCTGACGAGCGGTACATATGGCAGCTCGCGCAGGTCACAGTGACATTTTCAAATGACACCTCGTTGTGGGTGAGGTGTTCATAGGTATTTGGCGCCGACTGGTGGCAGTTCAGGCAGAGCGCATCCACATCATTATTGAAGCGGAGGTTCTGCCCGTGCGGCAGGTGGCAGGTGGAGCAGGCCAGGGTCCCCATATCTTCGGTGAAGGCATGCGGGCTGCGCCGCCACTCATCGAATGTGGGCAGGTGGCAGCTTCCGCAGGCGCTGGCCTGGCGGTTGACGACCATCTCCGCCGGGGGGTGACCATCCGGGACCATGCCGTGGCAGGCTTCGCAGTGGATATTGGTATCCAGAAACGTGTCATCGTAGGGCCGGAACAGCGTGGTGTGGCATTGCAGACAGTCCGGGTCCTGGCCGGCCTCGGCCCAGGCAGCCTGGAACGACTCGCGGTCATAGGCGATAGAGTGCGCGCCTTCTGACCAGAGGGCCTTATAATCCAGATGGCAGTCCTGGCAGCGATCTCCGCTGTAGTCGTAAGGCCCCGGTCCCTGGCGAAGCGGGTCGGCCTGCGCCGGCGTGCTGACGGCCAGCAGGCCGAACAGGAGGGCGGCCAGCCCGATCCCCAGGAGCGTCACGATGAACAGTCTATGCTGGACTCTTTGCCACAGATGATTCATACTCGCCTCTTTTCTGTACAATCCGCAGCGGCGGATTCCCCCGGGGCGGCTGCCCCCCCTCAACCAGACATCGGCGCGCCGACAAGAGGCACCGCCGCCAGCAGGCCGCGGTTCTCCGGCGCGTACACATGAGTCCAGAAAGCTGCCTGCGCGGCGGTGGCAGCGCGCCCGGTATGCCGCGCCATGTACAACTGCTGGACGATCTGCAAATTTTCAACCGGTACTTCCACTACATGCCCGTTGACAATCCCGGCGGCAGCGGCCCGGCGGGAGACAAAAGCCACGCCAATCCCTTCGGCAACCGCCATATGGATAGCCTCCGAATTGCCCAGCGTCATAACAACGGGCAGATCGTTGAGGCTCAGGTTATGCTGAGCCAGCGCCTCGATCACGGCCTGCTGGGTCCCCGAAGTCAGCTCGCGAACGATGAAGCGCTCGCGAGGGAGATCATCAACGGCGATAATATCCCGCCCGGCCCAGGGATGGCCCGGCGACACAATCAGGATCACCGGGTCGGTCGTGAAGAAGCGGTACTCCAGGTCTTTGCCCGGCTCGCGCAGGCTGGTGATGATCAGGTGCACCATCCCGGACAGCAGACGATTGACGGACATCTCCCGCGAGCCAACCTCACAGGAAACCTGCACCTGGGGGTAACGCTCCACAAAGCCGGCGATCAGCTTGGGCAGCAGATACTTGCCGGCGGTTGTGCTGCAGGCCAGTTTGAGCAGCCCATGCACCTCGCCCTGCAAAGAGGCGATCGTCTCCTCGGCATTGATGGACAGGGTGACCAGCTCCTGAGCCAGCGGGACCAGGGTCTGCCCGGCTTCGGTCAGGCCGATATTGCGCCCGGCGCGCTGAAAAAGGGCGACACCCAGCCGCCGCTCCAGCGAGCGGATCTGCATGCTGACCGCCGGCTGCGACATCTGAAGCCGGCGCGCCGCTTCGGAAAAACTGCCCGCTTCGGCGGCTTCCAGGAAGATCTGCATCTCGTAGATGTCGAGCATAGCCCCCGCGCCCTTCCTGCGAAAATCATAACAGCGTTTCTATCAGCGATTCAATATGATAGAGATCACTTTCTATTCGATTTCTTTATGGATTCCCATAAGCAAGCCATATAAAAAAAACTTATGCGGAGAGTTGTGCTGTATAAGTTCTATCGTATAATAGATTTGTGAAATTGCACACAATTCGCATCAATCTGGTCCACTATGCGCCGCGAAAAGGAATGGCCCGTGAAACGAACTCTCCTTCTTTGTCTGGTCGTTCTGGCTCCGCTGGGGCTGCTGGTCACCGGTTGTACGCCCCCCGCGGCAACAGAGGTCGCGATGCTGGCCACCGCGACGTCCACCGCGCCCGAGACGCCGACTGAGTTGCCGACCGACGAGGCGCCTCCGGCAATCACCCCGGAACCAACGCTCGCCCCCGATTTCTACTGCCTCGACTGCCACAGCGATGCCGAGCTGCTCCAGCAGGTAGCGACTGAGGAGGAGGTGGTCGAATCCCTGAACGAAGGGTCTGGCTGAGGAGGCTCGGTACCTCCGTTGGAGGTATGGGAGAAGGTTCTGGTCGATATCGGGGCAATACAGGGGGATGTCCACAGCGCCATCTCCTGCATCGATTGCCACAGCGGGCAGAATGTGGCGGATAAAGACGCCGCCCATGAGGGCCTGATTCACGATCCGTCCCGGGATGCCGAGGCTACCTGCGGCAGTTGCCACCCGGATATCGCGCCCTATCAGGCGCTGAGTCTGCACAACAGCCTGGCCGGGTACGATACCGTTCTGTATCAACGCTCCAGCCCGGAGAATCACCCGGCCATTGAAGAGGGACAGTCTTACCACTGCGATAGCTGCCACACCACCTGCGGCCAGTGCCATGTCAGCCAGCCGGAGAGCGTCGGCGGCGGCCTTGTCGGAGGGCATGTCTTCAACCGGACGCCATCCATGAGCCGCCAGTGCACGGCCTGCCACGGCAGCCGCATCAAGAACGAATACTACGGCGCCCATGAGGGCCTGACCGCCGATGTGCACCTGCGGGCACGGATGCCCTGCACGGCCTGCCACACCGGCAGCGAGATGCACGGCACAGACGCGCTGATCCTGAACGAAGACGGCACGGTTACCGCCGGCCGGGATCACCGCTACGACGGCCCGCAAACGCCGAGCTGCGAAAGCTGCCATCAGGACGTGGTCGGCATCGGCTCTGGCAACCCCTATCACGAGGCGCACGGCACCGAGATACTGTCCTGCCAGGTCTGCCACTCGATCAGCTATATCAATTGCTACGACTGCCACCTGGAGCGCACCGAGGACGATCAGGCTTACTTCCGCCTGGCGCATGAGGAGCTGGGTTTCTTCATCGGGCGCAATCCCCGCCGTTCCGCCGACCGGCCTTACCGCTTTGTGCCGGTGCGCCACGTGCCGGACTACCCCGATCTGTTCCGCCTGTACGGCGACAATGTCCTGGATCAGTTCGACAACCTGCCGACCTGGACTTTCGCCACGCCGCACAACATTCAGCGCAACACGCCACAGACCGAAAGCTGCGAGACCTGCCACAACAACGACAGGTGGTTCCTGACGCCGGATAAAGTCCGCCCGCAGGAGTTGCACGCTAACGAGCGCGTGATCGTGCCTTCCGCGCCGCCGCTGCCGCAGGAATACCGGTACCTGCCCGTCCCCGGCCAGGCCTGGGATACCAGCATCGTCCCGCCCACAATAGAAGACGCTGGCAGCAGCCAGGTTGGCGAAGAACGTCCGACCGAAGTCAGCCCGACAGCAGTGCCGCCAACGCCAGCTCCAGTTGTTACAGCGCCCACCGTTCAGACGTCGCTCGACATCCTGCCCTACGTGCAGGCCTGGGCGCCGGCCATACCCGACGGCTTCGGCTCAATCGCCGCGGACAAGCTCCTGACCGAACTCATCGAAGCGCCGCCGTTCCTGCTCGATGTGCGCGAGGTGAGCGAGTGGATAGAAGTCGGCTACATCGAGGGCGCCATCAACGTCCCGTTGCGCGAGCTGGCCCGGAGCCTGGACCTGCTCCCCGCCGACCTGGACGCT
>WBZO01003561.1_pt1 | contig 17992 bp, 19 predicted proteins | sample 5204261 | NCBI WGS metagenome assembly WBZO01 (sample SAMN12412400, study PRJNA552823) | activated sludge metagenome | isolation source: activated sludge from anammox sidestream of wastewater treatment plant... | place: USA: North Carolina | collected 2017-09
TCGCCATGGATGCGGCAGTCCAGGCGCGCATGGACGCGCTGTACACCGAACTGGGGCTGTAAGCGGCGCGAATCCGCCGCGGGCGGCTCGCTATTGGCGCGCGCGCCAGGCGCGGACGAGCCGCAGACCCGTTGCGACGAACGACAGCGTACGAAGAAAGCTGCGCATGCGGCCCGGACCGAAGAGCGGCAGCGCGATGCCGATCGCCGTGGCGGCGAACGAGCGCGACCGCGCGCTGCGTTCTTCCGGCGCTGGGGGCGAGACGATCTTGCGGGCCGCGTGCCAGGCGAGCAGCGCCTGCATCCGCTGCAGGTCCGATTGCGCGATGAGACGCGCCTTGCGCTCCGCGAGTTCGACGGCGGGCTTCACGATCGGGGGTTGTGGAACGTGCGCGCGAGCGCGGCGCGATCCTTCTCGAGTTCGGCCACCGTCGCGGCAAACGGCGTGCCCGCGGCATTGACGATCTCCGCGCGCCGCCACAGGAGCACCGCGCCGGCGACGACGAAGAACACGACGACGCCGCCGATCGCGACGATGCGGTAGCTGTCCCAGAAGTACGCGACCACGCCGAAGGCGGTGAAGAACGCGGCGAAGAGGAGGCATCCCACGCCGGCCAGCACCAGTGCGAGTTGCGCGCCGATGCGGCTGCGTTCCTCCGCGTACTCGACGGAAGCGAGTTCGAGGCGCGTGCGCGCGAGGCCGAGCAGCGCCTCGGCCAGGCGCGACAGGGCGCCCGGCAAACTGTCGTTGCGGGGCGCGCTCTCGCCGCTTTCGCTCATCGGGGTCGCCGCGCCTAGCGACGATTCATGAGGAGCCCGATGGCAAGTCCCACCCCGGCGGCGATGCCGATCGCCTGCCACGGATGGTCGTGCACGTAGTCATCCGTATAGCGCGCCGCGGCCTTCGCCCGGTCGACCGCTTCGCCTTCGAGCTCCTGCAACTTGAGCTTGGCGGTGAGCAGCCGGGCCTCGACCTGCGAGCGCAGGTCGCGTGCGCGCTCGCCGGTTTCCTTGCTGGCCTTGTCGAGGAGCGACTCGGCCTCGGACAGCACGGAGGAGAATTCGTCCACCAACTTGTCGCGTGCGGTATCGATGCTCATGTCAGGGTTCCTTGGGTGCAGACAGCGATTGCCGCGGGCGCGACCGCGCCGCGGGAAGACCATTATAGCGAGCCGCCGCGCGGTTTCGCCCCATGCGCCATGCGGCGTCGCGTCGGCCGCCACGGCCGTTTCGCGCCCGCGTGCCGCCGTTGGTCGCAACCGCTATTGACGATCGGCGGTGCGGTCTCCACATTGGCGACACGGGCGCCGACGTGCGGCGCGCTCCTTGTCGAGGGTTCCTGGCCATGGCCGACTTCCCCGCCCCGTCTTCTGCTCCCGCCGTCGCGAGCGTTCCGGTCACCGCCGGCATCGTTGCCTACGCGCTCTACGGCATCGCGGCGATCATGGCGATCGTGTCGTCGGGTTTCCCGCTCGTTGCGCCGCTCTTCGGTGTCATGGGCATCGTGGGGTTGATCGTGTGCTATGTGAAGCGCGACGATGCGGCGGGCACCTGGGTCGCATCGCACTTCACCTGGCTCATCCGCACGTTCTGGTGGTCGCTCGTGTGGGCGACGTTGGGCTGGCTCGTGCTCCTGGTGCTGGGCATCATCCTGATCGGCATACCGATTGCATATGCGATCTGGTTCGTCGCCGGAATCTGGTTTCTCTATCGCATCGTGCGCGGGTACCTCCTGTTCAACGACAGCCGGCCGATTCCCGGCGTGTGACGCCGGGCCGGTGGCTAGCGCCGTCGGGGTCGCGGTGAGCGTGCGATCTCGAGGCGCGCCTCGAGCAGCGTAAGCCGCACGAGGAGGCGCCGTCGCTCGGTCGGATCGGCGGCACCCGCCACAAGGCAGCGCAGCGTTGCCGCTTCCTTGCGTTCGAGGATCTCGGTCGGGACGAAGCCCGCGTTCTTGAGGATGCGCAGGGCGACCCGCGCCTCCTCGGGCACGAGGCGATCGTCGTCGAGTGCGAGCGGCTTGCCGGCACCCGGCAGGTCATCGAAAGCACCCGCGGCTTGCGCCTGTGCAATCCTCGCTTCGATGAGTGCATCCAGCCCGTGCATGCCCTTCTCCTTCGTCTCGTGCGCGCGACGCCCGATCGGCGTCCGCGCCGCGTGTGACGAACCGGTCCGACGGACCCGTGATCAGCGGCGCAAGCGCGGATCGTACGCGCCTGCTTCCTGATACACCCAGCGCACGAGATAGTCGAGTGCCGGGCCGCTGCGCGCGGCGTGGGGATCGTTGACGATGGCCGCGACGAGGAAGCGCCGGCCGGCGGCGTCGGCGACGTAGCCGGCAAGCGCACGCACCCCTTCGAGCGAGCCGGTCTTGAGCGCGGCGCGGCCGGCGACCGCGTCGTCCTGGAAGCGTTTGCGCATCGTGCCGTCGGTGGCGGCGACGGCGAGCGAATTCGCGAAGACCTCAGCGACCGGACTCGCTTGCGCCGCCGCCAGCAGGCGCACGAGTCCGCCCGCGGTGATCCGCGCGCGACGCGAAAGGCCCGAGCCGTTGTCGAGCACGAGGCCCGGCAGGCGCAGTCCCTTGGCGGCGACCCAGGCGTGCACGGTTTCGGCAGCGAGTGCGAGGGTGGCCGGCGGCGGGTGGCGCGTGGTGGCAAGGGTGAGGAAGATCTGCCGCGCCATGACGTTGTTGGACAGCTTGTTCACGTCGCGCACGACTTCCGCCAGCGGCGGTGAAAGCAGCACGGCAAACGGCGAGGCTCCGGGGGGTGCCTTGCCGGCGACGAGGCCACCGTCGAAGCTTCCGCCCACGGCAGGAAAGTACGCCGCGAACATGCCGTGCACGTAGTGCGCGGCGTCGAGGAGTGCCACGTACCACTCGCGCTCGCCGCAGGCGGCGGCGAACTGACCCGGAAACGCAACCACGGCACGGCTGCGCGCATCGTCGAACTGCGCCATGAGCGCGCTGCGCCAGTCGCCGCAGGCGCCGTTGGCGAGCGTGGGTTGCGCATCGACCGTGATGCCGGGCAGGGCCGGGTCGATCCCCAACGCCACCGTGGCGCGCTTTGGCTCGGGCGCAAAGGTGAAGCGCACGGCATTGAAGTTCACGAGCAGCGCGTCCGGACCGACGTTGTACGGACGGAGCGGTTCCTGGTCGAAGGCCGCGGCATCGTGCGGCGGGAGCTTGAAATAAGAGCGGTCGAGCACGAGATCGCCGCTCACGCGCGCAAGTCCGTGACGCCTGAGATCGGCCATGAAGGACTGCCACTGCTCGATCGTGATCTTCGGATCGCCGTAACCCTTGAGGACGAGGTTGCCCGCCAGCGTTCCGCTGGCGTCGAGTCTCCCGGCGAGGTACGCCTCGGTTCGCCAGCGATAGTCCGGGCCGAGGAGGTCGAGCGCCGCGTACGTCGTGACCAGTTTCATCACCGACGCCGGATTGAGCGGCCGGTCGGGGTCGTGGCTTACGAGCGGCTGCGGCTGACCGGCTTCACGGACGACGATCGCCACGCTGGTGAGCGGGATGCCGGCGTCGCGAAAGGCGCGCGCGATGGCGCCCGGCAGCGCCGCGAACGCGGGCGCGATCGAGAGCCCGAGGATGGCCGCGCCCGTGGCCGCGCGCGCCACGGCGATCCCCCGCCGGGTCCGAATGGCGCGCCGCGGACCCTTTCGGCCGTTCACGGCAAGCGGTCTAGGATGCCCGCGACGCGCTCGCCGAGCATCGCCATCTCGTCGCCGGTGACGATGTACGGTGCCATGACGTAGACCGTGTCGCCGATCGGTCGCAGCAGGAGTTCGGCGGCAAGCGCATCGGCGAAGAATCGCCGCGCGAAATCGGGTGGGGCTGCGGCGACTTCCCACGCGAAGATCATGCCGCATTGGCGGAAGGCGCGCACGCGAGGATTCCCGGCGACCGGGGCGAGCGCCCGTCGCCACGTGGTGGCGCGCTCGCGGTTGCGCGCGATCGTCTGCTCGTCGCGAAAGAGGTCCAGGACGGCGAGGGCGGCGGCGCAGGCGAGGGCGTTGCCGGTGTACGAGTGCGAGTGCAGGAAGCCGCGCGCCGTGTCGTCGGCGTAGAACGCGGCATAGACGTCGTCGGTGGTGAGCACGCACGACAGCGGGAGGTAGCCGCCGGTGATCCCCTTCGACAGGCACAGGAAGTCGGGTGCGGCAGCGTTGGCCTGCTCCCAGGCGAACATCGTTCCGGTGCGCCCGAAACCGGTCATGATCTCGTCGGCGATGAGGTGGACGCCGTGCCGAGCGGTGATCTCGCGGGCCTGCGCGAGGTAGCGCGGGTCGTACATCGCCATCCCCGACGCCCCCTGGACGAGCGGCTCGACGATGAGTGCCGCGGTAGTGGCGGCGTGCTGCCCGAGGTACGCATCGAGCGCCGCGGCGGCAGCCTCGACGCTCACGCCGCGGCGCGCATCGGGCGCCGGGACGCGCGCATTCACGTTGAGGAGCGGCGCGTAGACGTCGCGGAAGAGCGCGACGTCGGTCACGGCGAGCGCGCCGACCGTCTCGCCGTGGTAGCTACCGGCGAGGCTCACGAAGTGGCGCTTGTCGGGATGGCCGCGATTGCGCCAGGCATGAAAGCTCATCTTGAGCGCGATCTCGTTGGCCGATGCGCCGTCGGAGGCGTAGAAGGCGTGGCCCAACCCGGGCGGCGCGAGCGCCGCCAGGCGCTCTGAGAGCTCGACGACGGGACGGTGCGTGAAGCCCGCGAGCATCACGTGCGCGAGCGAATCGAGCTGCGCGCGGACCGCGGCGTCGATGCGCGGGTGCCGATGGCCGAAGAGGTTCACCCACCACGAGCTCACGGCGTCGAGGTAGCGGTGGCCGTCGAAGTCCACGAGCCAGGCGCCCTGTGCGTGCGCGATCGGCACGAGCGGAAGCGTCTCGTGCACCTTCATCTGCGTGCACGGGTGCCAGACGGCCGCGCGACTGCGCGCGAGCCACGCCGCGTTGGTGTCAGAGTCGGCCAAGGTAGAGGTAGTAGCTGCGCTGGCCGCCACTCGCGATGCCCCAGCCGAGGTAGAAGGGCCCGAGCCAGGTGTCGGCGGCGAGGAAGATCGCACCCGAGGTGCGCAGGTTCGCGGAAATCGCTCCCGTGTTTTCCCAGGTGTTCCCCGTTTCGAACGATCCACCCACGTACACGGCGCGACCCACGACCGGAACCGTTGCCACCTGGTAGTACCCGACGGCGCGCGCGAACGCCATGTAGTTGCCCGAGATCTGGTGCGTGCGCAGGCCCGACAGCTGCAGGAAGCCGCCGAGATTGAAGTCCTCGATCACGTTCTCGGCATGCGTGTTGGTGATGCCGCCCACGCGCGCGTGGACATTGAGGAAACTGTCCTTCGACAGCGGCCAGGCGCCGTCGACGAACGCACTGCCACGCGAGCTGCTTCCTTCGAGCTCGATGCCGAGGAGCTTGGTGTTGCGATTGCCGTAGAAGAGTTCGCCGGCCATGCGCAACCCCGTGCGCGGGAAGTATGGCTGGTCGAGCTCGTCCCAGCGCAGCGTGAGGCGGGCACCGGTTTCGGTGGTGCGGATCGTCGGAAACTCGGCATCGCCGATGGTGCGATCGCCACGGTAGTGTGTCCACTTGAAGCCGGCGCGAACTTCGCCGGAAGGGCCGAAGGCCCGGCCGAGGTCGACGCCCGCGGTCTCGTAGAGGACGTCGTACTCGGCCAGTCGCGTGTCGCCGTCGAAGATGAACTCCGGCGAGCGCTGCGCGACGCCGTACGCCGACGCGAAGAAGGCGCTACCGACGCCGAGCGGCTGGTAGAACTCGGTCGCGACGCGGCGGGTGCTGCCGAGCACGATCTCGTTGACCCACTCGGCGCCCCAGCGATTCACCCACACGCGCCGATGTCCCGCCATCAGGTTGAAGAAGGTCTCGCCCTGGAAGTCGGTGGACAGCGACGCGCCGAAGCGCAGGTAGTTGGGACCCCACGACTTCTCGAGCACCTTCACCACCACGCCGGTCTGCGCCCCGACGGTCGTGAGTTCGTAATCGAGCTGATCGAAGTCGCCGCGGCCGTACATGCGCGCGAGATCCTCTTCGAGCGTCTTCGGCTCGAACGGCGCATCGGGCTTGGTCGCCATCGACGCTTCGAGCGCGTCCGGGTTCGCGTGCTGCGTGCCTTCGACCGCCACGAAGTCGAGCTTGGCGGGCAGGGCACGGCTCGGCACGCGCAGCCGCTGCTCGTACTGCGCGTACTGTGTCGGCGAGACCGCGAGCGCCGCGAGTTGCTCGCGCATCGCGTCGGCGGCCTTCTCACCGAGTGCAACGAACTTCGGCGCGGCCGTGAAATCGATGAACGTGAGCGCGCCCAGGTCCGGCGAGATCAGGATGTCGGTCGGCTTCAGCGACGCGAGCTGCTGGCGCACGTTCTGCTCGGTCAGGATGTTGAGCATCTGCGAGGCGTAGCCGACGAGCGATTGCAGTTGATCGCGTGACATGAGCGGCGTGCCGATGTTCACCGCGATCACGATGTCGGCGCCCATCGCGCGCACCACGTCGACCGGAAGGTTGTTGACGAGCCCACCGTCGCCCAGGATGCGCCCGTCGATCTCGACCGGCGCGAACATCCCCGGCACCGACATCGACGCGCGCATCGCCTGGTAGAGCCGACCCGACGAGAACACCACCTCCTGGCCCGACACCATGTTCGTCGCGACCGCGCGATACGGAATCGGCAGGAGGTCGAAATCGTCGATCGCGTCGACGTTGCGCGTGAGCTCGTGCAGGAAGAGCTCGAGGTTGGCGCCGGAGAGCGCGCCCTTCGACCAGCGGAATTCGCCGTCGCGGAAGCCGATCTCGAACGACAGGGGAAACGCGGCCTGCTCCTCCTTGCGGCGGAAGTCGAGGTCGCGTCGCTCCGGGCTGTCGGACAGGAGCGTGGGCCAGTTCACCGCGCCCAGTTCCCGCTCCATCTCCGCGGGCGACATTCCGCTCGCGTACAGGCCCCCGACGATTGCGCCCATCGACGTCGCCGCGATGTAGTCGATGGGGATGCGCATCTCGTGCAGCACCTTGAGCACGCCGATGTGCGTGATGCCGCGCGCACCGCCCCCGGAGAGCACGAGCCCGATCTTCGGGCGCGTCGGTGCGTCGCCGGCGCCGGCAGGCGGCGCCGGCGCGGCTTGCGCGTGGGCGCAGACGGCGCCGATGAATGTGGTCGCGAGGGCGGCGACGAGCGCGACGGCCAGGGTGGCGAGCCGACCCGTGCCCTGATGGCTCGCCGCTGATGGGCGTGGTGCCGCGATGCTTACGCGAGGCACTGTTGCATGCGCCGCGCCGCCCGGACGAGTTCGCGGGCAATGCCCGGCTCACGGGCGGAGTGCCCGGCATCGGGGACGACGACGTACTCGGCGCCGGGCCACGCGCGCGCGAGCGCATCGGCGGTCACCGGCGGGCAGACGACGTCGTAGCGACCCTGCACGATGGTGCACGGCAGGTGGCGAATGCGCGGCACGCCCGCGAGCAGCGCGCCTTCGCGCAGGAAGATGCGATGCATGAAGTAATGCGCCTCGATCCGCGCGATGGTGAGCGCCGCCGCTGCGTCGTCGAACGTGACCGGGGCGTCGGCTTGCGGCCGCAGCATCGAGCACGCGGTCTCGTAGCGATCCCACGCGCACGCCGCCGGGCGATGCACCGCAGGGTCGGGCGCGGTCAGCCGCCGGTAATAGCTCTCGAGGACCGTGGCGCGCTCGGCGGGCGGCAGGAATTCGACGAAGGCGCGCCCCGCTTCGGGAAAGAACGTACCCATGCGGTGCACGAACCAGTCGATCTCACGCTCGGAGCCGAGGAAGATGCCGCGCAGGATGAGTCCCAGGACGCGCTCGGGGTGGGCCTCGGCATACGCGAGCGCCAGGGTCGATCCCCACGAGCCGCCGAAGAGGATCCAGCGGTCGACCCCGCGGGCGATGCGCAGCCGCTCGAGATCGGCGACGAGATGCTGCGTCGTGTTGTCGACGAGGCAGGCGGCTGGCGTCGAGCGGCCGCAGCCGCGCTGGTCGTAGAGCGTGATGTCGTAGACCCGCGGGTCGTAGTACCGGCGATGCTGCGGCAGGCTGCCACCGCCCGGGCCGCCGTGGATGAACACGAGCGGCACGCCGCCCGGTGTGCCGCAGGCTTCCCAGTGCAGCGTGTGCACACTATCGAGGACGATGGTGCCGGTCGCGTAAGGCTCGATCTGCGGATACAGCGTGGCGTCGAGGCTCGCCTGCGATGGCGTCGCGCGCGGCTCGGTCGAAGGTTGGGGCGTCATCGCCACGGGTGGCGTCAGCCGGCCGCCCACGGCGTCTTCAGGCGCGTGAATTCGAGGTGATACACCGCGTCGTCGATCTGCGTTGCACCATGCGCGCCCAATGCCGCGTGAAGCGGCGCCGCGGCCGCGTCGACGGCTGCGAGCGAGATGCCTTCGACGAGGACGACGCAAGAGGGAACGAGGGTCGCGTTGGCGCGCGCCTTGCGCTCGGCGGTCTCGATGCTGCTCGCGGCGACGTCGGCAACGCCGACGTGGATTCCAGCCACGCCGTGGCGCGCGACGAGCGGCGGCAGGACGCGCTCGCGCAGGGCGGCGACGAGGCCGTCACGCGCGGTGGGCCCGACGGCAAAGCGCACCGTGCGCAGCGTGCCGCCGCTGCCGACGCCTTGCGTGAAGACGACGCGACAGATCGCGCGCGCGACGTTGCGGAAGGACGGCACCACGCGTTGCGTCCAGGGTGTCGGCGCATTGAGCCGCTCGAGGTAGTCGCGACCGGCGAGGACTTCGGGACTGTCGGCCTCGTACAGATTGAAGTACTCGGGCGCGCCGCGCGCGGCGATGTAGCGGCGGCCGCGGCGGAAGCCGGGGATGCCCACGCGCTCGGGCATGTGCTCACGGTTGTGCCACTCGTAGAAGTCGCCTTTGGCCGTCGACTCGAGGTCGTGCCAGATCGCGACGATGCCCAGCCCGGCGAGACTCAACGCATGCCTCCTAACCGGCCGTCAGCGAAACCGCGAGTGTGCCGAGGTCGCCGTACACGAAGCGCAGCGGCGTATCGACGGGCACGTCGAGAATGCCGCAGTACGAGCCGGTGGTGACGACGAGACCGCCCTTGAGCGTTTCGCCGCGGCTCGCGAGATGGTTCGCGAGCCAGACGAGCGCACGCAGCGGGTGACCGTCCGGATGCTTCCCGTCGCGGGTGAGGAGCGTGGCCGCACCGGCATGGACGACGAGCGGAAACGCGTCGAGCTTGCGCGACCACGGATCGGCAAGCACGGGGCCGACGAACATGCCGAGGTTCGCCACGTGGTCGGCCAGGAGTTCGGGGAAGGTCGCGCTCGCCGGATCGGCGTAGCGCGACCCCACGATCTCGAGGACGAGGCGCGCCTCCTTGACCGCGGCCTGGACCTCGGCCTCGCTGTACGGCGTCGCGCGCGGGGGCAGATCGTGCGCCATGACGAGCGCGATCTCGGGCTCGATGGCGACCTGCGCCGCGGCACCCGGGATTGGATACGGCGCCGCGGACCGGATCGCGGGCGCGTAGATCGGCGCGTAGGAGACGGGCCGCGACGCCGTCGGCGCCGAGCACTTGTAGCCGCCGATCGGCGCACCCACGAGTTCGCCGATGCGTGCCTGGATCGCGAGCGCGTCGGCGATGTCGGTGGGCCGCAGTTCGAGCGGCAGGCGTGGGCCGGGCGTGCCTTTTTGCCGTGCGGCGTAGAGCGCGCGCGCGGCGGCGTCGAGTTCGGTGCGATTCATCGTGCGGGCCAGGGGCGGGTGCAGCGCGTATTCTGGCATAGCCGCATGCGCTGACCCTCGGTTATCCTTCGGGCTCGCCCTCCATCGGACACCGCTCGCACGATGAAGCTCACCGCCGCCGCCACGCTTCCCAGCGATCACGAACGCGCCTTGCTCGTGGGTCGCGCCTGGGTCCCCGCCATGGACGGCCCGGTGCTCGTCGCCGTCCGCGGCGACGATCTGGTCGACGCCACTCGCGTCGCCGCCACCTCGGCCGCGCTCATGAACCTGTCCGATCCCGCGGCGGCCCTGCACGCGGCGAAGGACCTGCCGCGCGTGGCGGCGCTCGCCGACGTCGTGGCCAACAGCGGTCCGGAACGACGCACCGCGTCGACTCCATGGCTTCTCGCACCGAATGATCTGCAGGCGATCAAGGCCTCCGGCGTGACCTTCGTCGCGAGCATGCTGGAGCGCGTGATCGAGGAGCAGGCCCGGGGTGATCCGACACGCGCCGAGAGCGTGCGCCGGGCGATCGTCGGCGTCATCGGTGACGATCTCGCGAACGTGCGCCCGGGTTCACCCGAGGCCGCGCGGCTCAAGGAAGCGCTCATCGAGCAGAACGCGTGGTCGCAGTACCTCGAGGTCGGCATCGGCCCCGACGCCGAGATCTTCACCAAGGCACAGCCGATGTCCGCGGTGGGAACCGGCAGCGAGATCGGCATCCACCCGAGATCGGAGTGGAACAATCCCGAGCCCGAGATCGTGCTCGTGGTCGGCGCGCACGGCAAGACCGTCGGCGCAACGCTCGGCAACGACGTCAACCTGCGCGATTTCGAGGGTCGCAGCGCGTTGCTCCTCGGCAAGTCCAAGGACAACAACGCCTCCTGCGCGATCGGACCGTTCATTCGGCTCTTCGATGCGCACTACACGATCGACGACGTGCGCCGCTGCGATCTCGACATGCGCGTCGAGGGCCCCGACGGCTTCGTGCTCGACGGATCGTCGGCGATCTCGCTCATCAGCCGCGATCCGCTCGACCTCGTCGGCCAGGCGATCGGTCCGAATCACCAGTATCCGGACGGTTTCGTGCTCTTCCTGGGAACGATGTTCGCGCCGACGCAGGATCGGCATGGCCCCGGGCAGGGGTTCACGCACGTCGTGGGCGACATCGTGACCGTATCGACGCCGAAGCTCGGTGCGCTCGTCAATCGCGTCAACACGTCGGATCGCATCGCGCCGTGGACCTACGGCAGCGTCGCGCTCATGCAAGGCCTCGCGCGTCGCGGCGTGCTGTAGCCGCCGCGACGCGCGCGGGAGGCGTCCTACTTCTTTCCCTTGTAGGCGACGACCTTCTGTTTCTGCTCACCGAGGCCCTCGATGCCGAGGGTCATGACGTCGCCTGGCTTGAGCCACTTGGGCGGCTTCATCCCGAGCCCCACGCCGGGGGGTGTGCCGGTGGTGATGACATCGCCCGGGAGCAGCGTCATGTACTGCGACACGTCGGCCACGACGTCGGCGACGCCGAAGATCATCGTCCTCGTGTTCCCCGTCTGGCGCCGCTCGCCGTTGACGTCGAGCCACATGGCCAGGTTCTGCACGTCCTTGATCTCGTCCTTGGTCACCATCCACGGGCCGGTGGGCCCGAAGGTGTCGCAGCCCTTGCCCTTGCTCCACTGCGACGCGCTCTTGGTGAGCTGGAAGTCGCGTTCGGAGACGTCGTTGACCACGCAGTAGCCGGCGACGTACTTCAGCGCATCCTTCCGGTCGACGTAGCTCGCCTTGCGGCCGATGACGATGCCGAGCTCGACTTCCCAGTCGAGTTGCGTCGAGTTCCTGGGCGCGATCACGTTGTCGTTGGGGCCGACGATGCATCCCGGTGACTTGAAGAACACCACCGGGTGCTCGGGAATCGGCGAGCCCGTTTCCTCGGCGTGATCGACGTAGTTCAGGCCGATCGCGACGAACTGCGACGGCTTGGCCACGCAGGCGCCGAGCCGCGGCTTGCCCTTGACGAGCGGCAGCCGCTTCACGTCGAGCTTGGCGAGCATCGACAGGACGCCCGGGGCCAGCGACTCGCCGTCGATGTCCTTGACCTTCTTCGACAGATCGCGCAGCTTGCCGTCAGCGTCGATCAAGCCGGGCTTCTCCTTGCCGGCGGGTCCGTAGCGTACGAGTTTCAAAGACGTCTCCTTGTCGTGGTCGAAGTGCAAAAAAGACGGGCGCGCCGCGCGCCCGATTCCAGCCCGAACCTAGATCGTCATGCCGCCGTCGACGCTGAACACCTGTCCCGTCGCAAACGCCGACTCGTCCGAGGCGAGGTAGACGACGACCGGGGCGATCTCCTCGGCCTTCGCGATCCGCCCCATCGGTTGTCGGGCGACGAATGCCTTGCGCGCTTCGACAGGATCCGCGAAGGCATTGATGCGCTCGCCGAGCGACGGAGTGTCGACGGTGCCGGGAGCGATCGCATTGCAGCGCACGCCCTTTTGCACGAAGTCGGCGGCAACGGCCTTGGTGAGCCCGATCACCGCCGCCTTGCTCGTGCCGTAGACGAAGCGGTTGGGCAGGCCGCGGATCGATCCGGCCACCGACGCCATGTTGATGATCGACGCCCACCGGCCGTCCTTCTGGTGGCGCTCGACCATCTTGGGCAGCGCCGCCTGGATCGCGACGTACATCGAGCGCACGTTGAGGTCCATGCTGAACGCCCAATCGCGCGGCGTGCACTCGAGGATCGAGCCGTGGTGGACGAAGCCGGCGCAATTGAAGAGCACGTCGAGCGGCGGCAGCTCGCCGATCAGGTGCTGCACGGCGGCATCGTCGAGGACGTCGAGCTTGCGGGTGATCACGTTGGTCACGCCGGCGAGGTCGGCGAGCAATTCCGCGTTGACGTCGGTGGCGTGAACCGTCGCCCCTTCCGCCGCCATTTGCAGCGCGCAGGCGCGTCCCATGCCTTGGCCTGCGGCCGTCACCAGCGCCGTCTTGCCGGCGAGTCGTTGTGCCATCGTTTCCTCCGGGAATGGCTGCGGCGAGACCGCAGCCCGCGCGCCCGTCGAATCGGGCGGCGCACGCGGCTATCTTAGCGCAGGCGTGAGCGAGACGGCGGGGTCGGCCCACCGCGCGTTGGGGACGAGCGGGTACCAGCCGGGCCGGCCGGGGTCGCGATCGTAGGGGTATCCGCCCCACTCGCGAAAGAGCTCGTGGTAGCGCGCGAGCCGGTCGCGATCGAGCGTGACGCCGAGCCCCGGCGCGTCGGGCACGCGGATCGCGCCGTCGCGGTAGGGCAGGGGTCCGCCGACGATCACGTCGTCGACGAGGTGGTGGTAGTGCGCATCCGCGGCGTAGCCGAGGTTGGGCACGACGCTGCCCATGTGCAGCATCGTCGCGAGCTGGATGCCAAGCTCGCCGGAACTGTGCACCGCGACGCCCAGTCCCATCGTTTCGCACACGCCAGCCGCCTTGATGCACGGACGGATGCCGCCCCAGAACGTGGTATCGAGCAGGATCACGTCGACCGCGCCGTTACGCACGGTCTCGGCGAGCTGCTCGAAATTGATGACCACCGTGTTGGTCGCGATCGGCAGCGGCACGAAATCCTTCAGGCGTGCGAGCTGCGACATGCCCCACACCGGATCCTCGAAGTAGTCGTTGCGGATGTCGAGGATGGCATTGCCGAAGGCGATCGCATCGGCAAGCGAGAGCGCCGAATTGGGGTCGTAGCGGAAGCGCTCGCCGGGCAACGACGCCGCGAGGGCGCGGTAGCACGCGAGTTCGTGCCGGGGCGGATACACCCCGCCCTTCAGCTTGTGCGACGCGAAGCCGTGCTTCGCCTTCAGTCGTGCCGCGTGCGCGACCAGTTGCTCGGGCGTGCGGACCTCGCCTTCGCCGGTGCCGGGGTCGGCGTAGCGGAAGAAGAGGTAGCTTGCAAACTCGACCGTGTCGCGGACCTTGCCGCCCAGGAGCGCGTGCACCGGCACGCCGAGCTTCTGGCCGATGATGTCGAGGCAGGCGAACTCGAGCGCGGCGTGCAGTTGCGTGCGGTTGTTGTACAGGCTCGCCGTTGGATTGCAGATCGCGAAGCGCATCTTCTCGAGCGAGAAGACGTCGTGACCGCGCAGGTACGGCGTAAGGCCTGCAAACGCACGCGTGGCGTCCTCCCCGCCGCCACCCATTTCGCCCAGGCCCAGATAACCGTCGGCGGTCTCGACCTCGACGACGGTGCGCACGAAGCGACCCCAGTGCGCGCCGTTGCTGTGCAGGAGCGGTGCTTCGAGGGGGACGGTGACCGGGGTGGCGCGGATGCTGGCGATCGTGGTGGCGGACATGGCGGACGCTAGGGGTCGCGCGGCCCCGTACCATAGTCGACGACGCCGAAACCGGTCAAACTGGTCATGCCACTTGACCAGTGCCCGCCGTCGCCGTAGCCTTCGCGATCGCACGGGAGGCGCCGCGATTCGCGTTCGCCCCCGATCCACGGTGGCCATGCCCTTCCAGAACATCGAGCCACGCCGGCTCTACCGGCAGATCGCCGACCAGATCCGCGGTCTCATCGGCCGCGGTGAATTCGTGCCCGGATCGCGCCTGCCGCCCGAGCGCGATCTCGCGCGGCAGCTCGGCGTGTCGCGGCCGTCGGTGCGCGAGGCGCTCATCGCGCTCGAAGTCGAGGGGTGGGTCGACGTACGCATCGGCTCGGGCATCTACGTGCAGGCACAAGACGCCGCTGCGGCGGTGCGGCGTTCGGCACCGGCCGACGTGGGGCCGCTCGAGCTCCTGCGCGCGCGCGATGTGATCGAGTCCGAGTGCGCCGCGCTGGCGGCGAAGGCCGCGCAGCCGGAGGACATCGCGGCGATGACCGCGGCGCTCGACGAGATGCGCCGCGAGATCGCCGCGGGAAAGCGGCAGCCGCTCACTGGCGATCGCCTCTTCCACCAGCGGGTCGCGGAGGCTACGGGCAACGGCGCGCTGGTGGCGGTCGTCGAACTGCTGTGGAAGGAGCGCACCGGAGCGCTGTACCAACGGCTCGAGGAGCACTACGATTCACCCGCGGTGCTCGCCGCGGCCGTCGTCGAGCACGAGGCGGTGCTGAAGTGCATCGTGGCGCACGATGCGCGCGGCGCGCGAACGGCGATGCGGCGGCACTTGCGCCTTGCGTACGAGCGCCTGTCCGCGGGTTGGGACCATCGACAATAGAAGGAGGTAGCCATGCTGGCCTGTCGCATTCACGCCAAGGACGACCTGCGCGTCGAACCCGTCGCGGTGCCGGAAGCGGGTCCTGGAGAAGTGCTGCTGCGCCTGGGCGCGGCCGGGATCTGCGGGTCCGACCTGCACTACTACTTCGAGGGCCGCAACGGCAATTTCGTCGTGCGCGAGCCGCTCATTCCCGGGCACGAGGCGTCGGCCGTGGTCGCGGCGATCGGGCCGGGGGTCACGCGCGTGAAGGTCGGCGACAAGGTCGCGGTGTCCCCGTCGCACGCCTGCGGCCGCTGCGAGTATTGCCGCGAGGGGCGCGAGCAGCTTTGCTCGCAGATGCGCTTCCTCGGCAGCGCATCGCGCTTCCCGCACGTGCAGGGAATGTTCCAGGAATTCTTCGTCATGGGCGAGCGCCAGTGCTATCCGGTCCACGGCGACATCTCGTTGGGCGAGCTCGCATTTGCCGAGCCGCTCGCCGTTGGCCTGCACGGCGTGCACCGTGGCGGCGACCTCCTGGGCAAGTCGGTGCTCATCACCGGCGCCGGTACGATCGGCTGCGTCACGGTACAAGCCGCGCGGCTCGCCGGCGCCCGCAAGATCACCGTCACCGACGTGCTCGACCGGCCGCTCGCGCAGGCGCAGGCGGTCGGCGCCGACGTGACGATTCGCGCCGACCGCGACGCGCAGGCGCTCGCGGAGCCGCAGTTCGACGTCGCCTACGAGGTCTCGGGCAATTTCAACGCCCTCAAGAGCTGCGTGGCCGCGACCAAGCGCGGCGGGATCGTGGTGCAGGTGGGAACGCTGCCGCACGAACCGCTACCGTTCGTGGTCAACGAGCTCATGGCCAAGGAGCTCGACCTGCGCGGTGCTTTCCGCTGGGGCATCGAATTCGACTGGGCGGTGGACTACCTTGCCTCGCGCCGCGTCGACGTGCGGCCGCTCCTGTCCGGGCAGTATCCGTTGCAGGATGCGGTGGCCGCCTTCACCGCCGCGGCCGACAAGAACAAGAGCACCAAGATCCAGGTGATCGCGCCGACGGAAGCGGCGACGCGCCACTGATCGATCCGCGCAACGGCGGTTTCCCTCGTCTCATCAACGTACCACCGACAACGTCAACGAACGCGCATCCGACGCGCACGAACCAGGAGGAAGTCTCATGCAACGCATTCGCCAGGTCGCCCTCGCGGCCATCGCCGTGACGGTCCTGGGCGCCAGCCCGGCGCTCGCCCAACAGAAGCTCAAGTGGGCCCACGTCTACGAGACGAGCGAGCCGTATCACACCGAATCGGTGTGGGCAGCGCAGGAGATCAAGAAGCGCACCAACGGCAAGTTCGACATCGAAGTCTTCCCGGCGTCGACGCTGGGCAAGGAGACCGACCTCAACCAGGGCCTCACGCTCGGCACCGTCGACATGATCATCAGCGGGCCGTCGTTCGCGGCCCGCACGTACCCGCGCATCGGCATCGCGTACTACCCGTTCATCTTCCGCGACGCCGACCACCTCATCGCCTACTCCAAGAGCCCGATCTTCGCCGAGATGGTCGAGGAGTTCCGCAAGAAGACGGGCATCCAGATGACCGCGTACACGTACTACGGCGCGCGGCACACCACCGCGCAGAAGCCGTTCAAGGACTGCGCGGGCATGAAGGGCCTCAAGATCCGCGTCCCCGACGTGCCGGCGTACCTCGCGATGCCGAAGGCGTGCGGCGCCAATCCCACACCGATTGCCTTCGCCGAGGTCTACCTCGCGCTGCAAAACGGAACGGTGGACGCGCAGGAGAACCCGCTCACGACGATCGAGGCCAAGAAGTTCTACGAGGTGCAGAAGGCGATCATGCTCACCGGGCACATCGTCGACGGGCTCACGACGCAGATCGCGCCGCACGTGTGGAACAAGCTGACGCCCGACGAGAAGAAGATCTTCACGGAAGTGACGCGCGAAGCCGCGGCGCGTGCCACCGACAAGATCAAGAAGCGCGAGGCCGAACTCATCGAGGAGTTCAAGAAGAAGGGCCTCGAGATCGTCGTCGTCGACAAGAAGAGCTTCTCCGATGCGGTGCTGAAGAACACCCCGCTCGAGTCGCTGGGCTTCACGCGCGCGGATTACGACAAGATCCAGGCCGCGAAGTAGGCGCGACCGACGCCGGCCGGGGTGGCGCACCCTGGCCGGCATTTGCAGGAGGGGGTCGTCGGCGTCTGGCACGCGCTCCTTGCGCGTGCCGCGCCCGGCGGCGGGGGTGCCGTGCTTGGGCGTCCGCGCCGTGACCGACTCCACCGCTCGCCGCTTGCTGTCCCTGTCACCCGCCGACCGACATCCCATGACGCACATCGAAGGTCAGAACGAAGTTCCGCCGTCGAGCGGTCCCGTCCTCGACGATGAGGGGCACTTTCACGCCACCGACGCGCCGATCGACCTCGGCGAGTACGTGTTGGAGGACTGGCTGTCGCTCGCCTTCTTCTGGCTTCTCGGCGCCTGCGTGTTCTACCAGTTCTTCACCCGCTACGCGCTCAACGATTCGGCGGCGTGGACCGAGGAGATCGCCCGCTACCTCCTCATCGCGACGACGTTCATCGCGATTGCCGCGTCGGTGCGGCGCACGCGGCACATCCACGTCGATTTCCTGTACCGGATCGTGCCGGCGCGGGTCGGTCGCACGCTGTCGACGCTCGTCGACCTCGTGCGCGTCGCCTTCTTCGCGATCACGGTGGTACTGACGCTGCAGATGATGCAGCGCATGGAGCATTTGCAGATGACGATCATCGACCTGCCCATGAACATCATCTACGGGATCTGCGCTTTCGGCTTCCTGTGCGCGACGGTGCGATCGATCCAGGTCACCGTCGAGAACTGGCGGCGCGGCTTTTCGATCCTCGAGCGGCCCGAGCACGAGATCGAGGAGGTGATCGAATGATCGCCCCCGCCGTGACCCTGCCCGCCCCGCGCAACGTGGCTCGCCGCCCGGCTCACCTCGACGCGAGGAGCGCCTGACATGACCGGAGCGCTCCTCACCTCGTTTCTCGCCTTCATGGTCACCGGGATCCCGGTGGCGATCGCCATGGCGGGCT
>WBZO01003323.1_pt2 | contig 17990 bp, 14 predicted proteins | sample 5204261 | NCBI WGS metagenome assembly WBZO01 (sample SAMN12412400, study PRJNA552823) | activated sludge metagenome | isolation source: activated sludge from anammox sidestream of wastewater treatment plant... | place: USA: North Carolina | collected 2017-09
CCTTCTCGCCCCAGAGGTTCCTCTCGAGGATCGCATCGAGCTTCCGCATCGCCGCGCACTCCTCCGGCCCCGGATACTCGTCGGCACCGCAGCTGGCGAACTGCTTCTTCCACTCCTTGAACGATCGCACCTCGCCGACGAGGCTGGCGAGCGGCTTGTCCGCATCGGGGTGCGCGTCGACGACGCCGGCGAGCTTCGCGCGGACGAGGGCCTCGTCGATCCGGCCACGCTCACCCTTCGCGAGCGGCGCGGACACGAAGTCGAACGGGTAGTCGTTCTCGCTCACGTACAGGATGCCCTGTGCGGCGGACTCGATCTCGGCCTTCAGCTCGGCGTCCGTCTTCGACGTGAGCGCGGCTTCGATCGGCTCGTCCTCCTCGGCGTCGACCTCCGCCGCCGTGGTGGTGCAGCCGACGGCCGACGAGAAGGCGAAGGCGGCGAGCGAGAGCAGCGCGAAGCGACCGAGCGGGAGCGTCATGGCACCCGGGTATGACACATTATCTTACATGCGCAAGCCGTCAGTCGATCGGCCGGCCGCCCGCGTACCACTCGGCCATCATGTCGAGGACCTCGGCGACGAGCTCGGCCTCCTCTCCGCGTCCCGCCTCGTACAGCTCGTTCGCCACGGAGTTGAAGATGCCCTCGACCACGGCTTGCGAGAGCCCGCGCGCGGCCAGCTCGACTGCGAGCGTCCGCATCGTCGTGATCGGATCGTCGGCACCGAGCGCCGCGACCACCTCGTCCTTCGCGTCGCCCGTCATCACGATCCAACGTAGCGCGCGCGGGGGCGGAGGAGGAACCCCGCCGACTTCTGTTCGAGGGCGTGGGCGATCCAGCCAGCCAGCCTGCCGCAGGCGAAGATCGCGAGCGCCGCACCGCGCGCGAGCCCGAGCGCAGCCGCGATCGCGACGAGCCCGACGTCGACGGTCGGAGGCTCGCGCGCGACGAGGTCCATCGCGCTCACCACCGACGAGAGCACGCGCACCGTGCGCTGGCGCGCGCCCATCTTCTCGGCGAGCTCGAGGAGACGCGCGCCGCGCGGGTCGCCCTTCGGGTACAGCGGGTGGCCGAAGCCAGGCACGGACTCGCCGCGATCGAGCCGCGCGCCGACGACCTGGGCCGCGCGCTCGGGGCGCTCGACCTCCGCCGCGAGCGCCTCGACCCGCGCCGTCGCGGCGCCGTGCAGCGGGCCCGACAGCGTCGCGAGCGCGGCGACGACGCAAGCGGCCAGGCTCGCGCCGGACGAGGCGGCGACGCGCGCCGCGAACGTCGAGGCGTTGAGCTCGTGGTCGGCAATGAGCACGAGCGCCTCGTTCATCGCCGCGATGTGGGACCTCGTCGTCCTGCCGCCGAGCGCGAGGAGCAGCGCCCGCGCGGCGCCCTCGCTCTCGAGCGACGCCGTGACCGCGTCCGCGCCGCGTCCGAGCCCGCACGCGGCGACGAGCCTCCGAACGAGCGCCGCTGCCCGGGTCCGCGCGAGCTCGATCCCCTCGCCTCGCGGGTCGCTCGCGGCGAGGGCGCCCGCGGTGACGAGCATGCCGTCGAACGGCTCCGCCTCCGGCCGGAGCAGCGCACGGAGGTGCGCGACCGGCGCGCCGAGCCTGCGTTCGTCGAGATCGGCCGCAGGGAAGAACGGCGCGCCTTCCCAGAGCAGCACGCACACGTCCTCGAACCTCGCGCCGTCCTGCGCGAGCGCCAGCGCGCTCTTTCCCCGATACGAGGGGCCGCCCTCGCCGATGGTCCCGACGCGCGTCTCGAGCACCGGCTCGCCCCATCGCAGCGCGCCCGCCGCGACCGCGGCGTGCCCCGAGCGCGCGAGGCTGCGCGCCTTCAGCCGCTCGAGGTCCTCCTTGTGATAGACGCGCTCGCGACCGCCGCGCGGGCCGGCCGCGCTCCGCACGAGCCCACGGCTGGCGTACGCATACAGGGTCTCGCGCTTGACGCCGAGCACACGGGCGGCCCTCGCCGCCGTCAGCCACTCGCCGACACCTTGATCGACGATCGAGCCACCTGGATTCATGAATCCATGATGCAACATTGATCAACGTTGTCCACGTTGATCAACATGAACAGCGATCAGCGCAATCAGGGCATCTCCGCGAGCGGCCTCGAGGACGTCGTGGCCGCGGTCACCCGCCTCTCCGACGTCGACGGCAACGCGGGCCGCCTCGTCATCGCCGGCCGGCCGGTGGAGGAGCTCGCCGGGAAAGTGCCGTTCGAGGAGGCCTCCGGCATGCTCCTCGGCCGCACGGTCACGCGTCGCGCGCTCGGCGAGGCGCGCGAGGCCGCGTTCGAGCAGCTCGCCGAGCTCGGCGACGCGCTCACCCTCCCCGACGCGATGGATGCGCTCCGCGCGGCGACCGCTCACCTCTCGGGCGCCGATCCGGTGCGCATCATGGCGGCGCTCGCCGTCTTCGCCGCCGCGTGGGCGCGCCAGGGCTCGCCGGTGCGCCCGGATCCGGGGGCGTCCCACGCGGCCGACTACCTCCGGATGGCGACCGGACGCGCCGCCTCGCCTGCGGCCGCCTCGGCGCTCGAGGCCTATCTCGTGACGGTGATCGATCACGGCATGAACGCGTCGACCTTCGCCGCACGGGTCGTCGCCTCGACCGCATCGGACACGGTCTCCGCGGTGGTGGCCGCGCTCGGCGCGCTCAAGGGCAAGCTCCACGGCGGCGCGCCCGGCCCGGTGCTGGACATGCTCGACGCGATCGGCGAGCCCGAGCGCGCGCGCGCCTGGATCGAGGCGGCGCTCGCGAGGGGCGAGCGCATCATGGGGATGGGCCACCGCGTCTATCGCGTGCGCGATCCGCGCGCGTTCGTCCTCGAGCGCGCGATCGGAACGCTCGACGTCTCGCCGCGCCTGCGCCTCGCCCGCGCCGTCGAGGCCGAGGCCGAGGCGATCCTCGCCGCGCGTCACCCCGACCGGCCGCTGAAGGCCAACGTCGAGTTCTACACCGCCGTGCTCCTCGAGGCGGTCGGCTTGCCGCGCACGCTCTTCACGCCGACGTTCGCCGTCGGGCGCGTCGCCGGATGGTGCGCGCACGTGGAGGAGCAGCGCCGCGTGGGACGCCTCATCCGTCCTCAGTCGCGGTACGTCGACACGTCGCAGACGAGCGGCGTCGCGTGAACCGACGGGGGCTCTCCTTGCGCGACGGCGTACCAGGCGACGAGCGCGCGGCCGTCCGGGTCGACGTCGATCACCGGCTGCCCCGCGTTGACCGCATCCGGCGAGACGACGAGCGGCTCGCCGACGGGCGCGAGGTCGCCGAGGAGGCGACGCACGACGACGCGATGGTGCGCGGGCGGGCCCTCCGCATACGCGACGAGCAGCCCGCCGTCGGGCAGCACCGCGACCGAGGGGGAGATGCCGTGGCCGAGGGCGCGTGTCTCGATGGCGGTCTTTGGCCCGCCGAATGTCGCGACCACGATCCGCCAGTCGCGCGAGCCCTCGGCGCGCTGCGCCCATGCGACGACGCCGCCGCCGGCTCGCGCGGCGACGAACGGCGTGCCCAGCGTCGCCCCCGCGGACGTGATCGTCGCGAGCGGACCGGCCGTGGAGAGCGGTCCGTGCACGACGCCGACCTCGAGCGTACTGCCTCGCTTGACGGCGACGACCGCGCCGCCGTCGTCGCCGGCGCGTGCGACGACCGTACCGGCGGCCGGCACGAGGCGGAGGGGCGGCGCCCCGCCGTCGCGGACGATCGTCCGTCCGCCGTCGGTGTCGATCCGGACGTCGAGCGACTCGGCATCGCGCGCGATGACGTGACGGATCGGCGCCGCCGACCGCACGCGCACGTTCTCGGCGGCGCGCAGGCGCGAACCCTCGAGGCGCACCGCCCAGGCCTCGTTCGCCGTCGCCGCGAGCGAGACGACGAACCCGGTCCCGGACGACACGACGTCGAGCCCGGGCTTCAGCTCGCCGCGCCGCGCGACGATCCGCGGCGGTCCGCTCGCGACGCAACCGCCGCGTGGCGGGGGCGGCGCGGGCGCGATCGCGGGCTCGCCGATCGCGGTTCGCTCGGGCCACGCGAGCCGCGGCGAGCGCGAGGGCGCAGCGGCCGCGCGTCCGTCGTCGAGCACGACGACGACGCCGAAGAGCGCCACACCGGCGAGCGCCGCGTTCACGGCCAGGCCCAGCCACCGCGGACGCTCGCGCGTCGTCCTCGTCACGCTCGCGGGCGCGGCGTCGACCGCTTCGAGGTCCGAGACGCTGAGCTCGATGACGCTGTCGTCCGCCGGGACGAGGGCCGGCCTCGTCGGCCGCTCGCTCGGGCGCTCCGCGATCGCGACGATCGGCGGCGGCCGACGGACGGCGTCCGCCGAGGGGAAGATCAGGGTCTGGATCCGCTTCGCGCGGGGGAGGTTCTCGCTGGGTACGGCCACGACCCCGGACGCAGGGTGCACGGCCGAGGCCATCCTACATCGTCGCCAAGTGCGCGATTTGCCGTGAAACTGGGGGCTCTGGCCTGCGGCCGGCCAGGCTCACCCCTGAGCCGGGGCGACCTCGACCGCCGCGGCGAGGTGACCGCGGGACGCGACCGGTGTAGAAGGCCCGGGCTTCATTCGATGGCCTCGCACGTCCTCCCTTTCGAAAAGCCCGTCGTCGACATCGTCTCGCGCGTGAGGGAGCTCCGCGCGCTCGCGGAGAACGACAAGCGCTTCGAGGGCGAGCTACGCCGGCTCGAGGAGAAGGCGGGCAAGCTCGCTCGCGAGCTCTTCGCCGATCTGTCGCCGTGGCAGAAGGTGCAGCTCTCGCGGCACCCGAACCGCCCGTACACGCTCGACTACTGCTCGCTGCTCTTCGAGGACTTCGTCGAGCTCCACGGCGATCGCGCGTATGCAGACGACGCGTCGATCGTGGCCGGCCTCGCGCGCTATCGCGGCCGCAGCGTCGTCGTCGTCGGGCACCAGAAGGGCCGCGGCGCGAAGGAGAACGTGAAGCGCAACTTCGGCATGCCCCACCCCGAGGGCTACCGGAAGGCGCGACGGATGTACGAGCTCGCTTCACGCTTCGGTCTGCCGATCCTCACGTTCATCGACACGCCGGGCGCCTACCCCGGCATCGGCGCCGAGGAGCGCGGGCAGAGCGAGGCGATCGGCGCCTGCCTTGCGGCGATGGCGCGGGCCCCGGTGCCGATCATCGCCACCATCCTCGGAGAGGGCGGCAGCGGCGGCGCGCTCGCGCTCGGTGTCGCCAACCGGGTGCATGTCCTCGAGTACGGGACCTACAGCGTGATCTCGCCTGAAGGATGCGCGTCCATCCTCTGGAAAGACGGGTCGAAGGCGGACGAGGCCGCCGCGCGCCTTCGCATCACCGCGCCCGAGCTGCTCAATCTGAAGATCGTCGACCGCGTCGTCGACGAGCCCGCCGGCGGCGCCCACCAGGACCCGATCACCGCGGCGCGCCTCGTGGACGCGGCGATCGGCGACGCGCTCTCCGAGCTCCTCCGCCAGACGCCGGACGAGCTCGTGCGCGGCCGCTACGATCGGTTCCGCGCGCTCGGCGCGTTCGTTTCCTGAGGGCACGGCCGAGCCGCCCGGGGCGGACGACGCATCGCGTCAGTCTCAATTCATTCGCTTTGTTAGCCTCCGCGCCTGCCGCACCGCGGGGATCGTGCTAAGGCCCGGCTCCAATGTCGGTAGCGTTCACGCTCGAGGGTAAGGTCGCGATCGTCACCGGCGCGAGCCGTGGTATCGGCGAGGCCATCGCGCGGACGTTCGCCGCACACGGCGCCAAGGTCGTCGTCGCCTCGCGCAAGATCGAGGGCGTGACGGCGGTCGCCGAGTCCATCGGCCCGAGCGCCCATGCCGTGGCCGCGCACACCGGCCGCGAGGCCGACTGCGTGTCGCTCGTCGATCAGGCGATCGCCAAGTTCGGCAAGGTCGACGTCCTCGTCAACAACGCGGCCACCAACCCGTACTTCGGCCCGTTCCTCGATGTCGACGAGGGCGCCTGGGACAAGACCTTCGAGGTGAACCTCAAGGGGTACTTCTGGATGACCCGCGAGGTCGTCAAGCACCTCCGCGCGCGCGAGGCGCCGGGCTCGATCATCCACATGGCGAGCGTCGCGGGGCTCGTCGCGTCGCCTGCGCAGGGCGTCTACGCGATGACGAAGGCCGCCGTCATCTCGATGACCAAGACGATGGCGTACGAGCTCGCGGGCAACAACATCCGCGTGAACGCCATCGCGCCCGGCTTCGTCGATACGCGCTTCGCCGCCGCGGTCCTCAAGAACGACGTGCTCCTCGACGAGGTGCTCCGCCTCACGCCGATGAAGCGCTACGGGCAGCCCGACGAGATCGCGGGCGGGGCGCTCTACCTCGCCTCGGATTCCGCCAGTTTCTTGACCGGACAGGCACTTGTGATCGACGGAGGTATGACGATCGCGTGATCACGCGGCCGTCGGGGGCCCCTCCAATGAAGTCCGGGAACGTCGTCGCAGGGAAGTATCGGCTGAACCAGCTGCTCGGCAGCGGGGGCATGGCCGAGGTCTGGTCGGCGACCAACACGTTCACCGAGCGTCAGATCGCCATCAAGTTCATGAACGCGCAGGTGGCGAAGACGCCGGAGTCGGCGGCCCGCTTCCTGAAGGAGGCGAAGGTCTCCGCGCGTGTGAACCACCCCAACATCATCGACATCCACGACGTCGGTCAGACCGAGGACGGGCGGCTGTTCCTCGTGATGGAGCTCTTGACCGGCTTCCCCCTCGAGGTGGCGCTGCGCCGGCAGAACCCCCCGATGACCATGTACGAGTTCGCGCTCGTGATGGTCGAGGTCGCCGGAGCGCTCGCCGCTGCGCACAAGAGCGGGATCATCCACCGCGATCTCAAGCCGACGAACATCTTCCTCCACAAGATCCGCGACGGGATCGCGATGCCGAAGCTCCTCGACTTCGGCGTCTCGAAGTTCCTGGAGGACGATCAGAACCACGCGCTCACCGTCGCGGGCACGGTGCTCGGCTCGCCGCTCTACATGAGCCCGGAGCAGGCGCGCGGCGAGTCGGCGATCGACGGGCGCACGGACGTCTTCGCGTTCGGCGCGATCCTCTTCGAGGCGCTCTGCGGGTTCCGTCCCTACGAGGCGAAGAACTTCAACGCGCTGATCGTGAAGATCGCGACGACGAAGCCGAAGAGCATCGACGAGCACGGGCCGCACGTCCCCGAGCCGCTCCGCGCGGTCGTTCGCGCGTGCCTCGAGCCGGATCTGAAGAAGCGCATCCAGACCTTCGACGAGGTCGTGGTGATGCTCAAGGCGGCGATGGCCGACCTCGAGTTCGATCCCGCCCGCCTGCCCACGCCGATGGTCGCGTCGGCGGTCGTCGATCCGGACGCGACCAACGCCCTGCCCGTCCTGCGCGCGAGCGATCGTCCGCCGCCGGTCATGGGCGAGGCGACGATCCCGAGCCAGCCGCCGATCGGCTCCCTCTCCGGCAGCATCCCTCCGCACTCGTCGGGCCCGACCGGCCCGTCGTGGCACACGTCCACGCCGAACACGTCGTACGCGTCGATCAACGTGCCGCCCCCCCGGCCGAGCAAGGCTCCGTGGATCGTCACGGCCGCGGCGCTGACCGTCGCGGCCGCGTTCGGCATCGGTCTCGTCTTCACGAAGCGCGCGGCCTCGCGCACCGTGACGGCGGCGGCGCCCACCGCGCTCGAGACCGCGAAGCCTGCTCCCAGCGCCGCGCCCGAGCCGTCGACGCCCGCCACGAAGGACGACACGCCGACGATGAGCGTCGACGCGCTCCCGCAGGCGACGGGGAAGCAGGCCGAGCCGGGTCCGCTCGCGAAGGGCCACGGCCGCGTCCTCGTCAGCGCATCGCCGGGCTGGTGCACGGTCATCGTCGACGGCAAGGATCACGGGCCGACGCCGATCGCCGCGCTCGACATCCCCGCGGGCATGCACTCCATCGCGTGCAAGCCGCCCGCCGGGAAGACGAAATCGATGGTCGTCCGGGTCCTCGACGGCCAGACCGCGAAGCAGAAGTTCACGCTCGACGAGTGACCGGCCCGGGGGGTGATCCGGGTCGCAGGCGCGGCGCCGGCGGGGCCTCCCCGATCCGTGACGTCGTGGCGAAAACCAGCGGATTTTCCGGCAGGAGCAGCGTGGAACGGCCGCTGCACCACGACGCGGACATGCGTCGGCTGATCGCGCTCTTCGTCCTCACGGGGTGCACCGCAACGAACGTCGACACGGAGGCGCCGCCGGCCGAGACGAAGCAGGCCATCGTCGGCGGCTACGCGTCCACGGCGGCCCAGGACGCGGCGGTGATGATCGTCACCAGCGGTCAGTTCAGCTGCACCGGCACGCTCATCGCGCCGAACCTCGTGCTCACCGCCCGGCACTGCGTCGCCGCCGATCTCGACGAGTCGGCGGAGTGCGGCGCGGCGAAGGGCGATCTGCCGGCCTCGGCGTTCTCCATCGCACTCGGCGTGAACGCCAGCGCCGCGAAGAAGATCGGCCGCGGGGTGAAGCTCCACGTACCCAAGACCAACAACCTCTGCGGGTTCGACGTGGCGCTGATCCAACTCGACAAGGACGTGCCCAACGCGAAGACGGCGCGCGTCCGCTTCGAGCCGCTCGCGACGGGAGAGACCACCATCGCCGTCGGATACGGCTCGGCGACGCCGGACGGCCCGCCGACGCCCGGTCGTCGCCAGCGTGGCGCCCGCGTCGAGGGCGTGGGCCCGGCGAACAAGACGTGGCGGACCAGGTCCGGCCAGAACATCCCGTACCAGATCCCGTCGGGCGACGTCGCCACCGGGGAGTCGACCTGCTTCGGCGACAGCGGCGGACCGCTCTTCGACGACGCCGGCGCCGTCGTCGGCGTCACGTCACGCGGCATCGACGGCGAGTGCACCGATCGTCCTTCGATCTACGCGAGCGTCGCCGCGCACGAGCAGCTGATCCGCGACGCGGCGAAGGCCGCCGGCCACCCCCTCGGCGCCGCGGCCCCCGCGCCGGCCCAGGAGCAGACGGCCGACGAGGAGGGGGATCCCGCGAACGACGCGCCGGCGGACGAAGACGGGAACGAAACGCCCCCCGCCCGCCGGACGAGCGGCGCGCTCCGGGCCGAGGCCAGCCGCGGGTGCGCCGCGTCCTCCTCGCCCGCGCACGACGCCTCGTCGATCGCGCTGATCGCGATGATCGCGCTCTCGCTGGCCGCCTCGTTCCGTCGACGCCGTCTCTGAGCGCGTCACGCGGCCTTCTCCACGTCCGGCTCGGGGAGCTCCCTCGGCGCGGAGAGCGCCGCGTTCTCGCGCACGATCCCCCGCGCCACGAACAGCCATGCGATGACGAGAGCGAGGTTGGTGATCCCGAAGATGCGGACCACGCTCGCCGTCGGCACGTCGCTTCCGGCGAGCGCCTTCCCGCCGGCGACCACGGCGAGCACCAGGATGGCCGAGGCCACGTCCCCCATGCGCACGAAGAACGTGTCGACGGCCTGCTTCGCCTTGTACTTCATCTCCGTCGTCGTCGGCAGCCAGAGCATGTTGCGGACGGTGTTGTTGACGGAATAGTCGGTCGCGTTCTCCGCGATCTTGCCGTAGCGGAGGACGCCGAGCAAAGGCAGCGCCGCAACGAGCGTGGCGTCCGCGAGCGCGATGACGGGCAGGATGAAGAACGCGAGGCGAAGGCCGCCGAAGCGCACGATCCGCGAGACGGCGAACGTCTGCAGTCCGACGCCGAGCACGTTGACCCACAGGAAGAAGTCGGCGAAGAGCTCGGTGCTGAAGCCCTCCTTGTACTTCGCGATCGCCTCCGCGCCGACCTTCCCCGCGGCGATGGCCGCGTCCTCCGACGCCTGCGAGACGAGCGCGCTCATCATGAACTCGCCGTTCGTGTTCACCCAGGTGAACAGCAGCGAGAAGACCGCGATGAGCGTGAGGTACCGATGGCGGAGCACGAGCGCGAAGGCCCCCTCGCCGGTGCCGTCGCGGTGCGCCGGCTTCGCCTGCTTCGAGACGGGCGGCGGCATCTCTTCCCGCGCCGGCTCGCGTCCGGCGCGCTCGCGCCGATGCGCGGCCTGCGAGAGCATCGCGCAGCAGCCGAGCATGACGGCGCTGACGACGAGCAGGAGATAGACGCCGAAGCTCGTGTTGCCGATCGCGTTCTTCAGCGGCTTCGTGATCCACGCGCCGACCGCGGCGCCGACCGACGCGCCGAGCCCGAGCAGCGCGAACAGGCGCTTGCCCTGCTCCTGCGTGTAGAGGTCGTTGGCGAAGGCCCAGAACTGGGCGACCACCATCATGTTGAAGATGCCGACCCAGACGTAGAAGACGAGCCCGAGGTACTGGCGCACGGACGCGATCTGCGAGAGCCCGAAGAAGACGAAAAGGTGCGAGGCGAAGAACAGCGTCACGAGGACGACGAGCTTGTTCTTCGGCATGCGCCCGGCGGCGCGGGCGTAGGCCGGAACGGCGAACAGCAGCGCCACGGCGATCGCCGCGCTGAGGTAGCTCTCGTAGCTCGCACCGTTCGGCACCGCGAGGATGAGCCCCTTCCGCACCGGCTTGATGACGTAGTAGGCGGTGAGGAGGAGGAAGACGTTCAGCGTCATCAGGAGCGCGGTGATCCCCTCGCCTGCGCGCACCTCCGTGACCACGCCGAGCACGCGCTCGAGCGCCGACGGCGCGGCGCGATCACCAGCCTCTTCCGTCATGGGTCTGCGGCAGGATATCCGCCCGGCGAGCGGCGCCGTCAGTTTCTTGGTACCTTCGCCTCCTGCCGATGACCGGGAAGGGCGAAGCACCCCCTGAGGGAGGCGGCGGGGTCTGGGCGGCGGCGATCGCGTCGGGCTCGCTGGTCGCGCTCATCGTCGCGGGCAAGGCGACCCGGGACACGCTCTTCCTCACCCACTTCGGCCTGCAGCTCCTGCCGGCGGCGATGATCGGTGCGGCGATCGTCTCGTCTCTCGCCGTCGTCGGCATGGCCCGCGCGCTGACCCGCTACGGACCGGCGCGGGTGGTGCCGGGGACGTTCGCTCTCGGCGCCGTGCTCTTCCTCGGCGAGTGGTGGCTCTGTCTTCGCGACGAGCGCATCGCGGCGATCGCGGTCTACGCCCACACGGCGATCTTCGGCTCGGCAGCGATCAGCGCATTCTGGTCGCTGGTGAACGAGCGCTTCGACCCGCACCAGGCCAAGCGCCTGGTCGGACGCATCGCGAGCGGCGGCACGATCGGCGGCATCGCCGGCGGTCTCGTCGCATGGCGCGCCTCCGCGCAGCTCTCGATCCCGATCATGCTCGCGCTCCTCGCCGGCATGAACGTCATCGGCCTCTGGGGCGCGCTGCGGACCGTCCCTTCCGAGGCGCGCCGCCCTGCCCCCCTCACCGAGGACGTCACGACCAGCGGCATGCGCGCGCTGAAGGAGACGCCGTACCTTCGTGACCTCGCGCTGCTCGTCCTCGCCGGAGCGATCGTCAACGCGCTGCTCGACTGGCTGCTCAGCGCGCACGCGACGGAGGCGTTCGGCAAGGGGCCGCGCCTGTTGGGCTTCTTCGCCCTCTTCAACGTGGCCGTCGGCGTGCTCTCGTTCGTGATGCAGACGGCTCTCACGGGTCCCATCCTCGAGCGCAAGGGGCTCGGCTCGACGATCAAGGTGCAGCCCGCCTCCATCGCCGCGGGAGTCGTCGTCGCGCTCCTCGCGCCCTGGTTCGCGAGCGTCGTCGCGCTGCGCGGTCTCGAGGCGGTGACGCGCAGCTCGCTCTATCGCTCCGCGTACGAGCTCTTCTACACGCCGCTGCCGCCCGCCAAGAAGCGCTCGACGAAGACGATCATCGACGTCGGCGTCGATCGGATCGGCACGCTCCTCGGGAGCGGGGCGCTCCTCGGCATCGCCCATCTCTCGATGCCGGCGGCGACGAAGACCGTGCTCTTCGCCTCGCTCGCGATGGCGGCGGTGAGCTGGTACGTCGCATCGCGGCTGCAGGACGGCTACGTCTCCGCGCTCGCCTCGAGCCTGAAGTCGGGCGCCGTCGGCCTCGGCGACGCCTCCGACGATCTCACGACGAAGAAGACGCTCGCCGAGACCACCGCGCTGCTCGATCGCCAGAAGCTGCTCGAGCGCATCGACGAGTTCCAGAAGCAGAAGGACGCGCGCATCGCGCTCGGCCAGACCGGACGAACCGACCTCGGGACCTCCGGCATCCGCCTCCCCGACGCCGGCTCGAGCAAGGAGCTGCTCGAGAACGTGGTCGAGACGACCGACCCCGTCCTGGTCAAGGCGACGGTGCTCGCATCGGGCGACGCCGGACGCATCAAGCGCGTCCTCTCGCAGCCCGTACCGGCGCGGCTCGTGCCGTACGTCATCCCGCTCTTGTCCGACGACCGTGTGGTGCGCGACGTCGTCCGTGCGCTGCGCAAGAGCGCGACGAAGACGACGGGCCTCCTCCTCGATCACCTGCTCGATCCGGACGTCGACGTGCGCGTTCGCCGGCGCATCCCGCGCGTGCTCAAGGTCTGCCGTACGCAACGCGCCGCCACCGGGCTGCTCTTCGGCCTGCGCGATCCCGTCTTCGAGGTCCGCGTGCAGGTCGGCCTCGCGCTCGCGCGCATCGTCGAGGAGGCCGACGTGCAGCTCGATGGCGATGCGGTCTTCGACATCGTCGTCCACGAGCTGATCAACGGACGCCCCGGGTGGTTCGACGCGCCGGTCGCCGGAGACGGTCCGCCGGAGATCGACGCCCATCGCGGTCTCGCGCACGTGTTCACCGTGCTCGGGCTGGTCCTCGAGCACGAGCCGCTCGCGATCGCCCATCGCGCGCTCCGCTCCGACGACGCGCAGCTGCGAGGCACCGCGTTCGAGTACCTCGACGTCGTGCTCCCGCCCCGGGTGCGCGACCTGCTCCTGCCGCTGCTCGGGGAGACCAAGCCGCCCCCTACGAAGAGCGCGCCGCCGAGCGAGCGCGACTCCAAGGAGCTCGCCGCCGAGCTCTTGCGTTCGAGCGCATCACTCGCGCGGCCGCGCACGTAGCCGCTTCTCCCGAGCGCCGTTCCCTCGTATCGTGCTCGCCGCTTGGCCTCCCCGCGTGCACGGCTCCGTTCGCTGCTCGGGCGCGCGCTCGTCTCCACGTCGCTCCTCTCGACGCACCTCGCGGGCGCGCAGCCCGCCCCGGCGGGCGGCGGAGAGAGCCCGAAGCGAGCGCTCCCCGACTACGACGGCCGCGGGGAGCCCGAGACCACGGCGGGGGACGTGCTTCTCTGGATCCCGCGCGTGATCCTCTCGCCCCTGTACTTCGTGAGCGAGTACGTGATCCGTCGTCCGCTCGGCTGGCTGATCACGACGGCCGAGCGCGAGCAGTGGCCGAGCGTGATCCGCGATTTTTTCACCTTCGGCCCGGAGAAGAAGGCGGGCGTCGTGCCGACCTTCTTCCTCGACTTCGGCTTCCGCCCCAGCATCGGCCTCTACGCCTTCTGGGACGATCTCCTGGGCCCGGGCAATCACCTGCGTCTGCACGCGACGACCTTCGGCGCGAACTGGCTGCAGGGCGCGATCGCCGACAAGATCCCCCTCGGCAACGAGGGCTTCCTCGACCTCCGGGTCGAAGGAGTCCATCGCCCCGACCAGATCTTCCACGGTCTCGGCCCGCGAACGCTCCAGCAGGACCGTCACCGCTACGGGATCGACGCGTTCCGCGTCCGCCCGGTCTTCGAGACCCGGTGGTGGCGAGGCAGCCGCGTGAGCGCCGAGGCCGGCTTCAAGATGGTCGGCTTCCGCGACGACGACTGCTGCGACGATCCGTCGCTCGCCGACGGCGACATCGCGATCCCGCCCGGCTATCGCAGCGGCTACACGAGCGTCTACCAGCGCGGCGAGATCACGGTCGACTCGCGCGAGGAGCGCGACCCGGCCGCCCCGCCGACCAACCAGAGCGGCGTGCGCCTCGAGCTCGAGGCCGAGAACGGCTCGAACGTCCGCCAGGCGCGGTCGAACTGGGTCCGCTACGGCGGCAGCGTCGGCGGGTTCCTCGACATCAAGAACAACCGAACGGTGAGCCTCTCGGTCACCACGCTCTTCGTCGACCCGATCTCGAGCGGCGCCGAGATCCCGTTCACCGAGCAGGTGATCCTCGGCGGCTCCGGTCCGATGCGCGGCTACCTCTACGGGAGGCTCATCGATCGGAGCGCGGCGATCGCCACGCTCAAGTACCGCTGGCCGATCTGGGTGTTCCTCGACGGCTCCGCGCAGGTCGCGATGGGCAACGTCTTCGGCCCGCAGCTCGGCGACTTCAAGACGAAGCTCCTCCGTCTCTCCGGCGCGATCGGGGTCGAGAGCGTGGGGCGTCCCGATCACACCTTCGAGGTCCTCACCGGCTTCGGCACCGAGACGTTCGAGGAGGGACTGGACGTCACGTCGTTCCGCCTGCTGTTCGGCACGAACCGGGGGTTCTAGCGGACGTGAGCGAGGGTTTTCGCATCCCGGTCGCAAGGGACGCGCGCGGGCGGTACGTCACCCCGGCCGACGCGAACAAACGTGCATCCTACACGTGTCCGTCGTGCGACGGGCGCGTCGATCTCCACGCCGGCGAGAAGAAGCGTCGCCACTTCCATCACCGCGCCGGCGCGTGCTCGAGCGAGACCGTCCTGCACCTCTCGGCCAAGGCCCTCGTCGTGCAGGCGATCGACGAATGGCTCGCCGGGTCGGCCGAGCCGCCGGTGTTCGTACGTCGCTGCGCGCACGCGGGCTGCGAGGCCGTCACCCGCCAGGCCATGCCGCGCAAGGTGGGGCGCGCCGTGGAGGAGCATCGCCTCGCCTCCGGCCACGTCGCCGACGTCGCCCTGCTCGCGCGCGCCGCCGATCTGCCCGTCGCGCTCATCGAGGTCCTCCACACCCACGCCGTCGACGAGGACAAGGCCTTCGAGCTCGGCGTGCCGTGGGTCGAGGTCGACGCCTCGCAGGTGTGCGCCGACGGAGGCCGGGTCCTCGTCGCGGTCCGCGATCGCCTGCTGCCCTGGCTGTGCGCCGAGCACGCGGCCTCTCGCGGCGAGCCGCACAAGCGCGCGCGGATCGATCGCGAGCGACTCGTGGCCTTGGCCCGGCGCCTCGACTATCGCCTCGCCGACTTCCCGGCGTACCGCGTGGAGCGCCTCGTGACGTGCCCGAGCGGCCACGACGCGATCGTCTTCTCGTGGGACGGCCCCTCGCCTCCCGATCCGCGTCCGCCGCACGTGGTCGCCGCCGAGCAGGGCGATCTCGACGCCACCTACCAGCCGTCGGCGAAGGGGTGGAAGAAGCTCCTGCCGTACCGGCGCGTGTTCGTCAGTGTGTGCCCGAGCTGCGGCGCGCGGCTCGACTGAAGCCGGGCGTCGTCAGCGGGCCGAGGCGAAGCACTCCCCCTCGCCTCGGAAGTGCCCGACGGTGCGCGACAGCCCCTCGACGTAGGCGCGGAGATCGTTGATCCCCGCCGCGCTCCCCGTGCCGTACGGTCCGCTGCCCTGCGGGAGGGCCGCGAGCTTCACTGCCGCGAGCTCTTCGAGCGTCAGCGTGCCGTCGTTGTTCGCATCTGCGGCGGCGAGGTTGTCGAAGCGGAGCTTCGCCTCCTTGCTCTGGAGATCGTCGTAGAAGAGGTGGTCGCCGTGGATCGTGAGCTGCACGCTTTCGGTGCCGCCGTTCGTCACCACGATGCCGTCGGTCTCCTTGCCCGACTCCTCGCTCCGGCATCGATCGTAGAGCGTGTTGGTCTTGAATCCCCACGAGAGTTTCTTCGAGACCGTCCCCTTCGTCGCCGTGCCCTCGACGTAGACGCTGTAGCCGCCCGCGACCATCACCTGCCTGTCCGCGTCCGACGCGTCGCCGAGCTCCGTCGCCGCGGTCGCCGGCGCGATCGTGTAGCTGACGTGCCCGTACGCCTTCGCCGGGAGCTTCGGGAACGTGACGACGGGCTTCTCGCCTGCCTTCTTCATGTCGAAGAGCTTCGCGCCCGCCATCTTCGCCGCGGGCGAAGCGCCCTCTTCCGCGACCGTGACCTCGCCGATGACGACGAGGAACCGGTCGTACTTCACCGACCAGCCGTCCTCGAACTCGCTCGCGGGGATCTCCTTCTCGATGAAGTCCTCCCCGTAGGTGGTGAACGTCGCCGTCCCCTCTCCGTCATCGTTCGACGAGCAGGACGCGGCGAGCAGACACAGCGGCAACGCGACGGCGCAAGCGAGGTTCCGATCCATGAACGGAGGTAGTAGCACGTTTCTTCAGTTTCGTGCCACGAACCGCGCTCACCGCGGCGCGTACGAGAACAGGTAGCCGGCGCCCGCCTTCATGCCGCGTACGAGCTCGTTGCGCGCGAGGCCCGCGGGCATCTGCACGGGGTTGCCGTCGGCGCTCGCCGGCACTTCGTCGAACTCCACCTGATCGAACCACTCCGTCAGCTTGACGGTGACGGTCACCGTCCCGTCCTCTTGCATGTCCGCCTCCGCGAACGGGCAGCCCTCGAGCTGCGTCGCCCCCTTCGTGTTTCGCACGTCGTCGGGCCCGATCTCGGCGCGGAACACCCTCGTCGCACCCCCCTTCGTCGCGGTGCCCTGGAGGACGGCCACGTGCGATCCCAGATCTGCCGCGAACGGCCCCTGCGCGGGTGAGGCGAACGAGAAGGTCGCGGACCGCACCGGTCCCGACACGCCGGCGCCGCTGCCGAGCACCCCTCCGGCGAGGAGATCGGCAGACGACGCAGCGAGCATCTCCCCCCTCGCGTTGCCCGGGACGTAGTGCCCCGGGTGAGCGTGCGCCTCGCGCACGAGGCGGAGGCCCCATCCTCCTCGCTGCGGGCGCGCGGCGAAGATGGTCGCTCCGTCGAAGTAGTAGAGCGCGCCGGTCGCGACCTCGGCCTTCGTGATCGTCACGTCCCAGCCCGCCGCGTTGGTGAAGCGCTTCGACTCGGGGCTCGCCGCGATGCGCGCCTCGAGCGTGATCCGCTTGCCGGTCGTCGTCGCGTCATCCGACGAGCAACCGGCGAGCGGCGCGCCGGATACGAAGCTCGCGCCGGCGAACGAGAGCCCGAGGAGAGCGATGCGAAGAACGTTATTCATGGCGATCACACGTGCAGGGTGAGAGTGAACCAGAACGTCCGCGGCGGACCGATGGTCACGTGACGGAACGGGACGCGCGGCGGGTCCGCGACCCGCGCGAAGTTGGAGGCGTAGACGAATTGTCCGTCGTACCACTCGGCATCGAGGAGATTGAAGACGTCGAGGCCGAGCTCGACCTCCTTCACCCGGATCCCCGCCGATGCGTCGACCAGGAACACGTTGCGGCCCGAGTCTCCGAACGGGAGGGGGCGGCCCGCGAGCCCCTCGAGCCCGGCGCCGATGCGCGCCTCGACGTCGCGTGCGAGCACCCGGCCGACCGTCTTCTTCGCGGTCGCGTCCGTGCGGAGGACGAGCTGCGGCACATATGGCAACAGATCGCCCTTGCCGAAGCTCTCGTTCGAGCCGGTGAAGGAGGCATGCGTGTACGTGGCGCTGCTCGAGAGCAAGAGGACGCTGCCGGCGCGCGCGGTCATCTCCGCGGAGAGCCCCTTTCGCTCCGTCCCCGGCACGCGCTCGTTGCGCGTCGTCGCGGGGTCGAACACGAGGTCGTCGGTGAGTTTCGTGTAGAACGCCGCGAAGGACCCGGCGAGCTGCCGTCCGTCGTTGTAGCGAACGCCGAGCTCGGTGCTCGTGACCTCGGTGAAGAACGTCCGCTCGCCGTCCGAGAGCCCCCTCGCCTGCGGCGAGCGGAACCCCTCGCCGTAGCTTCCCAGGACGTGCAGCCGCGGCACGAGCGCGTAGTCGATCGTCAGCTTCTTCCCGAGGTGAGCGCCCTGCGCTGCGCGCACCGACCCCGGCGTGGTGGTGCCGTCCGGCAGCGCCCGGTCCTGCGCGGTGAACGCGAGCACGTCGGCCCGGATGCCCCCCCGGAGCGCGAGGCGCGGGAGCGGATGCAGCGCCGCGTCGACGTAGCCGGCGACGTTCGTCCCGCGCACGTCGGCATCGACGAGAGTCTCGGTCGGAGC
>WBZO01003562.1_pt1 | contig 17989 bp, 18 predicted proteins | sample 5204261 | NCBI WGS metagenome assembly WBZO01 (sample SAMN12412400, study PRJNA552823) | activated sludge metagenome | isolation source: activated sludge from anammox sidestream of wastewater treatment plant... | place: USA: North Carolina | collected 2017-09
GACACCGGGGTCAACCACGCCTGGAACGACGACGCCCGCAGGAGCAGCGTCGGGTGGCGCCGCGACGCCGGGCGCCGGCGGGGCGGCCGGCGCGGCCACGTCCCTGTCGGCCGCTGCCCGCGACCCGCACAGCCGCATCAACAGCTCCACCGGCACGACCACCTCCTCGAACGACACCACCAACAGTGCAACCGAGGCAGGTCCCCTGTCGCAGTCGGGGTCGCCCACGGCCGCCGCTGAGGCAAAGCTGGTGGGTCCGGCGACAGCCACGCCGGGAGCGCGCGCGACCACTCCGGCCACGAACGCCACGGGTCGCACGGACAGCCACACGACCGGGGCGCCAACCGGCGCGGTCGGCACGAGCGGCGCCGCCATGCCGTGTCCGCCGACTGGCGGGGTGGGTGCACCCACCACGCCCCCGGCCAGCGGCGTCAACGGGAGCACGCCGTCGTCGCCCGGCAGCGGTGCGACCGGCGGGGGCAGCACACCGTCGACGCCCGCGGGCGGCCCGACCGGCTCTGGCAGCACGCCTCGATAGACCGGGAAGCCGTACCGGGCCGGTCCACCTGAGCGGGGGCGCGGGCGCCAGTCGCGCCCGGTCCCCGCGACGCGCACACGCGCGGTACAATCCGCCTGACGATCATGGCGGAACTCGACAGGCCAGGCATGGAGCCTGGCGACGAGCAGCAACGACGGTTCATGGCGGAGGCGCTGGCCGAGAGCCGGAAGGCGCTGCCCCTGTGCCTGCCGAACCCACCGGTCGGCTGCGTCATCGTTCGCGGGCAGCAGATCCTGGCGCGCGGATTCACGGGCGCCCCGGGTGAGCCGCATGCCGAGGCGGCGGCGCTGCTGCACCTCGGCCCGGACGCCGATCCCGACGACCTCACGATGTTCGTGACCCTCGAGCCCTGCGCCTTCGTCGGGCGAACCCCCTCGTGCGCGAGGGCGCTTGTCATGTCGGGCATCCCGCGCGTAGTGGTGGGCTCACTCGACCCTGACCCGCGCAACAACGGGGCCGGCATCGACATCATGCGGGCGTCGGGCATCGAGGTCACCGTCGGTGTCCTGGCGAGCGATGTCCTGGCGTTCCTGGCTCCGTACCTGCTCTCCGCCCCGCGCACCTGACCCGTGCCGACCGACCCGACACCAGGCGACCCGACGTTCACCCCGGGTCAGCGATGGATCAGCGTGAGCGAACCCGAACTGGGGCTGGGTGAAATCCGGACCGTCGGTCCACGCACCGTCACCATCTGGTTTCCGGCCACCCGCGAGTCACGCCAGTACGCGGCCACCGCCACCGCACCGATCAGGCGGGCAGCCTTCCGCGTGGGCGACACCATCGTGTCCCGTCAGCATGGCGAGGGCGCGGTGCGCGCGGTACGCGAACGGCAGGGGCTGCTGCACTACGCCGTGGATGCGGGCGACGTGTGCGAGACCGACCTGAGCGACACGCTCAGCTTCAGCAGTCCCCTGAAGCGGCTCTTCGCCGCCCAGTTCGATCCATCGACCATGTTCGATACCCGCCGGGTGGCGCTCGACCACCAGCACGCGCGCCGCGCGTCGGAGGTGCGGGGCCTCGTGGGTGGACGGATCGATCTGCTCCCTCACCAGCTCGGTATTGCCGCGGAGGTAACCAGCCGGCTCCTGCCGCGCGTGCTGCTCGCCGACGAGGTCGGACTCGGCAAGACCATCGAAGCCTGCCTGATCCTGCATCGCCTGCTCCTGACCGGGCGTGCGCAGCGGGTCCTGATCGTGGTGCCGGAAACGCTCGTGCACCAGTGGTTCCTCGAACTGTTGCGCCGGTTCAACCTCTGGTTCCACATCTTCACGGAAGCACGCTGTGCCGCCATCGAGGAGGCCGACCCGTCGGCCAATCCCTTCCTCGACGATCAACTGCTGCTGTGTGAGCTGACGCTGTTCACCGACAACCCCACGCGGCTGGATCAGGCGGTCGCCGCGGGATGGGACATGATCGTGGTCGACGAAGCCCATCACCTCGAGTGGGCGCCGGGGCGGCCGGGCCCCGGCTATGCCGCCATCGATCAGCTCGCCCGGATCTCACCGGGACTGCTGCTGCTCACCGCCACGCCGGAGCAGCTCGGCCTTGCAGGACACTTCGCCCGCCTCAGGCTGCTCGACCCCGATCGCTTCTTCGACCTGGACCAGTTCCGGCACGAAACGACCACCTATCAGGCGGTGGCGCGCCTGGCCCAGGTCCTCAAGTCGGGCGATCCCCTGACCAGGGACGAAGCCGTGAGCCTCGCGCAGGTGCTCGCCGAACCGCTCGACACGATCGAGTCCGGTCTTGCGGCGGAGGACGATGCGCTGCGTGCGGACTGGATCGATCGGCTCCTGGATCAGCACGGCACCGGGCGCGTGATGTTCCGCAATACGCGGGCGACCATCCGAGGCTTCCCCCGTCGACTCGCGCATCTGGTGCCCCTCCCGGCAGGCACCGCCGCCGTCCGGCGCGCACTCGCGGAGGAGTGGCTGGCCAGCGGTGCGGTCGAGACCGACGATCAGGGGCGCCTGTCCCTGCAGCGCGACCCGCGCCTCGACTGGCTGCTCGCGCTGCTGCAGTCTGTGGCCGGCGAGAAGGTGCTGCTCATCTGCGACAGCCGGCGGAAGGCGGTGGCCATCGAGGCGGCGCTGCGCCAGCGCACGACGATCCCGATGGCGGCCTTCCACGAGGGGCTGACGCTCGTGCAGCGCGATCGGGGCGCGGCCTGGTTCGCCGATCCCGACGGAGCCCGCCTGCTCATTGCGTCGGAGATCGGCAGCGAGGGGCGCAACTTCCAGTTCGCGCACCACCTCGTGCTGTTCGACCTGCCGGTCGACCCGGCCCTGCTCGAGCAGCGGCTCGGCCGCCTCGACCGGATCGGCCAGCGTGCCGACATCCACGTGCACGTCCCGTACGTCACGGGTACGCACCTCGAGGTGCTGGCCCGCTGGTACCACGAGGGGCTCGACGCCGTCGAGCACCACCTCCCGGGTGCGCGCGAGCTCGCCGAACGGTTCGCCGATCGGCTCGCCAACCTGATACGGCAGGTCCAGCACGCGCCCGCGACGACGGGGGCCGACCTCGAGGCGTTCATCAGGGAGGTCCGGCAGGCACGCGACGAAACGGCGCACCGCATGGAAGAGGGGCGCGACCGCCTGCTGGAGTGGAACTCGTCGCGGCCCGCTCGGTCCGCGACGCTGGTGGCCGACATTCGCCGACAGGACGAGGACCGCACACTCGACGCGTTCATGCTGGCGGCATTCGACCTCTTCTTCATCGAGGTGGAGGAGATCGCCCCGCGTACGTACCGGCTCGGGTCGGCTGGCGTCCTCGTGGACGATTTCCCCGGCCTGAAGGCCGACGGGCTCACCGTCACGCGCGACCGCAGCCGAGCGTTGGTACGCGAAGACCTGCAGTTCCTCACGTGGGATCACCCGCTCGCCAGCGGCGCCCTCGACCTCCTGCTCGGCTCCGAGCGGGGCAACTGCGCCTTCGCACGGTGGCCCGACACCTCGCCTGCCGCGCTCTACCTCGAGGCCATCTTCGTCCTCGAGTGCCTGGCGCCAGGCGCGCTCCACCTCGATCGCTTTCTCCCACCCACACCACTGCGGGTCGCGGTCGACCACCGGGGGGCCGATGCCACGGACACCCTGCCCACGCACGCACTCGTGTCCGCGCCCTCGGCCAGTGGCGCCCGTGCGCTGCTCCAGCGTGACGACATCCGCGAGAAGGTGCTGCCGCGCATGGTCACGCGCGCCACCGAACTGGCCGAGTCGCGTGTGCCCGCCCTCGTCCAGGCGGCGACGCAGACGATGCGGACGGTGCTGACGCACGAGGAGAGCCGCCTTCGGGAACTCCAGAAGGTGAACCGCACCGTGCGCGACGAGGAGATCACCCTGGTGGTCGACCAGCAGCGGTCGCTCGCGGCGGTGCTCGCCAGCGCGCGGGTCAGGCTCGATGCGGTCCGCCTGATACACCGTGGGCCCCAGCGCTAGGAACGCGCTACCATTTCCCGAGATGCCGACCGCCCCGTCGCACACCGACACCGGCCGCGGCGCAGCCGGAACGGCGGCGGACGGCGTCGTCCGGCCCGCCCGGCGGTCGGGAGGCGCGCAGGCCTCGCGTGTCATCTTCATCGACCTGGCCCGCGCGCTCGCGGTGGTCTTCATGCTCTACGGCCACACCCTGCACGCGCTGCTGGCGCCGGCCTATCGCGCCGGCCGGCTGTACGACGTCTGGCAGTTCCAGCGGGGCCTCACCTCCTGCCTCTTCCTGCTGCTCTCCGGTTTCGCCTTCAGCATCGCGACCTCCCGGCACTGGCCCTCGCACCTCACCATCTCTCGCGCGCTGCTCAAGCGACTGCGGCGGTTCGGCACCTTCGTGGCCCTGGGGTACGCCATGCGGTCCCCCGTCGCGCCGCTCAGCCGGATGGCCACGGCCTCTGAGGCGGAGTGGCAGACACTACTCGGGGTCGACGTCCTTCAACTCATTGGCGTGACGTTCGTGCTCGTGCAGGTCCTTGTGCTGGTCTGCCGTTCCAGGCGGGTCTTTGGCGCCGTCGCCCTTCTGCTCGCCTTCGGGCTGGTCTTCTACGCCCCCTGGGCCTGGTCCACCGACTGGTCCAGCCGGCTGCCAGCGCCAGCGGCCGCGTACCTCTCGCCGGTCACAGGCTCGCAGTTCCCACTCGTACCGTGGGCGGCCTTCATCCTCGCCGGTGCCGCCCTCGGCATGCTCTACGCCCGGTGGGGTGCGGCCAACCTGGGCGACTACGCGACGCGGGCGCTGCTTGTCCCGGGTGCGCTGCTGGTGATGGCCAGTGCGTGGCTGACGGCATTCCAGGTACAGGTGTTCGGCACGGGCGCGTATGCCTTCGTCCCGGGCAACCTGCTGCTGCGGGCGGGCGTCTGCCTTGCCATTGTCGGGGTCATCGCACAGGCCAGCAGCCGGCTCGCGAGCCTGCCCCACATCTTCGGCGCCGTGGCGCAGGAGTCGCTCCTCATCTACGTGCTCCACCTCCTCATCGTGTACGGGTCGGTCTTCGCACCCGGCCTTCTCAACACGTTCGGCCCCACCCTCGCCCCGCTGCAACTGCTGCCCATCGTCGTGCTGCTCATCTCGAGCATGGCGCTCGCCGCCTACGGCTGGAACTGGCTGAAGCACACACACGGCCGCGTGGCCTGGTGGGCCTCGTTCGCCGTCGGCCTCGTCATCGTCGTCCGACTGGTGCGCTGATCGAGGGCGCCCGCCGGGAGCACACGAGGCGCCAGCTTCTGATTGACATCTCCCGGGACCGGTCGTACAAACGGCCACCACGCGTCCCGCACCGCGGCAGGACGCCTGCAGCAACAGCTCAGGGCGGCCCGGTTGCCGGGCTGGAAGGACGGGGTATGAGCGAACGTGACCGGTCCAGACGCGAGTTCCTCCGCCAGTCGCTCACGGGTGTCGGCGCGGCGTGGGCCGTCGCCAATGCCGCGGGCATCGAGGAGGCCTACGCCTTCGTCCAGCAGTCGACGCGCAGCGGCGCGTCCACGGCCTTCGCGTTCTTCGCCCCTGCGCAGGCCGCCGACATCGAGGCGATGGCCGCACAGATCATCCCCACCGACTCGACGCCCGGCGCACGCGAGGCACGCGTCATCGTCTTCATCGACCGCATCCTGACCACGTTCGAGAAGGACGCACAGGACGCCTACCGCAAGGGGCTCGACCTGCTCGCGGGCCAGGCACGCCAGATGTACCCGTCGGCGGGCGCCTTCGCCAGCCTGTCGTCCGAGCAGCAGGTGGCGGTGCTGACCGCCATCGAGAAGAGCGACTTCTTCAACCTGGTGCGCACGCACACCATCACCGGTTTCTTCGCGGCACCGTCGCACGGCGGCAACCAGGGCAAGGTGGGCTGGGCGCTCCTGCACTACGACGATGCGCTGAAGCACACGCCACCGTTCGGCTACTACGACGCACTTCCCGGCTCCACCAGCCGCTGACACGGGAGAAGACGACATGGCCCAGTTCTCACCGAACACCGACGTCGACTTCGTGGTCATCGGATCTGGTGCTGGCGGCGGCATCATGGCCAAGCAGCTCTCCACGGCGGGATTCACCGTGGTGGTCCTCGAGCAGGGAGGATGGGGCCGTTACGGGAAGGAACACGAGTACACGAAGGACGAGTACCTGAACGACAACGGCGGGCTCGACTACCAGCTGATGAGCGACCCCGTGCGGCAGCCGAACACCTTCCGCCGCACGGAGAAGGACACGGCGACGCCGGGCTCACACAGCTACGGCTGCGTGGTGGGCGGCGGCACGGTGACCTACGGCGGCAGCAGCTGGCGTCACCTCCCGTGGGAGTTCAACGAAGCCACCGTCACGGGCGGCGTCGCGGGCACGGGGCTGCAGGACTGGCCGCTCACCTACGAGGAGCTGGAGCCCTATTACGTGCAGGCCGAGTGGGAGATGGGCATCTCGGGCATGCGGATCACCTCGCCGCTGGTGGCTCCCATGTCGAAGGACTACCCGGTGCCTCCCGTCCCGCTGAAGGCGTCGGGCGCCCTGATGCAGATGGGCGCATCGAAGCTCGGTCTCACGGTGGTGCGCGGGCCGCTCGCCGTGATCTCGAAGGACTACCAGGGCCGATCCGGCTGCGTGCAGTGCGGCATGTGCTCGGGGTTCGGGTGCCACGTGAAGGCCCGATCGAGTTCGGCGGTGACGATGCTGCCGCTGGCCGAGAAGACGGGACGGTGCGAGATCCGGGCACGGTCGTACGTGCACGAGATCACGGTGGACAGTTCAGGCCGGTGCACGGGCGTGGCGTACTTCGACGCGGATCGGCGCGTGGTGCGGCAGCGGGCGAAGGCGGTCATCCTCGCGGCCAACGGCACCGAGTCGGCCCGGCTGCTGCTGCTCTCGAAGAGCCAGCGCTTCCCGAACGGGCTCGCCAACAACAACGACGTGGTGGGCCGGTACCTCATGCTCGGCAACACCGTCAGCGCGAACGGCCTGTTCGAGCATCCGCTCAACGACTACAAGGGGCTGGTCACCGGGGCGGCCATCGTCGACTTCGTGCCGAGCGACCCGGCGCGCGGCTTCTACGGCGGCGGGCGCATGACCGCACGGGGGTTCGATACGCCGATCAACTACGCCCTTCGTGGGCTCTCGCCGGGCACGGCCCGGTGGGGCGCGGCGTACAAGCAGGCGTTGCGCGACGAAGCGAACCACAAGATGACGATCACGTCGTTCGTCACGCAACTGCCGCTGGCAACGAACCGCGTCGATCTCGATCCCGACGTGAAGGACGCGTGGGGCCTGCCGGCCATGCGGATTACCTCGCAGAGCCACCCGGACGACATCAAGGCCATGGAGTTCTTCCGGCAGAAGGGGCTCGACGTGCTGCAGGCGGCAGGAGCGACGAAGGTCTGGGCCGGGCCGGTGAACGACGCACGGGGCAGCGCGCACAACCGCGGGTCCTGCCGGATGGGCAACGACCCGAAGACGTCGGTGGTCAACCGGCACCACCGCGCGCACGACGTGCCGAACCTGTTCATCGTCGACGGCAGCACGCTCGTCACCGGGGGCCGCAACCATCCCACCATGACCATCCAGGCCCTGGCCTTCCGCGCCGCCGAGCACATCGGCAAGGCGGCCAGGAACGGGACGCTGGCGACGCTGTAAGATCGGGGCCGTGCCCCGACTCTCCAACGCCCTGGCGGGCGCGATCATCTGCACGGTGTTCGCGCCTGCCCTGCTCGTCGCCCAGCCCGTGCTCACCCGGACGGCCGAGTTCAACGTGCCCGAGGCGAACCAGGGCGTTGCCGTGGACGCACGGCACTTCTACGCCATCGACAACACCACGATCGCGAAGTACGACAAGGAGACCGGCGCGCTCGTCAGGCGGCGCGAGCAGCCCAGGGGTGGTCCGCTCATTCACCTCGATGGCGGGATGGTGCTGGACGGCAAGCTGTACGCGGCCCACTCGAACTACCCGGAGTGGCCGATGACCAGCTCGCTCGAGATCTTCGATGCGGAGACCCTCGAGCACGTGGGGTCCCACAGCTTCGGCATCAACTGGGGGTCGCTCACGTGGGCCGACTTCCGCGAGGGTGCCTGGTGGATGGTCTTCGCGAACTACGACCAGCCCTACGGTCCGGACCGCACGAAGTACGGCAACAAGCTGAATACGCAGCTGATCAGGTTCAGCCCGACGTTCCAGATGCTCGAAGCCTGGACGCTGCCCCGCACGCTGCTCGATCGCTTCGAGTTGATGAGCAACTCGGGTGGGTCGTGGGGACCCGACGGCTTCCTCTACCTCACCGGTCACGACCTCCCCGAGCTGTACCGGATGCGGCTCCCCTCGTCGGGCTCGGTGCTGGAACTGGTGGACACGATCCCGATGGCCGTGCGCGGCCAGGGGATTGCGTGGGACCGATCGGTCCCGGGCACCATCTACGGCATCGTGCGGGCCACCGCGGAGGAACGGCAGCGCGGCGGGTCGCACAAGGTGGTGCGCTTCACGCTCGGTCGCTGAACGCGATCAGAAGCGCACGCCAAGACCGGCTCGTACGCCCCGCCAGTTCCAGTTCCAGCCGCCGCCCGGGGTGTCGGCAACGGTCGCCTCGACCCGCGCGGCCAGGCGACGGCCAACGAGCACACGCAGGCCGCCGCCGAACACGACGCCGGCTTCCGTCGCGTTCACGTGTTCCCGCAGCGTCTGTGGCACGACCCTGCCCGTGGCCTGGTCGAACCCGTCGCTGCAGGTATCGCACGCCCACGTCCGCTCGGCACGGATCACGGCCAGGCCACCGAGCGCGTAGGGCTGCACCCGCGAGCGGGTGAAGTGCCACGTGGCGGCCGCCACGAACTGGCTCGCGTTCACGGTTTCCGTCGCCGCGCCAGCCGTGTGTTCGTCCTCGTTGAGGAAGGCGCCGCTGGCCTGAATACCCAGTCGACGGAGGGGACCGGTGAAGGGCAGCAGCGTGACGCCGCCGCCAAGCTCGGCTCCCTCGGCCCAGTCGATGCGGCCGTGCCCGAACCAGGCGAGCCCCCCACTTCCGAAGAACTCCATCCGATCATCGGCGACGGGTGTCTGAGCCTGGCCGGCGCGCGGGCCAAGAAGGCAGGACGCCGCCACGAGTGCCACAAGCACGCGTTTCATGGCGTGGCTCCTTTCGTGACGTGACACGTCGGGTCACCGCAAGACACGTGCCTCGCGCCATGGCCCCGATTCCGGTCCGCTGCGGCCTGCCCTCGTCGCGCCCGCCGGATCCACGTCAGGTGCCACTCACCCATGCGCCGAATGTCCACGGGATGGCGCGCCGCGTCCGCCGGAGCGTTAGTGGTACGATTCGGACCATGTCACTCGACGAGCGCGCCTTCTTCTCCGACAGGCCGGAGTCCCGGCCCGGACGGTACACCTGTCCCAAGTGCCGCCGCACCAGCGAGTACAGCATCAGGTGGGTCCGCCGCGTGAAGAAGGACCGCCTGCCGCCGGGAGCCGACGAACACGACCGGGCGCGGTTCGCCAAGCTGCGCGACTACCTGCTGCGGCTGGACGAGGATGTCGTCTGCAAGGCCTGCGGCAAGAAGTTCGAGATCCCCTCGCAGCACTCACTGCTCTTCGTGGATCAGCTGGCTGGCCTTCCGAACGAGGATGAACTGGAGGCGGAGATCAGGGCGGCCGCCGGCGAGACCGAACCTGAACCGGAGAAGAAGCCGGCGCTGCCCGCGCGGTTCACCCGCAAGTCGAGCGGCTGGAAGTAGGGCATGCAGGCATTCAGGCTCACGAGCCCCCACACGCCGGCGCTGGTCGAGGTGGCGAGGCCTGAGCCTGCGGCGGGTGAGGTGCTGCTCCGCGTGGGAGCCGCGGGTGCCTGCCATTCCGATTTGCACGTGCTGGACGACCCAGGGGCGCTCGGCATGCCCCTGCCGTTCACCCTCGGCCACGAGATTGCCGGCTGGGTGCATGGCCTCGGTGCGGGCGTGACCGGGTTCTCGGTCGGCGACGCGGTCGCCGTCTACGGCATCGTCGGCTGCGGGTCGTGCCCGGCGTGCCTGGACGCCCGTGACAACGAGTGCCGCGTCGTCCCGCCTGGAGGCATCGGTCTCGGGCGCGACGGCGGGATGGCCGAGTTCGTGACGGTGCCGGCCCGACAGCTCGTGCCGATCGGATCGCTCGACGTGACGCAGGCCGCGCCGCTCACCGATGCCGGCCTGACGCCGTATCACGCCATCCGGATGACGAATCGAGGCCTGACACCGGGCAGTACCTGTGTGGTGATCGGCGTGGGCGGCCTCGGGCACATGGCCATCCAGATCCTGCGGGCGACCACCGCCACGCGTGTGGTCGCCGTCGACACCCGCCACGAGGCGCTGGCGCACGCGCGCGAACTGGGCGCGGCAGAAGCCTACCTGGCGGGCGGCGACACCGCTGCACGCATTCGCGCGCTGGTGGGTCCGGCGCCGGGAGGCGCGGCCGTGGTGCTGGACTTCGTCGGGTCGACCCCGACGCTCGATCTCGCCCGGTCGGTGGTCTCGGCTGGTGGCGATATCGCCATCGTGGGGCTCGCCGGGGGGACGCTGCCCGTGGCCTTCGGTTCGGTGCCGTTCGAGACCCGCGTGGTCCTGCCCTTCTGGGGCACGCGGGCCGAACTGGCCGAGGTCATCGCGCTCGGGCAGTCCGGCCTGATCCGGGCCCACGTCGAGACCTTCCGGCTGGCCGACACCGCCAGCGCCTACGACCGGCTGCGTCGCGGAGAAGTCCGCGGACGGGCCGTGATAATCCCCTGAGCCCGACGGAAATCCGTCGTCCGTCACCGATTTCCGGCCCAATGCATCTGTCGGGCGGGTGGTACTGGTTTCGCAACGCAAGCGGACAGTGCGACCCGACTCGATCGGAACTGAGGTGCGTCATGCTGCGAATCCTTCGGTGGTCGGCAATGGCCGTTCTCGCGCTCACGGTCTCTGCCTGCGCGACCATGAACGTGAGTTCCCACGTGGAGCAGGGGCTGAACATCAGCCAGTACCACACCTGGGACTGGGCGCCTCCGGACGCACTGCCCGAGAGTGACGCCAGGCTGGACAACTCGTTCTTCAAGGACCATTTCCAGGGAGCGGTCGAGCGCGAGTTCGCGGCGCGCGGCTTCTCGCAGACCGTGGCCGAGGGGGACGTGCCGGACCTGCTCGTGCACTACCACGCCAACATCTCGTCGAAGCTCACGATCAACCGGGGCGACCAGTCAGCGGGCGCCTGCTATGACGAAGACTGCACGGTGCGCGTCTTCGACGACGAGGTGGGCACGATCATCATCGACGTGGTCGACGGCCACACGAACCGGCTGATCTGGCGCGGCTGGGCGCAGAATCCGCTCAACGGCGTGCTGGACCACCCCGAGAAGTTCCAGTCGCGCATCCACGAGGCCGTGACCCGGATGTTCGCGCGGTTCCCGAAGTCGATCTGAGAGCCGTTGCGGAGGGGGCCTGGGATCAACGCGGGATGCGCGCGATGCGCGAACGGAGAACGGCGATGCGAACCATCCAATGGACACTCGGACTCACGCTGCTGGCCACCGCCACGGCATTCTCGGCCTGCGCCCCGGTGCGCGTGAACAGTGCGCTCGAGCGCGGCATGGACTTCACGCACTACACCAGCTACACGTGGGCGGCACCCGACACCTTCGGCACCGGTGATGCGCGGCTGGACAACAACGAGTTCTTCGAGCAGCGGCTCCGCACGACCGCCGACCGGCTGCTCTCGGCGCGCGGACTGGAGAAGGCCACGCCGGCTTCGGCCGACCTGGTGATTCACTATCACGCCAGCGCCACGCAGAAGATCGACGTGAACGCCCTCGACCGCCCCTTCGGCTACTGCGAGGACTGCCACTCCAGCATCTACGACGCCGGCACGATCACGCTGGACTTCGTGGATGCGCGCACCCACAAGCTGGTCTGGCGCGGGTGGGCCGAGGGCTCGCTGGACGGCATCGATCACCAGGAAACGATCGAGTGGCGCGTGGACGACGCGGTGACGCGGATCCTGGCCAAGCTGCCGCGCCTGTAGGCTGACGCGAGCCGGAACGCCGGCTCCCCGAAGACCGTTGCCCCTGCGATGCCCGTCATCGCGTGGGTCAGCGGTCTTCGCACGTACGGGGACGGTCAGTTGTCGGTGCCGGGTGTCCGGAGGATCACGTAGTGCTGCGTGCGCAGCTCGTGGCTCAACCGCGCGTAGCGCACCCGCCAGGGCTCGAAGTGCCGCCCCACCAGGTCGAGGAGGTCGGCCCGCTTGCGGTGGGTGGACAGTGACGCGGCCCGCCTGAAGAAGCCTGCGCCGAGGTCGGCGTACCAGCGGATGTTGTGGCGCCGGCGCATCTGCGTCTCGAAGAAGCCGGACAGCAGCAGGCACTGGGTCGCCGCCGTCTCGAGCATGGCGCTGTCCTGCCGCATCGAGTCGTCGAGGACGAACTGGTCGAACACGGCAGCCAGCGTGGTGGGCGCCGGCAGGTCGCGCCCCGCGTGGGTGGAGACCTGTGCGTAGTGCGCCAGCACGCTCGCGGTGTAGAGCAGTTCCCGTTCGTCCACGTCGGCCCCGGAGACATCCTTCAGGCCGATGAAGAAGAATTCGAGCGCCTGGCGCTCGGATGTCGCGAGGAGGTCGGACAGGGGTTCCATGCAGCTCCTTTCTTCACTCTGGCTATCGGCAACGGCCGTGCCCCTCATGAATGGCACGGGTGCGGAGGGGGTCTCCGGCTGATCGGTAGGACGCCGGTCCAGGCGAGCCGGACGGCCCGCCGAGGGACCGCGGCAGGCATCGCTGCCCGGGCGTCACCTATAATCTGGACCGGAGATTTTTCACGTGACCCGTCCGCTGGTTCTGGCGCTCGCGCTCCTCGTCCTGGCCCCGCTGGCCCTCCTGGCACAGTCCAGGGCCGGCTTCATCGACCCGATGCCGACCGCACGGTTGAAGCAGCTGTTCCCGAACGCGGTCGCCTTCACGCCGCGTGGCGAGAAGGACCCGATCTACTTCACCGCCTACGCCCAGGACCCGGCGAAGACACCTGGGGCCAAGCCCATCGGCTGGGCGTTCTGGACCATCGACCTCGTCCCTGGCGAACTGGGGTATCACGGTCACATTCACATGCTGATCGGGATGAATACACAGGGGCGGCTCACCGGCGTCATCGTGGACCGCAACACGGAGCCCTACGGCGACATCTCGATCAACCGGCCGGAGTTCCCGCTCCAGTTCAGGAACAAGAGCATCCGCGATCGGTTCGAGGTGGGGCACGACGTCGACCTCACGTCGCGGGCGACCATCACGGTGAAGGCGGCGGCGCGCGAAATCCGCGAGAGCGCCCGGATGGTGGCGCGAGTCGTGCTGACACCCGACGCGCTGCGCTGATCGCCAGCGCGACCGTACCACCGCGTGGGGCGGCCACTGCCCGCCCCACGCCGGCTTCGATGAACGCGTGCAGGTGGAGAATCCGATGACCGCAGGACTCGTCCTGGTGCTGGCACTGACACAGGCGCAGGCCCAGCCCGCCGCGCCGCCACGCCCCGCCCCGGCCGCCCCCGCGCCGGCTGCTCAGGCGGCGCGCCGGCCCGCACCGGCAGCCTTGACGCTGCAGGTCCGCGTGACCGACCGCACCGGCACGCCGGCCGAGGGGGTGACGGTCCGCCTCGAAGGGCCGGTCAGCCGCGACGGCACGACGGATCAGGCGGGGACGTTGCAGTTCCGGACGCTCAGTGCCGGTACGTATCGCGTGCGCGCAGAAGGCGACCTGTTCGTCACGCTCGAGAAGGAGGTCACGATCCGCGCGGGTGCCACCGTGCCTCCCGTGGAACTCGCCCTGTCGCTGGCGCCTCCGCCGCCGCCCCCACCACCGCCGCCCGCCACTCCTGAGCCGGTCGCCCCGGCCGCACCGAGCGCGAAGCCTGGCGAGGCCCGCGTGCTCAGCGTTGCGGATCTGGCGGAGCGCTCGCTGGGCGGACGCGAGCCGAGCAGGCTGGTGCCGATCGCCTGCTCGGGGTTCGAGCAGACCCAGCTGATGGTGCTGCGCGAGGGGATCAAGACGCCGCCGAACGCCGACGCCGACGTCTCGATTTACGTGGTGGCGGGTGAAGCGGTGCTGACGTTGAACGGACGCGACCAGACGATCTCGTCCGGCTGGTATGCCATGATCCCGCGGGGAACGGCGCACGCGCTGACGCGCCGCGGGCGCAACCCCGCGGTGCTCCTCGTCTCGGTGAGCGGCCAGCCCTGCCCGGAACCCTGACCGGCGTCAGTCGCGGCGACCGCCGGACGTCTCGACCCTGACCGACCAGGACAGGAGCGCGCTGATCACGCTCACGACCAGCGCCCCCAGGAACGCCGCCTGGAAGCCGTCCACCTGGAAGCCGAGGCCGAATCCGCTGGCGATCCGGCCCGTCAGCCAGAACATCGCGCCGTTGACGATGAGCGCGAACAGCCCGAGTGTCAGCAGGATCAGGGGGCAGGTCATCAACTTCATCAGCGGCCGCAGGGTCGCATTGATCACCCCGAAGATCAGCGCCACGACCAGGAACGGTCCGAGGCCTCCGGTGTAGGTGACCCCGGGCACCACCTGGGTGGCCACCCAGAGCCCGAGGGCGTTGATCGTCAGCCGTAGCAGGAAGGACACGGACGCCTCCTCACCCACCCGCGATCTTGGGCACGAAATAGATCTCGCTCGTCGGCATGAGCGGCTCGTACGCCGCATCCGGCCTCACCTCGCCGTCGATCGCCACGGCGAGTTCCGGGAGTTCATGCAGCAGCCCCGGGTAGCGGGCTGTCAGCAGGTCGAGCAGTTCCTTCACGCGCGGGGCATCGAGCGTGAGCTGCACCACCCCGCCCGTGTGACGCGCCAGTGCGCTCGAGAAGTGCACCGTGGGCATGGCCGTATCCAGACGCCGTGTCCGTCCGTCAGGCCTGCTGCGCCAGCGCGTCCAGCACACGCGGGGGCGAGAGCGGCAGATCGGTGAAGCGGACCCCCGTGGCGTCGGCCATGGCGTTGGCCACGGCCGCGAGCGGCGGGACAATCGGCACCTCGCCCACCCCGCGAACGCCGTAGGGATGACCGGGCGTCGGCACCTCCACGAGGATGGTGTCGATCATCGGCAGGTCTGACGCCACCGGCATGCGGTAGTCGAGGAAGCCGGCGTTCTGCATCACGCCGCCGGCGTCGTAGATGTACTCCTCGTTGAGCGCCCAGCCAATCCCCTGCGACGCGCCGCCCTGCATCTGCCCCTCGACATAGCTCGGATGGATGGCCTTCCCCACATCCTGGACGGCGGTGTAGCGCACGACGCGGGTGGTGCCGGTCTCGCGGTCCACGGCGAGGTCGCAGATGTGGGCGGCGAATGCCGGGCCAGCCATCGGCGGGTTCACCGACGCGCTGCCGATGATCGGTCCACCGGTCTTCGCGAGCTTCGACGCGATCTCGGTGACAGTCAGCGGCTGGCGCCCCTCGGCCGCCTCGACCGGCACGACACGTCCGTGTTCCCAGCGGGTCTGCTCCACCGGCACGTTCCACATCTTCGCGGCACGGGCGCGCAGCTGCTCCCGCACGTGGCGCGAGGCCTCCACCACGGCCATGCCCGTCGCGTAGCACGTACGGCTGCCGGCGGTGATCTCGGTGAAGCCGGCCGTGTCGGTGTCGGCCACGCTCGGCCGCACCCGCTCGACCGGAATGCCCAGTTCCTCGGCCACCATCAAGGCCTGCGCGGCGCGCGTGCCGCCGATGTCCGGATTGCCGGTCACGACCGCGGCGCTGCCATCGGCCCCGAGCGTCACGGTGGCGCTCGAGCTCATGCCGGCGTTGAACCAGAAGCCGCACGCCAGGCCACGGCCCGTGCCGGCCGCCTTCGGGCTGTTCCAGTGTGCGCTCTGCTGCACCTGCTCGAGCACCTCGCGGAACCCGATGCGGCCGTAGGGCGGACCGTACGGTGCGAGGTCGCCCTCCTTCACCGCGTTCTTCAGCCGGATGGCCACCTGGTCGAGGCCGAGCGTGCGCCCGATTTCGTCGATGAGCGACTCGGTCGCGAGCGCCGCCATCGGCGAGCCGGGCGCCCGGTACGCGGCCACCTTCGGCTTGTTCACGACGACGTCGTAGGCTTCGATGAAGAAGTTGGGGATGCTGTACGGTGCAAGCGCGCACATGGCGCCGGCGCCCGACGGCGAGCCACGGTATGCCCCAGCCTCGTAGTAGAGCGACGCCGAAGCGGCCACGATGGTGCCGTCCTTCCGGGCGCCCATCTTCATGCGGATCGTGGTGGCGGAGGTCGGCCCGGTCGCGCGGAACACCTCGTCGCGCGTCATCACCATCTTGACCGGTCGCTGCGTCTGCCGCGCCAGCACCACGGCGAGCGGCTCGAGGTAGACCGGAATCTTGCCGCCGAAGCCGCCGCCGATCTCGCTCGGCGTCACCTTCACGTTCGCGGCGTCGAGCCCGAGCATCATGGCCGTGGCGTCGCGCACGAGGAAGGGTCCCTGCGTGCTGGTCCAGATGCTCACGCGGCCATCCTCGTTCACCCGCGCGACGCAGGCGTGGGGCTCGATGTACCCCTGATGGCTGGTCGGCGTGTGGAACACCCGCTCGATCACCACGTCGGCCTCGGCAAAACCGGCCTCCACGTCGCCCCGCCGCAGCTCCATCCGGCCGGCCACGTTGGTCGGCCCCTTGTCGTCCACCGCCGGCCTGGCGTGGGTCCGCATCGTCTCGTGAAGGATGGGTGCGTCCGGCGCCATCGCCCGCTCGATCGAGAGCACCGGCTCGAGCACTTCGTACTCCACGCGCACCAGCGCCGCCGCCTCGCGTGCGGCGCCGATCGTGGTCGCCGCCACGGCGGCCACGGCATGGCCGTGGTACAGCGCCTTCTCCCGCGCCAGCAGGTTGTCGCTCATGTCCTTGAGGTCCATGGCGCCCTCGCCCATGCCGAGCTTCGCATCGATGAGCGGCACGTCGCGTCCCGTGACGACGGCCTTCACGCCCGGCACCTTCAGGGCGGCGCTGGCGTCGATGGAACGGATGCGCGCGTGCGCGTGCGGGCTGCGCACGACGACCGCGTGCAACATGCCCGGCAGCGACAGGTCGGCGCCGTAGTTGGCGCGACCGGTCACCTTGTCCACGCCGTCGTGACGGACCGGACGCGTGCCGATGGCCGTGAAGGTACCGTTGCTCATACCGTCGCGCTCCTCATCTCCGCCGCGGCATCGAGCACCGCGCGGACGATCTTGTCGTAGCCGGTGCACCGGCACAGGTTGCCGGCCAGCCAGTACCGCACCTGCTGCTCTGTGGGCTCGGGGTTCACGTCGAGCAGCGCCTTGGCCGCGACAATGAAGCCCGGTGTGCAGACGCCGCACTGCAGGGCGGCTTCCGCCAGGAAAGCCTTCTGCAGGGGGTGCAGCACCGAGCCGCTGGCCACCCCCTCGATGGTGGTGACGGTGCGCCCCTGCGCCTCGGCCGCCAGCACGAGGCACGACGCCACGACGCGACCGTCGAGGATCACGGAACAGGCACCACAGTCTCCGGTCCCGCAGCCTTCCTTGGTTCCGGTGAGACCCAGCTGGTTGCGCAGCGCACCCAGCAGCGTCTCGTCTGGCGAGCACAGGTACTCGGTCGGCTCACCGTTGATGGTCGATGCGATGTGGAGTTTCGACACGATTACCGTTCCTTCGCGCGGGCCGCCGCGATGGCGGCGACACGCTTCGTGATCACGCCGACAACGGTGCGGCGATAGGCCACGGTCCCGCGCTTGTCGTCGATCGGCCGCGCGGCCGCCGTGGCCGCGGCTGAGGCACGCTCGAGAGCCGTGGGGTCCAGCGAGGAGCCGACGAGCGCGGCGGCGGCCTCCGGCACGAGCAGCGGCGTGGGGCCGACCGCGCCGATGGCCACGCGCGCCGCCGTGCAGGTACCGGCCGCGTCGAGCGACAGGCTCACCGCCGCGGACGCCACCGCAATGTCCATCTCGGTGCGCGGAATCAGCCGCTGG
>WBZO01003563.1_pt1 | contig 17985 bp, 11 predicted proteins | sample 5204261 | NCBI WGS metagenome assembly WBZO01 (sample SAMN12412400, study PRJNA552823) | activated sludge metagenome | isolation source: activated sludge from anammox sidestream of wastewater treatment plant... | place: USA: North Carolina | collected 2017-09
ATCCGGCCTTCCAACTCGGAGTTGATCCTGACCTTCGTGTCGAAGGCATAAATGATCCCATTGACCGCGACAAACGCGATAACAAACACGACCAGATTGCGATAGAACCGCCGGAAATCGCCGGCGCGTATCAACGTGATCATGCCCCAAAATCCCGCTGCCGCCCAGATGATCACCGCCGGAATCGCCGGTAATCGCTGGTGGCTGAATGGCGAGAAGATCAACACCGCCCCCGCGAATACGACTGCCAAAGCCGCCAGAGGACATTGCCCTTGCCGCGCTTGTCGTGGACCGATTGCAGCCAGTAGTGCCAGGGGCAAGAAAATCCCGAGCGGGAAGGCCACGCCGGAGTCCCACAACAGCCACCGCAAAATCGGGCTCTGCTGCGCAAAAAAGTACAACGGCTTATCGAGCGCGACTTCGTAACCGCTGATCAGCAGCGCCAGTTTGCGCAACTCCAGCTTCAGCCAATCAACCGGGTGTGCGAACATGTACGCGACCGCTCGCCTCGTCCAGAATGACCCGAAATTCTGCAGCGGCACCTCGCGCCCGTTGGTGCGGTTGGCCGCGTCGACGGCATTCAGATACGACTGCCCCGGCTCATCAACCGAATTCGGCAACCGGAAGTCGCGGCCGCCGGCCTCCGCATTGTTCGCCACCGCGAGTCGCACCCCCACGTCCGTCAGGAAGGGAACCGTCTCGCGACCGATATCGTGGTTGCGCATCACGAACGGCATGAGTGGGAGGATCACGGCCAGCGCGTAGGCTGCAACCTGTCCGCGCTTGACCCGTTCCGGCGCGCGCAGCCGCAGAAGCCACACACAAAGCACGATCGCCAACAACAACACTTCCGGCGCGTTGGCCGCCGCCAGCGCCAGCGCTACTCCGGCTGCAAGCGGATAAACCCACCGTCGCGACGTCTCGAACATGATCAGCGCCCACACCGCCGTCAGCGTCAGCACAACGGTTAGGGAAGTCGGCAACACCTCGGAGTCAAAGTAGATCAGCGGCCCGAACAGCGCGGCACACAGTCCGGCGATCAACGCGACCGGCCGCGAATACACCCGCGCCGCGATCAGATAAATCAACCCGCACGAAATCGCTCCAAAGATGTTTTGTAGCAACAAGGGCAAAAACAAATTCGCCCCGAGCAGCTTGTAGTTCGCCGCGATGAACAACCCGTACAGCGGCGCTTTGAACACCCCTTCATGCCCCAACTCCGATCCGTGACTCAGATACTGCGCAATCGTGTGATAGTAAATCGAATCGAACGTGAGATAGCTGAAGATCGGCGAAGCGGCGGAAGCATACAAATGGATCAACCGCGCCACCAGTGCGACCGCAAGGACAATTGCGATATCGATCCACGAGAACCGCGGCTTCACTGTCTCGTCTGCTGAAATTACGGGTTCGGTCATGTGACGCCTGATAATATCCAATCCAGCCGCAGGGGGCAAGACGAAACCTCCACCGTCGGCTTCTCGATTTTACCCGCATCGACGCGATCCGACGCGTGACTCCGCTGCCCCCGAGTATTATCTTGACTCGATGTCGCTCGCCTGCTATCTCCATGTCCCCTTCTGCGCGAAGATCTGCACGTATTGCGATTTCTACCGCCTCGTCCACGACGAGGAATCGGAACGCCGCTACGCCGACGCCATCGTTACCGAAATCACGCTCCGCTCACAGCAATGGCAGGCTCAAGCCGCGCTCGAAACCCACCGATCCGGTATTTCCGGCCGGCCCCTGTTGCACACCATCTACTTCGGCGGCGGGACGCCCTCGGTCCTCTCTCCCGAAACTTGGGAACGCATCGTCACCGCTTTGCGCGACAACTTCGAGTTCGCACCCGATCTTGAATTCACATCTGAAGCCAACCCTGAATCGTCCACGCCGGAGAAACTCTCCTGCCTGCGCGCCCTCGGCGTCAACCGCATCTCTTTCGGTGCCCAGTCCTTCGCTGCAGCAAATCTCTCCCGTCTCGGACGCCTGCATTCCGCGCAGCAGGTGGGAGTCGCTGTCGCTGCCGCCCGCGACGCCGGCTTCGACAACATCTCGATTGACCTGATGTATGGCCTCCCCGATGAAACCGACGCCACCTACCGCTCCGACCTCGAAGCGGCCGTCGCCCTCAAACCCCAGCATGTCTCTTTCTACTCGCTGATGCTGGAAGGCGCCGTCCCGCTGCGCTATCAGGTGCAACGTCGTGAAGTGACCTTGCCTGATGACGACGTCATCGCCGAGCGCTACCTCCATGCCATCGCATTCTTCGCCGCCGCCGGCCTGGAACACTACGAAATTTCGAACTTCGCGCAACCCGGCCGCCGCTGTCGCCACAATCTCGCCTATTGGGAGGCCCGTGACTACCTCGCCTTCGGACCCGCCGCAGTCGGAACCATCGGCGACCGCCGCTACAAGAACGATCCCGATATCTTCCGCTATGTGCAGTCGCTGGCGCAGAAACGCTTGCCTCCCGCTGATGCCGAGGAGATCACTCGCGGCAAACGGCTGATCGAGACGATCATGTTGTCTCTGCGCACTCATCGCGGCCTCAATCATCGCTCCCTCGCCGCCAGGTTCGACTATGACATCATCAAAGAACGCAAAGACCTGATCGCCGCCCTCCAAAACGATGGCGATGCCGTCCTCGAAGATGATTTCCTCCGCCTCACCCCGCGCGGCCTCTTCCGCTCCGATCTGATCATGTCCCTTCTCCTCCCCGACACTGTCTGACCCGATCGCGCCTTCTGCCAATCTACCTCTAACGCCGCCATCGCCGATGTTTGTCATTGCGAGGAGCGACTGTGTAGTGCTAATGCGGGCACTGTCTGCGCGCTGTCATTGCGAGGAGCGAACGTACACCCAATGTCTCCTCCAAGCTGTGCCGCGACGAAGCAATCTGCTTTGATTTGAGTAGGGCAGATCTCCTTGCAGACACATCCTTCCATCTCCACCATCTTCAACGGAGATCTGCCGCACCGCCTATTTCCTTCCCACTGCAACGCCGGCTTGAATCGGCTCAAGCTTGGTCGCACGTGGGCCCGACTTCAGTCGGCTCCCGCCTGGTCCCCTGTAGTGCCGACTTCAGTCGGCTTTCGCTCGTGAACCACTTCTCGTGCCGCTGCACCTTCACCGTTGCGGCAGGTCTTCCCGCGAAGCACCATCGACTCTCAACATATCACAGACTTCGCGCGCTTCGTGGGGCGACCTGCTGCTCACCTGAACTGCAAACAAGTTCGCGACCAACCTCGCTCCGCGCAATTCCGGATGAAGCCTTTCCCCCCTCTCCCTCTGGGAGAGGGGGCAGGGGTGAGGGTGCGCGTCTTGTGCATTTGGCGCTACTCCCGCGCGTGTTCGCGACCGGCCGCGTCTGCCCTCAACTTCGATCTTCACCTGTTTCACCGCCACAGAGTCATTCCCCTCTAACAAGAGGGGTGGATCGAGCCCGCCTCGCCAACGTCGCGACCCTCGGCAATCCGCCCTTCGTTAAAACCTTGTCCCCCCATTTCAACCGCGATATATTACCGCCGGTGCTTTCCATCATCGACAAACAGAAGAGCGCTCGCCCCGAAGAGGAAATCGAGTCGGCCAATCGTTATGTCGCCGGCCAGCGCGATTACTACAAGCTGGTCGACACCTGGATCAATCAGGTCACCCGCCTCTCGGTTTGGCACTTCGTCGACCCGATCGAGGACATCAACTCGATCGTGCACCTCAAGCTGTTCTCCTCGCTCAAGGCCGGCAAATTCCGCGGCGAGTCCACCTTTCGCACCTACGTCCAGCGCGTCGCCCGCTACACCTGCATCGACCAGGTCCGCAGCCAACGCGTCCAGCGCGCCGCCGATCCGGACGACTTGCCCGCACCCGCCGGCGACGACGCCCCCGACGTCATCCACGAGCGCTCCGTCGAGTACAAGATTTTCCTGAAAATCTTCCGCTCGATCGGCGCCGAATGTCAGAAACTGTGGCGGATGGTCTTTTCGGAGTCGTTGAATTACAAGGAGATAGGCGAAAAACTCGGCCTGCCGGAGGGCACCGTCAAGCGTAAGGTGCACGAGTGCAAGAAGATGGCGATGGAACTGAAGGAAAAACTGATTTAGTCTGAACCACAACCCCCGCCTTCCGACAATTGCTCTGGAAGGAGATATTGGCGATGAGTGTCAACGACGAGATTACAGCCCTGATTCCGCTGCTGGTACAGGGAAAGCTCAGCCCGCAGGACGCCGAACGCGTCCAGGCCGCGATTGCTGCTTCGCCGGAACTGGCTGCCGAACGCGCTTTCTGGCAGGGAATTCACTCCATCCGCCGCGACCTGCCCAAATATGAGTTCTCGGAACATCCCGCGCCCGAACTCCTCGATCGTTTCGCCCAGGGCCGCCTCAATCAACTCGCCGCCGAGTATTCCGAAATCACCACCCATCTCCAGCAATGCCCGGCCTGCACCGAAGATGTCGAACTCCTGCGCCAGGCCGTGAAATACATCCCGGAAGAACGCTTCGAGCCGAACCCGTCCGCTGCCCCGGCCAAGATCTGGTCGATCTTCGCCGCCAAGACGATCTCGCGCATCATCGTGCCGATCGCCGCGTTGCTCGTGCTTGTCTTTGCTTCGGTTATAATCTTCAACCGCCCCGGCGGCGACATCGCCCGTATCGAACTGCTGCCGCAGTTCGAGAAGCGCTCGGTCTTTGATGCCGGCAATCTCCCCGAGATGCAGGTGTCGCTCAAGAAATCCACCCGCGAACTGGTGTTCACCTTCCCGACCGACCGCGTCGACGTGCCCGATTATCATTACGACATCGACTTGCTCCGCCGCGGCGGCGAGGCGGCCACTCTGGCGCTCGACAACCAGCCGCTCGAATGCACCCCCACCGAACTGACCAACCAGTGCGAACTCAAAGTCACCGACCCGAAGGTGCTCGATGCCCTCAAGCAGGGCGGCAGCTTCTCGCTCTCCATCAAAGAAGAATTCCCCGAAGGCACCAACCTTCTCCCCGCCGAGTACGAATTCTACTTCAAAGTCACCGTGCAGGACTAACCGCCCTCACACCCGCCGCCGCTTTCGCTCTTCGGTTCTCGCCGCCATCCTTTTCCGTGAAGTCCATCCGCCCCTTGATCGTTCTCGATTCCAAGCAGTCGCTTGACAATCACGAAGCTGAAACGCAGTAATAATAGTGCACGTCCGAAAAGAAGGGTGTTCTTCCATGGCGTCGAACAGGCAATGCAAGGTAATGTGGCGATTGGCGGGCATTCTCTCCGCAGCTCTGCTTCTGATCTCCACTCCAGTCGTCCGGTCACAGGACACTGTCAAAACGACTTCTGACTCTCTGACACTGCGTTCCAACCTGCCGCACAGTCCTGTTGCTCACAGCCAGGATCTTCTCGCCGCCGTCCCCGAATCCCTGCAAGCCAGAATCCTCTTGACCGCCGACCGATTCATTCCGCTTGAACCGATTGTCTACGAGTCTTGGGTAGAGAACCTCGCTGATACTCCGATTCTATGGAAGCCGCTTGAAGTCAACGCCGTCCCGTTACGTCTTGAGTCACTCGATCACCCCGAACTCAATCCCCGTATCGGCCAAAAACTCGTGCCGATTAGTGTCAGCTACGCACCTGGTCACGAGGAACTATCCGTTGAGCTGGCGCCGTTAGACAAGGCATTTCAAGCCTATTCCGACCTGCTCTCAGGCTACGGATTGGGCCCCGGTGTCACTGACCTCTATCTTCCTTTGGGCCGCTACCGAGTTTATGCGCCAGGTATCAACACCGACACCGCCTTTTTCGAAGTCACTTACCCAACCTCGCGTGATGACAGCCTCGCAGTTGCGTCCTTCATGGCTTACTGTGATGACCTCGAGCTGATCACGTCACCGAATCGGATCGACAGCGCTTACGCCGACATCCAATTGAGATGCCCTAATTCCTGCCTTCGACCCTTTATCCTCGCACGACGCCTCAGCCTGAAGGTCGCCGGCGGCAGATTCTCTGATCCCGATCGTCTGCATCAGTTGGCATTCGAGTTGATCACTCGCTATCCCGCGGACTATTATGCGATCAACGGGCTCTTCGATATCGACGTGAGCCAATTGTCGCGCGCCGACCGAGATCGACTGGCCGCCGCGCTTGCTCGCATGGCCGCGGAGAACCGTCGCGCGATTATCGACCAGCGCATTCCGATGATCGAGGAGTTGCGTGCCCGCGCCTCCAACTCAACCGACCGCTGAGACAATAGCTTTAACGATCGAAGGTGCAGAACGATTGAACGCACATGAATCCAGAAAGAAAATTTTCGCTGAGATACTGATAGAGAGGGTACGATCATGTACAACGATGTTGGTTTGAAGCGATTCCGAGGCGTCTGCTTAGTTATGGTAGTCATGCTTGGTTTCGCCGCCACCCCCGCCGCCGCCCAGTTCTGGGCCCAACGCTCCGACGAAATCAATATCGGCTTGATGATCAGTCATCTGCGCCAGCAGACGCAGATGAGCAAGGCGGAAAACGTCCGCTGGATTCACGCCTGGCCAATGACCGTCGACGGCGTCGTTATGGACGACTCCACCTTCCGCCGCCAGCTCGGTGAGATCTACGCCGCCTGCGCCGAACGCAACCTCGGCTGCATCAACATGGCGCCGCCCTATCAGGGCGTCTTCGGCCAATTCTGTGACTTCCACATCACCGGCATCCTCGACAGCCTCCGCGCCGACTCCTGCGTCTTTACCGGCACTTACTTGCTCTACGATGAAGAAACCCGGTCCGCCCCCGCTTACCTGAAGTTCAAGCGCGTGGAAGGATTGATCTGGCGCCTCGACACCATCGACGGCTACCTGCCGTTCCTGCGCAGCGCCATTGCGCTCACCAAACCTTCCCCAACAAGGCAGAGCCCATTTATCAAGCCGTAACAACGGGCGCGCACCGTTCACCGATTCGACGCTTCCGGCTCCATCCCCCCAGCGAATTCTTGTTGCCCGGCCTCTTCCGGCATTTTATCCTCTCTCAACATTTTCCGTCTGTAACCGAGATTTGCCCATGCCCTTTTGGACCTGGTTCTTTCTGATCGTTCCGCCGCTGGTGCTGCTGACGCTGGAAATCATCCATTATCGCCGCAAGGATGAGGATTCGTAGGCGTGGATCCGGCTTTAATCGGCTTCATCCTCTACCTGGTCGTCGTCCTCGTGGTCGGCTTCGTGACCGTCCGCCTGACCAAAACCCTTGCGGACTTCCTGATCGCCGGCCGCAAACTCGGCCCCTGGGTCGTCGCCATCTCCGAGCGTGCCTCCGGCGAATCCGCCTGGCTGCTCATCGGCCTCCCCGGACTCGCCTGGGCCTCCGGCTTTTCCGCCCTCTGGCCCGCCATCGGCTGCACTTTCGGTATTCTCTTCGCCTGGGTCTTCGTCGCTCGCCGCCTGCGCATCATGTCCGAAAGACTCGGCGCCATCACCTTGCCCGACTTTTTCGAAGCCATGCTCGGCGACCACTCCAAGATTATTCGCGTCGTTTCGACCTTGGTGATTCTCCTTTTCTTCACCATGTACGTCGCCGCGCAATTCATCGGCGCCGGCAAGGTCCTCAACGTCAGCTTCGGCATCTCCCAAACCTGGGGTATGATCATCGGCGGCGTCATCATCATCATCTACACCGTCATGGGCGGCTTCTTCGCCGTCGCCTGGACCGACCTCTTCCAGGGTCTGCTCATGGTCGCCACGCTCGTCATCCTGCCGGCGGTCGCCCTGATCGAAATCGGCGGCCCCGCCGCCATGGTCAACAAACTCCACGCAGTCAGCCCGACTTTGCTTACCGTGACCGAAGGCAAATCCGGCTGGGCGATGTGGTCGGTGATCATCGGCGGCCTCGCCATCGGCCTCGGCTACATGGGGCAACCGCACCTGGTCGTCCGCTTCATGGCGATTCGCAAAGTCTCCGAACTCAAGCGCGGCTCCTTGATCGCCATCATCTGGGCGATCCTCGCTTTCTGGGGCGCCGTCCTCGTCGGCATCTTCGGCCTGGCCCTCTACTCCAGCGGCACCATTGCCGATCCGGAACAAATCATGCCGCACATGGTGCGCAGCCTCCTGCCGGCGTGGCTGGCCGGCATTTTCATCTCCGGCGCCATCGCCGCCATGATGTCCACCGCCGACAGCCAGCTCCTCGTCTCAACCTCCGCCGTCGCCGAGGACGTCTACCACCGCATGATCAACCACAACGCCTCCCAAAGCCGGCTGGTCTGGCTGTCACGCATTGCCACGATCGCCATCGGCGCCGTCGCCTACCTCCTCGCCTTTACCGCCGAGGACACCGTCTATCGCTTTGTCCTTTACGCCTGGGCGGGTCTGGCTGCCTCCTTCGGACCGGCGCTGATTCTGACGCTGTGGTGGAAACGCATCACCAAGTGGGGCGTCCTCGCCGGAATGATCTCCGGCACGCTCGTCGTGATCTTGTGGAAATCGGTTCTCGACCTTTCGGGCTTGCTCTACGAACTCGTCCCAGGCTTCATAGTCGCGCTGGTATTGGTAGTTGTCGTCAGCCTTCTGACCCCAGCAGCGCGCGCCCGACGCTCTGCTTAACCTCTCTCCAACGCCTCACCCACAACGCTAATTCGCCGCCCCCGAACTCGTCAACACGAATGGCGACCAATAAAACGGATGCCGGTGCTTGCGCCGCGGCGATGACAACATCTCCAACTTCGCCGCCCGCAGCGCCGCAGCATACCCTTTGTCCAGATGGCGATAGAACGCGCGCATCAAAGTTGCCGTCGCAAAATCCTCAACCTCCCACAACGAAACGATCAAGTTGCGCGCCCCCGCCTCGAAGAACGCCCGCACAAACCCGTTCATCCCCTCGCCCAACTCAAACTCCCCCCCGCCGGACTCGCACGACGACAGCACCACCAGGTTGGCATGCAGCTTCAGTTTGCGGATGTCGGCGATCGTCAGATAATCACCGCCGCCCTCCAGCGTGTCCTGCGACAACCAGATCTTGGAGCGCAGCGGATCGTCGTAGTGGATGCTCGAATGCGTGGCAAAATGCAGATAGTCGAAGCTCCCTAAGTCCTGCCGCCCCAGCGCCGCACGCGTCGCCGCCGCTCCCGCTAAACTGCTCACCCGTTCCCGACCCAGTGCCTCCGCGATCCAGGCGACTTCATCATCGGCGTAGGGAAGTTGTCTCATCGCCGCCCCGCGCCGTGGATCGGCAATCGCCAGCAACCGTCCCTTCCGCCCCGACGCAGCACCGCTGGACATCTGAAGCAGATGCAGCGACGGCACCATCACCACGTCGCACGCCGCAATCAGGTAGTCCCCATTGACGCGTAGCGCCTCGAACGGCACCAAACTCAAGGCGGCGTCGGCGCTGATGAACAAATGCTGATAACGTCGGTCTTGCAGGAGTCTGACCGGAAGCACCATCTCTCCGAGGTACTCCGCAGCGAGACTGACGCTGTCGAGCAGCGCTTCCTCGCTGATCGATTGCTGAATGACCCGGCTGAATCGCGCCACCGCGCGCGTGATCTCCGCCCGCCCCGGCAACACCGTCACCGTCGCGCCGCTTCGGTCAATGATCACCAAGAACGACCGCTCCGGCGCCAGCAGATAACTGAACACGGCCGCGTGCTCGTCGCTTAACCCGCGGCGGATCTCGTCGACCGCAAGACTCTGCAGCTCATAAGCGGCCGGATTTACTATTCCGGCGCGGGCGAGCCGCAGTCGCCGTAACTCACTCTCCACCTGCTCTGCCTGTCGACGCGCGCTGTTGGATGGCGATGCCGTCGCATCGCGACCCAGTACTGTCTCCAGGCTGTCCAGGGTCGCCAGCAGACGCCCCTCGCGCGCACTGTATCGGTCACCGGGCGCACTCGGTGCCTCCAGCGCATCCAGCAAGCTCCGTGACTTGGCCTTCTCGCTGTAGAGCAGCATCGAGTCAACCCAACCGCCGTCGCTGCTGCGGCGATACAGCTCATAGTCGGTGGCAATCAACTTTTCGTACACAAATCGCGATTGCGCCTGGTAGACGCTGCGCAACTGCAGATCCGGCAGCGCCGATCGCGTATGCTCGATCTCCGCCACCAATTGCGCCAGCTCGCCGCGGGCATCAGCCCACTCACCTGCGTCAAATGCGCACAGAGCCTTCAGTAACGCTATTTTCTGGGCATTGATCCTCGTAGCTCCGCTGATCGGCATTTGTTGGGCTTGTTCTTGGTACTGCTTTGCCTCGGACAGCCGCCGACCCTGGCGGGCAACTTCCGCCTTGAGGCAGAGCAAATCAAACCGCCGTTGCGTGCCGCTGCCATCATCGCTGACCAATGCCGAATCAATCCAACCCATCGCCTCTTCCGTCTCGCCGCGCGCGCTGCCGAGCCGGGCCAGTGCGAGGAAAACCAAATCCCGGTCGTCTTGATCCCGCGCAACCCCGGCCACGATCGCCGCCTGCTGGAGATACTCCGCCGCGGTCGCAAAATCCCCGGCCGTGGTGTAGATGTCGGCCAGATTTACCAGCGTTCCGAGCGACTGCCCGCCCATCTGCAATTGCCGCCGCAGCGTCAACGCCTGACGATACGACTCCTCCGCGCCTTCGAGATCGCCGAGTCGCTGTTGCAGCGCGCCGAGATTGTGGGCGATCGTCGCTAACGCCGGACGCTGGCGCAACGATTCCGCCAGCGCTTGTGCCCGCAGATACGTTTGTAGCGCCGCGCGGTAATCGCCTACCGCTACATCCAGTGAAGCGAGATCCTGCAGCACCAGCAGTTGCAGACGACGATCGCTTTGGATCGCTGGATCGGCTGCCGCTTGCTTCAGCAGCAGAAGCGCCGAATCGGTTGCTCCGCCGGCGCGCAACATCGCCGCCCGGCAATAGTCGAGTCGTCCCGCTGTGGCCATCTGCGGATTCGCCGCCGCCAAACTCTCGGCTTCTGCCAGAAGCCGGCTCATCGTGTCAAGCGGCTGCACACCGGCAAAAGTCGGAATGATATTAAACAGCGTCTGCAGCGTCGCCGCGCCGTCATTCGCCTCCCGTCGTAACCGCAGCGCTTCCGCCGCAAACTGATAGGCGCGCTCCCGGTCGTCGAACACCAGGTAAATCGCCGAGATGTTGCCCAGAGTCTCGGCAACACCACGCCGATCCCCGATCTGCATCCGGATCACTCGCGCCGAATCAAAATACTCTCCCGCTGCCAGATACTTTCCTGTTCGCTCAAGGTGACTACCGACCAGATTGAAGGTTCTCCCGGTGCCGTCCCAATCACCGAGTGCACGCGCAGACCGCAGGGCACGGTCCAACTGCCGCGCCGCTGCATCGAATGATCCCAGGCGCGAGTACAGATCGCCGCCGTGCTGTCGGCAGATAACTGCAGCGGCGGTGTCACCGAGACGTTCAAATTCATCGCCGAGCGCGGCGAATCGGCCTGCCACAACCGTATCTGCGGTCGCTGCCCCCAGCAGCGCACTCAACTCCTGGAATCGCTGCTTCAGAAGCGGGCGTTCAGGGTTCTGCGAATTGCGCCAGATCCGATACCTTGAGCATTGCCGAAGATAGAAGCTGTCGGCAAACTCTTCGGTCAGCGCCGTGGCCATCTCTTCGGCCTCGCGCAGTGCACGGGCGTCTTCAAAATCGAAGTAACGCTCAAGCCGTTGTTGGATCGCGCGATACAACTGGAACCGCGAATAGGTGGCGCTGTCCGCCGGTTCCGGTCGTGCACCATCGACCGCATTTAATCCGACTACTGCTGGCAGAAGCAGAAGGGGCAGTAACAACCTTGTTCGCATCGACCTCAATGTTAAGTCCGTTCACCACCGTCGGCAAGTTCATTGCCGCTGTCGATCTTGTCCCAAAAAGTCTCCGTTCACGCAAAAATCCCTTTAATTGCCGCTGTCGGGCCGATATATTGCCTCCGTCCGATTTGCTCGGTGGGCCGTGATTGCTATCACCGCCTGCTTTCCTTTTACCTTTGATGAGTACGGTTATGACGAATCTTAATGATGAGAAGATGGCTCCGGCGCTGCTGCTGTTGAGAACCACGAATCCGGAACTGCGCACTGACCTGATCGAAAGACTCCTTAAGCTCGATCATGTGGTCACCTGCGAAGCCGTTGACGGCGACTTTGACATTATCGCTACCATCGAGCCCCTCTCCGGAGTTGGCCTGGACCATTTCGTCAGCTCTATGGTCAAGCCGTTACCGGCGGTTGCCAGGACCGAACTCTGCCGCGTCGACACACTGGTAGACAACGATCATGTCCCGCCAAACGACAATCCAATCGCCGAATCGTACCTCTTTGTCGAGGTCGACGACAGCCGCTTCCAGACCGTTTTCCAGGCAGTAAGTCTCTTAAGCGCAACAGCTTCCTGCCAGGTCGCCGAACCGCCGTGCTCGCTCATCGTCCGCATGCGCGGTTCCAACTTCGATTTCCTCGATAAGGTAGTTAACGAAAAAATCCGCCCGCTGCCCGGTGTCCTCCGCGCCCGCCAGCACAGAATCATCAAGTTAGCCGGCTTCTGAGTCGATCTCCTTAATAGGATTAAAATAATCCCAATACTATGACAGACTCGATTGACAAATATATGACCAAAACCGGACGATTTCGCTTGCGATTTTTTTCACATGCTGTTAGCTTTCTGCCGCATGACTTTAGGGTATCTGCAACAATAACCAGAGATACGCGACCGTTAACGTGCTGTCACCCGGAGACCGCAGTCTATGGACACTAAACAGGACGAATTCAAACCTTTCAACGTCGACATCTGGAAGTACGACGGCCACGCCGGTGCTCTGATTCCACTGCTGCAATCAGCTCAGGACACTTACGGCTACATCTCCGAACGCGCCATCGACTACATCAGTCACGTTACCGGAATCCCGCCGGCAGAGGTCTACGGTGTGGTCACCTTCTATGCGCAATTTCGCACCAAACCCCTTGGTGAAAAAGTTATCAAGGTCTGCAACGGCACGGCTTGTCACGTCAACGGCGTCAAAGAAATCGCCAACACGCTTTCCGACGAACTCGCCATCAGCTACGACGAAACCACCGACGACGGCAAATTCAGCATGGTCTCGGTAGCCTGTCTTGGCTGCTGCTCACTGGCGCCCGTCGTGATGGTCAACAACGAAACGTTCGGCCGCCTCACGCCGATTCGAACCCGCAAACTCGTCAAAGATCTGCGGCGCAAGTAGGGAAAGGCTGAAGGAATATGCCATCGAAGACAGTCATGGTCGGTCTGGCCACCTGCGGAATTTCCGCCGGCGGCGAGAAAGTCTACGAAGCCTTTCAGAAGGAATTGCAGGACGGCGCGGATTTTGTCCTCCGCGAAACCGGCTGCGTCGGCATGTGCTATCGTGAAGTCCTGGTCTCGGTCTCCAACGGCAACGGCAGCGGCTACCTCTACGGCGAAGTTACCCCCGACCGCGTCAAACGCATTGTCCAGGAGCACATCCAGCAAGACAAGCCGATCGAGGAGTGGCTGGTTTCGGGCCAAGATCGCGAAGTCGGATTCTTCGACCGCCAGGAACGCATCGTCCTGCGCAATTGCGGCATCATCGATCCCGGCTCGATCAAGGATTACCTCGAGGCCGGCGGCTACCAGGCGCTCGCAAAAGCCCTGAAATCATTGTCGCCGGAGCAAGTGATCGAACAGGTCAAAATATCCGGTCTGCGCGGGCGCGGCGGCGGCGGTTTCCCGACCGGCAAGAAATGGGAACTCACCCGCGCCAATCAGTCGGATAAGAAGTACATCATCTGCAACGCCGACGAGGGCGACCCCGGCGCGTTTATGGATCGCTCCGTCCTCGAAGGCGATCCCCACTCGGTCATCGAAGGCATGATGATCGCTGCCTACGCCATCGGCGCGGATGAAGCCTACATCTACTGCCGCGCCGAATATCCCAAAGCGATTGCACGTCTGCGGCAGGCCATCGCCCAGGCCCGGAAGCAAGGCTACCTCGGTGAGAAGATTCTCGGCAGCACATTCAATTTCAATATCAAGATCAAGGAAGGCGCCGGCGCGTTTGTCTGCGGCGAAGAAACCGCGCTGATCGCCTCCATCGAAGGCCGTCGCGGCATGCCGCGCTTCCGCCCGCCGTTCCCGGCGCAGAAGGGCTTGTGGGGTAAACCGACCTCGATCAACAACGTCGAAACCTTTGCCAATATCCCGTGGATCATCACCAACGGCGGCGCCGCCTATGCCCGCCACGGCACCGAGAATAGCAAAGGCACCAAGGTCTTTGCGATGGCCGGCAAAGTCAAACGCACCGGCCTTGTCGAAGTCCCCATGGGGATCACCATCAACCAGATCATCTTCGAAGTCTGCGGCGGCATTAATCACGACAAGAAATTCAAAGCCGTGCAAATGGGCGGCCCCTCCGGCGGCTGCATTCCCGCGACCATGGGCGACACCCGGATCGACTACGAGCAAATCAACAAGACCGGTGCCATCATGGGCTCCGGCGGCCTGGTCGTTATGGACGAAACTACCTGCATGGTCGATGTCGCCAAGTTCTTCCTCGCTTTCACTCAGTCCGAATCGTGCGGCAAATGCACCTTCTGTCGCATCGGTACCAAGCGGATGCTGGAAATTCTCGAACGCATCACCGAGGGCAAGGGGCGCGAAGAAGACCTGGACACTCTCGACCAGCTCGGTGAGCAGATCAAAATCGCTTCGCTCTGCGGCCTCGGCCAGACCGCGCCCAATCCGGTGCTGACGACGCTCCGCTATTTCCGCGACGAATACGAAACGCATATCCGCCAGAAGAAATGTCCCGCGCACGTCTGCACGCCCTTGTTAACCTACACGATCGATCCCGAAGCCTGCACCGGCTGCACGCTTTGCGCCCGCGCCTGTCCCACCAACGCCATCACCGGTGAGAAGAAGCTCGCGCACGTGATCAATCAGGAGCTCTGCATCAAATGCGGCAAATGCTTCACGGTCTGCAATCCGCTCGCCGTGGTGAAGGACTGAGGTGACTATATGATTAACATCAAGATCAACGGACAGCCCGTCACCGCCGACCCGAATCGGACCATCCTCGAAACCGTCCATAACCTCAAGCTCGATTCGATTCCGACCCTCTGCTACGACCCCAAGCTCGAACCCTTCGGTTCCTGCTTCCTCTGCGTGGTCGAGGTTGCCGGTATGAGCAAGCTTGTCCCCGCTTGCGCCACCAAACCGTGGGAGGGAATGGTTATCCAGACCCGTTCGCCCAAAGTCGTCTCCGCGCGCAAGACTTGTCTGGAACTGCTGGTCTCGAATCATTTCGCCGAGTGCTTCGGCGCCTGCCGCCTCAACTGCCCGGCCGATATCGACATCCAGGGCTACATGTCGCTGACGTACCTGGGCAAGTACCATGATGCGGTCAGGCTGATCAAAGAGAAGAACCCGTTCCCGTCGGTCTGCGGCCGCGTCTGCACCCGTAAGTGCGAACTCGCCTGTCGTCGCAAGCTGATCGATGACGCGGTCGGTATTGACTACCTCAAGCGCTTCACCGCCGACAAAGATCTCGACGATATGTGGACGCCTGTGCCCAAGCCGCGCAACGGCAAAAAAGTCGCCATCATCGGCGGTGGCCCGGCCGGACTCACCTGCGCCTACTACCTTGTCCTCGAAGGCTACGAGCCGACCGTCTTCGAAGCATTGCCTGAACTCGGCGGTATGCTGCGCTACGGCATTCCTGAGTACCGTCTGCCGAAGGCGATCCTCGATAAGGAAATCAAGTGGATCACCGACCTTGGCGTTGAAGTCCACACCAACACCCGCCTCGGTGCCGACATCACCATCGACAGCCTGATGAACAACGGCTACAAGTCGGTCTTTGTCGGCCTCGGCGCGCAACTGGCCAAGTCAATGGGCATCGCCAATGAGCAAGTCCAGCGCGTCCTCGGCGGCGTCGACTTTCTCCGCGATGTCACCATGAACCAGGCCCCGCCGATCAAAGGCCGCGTCGTGGTCGTCGGCGGCGGCAACACCGCTATCGATGCCGCCCGCACCAGCCTGCGTCTCGGCGCGGACGAGGTCATCGTTCTCTATCGCCGCACCCGCAAGGAAATGCCGGCCAACGAACTGGAAATCGTCGCGGCGGAGCAGGAAGGTATCAAGATCAGCTACTTGGCCGCACCCACCAAAATCAACTCCAGAGACGGCGTGCTCCAGTCGATGGAGTGCATCGAAATGGAACTCGGCGAACCCGACTCCTCCGGTCGCCGCCGCCCGGTCGAGAAGAAGGGCTCGAATTACCTCCTCGAATGCGACTGGGTGATTTCAGCGATTGGCCAAGAGGCCGATCTCGCCGGCGTCTCCAACGGCGACGGCGATGGCCACGATGTTGAACTCTCCAAGTGGCACACGATCATCGCCGCTGAGGGCACCTTCAACACCTCGCGTGAAGGCGTTTTCGCCGGCGGTGATGTCGTCACCGGCCCGGCAGATGCCATCGATGCGATCGCTGCCGGTCGCCTTGCCGCCTTCGCCATCATGAACTATATCGAGACCGGCAAGTACGAACGCCTGCGCCCGGTCTTCGCCAGCCGCAAAGACAACCTCAAGAAGTTCACCGCCGAGGACATCTGCGATCCGACTCCTAGTCAGCGCGTGCACCTCGCTGAACTGCCGGTGGAACAGCGCATCCGCAGTTTCCAGGAAGTTGAACTCGGACTGACCGAAGAGCAGGCGCGCTTCGAGGCCTGCCGCTGCGTCGAGTGCGGCTGCCAGGTTGCCATGAGCTGTAAACTGCAAGACTACTGCAGCGAGTACGGCGCCGACCAGACTAGGTACGCCGGCGCATTCAATCGCTACAAAATCGATACGCGCCACCCCTACATCACGCTCGACTCCAATAAGTGCATCAATTGCGGGCGCTGCGTCCGCACCTGCGCGGATATCCTTGATGTCGCCGCCCTCGGTTTCGTCTATCGCGGCTTCAAGACCATGGTCAAACCGGCGCTCGAAAAACCGCTGGCCGAAACTTCCTGCATCTCCTGTGGTAATTGCGTCGACGTCTGCCCAACCGGCGCGATCGTCGACAAAATGCCCTTCGGCCGCAGCGGACCGTGGCTCATGAACAAGGTCAAAAACGTTTGCAACTTCTGTTCGGTCGGCTGTAACGTCGAAATCAACGCCAAAGCCCCTGACCTGTTCTATGTCTCCGGCTCCTTCGCCGGCGAACCGAATTTCGGCGAACTCTGCGTCCGCGGTCGCTACGGCTATCAGCAATTGCTCGGCAACGAACGTCTCCGCCGGCCGCTCCTCCGCAAAGGCGGCGACCTCGTTCCCGCAACCTGGCCGGAGGTCTGGGAGCGGATCGAACAAGGCGTCAAAGATCTACACCTCGAATACGGCCGCAGCTCTCTCATGGTCGCGGCCTCTCCGAAGTTGACTGACGAGGAACTCTATCTCGCCGGCAAACTGGCGCGCGTCACCCTCGAAACCAACACCATCGGTAGCTTCCAGCAACTGGCCAGCGAAGGCGATTATCACGCGCTCGACAATATCCTGGGCACCACTTCGTCAACCTGCGGCAGCCGCGAACTTGAGGCGGCGGACTTGATCCTCCTCGTCAACTGCGACCCCTTCAAGGAAAACCCTGTCCTCGGCTTCCGTCTCAAGCGGATGCTCAAGAAGGGCAAGCAGGCAATCGTGATTAATTCCTCCGACGTCGGCATCAATCGCTTCGCCTCGATCTGGCTCGATCCGCGCCGCGGCACGTCGACGCTTCTGCTCAACGCACTTTCTGCCGCCATCATTCAGCAGGATGGCCAGGATGATCGCTATCTGACCGACCGCACCGCCGGCTTTGATCGCTATCGCCGCCACGTCGAGGTGCTCGATCTCGATGAAGTCGAAGCAGTCACCGGAGTGCTCTCCGACAAGATTACCGCTTGCTCACAGCTGTTGCTCGATCCGGGCAAGAAGGTCGTGGCGATCTACAACCTCGACAGCCGTCGTGACCGCTCGCCCAATGATCTCAAAGCCCTCGCCTCGCTATTGCTGTTGACCGGCCGTATCGGCACTCCC
>WBZO01003567.1_pt1 | contig 17977 bp, 8 predicted proteins | sample 5204261 | NCBI WGS metagenome assembly WBZO01 (sample SAMN12412400, study PRJNA552823) | activated sludge metagenome | isolation source: activated sludge from anammox sidestream of wastewater treatment plant... | place: USA: North Carolina | collected 2017-09
CCCAAACCATGCCTTGAACCCTCAAGGCAAAGCGGCCAAACCAAAGCCCAAACAAAGATTCGAGAGAGGAGGTGGAAAACCATGACCCTGGACGAAGGCGTAAAAGGAATCCTCAGCGCCATCCTCAACTTCCCCACCGCAGCCATGCTCATCGTCGCATTCTGGATCTACATCCAACGCGACCGACGACCCTACTGACTGACGGGAAATAAGAGGCCACCAGGACAAGAGTCTCCCGAACAACAGGGACCCAACCTGGCCGAACACCGGAGAGTACCGCAAGGTGCTCTCCAACCTTCTTCTCACCGTCATACCCCCAAAAGCGGGGATCCAGGACGCCTACGCAACCTTCTGGATTCCCATTTTCATGGGAATGACGAATAAGACAATTTCCAAATTTTTGCGCCGCTGGGGCTTCGCCCCAAACCCCAATTCAAATTGTCAAACAACAAATAGACAAATATCCATAAAGACTACGGGGAGGCAGGCAACACCACCCGAACCCCTACCTGGTGGCTGCGGTGCGACGAGACGGCAAAGCCGCGAGTCGCCGAACGGCAGACTCCGGCGTAGCTGCCCCAGTAGCCGCCACGTGCCGCGCGGAAGCCAGATGTAGAATTAGTACACAAAGGATCAGGGGCTGTCGCGCCTGGCTGACTATAGAAGTCACTCTGATACCAATCCTGACACCACTCCCAGACGTTTCCATGCATGTCATAGAGACCGAAGGCATTGTGCAATCTGCCATGCACGGTCTTGGTTCCGACGGCGTTGGGTGTATTGTTTCCACACCACCACATGTATTGATCCGCTAGGACGCAGGTGCCACATGAATCATCGCACGACAGGTTGTCCCCGAAAGAAAACCTTGTCGTCGTCTCCGCCCGGCAGGCATACTCCCACTCCGCCTCGGTCGGCAACCGGAAGCCGTTGTAACTGGTCTGAGCGTCCAGCTTCTCCAGGAAGCCATTGGCCTGGGTGATCTCATTCCAGGAGACATCGAAGACCGGGTAGTCAGGGCCAACGTCAGAACCTGATGGGAAATTGGTGTTCATCACCGCTTTCCACTGTGCTTGAGTCACCTCTGTCTCTCCGATATAGAATGGATTAGTGATGGTAACAGCATGAACGGGACCTTCGTTTTTATCCTCGAAAGGATTCCGGCCCCGTTCTGTATCGGGTGATCCCATATGGAATGATCCCGCGGGGATGAGAACGAGCCGCAACGGCCGCGCGCCAGCGGGCAGATTAGGAAGTGGGATTTCGATGATGTCGCCCCCACCGCCGCCGGTCACAGTGAACGCCTCCCCCAGACTCGTGGCGCTGTTGTAAGTCGCAGTGATCTGAGTCGCGCCTGCGGAGAGCGAGGGGACATCCACGAAGAGGCGGATCTGGCCGGTCTGGACCTCGACGCCTGCCACATTGGCAGGCACCCCGCCGATCCGGATCTCACCATGGACACCATTCCAATCGGCGTTGGAAGAACTGAACGTGGCCGTCCCATTCACGTACACGCTGATCCGATCCCCGGGCTTTCCGCTGTCCGCGGTGTCAGCCAGGATCGTCGGGCGTACAATCCAACTGAAAGGAGCACTGGTCAGCAGTGTCGTCTTGTTCTTGACGGTGACCTGCACCGGGCTGCCGATGGGTGTGCCGATGCCAAGTTTCGTGATGGTGAGCTGGCTGGTTCCAAACACCGTCGCCACTGTAGCAGGTGCACTCCCAGTCTCGTATTGGATAATGACCTCATTTTGGGCAGCAGTGTCCGCGAAATTCGATCCGGCGATGGTAATCGGGCCTGTATCGCGTTCGCCCTGGGCGGGGGAGATCGACGAAATTGTTGGCACTTGGGATCCAGATTGCACAGTGAACGATATTCCTGTGCTAGTAGCACTGTTATACTTCGCCGTCACTGTCAACGCACCCGCACTCAACTGCGGGACGGTCACTGTCACACTCGTTTGACCACTCGCCTTTGAAACGGCTGTTACGGTTGCAGTCGTGCTGCCAAACTTGATTTCACCTGGACTTCCATCCCAGTCACCTGTTGAAGTCCCAAAAGTCGCTGTACCAAGAAGTTTGACAACCACTGAATCACCCGGCTTACCACTGTCTGGCGAGATCTGGTCAATGGTCGGGCGCACAATCCAGTTGTAGGGTGCGCTGGTCTGATTATTCGCGGTAACCGACACATGAACTGGGTTGCCGATAGGTGCACCAACAGGGAGGGAGGAAAGAGTCAATTGGGTTCCACCGGTTCCTGCAGGGGTAAAGTCTGTTCCCCCGATGGTCAAAGTGTTGTTTCCTCCAGGGGTTTCAAAATTCGAGCCGGTGATAGTGACCGGCCCGGAGCTGCGCTCGCCTTGGGCGGGGGAGATCGACGAAATTGTTGGCACTTGGGAACCTGGTTGTACAGTGAATGATTTTGCGGTGCTAGCAGCGTCGTTGTATTTTGCTACAATGGTTGTAGCACCCGTGCTTAATTGCGGTACAGTCACGGCCACACTCGTCTGACCACTTGCTTTTGATACGGCTGTTACGGTTGCTTTTTTGCTACCGAACAGGATCATACCCGGAAATCCATCCCAATCTTCGGTCTCAGTCCCAAAGGTCGCTGTACCACGAAGCTTGACAACCACTGAATCACCCGGCTTGCCACTGGTTGCGATGATCTGATCGATGGTGGGTAACACTGTCCAGTGGAATACCGCGCTGGTCTGGTTGGTGTCCTTGTTCTTGACCGTGACTTGGATGTCGGTCCCAATGGGAACACCGACCGGGAGAGTCGTTAGACTCAGCTGGGTTGTTCCACTCCCTCCCGTAAGCGTCACTGGAACACCACCGATTGTTAGTGTGTTTTGAGAATAGGTGGAAGAAAAACCTGAGCCGGTGATGGTAACCTGACCATTACTACGCTCGCCTTTAACCGGGGAAATGGAAGTGATGATAGGAGCACCGTTGTTTGTGTCAACAATTGTTATCGTTTTCTGCCCAGTTTTTGACACCTGACCTGATTTGTAAATCGCGCTGACTACAACAGTCTGATTCGAATCGACAGAGGATGTATTAAGTCGGCCTTTAATAGATGTATCCATACTGGCATATATCTTTGAGTTTACCACCCACGTAGCAAGAGATGTCACGTCTTGTGATGTCTCGATGGATCCATCCTTGAAATATGCTTTGGCCTTGTAATCTGCCGATGAGTTTTCGTTGACACTAGATGGCCCAAGGCTGATCTCGACACGGTCAAGAGCAGGAGGAGTCTGTTTTATCGTAACAATCTTATTTCCTGTCTTGGTTACACCGCCTGAGGTGTAGGAAGCACTCACGGTTACTGTCTGATCAGAAGAAACCGATTTTGTGTTGAGACGACCCTTTACGGAAGAATCCATGCTAGCATAAGTCGATGGTTCAACTTTCCATGATACGAGATTGGTCACATCTTTGGATGTTTCTTTGGTACCATCCGAGAAAAAAGCTTTGGCCCTATAATATGTCGAGGAATCTTCGTTAACAGTTTGTGGGCCTTGGCTAATTTCAACACGGTTGAGGGTAGGATCTGGACTCGCAAAGATCGTAACCAGAATCGATTTGCTGTTATCAGTGAGCCTTTCGTTCGTTTCGGGAATGTCTCCCCAAGGAGGATTTGCACCATCCATTGGATCCAAAATGAAAAGAATTCGGTGATCGCCAGCATCGGGTAGGTTAACAGTTTCATTACTGGATTTACTTTCAGCAGCCTTAAGTTTTTCGATCGAAATCGATTTGACCAGTTTTGGGTTCTTTGGGGGGTCGGATGGAAAGAAGTCATAAACACTCAGTTTTGCTTGCTTTTCAGTGGGTAGATTACCATTATTTATCCACGCTACACGAAAAAAGACAGTTCCTGTCTGAAGAGGATCTTTATTGAGTGATGAAACTTGGACATCTGATAAATGGAGATTCGCTCCATCTTTTGATTTTTCCACTTTTACTTCCACAAAGTCTGAAACCCATTTCCAAGGTCGCAAATTCGGATCAAATTTATCTTCATATTCTGCATAGACCTTGAGGGGTTCCTTTTTTGTTGTAGCTCCCATGAGATACAATAAGTTGGCACTTTCTGTATCTCCTCCAAACATTCCCAAGTCCGGATTGTTACTTACAAATCCCTTGTACAGCTTCACATCTTCTGTACGGTTCTTGCCAGATAATGATTCTTTAACCTCGAATTCAATGCTTTTACCGACAGTTCCAGTATTGCTTTTAGGAATTAAATCAAATCGGAACGGCTCACCCAATTCATCCATAAGTTTGAGGGCTTCCTGCATGAGACTATACACAACAATCTCTGCATCTATACTCAGACCAACATATAACGATAGAGCTGGGCTGGTAAGTTTATTAACTGATAAGGAACTTCTCTCTTTTTCTGTGTTTTCCAAAACACCAACAACAAGACCATCAAAACCTGTCGAGTAAATATCCATGGGAATTGCAGAGAACTCTTTTAATGAAGTGCCAAACAGAATAAAATCATCAACATTAGGATTAGCAATCAGGAAGTCATCGACCTTGTCTAAAGTTGTAGAAGCGATGATCTGCTGGATAGGAAATTCCCCAGAAAAACTTGGGAATATTGCTTCTGGTTGGTCTACAGATCCGCTTCCAGGAATACCAATCAACAAATCCGATTCAGATGTCTCTGGGGTAAGATATTCCATGAGAACCCCTGTCCGGGAAATATAGATAAAGTAGCGGAGTCCTTTTTCTAATGTAAAAACACACTGACCGAGAGGGTCTGTGAACTGTTTCTCCAAATTTGTGGTGGAAGGGTCCCCAGAAATTATCTGAACAGTTACCGATGTCATAGGATGGGCTAGAGACCCGTCCCAAAGTACAGATAAATCATCACGATCACCAACTTTCACATGGAGAATATGTGTTGTACTCAGGCTAGTTTCTTCTCTAAAATCACTCAGAAAAACTAAAAGGTCTCTTTGATCTGTAATCTGGTTGAAATCCAAGTCTCCAACCAATCCAGGCCCAAACTCCGTTTCGTTCTCTCTCCAATAATGGGATAGGGTGTACAAATCCAGAATATCAATGTCTCCACTCCCATTAATGTCTGCTTGATTTGGGTATATGAAGATAACTGGAGAATCAACTGGAGTTGGGGTAGGGAGCACTGTTGGTGTTAACGTTGCAGTGAGCGTTTTGGTTGATGTGGGAGTTGAAGTGTTACTTGGAACTAAATCGATGTCACGTACCAGGCGAAATCCCAAATGCTCGCTCGTGAAGGAGGTTTCACGTGCTGCACGCATGGCACTACGGCATAACGCAGGGGTGTTTCTCCATGAGCCATTTCTGAAAACACGCTTGGTGATTCCACTTTCTTCCCAAGCCACGCCATTCAAGGGTAAGCCAGTGTAAGTGTCATGCCAGTTATCCTGGCACCACTCGGATACATTCCCATGAAGATCAAATAATTTTAGAGGATTCACCAACTTCAATCCCACCTCATGTGTCTGACCTGTCTGATTCCCACACCACCACATATGTTGACTTATGACCATATTGGGAGCGCAGTCCGCGATATCCAACCCGTCTACAATCCCGAAGGAGAACATTGCATCCCGGTTCGGATTTCCATTCCCTCCCCGGCACGCATACTCCCATTCCGCTTCAGAAGGGAGACGGAAAGACCCTTGTCCAAGGGCATTCAACAAAGCAAGGAATTTGCCTGAACCCGTGATGTCATCCCATGAGATCGAATGTACTGGGAAGTTGGGGCCATCTCCCTCACCTGACGTCACACCTGTTCCCATTACAGCTTGCCATTGGGCCAGGGTTACCTCACATTCGCCAATGAAGTAGTCCTTGGTAAAAGTGACCGTCTGCTGGGGCCCCTCGTTTGCCACGTGACCGATTTCGCTATCCGGCGAGCCAATCTGGAAGGACTCCCCCATAGCCAAGATTCGAACCAGCTTCAGGGCCCGATCACCTACGGCAAGGTTGGGAAGGCTAACCGTGAAAGTCTCTTGGGCTATGGATTGAAAGGGAAAAACAATAAAAAAGATGGATAGTAAAGCCAAGCAATGAAGCCTTCTGTTAGTTCTCATTTTGAGCCTCCGGAGTATACCGATCCTGATAAAAATTTAAATAAAAATTAAATGGACAAGGATCAGAATGTACAAAAGATCGTAAAGAGGGTCAATGAAGAACTTTCTATCCGGATGTTTTTTTCTTTGAAAGCAAGTAATCAAATCACCTCCCCGCCAGCACAATCCTTATAAATCTCCTCCGTTTTCCCTTGGGAGTAACAACCCACCGGAGGTGCAACTATGCGCAAACCCAAGACCAAACTCGGACGGATCAAGCAATGGCTCAAGAGGAAATGGAGACCGAAAGTCACAAGGACCCTCTACTACCACCGCGTTGTGATGATCCGAACTACGCCCACCAAATCAACCAAACCCTAAAGTCCAGAAAGCAGCGCTCGCACCTGCACATTCTGCCACCAACCCATTCTGCGGGCGCATTCCGGACCCCTTCTCACGGTGATTTCCATGATGGACGTGGACGAAACCTGCAAACAACTCAAACCCTTCCTCGGCCCCAAAGCCGACAGGCTCTGGCAAGCCTGGCAAATCCAAGACCTCGACGGCCGCAAACAAATTGAACGCCTTCTGGCAGCATTAAGCCTGCAATACCTTCAGGACCAACCTGATCAGAGCAGATCCCTCTTTCTCCCTCCACCTCAAGAAATTACGCAGGGTGAGTACCCAGTCGGACACGTCATCCACAAAGGAAAAGTCTTCGGGCAGTTTGGTATCCGCGAGGACGAATGGCTCCAACACACCGCCATCCTCGGAAGAAGCGGCTCCGGCAAAACCAACCTCTGCTACACCCTCCTTGGGTCACTGCTTCTCAAGAATAAACCCTTCCTGGTTCTTGACTGGAAAAAGAACTACCGCGCGCTCCTGCGAAGTAAGGCCCGCGACAAAATCCGTGTCTACACGGTCGGACGCGACGTGGCTCCTTTCCGCTTCAACCCACTGATTCCACCCCCCGGCACAGAACCTTCTTCCTGGGTCAAAAAACTCATCGAAATTCTTTCCCACGCCACCTATGTCGGCGAAGGAGTCATGTATTTGCTGCAGATGGCCCTCGACCAACTCTACCGCAAACACGGCGTCTACAACGGAACCGTCACCGTCTATCCCACGATGAAAGACCTCCTCGAAACAGTCCAAACCATGAAAGTCACCGGACGCGCCGCCAACTGGATGGCCTCCACCCTACGAGCCATGGGAGCGCTTTGCTATGGAGAGATGGGCAAGGTGGTCAACGTCCAAAGCGGCACCAACCTCGCCGAATTGCTGCAACACCCCGTCATCCTCGAACTCGACAGCCTCACCACCATCGACAAAATCTTCCTCATCGAAAGCCTCATGCTCTGGATCCACCACTACCGCCTCAACCAAGGCGGACCCCGCGAGCGATTCCACCATTCCATCATCATCGAAGAAGCCCACCACGTCCTCCACCGCCAAACCCCCGGCGCACGCGAAACCATCGTCGACATGCTCTTTAGAGAAGTCCGCGAACTCGGCGAAGCCATCGTCCTCATCGACCAACACCCCAGCCTCATCAGCCTCCCCGCCCTCGGAAACACCAACCTCACCTTCACCTTCAACCTCAAAGCCCGCGAAGACGTCAACACAGCCTCCAACTACCTCCTGCTCGAAGAAGACCAAAAAGACGCACTCGGCCAACTCCCCATCGGACAATGCCTCGTCAAACTCCAAAGCCGCCACCCACGCACCTTCCAACTCAAAACCGTCCACGCCCCCATCAAGAACCAAATAGTCACGGACGACGAAATCCGAACCCACATGCAAACCCATTCCGGCGATACCAGCCCTACAGCATTTCCAATCGACGGGAATCGGTTTGATGAAGCCCTTCCACAAACGGATGAGGAAAACACGCACACAACCACGGAATCAGTCCGAGACCTACTCCTCGACACGCTCCACCACCCCCTCGCAGGCATGGTGGAGCGCTACAAACGATTGAAAATCAGCAGGAGAAAAGGAAACCACCTCAAAGCCCTCACCACCCGCGAGGGCTACGCGGAACAAGTCCGCATCCCTACGCGCTCCGGAGCCATCGTCCTCCTCGACCTCACCCCCAAAGGCCGCTCCCTCCTCGCTCAAGAAATCGGCATCCCCCAAATCCCCGCCCGCCACGGCGGCCTCGTCCACGAATACTGGAAACACAAAATCGCCGCCGACCTCCGCTCGCGGGGCTTCGAAGTCACCGTCGAAGCCCCACTCAAAACCGGAGGGACCGTGGACATCCTCGTGCAAACCAAGGATGGGACTCGTGCAATTGAGATCGAGACGGGCAAGTCAGATGCAAAGGCCAACGTAGAGAAATGTCGCAAGGCTGGCCTCCCGATGACGGTCGTGGCGACGGACCGGGAAGTGGCCCAGGCCCTCCAACGACAATTACCGACCGAGACCCCTGTTTACTGTGTTCTGGATTCTTCCTCTTATTCCTGGCACGACTGAATTGAGGGCTTTCATCCCTACACGCACGAAGCACACACGACAAGCGTCTTTCCCACCGCCGCGTTTTTCTCGGATGCCTCATCAAGGCGGATCGACCATCTTTGCAGAACGGGCGCCACGTCCGTTCCCCTCCTCCCGCGTCCGAGAGATCACCAACGCCATCGAGGCGTTCCCGACAGCCGCCATGCTTCTGGTCGCGTTCCGGCTGTATGTCACGGGCAGCAGGATGGATTCGTGACGGGACAACTACGCCCAGTAGATTTGGGTGAGATCATCGAGGACCCATTGATAGGCGAGTTCCGTCATCGGATACCCGTCCCAAAAGTCCACAGCCACCTGTTGAACCCTAAACGAAATCCAATCGGCACAGTCTGGTCTTTCCTTACACAACACCTCGTAATGTTCCCGCATCTCAGATTGCGAGATCTTCCCCTCACCCAAGCTGAACTCAATACATGTACCCGCGAAGTTTGCCTCTGGAACCAGGAACCATGTTAACCACGGGCGATCCATGTATGAGCCTGTACACCCCGCAGATCTCAGGTACCCCTTCAGATTCCCCGGCAACGTCGCATAGATACGAAAGCGCCTTGCCAACTCGGGAAACCACGATTCCACCAACTGCATGTACCCCTCCAGAGCACCACTGTATACAGCCTCGGCTCTCTGGAGTAACCGCTCATCGCTGTAGTATGACCAGAAGAAACCACCCTTTGGTTTGAGATCAGGGAGAGGCCAGGGCGGCTGAAACTCTGTCGCTCCAGTTTCAATAGATTGGTCACAGAATTCAACTATGCTTTTCACATCAATTCGTGGTCCGTCTACAGATACAATCTGAGGTAAGCTTTTCAGTGCACTCCGTAAGTCCTGGAAATGGACCGGTCCAGGATCAAGGTGAGATCTCTTGAGAAGGTCCAGAGCCAGTCTCCAGATGTATTCGTGGAGCTGTCGAGAAGGTAGTCCCAGCCCCCTTGTATTCATCACATGCCGAACTTGGTTTCTCAGGCTATCGTGACTCCACTTCCAAGCCCAACCAGGGTGAGGGCTTGGGAATGCCATCTTCGTGAATGACCAATCTGGATCACTTTGGGAAAATGCAATGGCCATCGCGTTGGGCAAAGGGAGAACATCCGCTATAGGTTTCGAACCCATATACCACGCTGTGGTAAGTCCCCCTGCCCCAATGGAGGCACCGAGAGGACGCAATCGACCTGATTCATCAAGAGGGGCCACGAATGAGGAGAGTGAAGGTATACCGGAAAGCCATGAAAGTGTGGCCTTTCTTATGCTTTCCCCGCAACATATTGCGTCCAAGCCTTCTCCCTCATTTGGAAGCCAATGATCATCGATGGAATGCTCCACAACCTGTGAGGCAAATCCAGGATCAGTTCGTGTGAACAGGGAGAGTATTTCCTCAATCCTCTCCTCATTCCCGGTACCGATCCCGATGATCAGAGCTGCCTTCCACCGTTCCAACCGTCTCACATCTCCGAGGAGATCATCAGTCTCTATCTCTCTCCTCAAAAGAGCCTGAGCGGCGAACCACTCCCGAAAGAGAGGAAGAGGAAATGAAAGATTTCCATCTTCATCAATCACGAGTCGACTTTCTAAGAGTGGAACACGTTCGTCCCAATTCACAATGTCCTTCCATGGAATTGGGTTACCTGAAGCATCTGTGCTCTTAATAGCCAGATACCGTAAGTGGCGTTGGACTTCTGCGGATGTCTGAGAGACCTCACCCACAGAACGCTCAATCAGGTGAGACACCAATTCTGCGCGAGAGGTTGGGGGGCATCCTCCACGGTCTCGCAAGTAAACCCCCAACAGAACTGCAAATAGTGGGCGCGTTACAGCCTCTCTTACAGACCTTTCCAGACCGTGAAAAGGCGAAGCCCACGGTTCAACACCAAGAACTGCCTTTACGATCCTGAGGATTTCCTCCTCCTCGAGCGGTGGAAGAGGGACCATACATATGGAGCGCTTTTCTGGGAGGATTGTCCTCGCGGTCAAGTACACAGAGGAATTCGGAATTGACTCGGTCAGCACTTGCGAGTCGTTGACGAGGGTCCGATAAGCATTCATTCCACCTTCGTCCGCGCCGTCTATGAATACATGCACTCCATTCTTCAGAGGATTTCCAAGTCTGGTTGAATGGTTTTCGACAATCTCAGTTAGGCCCCTTCCAGAAAGGATCTTAATGTTCAAGAACACGGGAATGGGGATATCATGGTTCGTGGAAAACGCCTCAATGGACTGTTGATTGAGTCGTTCAAGCATGAGCGATTTTCCTGCCCCAACTGGCCCTACGATGACAGTTACAGGGAATTCTCCAGGATTGCCGAGTGATAGGTTCTTTTGGCCAATTAACCTCTGTTGAGCTAGATCCTTCGCAATGCTTCCCGGTATCCCTGCGGCCTCGAAAAGGTATCGACAGCGTGCCTGACTCTGTCGGAGGAGGAATTGCGTTGTTGCTTCCACATCTGGGGGAATCGTGGATTTGAGAGTCTGTTCAACACCTCGAAGAGCGCCCCGTACGGACTGCAGTTCGAGTTCTATCTTTTCAACCCTATCCAGAATGGATCGCTGACCCTTGTCAAAAAGGGACCGGGACACCACATCATCAGCCATGACTGCGCCAGCGAATCGGTCAAGGTGCTCAGACTGAAGCTTTTCTATCTTCTCGATGGCAAACCCTCTCGGCTCCAGGATGGACTTTATCTGACCGTTAATTCGATCTTTCAAAGTATCTCTTTCTGTCCGATCGTACGATTGGATATAGGAGCAGAGGTCATTCACGAAAAGAGGATCACAGAGCAGTTCAAGTAGAGCCTCTTCATCCTCCGTAAAGCCAAGGTTTGCGCTTGTACGGACCAAGTATGCCGCGATTGCGATTAAGCGATCGTTGAGAGAAGTTGAAGGTGAAACCTCCCCCAAGCTCCCAAGGTCCTGATGAATCGCATTCCTCAGATTGTTTTCACGTTGCTTCGCGATCCGCTCCCCATGCAGTGACGCAAGAAGACTGACAAGGTACGGCAGGATCACTTTGTCAAGAATGGTCATTGGGATCATTGCGTCCATAGGAGAAGATTCTATCGGAGGGGGGGAATGGGTGGAAGTATCGGAATGGCGATTTCTCCGGGCGACGGTGGGAAGATCCCCACTGCCATTCGCCGCTACTGGCCCTCGGAACAACCGCCCACGGGGCCACCCCAATCCAAGCCCAAAGCCTCTCATCCAACGCCGCGTTTCTCCGGGATGCCTCATCGGGGCGGATCGGCGAGCAAGACATCGAGAGAGGAGGTGACCACCATGGACCTGGACAGCGGCATCCGAGAGATCGCCCACGCCATCATGGCTTTCCCGACAGCCGCCATGCTCCTGGTCGCATTCTGGCAGTATGTCACGCGCAACCGGAGGGACTGGTGACGGGGAACCGGGACCGACCAAGCCGGGTTCTCTCGAATGGTGGAATGGCCACCCGGAGGGCGCCGCAAGGCGCTCTCCAACCTTTCTACCAATCGCACGTTTCCTGGCTTTTTGTTTGGCAAGGATTTCGGTAGGCTTATGCCAATCTGAGCGCAGCAGAGGCTTTGTGCCGCAGTTTTGCGGCCCAAGAGTGTCCTGAAGAAACCATATAGCCATTACTCCCCACTCACCGGTGGCGAGCGGCCGGAGTTTTCGATGGGCAGCACTTCAAGAATGCTCCCAGAAGCGAGGTCAAAGCAAATGCTACGTCAAAACCTCCTAAACCGGATCAATGAGTGCTTGGCAAGGTTTTTCGCGGAAGTCAAGGGCTCTACTGCAACTGGGTTGACTGACATCAACAGGCACGCTGAGGAAGTCCTTGTCCCCCTATTCCGTGAGGTCTTCGAGTTGTCCAATTTGCGGAACCTCAACATGACGGATGGTGCCAATTTCCCTGCAATAGACTTGGCAGACGATACGGCCCGTGTCGCGTTTCAGGTCACGGCTTCGCCTGAGGGACGGAAGGTCATTGATACGCTAAAGACTTTCTTGCGGCACAACCTGCAAACGAAATACGATCGTTTGATAATCTATATCCTTACTGAGCGGAAAAAGGAGTACTCTGAGGATGGTATATCCAAGTTGGTTGCAGGTCGAATGGATTTCTCCTGCAAAAGAGACATCCTTGATTCGCGTGATCTTCTGAAAGTCCTTGCGGGTAGGCCGGATTCATCACTTAAGCAAGCCTGTGCCGTTCTCGAGAGGGAGTTTGGGGGTCAGAACCCCTTCGGCAAATCGGACCCATTGGCGAAACTGGAATTACTGCCCAATCTTGTTGAAGTGTATCGCCGCCGGGAAGCATACGACTCGTTGGAGTATTCACAACTGGAACCTTTGGTAAAGGAATCGCTCCTCAGAGACTTTCCACTGCTGTACTGGTGCGGAAAGCACAAGGGAGATGTCCTTGCCGTTTTGGAACAACTTTTCACTCATATGGGCTTTGAGTGCAGGTCGGGAGCGTGCCATCTCTGGGTGGTACTTCAGGACTGTTCAGCTAAATCGCACCTGAAGAGAATGAATGAACTGCATCTGGGGCGGATATTGGACCGGCCCTGGCAAATTGAAAGAGACCGCAATCCGGCATCACTAGAAGATTATGTCCGTCTCGGATTGCCCGACCGGACCCTAGTGGAAGCTATGGCTTCTCATTCTGACACCGCCACCGTTCGCGAACTGGGCGTCTTCGCTGAACATCGAGACAAGGTGGTTAGACGGACCCTTGCATTCTGTTTATGCAAACAGCACAACTTCGCCTCCGTCGATCTCTTGATCAAGCTGCTTGAAGATGGCGACATTGGCGTCCAGTTCGAGGCTTTAAGATCACTCGCTTACATTGGGACGGGATGCAAAGATGAGTGGGTCCTTCACTACATGTTGGTAGATGACGAACCCCTTTCTGCGAGGCACATTTACGACCTAGAGTCACTCGCCATTGACTGTAAATATCGCCGTGTCTTTCCCAAAGGTATTTCGTCAAATTGGACATATTTGCACCACAAACTCATTGTTGGATCTGACTCGAAGAAAGACAGATTTGCCGAAGGCAGCGTTGGTGTCCTGGCCGTTTGTGGAGGAAAGGAAGATCTGGATCTCCTGCTAAGTCTCTACGTTTTGGGCCTCGAACGGTGGCCAGAGAGTGTGCGGTTGGAGTGCAAAAGGGCTCTAAATCTTATTGATGAGAGGCTGTACCAAGAAACTGCCATTGGGAAGGACTTCAGAAATGCACCAAACTTTGGGAATCGTTGGTGGCAGCATCGTCGCATTGAAATAGCCGAGTAGCGTAGAAAAAGCAGAAGAATGCCCAGGCCTTAGTCGAAGGGGCAGTTAGGGCGAACAGCCCGGTCAAAAACTACAACGCGTAGGGACACCGAGGGTCACACGGAACGTTTGTGTCTCGCCGCCATCCGGCAGCACCAGATAAGGTCCTCTCTCCCCACCGGTGCACCCTTTATGTACCACCCCTTTCTTCTCTCCCCGGTAACAACACACCGGAGGTGAGAAAGCCTGTTCAAGATCAAACGTATTCGGCGATGTCTCAAGCGAAAGTTTTGGATGAAAAAGGGAATGGGTCCCCGATCCGAGTCGGAGATGACGGGTCAACGCGGGAAGAGGAATCGCAGGCTTCGTTCCGTCCTGATTCTGATTCAGGAGTCGCGGGGCTGATGCGGGGATGGTGGAAGTCGATGATATTTGCCGATACCTGAAACCCTTCCTCGGTGAGAAGGCCGACCACATGTGGCTGGCGTATCGGGTCCCCTCGGTAGTAGTGAGAGTTGCGAACACTGCCGGTGACCGGTGCAGGTAAGGCACGCCGCTTCGCTCTGCGCCTTATTTGCGTACGTGTCGACCAGGTTGTTGGGTCAGTTGATTCTGTCCCAGCGGTTCTTCGTCTGAGCGGTGACGTCCAGTCCACCGACGTTCTTGAGCGTTAAACTGCCGTTGGTATGCAGATGGACGACGATCTGCATGGAAGTGCCCGTTTCGCTCCAATCAAACACGTCCTGGTTGTCGATGTAGTCATCGAGAATCGCCTTTGGTATCACGCTCACGACAAAGGACTCCTGCACGTAGTCGCGCATCACCAACACAAGGTAGAAGTCCTGTCCGCTGCATTTGTCGTATGAAGCCTTGCTGAGTGAGAATGTGTATTTTTTGGTGTCCCTGCCTCCGCCAGGACCGGGAAAGGCTGTCTTGACCTGAATTCGGTACATCTTTTGGGGGTTATCGGGCTTGAAGGCAATGACATCGATTCCTTCATCCACAACCGCTCGAGATACGTTGAACCCCCGTGCGAGCAGCTCAGCCATCACGTAGTGCTCACCCATCGACCCAACATAGTGAGGGCCTGGCTTCAGCGCAGTCTGAGAGTCTTCCTTTGGGGTCACCTTTTTCTTAGCCATGAACCTCGGTCCTTTCTCGCGTCCTTTGTAATGAGCGACCAACGACCAACCTAACGCTCAACTTGGGCTCACCGCGGTTGCCACCGACAGAGCGTTCGAAACGTACCTGAAGGAATCACTCCCTTTCGAAAGAAGGTGACGTGTGTATTCCTCGATGCACGGGATGGACTGTGATCGGATTTGTCCCATTCGCAGTCCGCAAAACCGATGAAGGCGCCAACACAGTGGATGGAAACCGTTTCCATCGACCATGATGACGCCCTCACCGGAGAGGCCGGGATTCGAACCCGGGCGAGAATTGTACTCCTCGGACGGTTTATCAAACCGCTGCCCTAAACCACTCGGCCACCTCTGAGAAAATCTCGGATTTCACGACCCAAGCGTTTTTCAGAATTGACCAGCATTGCCCAAGTTGGACTGGCTCCAACAACTGGGCTGTGGGTCCTCCGAACTCGTATAAGGACCGCGATAATCGCGCCAAGACACTCCCTTTCCATGAATTTGTTTCCTCTTGGTCATTTTCCCGTTCAAAACGAGCGAAATAATGCGATTAGCAGCCTCCTCCACTGCTTTGTTTAGCGGACCTGAAACCCTCTCGCTTCATGCTTCTCGATCTTACATGCGCCAAAATGACTCAGTCAAGGTTTTGAAATGCTTCTTTGCGCCAAAGAACAGAGAAGGTTGCCATTCCATTAAGGTTGATCCAGGTGGGCGGGCGTGTTTAATGACGCCGGTGGTGGAGGAGCGGAGGTGGGGATTGGGAGTTGGGAGTTGGAATCACTGTCAGAAGCTTGCCAGAAAACCAGCAATCTGCCTGGGTTGTGCTACCAAAGGTTCGTAACCAAAGACCGCGTTCAGATGGTGAAAGAAGGCATGGCTTCCTTGGGACTGCCACACAGCCCGGAGCCTATCGTTAATCTCTTCGTAGTGCTTCCTGAGTTCGTCAATCTCGGATTTTTCGCTTGGAATGAAACTTGTATCTGTAAGCTCGCGAATAAGACTCAAAAACATGACACAAGATCCCATTATGTAGAAAGGCCAGGCTCTCTGCAGCGGCGAGGGCCAGTTCCGGTCTGATGTTGCTTCAATCTCGGCTCCCAATTCCTCTTGGGGGAGGAACTCCTTGAGGAATCCTTCTCTTTGAAGGATTTTCACCGACCAGTGATTCTGCAAGGCATCTTTCACCGCAGTGAAGCATCCATCGTTCGTATAGAGAAGCAAAGAAATCTGATGTCCTGATTCATCTTGTGCTGCTCTCCGATGGAACCGCCAGATTGAAATGTCGATCTGATAGATCTCGATTATCTCCCTGAAGGCCGTATCGATCAGCAGAATGTCAACCCACCAGATTGGGGGAAATCCGAATCGCAAACTGAATTGTCGCCATCTATTCATTTCCCAAACCATCCTCTCTATCTCGTTCATCGGCATAGGACAACGCAGACGGTACGCCATTCCGTAGAGCGATTCCACCCTGGAATCTCCTTGAATCAAGAATCTTGAGCATCTTGATCCAAGTCCTCCAGTGGATCTAAACCGACCTCCCCACAGGCGCAAGTCTATTAAACCCCAACCTCCTTCTTGATCCCACAACTCAAACACGTTGTTCCTGTGAGACCACAGACAACGTCAGATTGGGATTGAGCCTCGCCTCTCCCAAGCCCCGTAGAAGACCTATTCCGCAAGGAATCTGTCCAGAAAACCGCTTTGCTTCATTTTCGCACGGTGTTTCGGGTAGAGGCAGGACTTTCCCACCCATTTTTCAAGGAAAGGAGTAAAGGAGCACAGCCATTTCTCAGCACACCGGGTCGCTTGGCGATCCAACACACACCCACAGATTGGAGATCACGGATCATGAGACTGGTTCTCAGAAGGTCCCTCTGGAGCGAAATCCTCCAGACCATATCAAGATTCCTGGCGAAAAGTCCGCTGGGATTCCAAGTGGAAAGTAGCCCAGTCCGAGTGCGCGCTTACGCCGTGCTCGTTTCACAAACCCTGGTCTACGAAAACGAAGCGCCTGAAAACACGGATGGGGAGGGAATCCTTCACATCCCCAACGATGCACTGCGTGGCTTAACCGCTGCGCGCGGAGGCGAAGGAATCATTTCCTTCACCGGCACGGATGGCGCTTCCATCCAAGCGGAGTGGCAGAATAAAGGCCTGCGCTCCAGCTACCAGTTTGCAGCAAATCCTGCCTTTCTCGCACCGGAGATTCCAGGAGACGTGGCTTTCACGTCGCTCGACCTGGAGCGATTCCGGACCTATTTCACAGTCTGCAGCGAGGTGGTCACCACCCTGCGGACCCGGTTCGATCTCGATTGCATCTGTCTCGATGGCGACAAGAGCCAGATGCTGGCGAGCGATGGCCGCCAACTCTACATCGGAAACGGGATTCCCTTTCCTTGGAAAGGGAAATGCCTGCTTCCAGTAACACCCACCTTCCCGGACAAAGTCCTGTTTGGTGGAACACCCCTCACCGTTGCTCGCAACAGAGGAAATCTCATCATTCGCAGCGGCCCGTGGATTTACCTGATTACGGAACGGACCCCCAACTTCCCCGACGTGGAGAGATTAATCCCACATCCAGGAGACACGGGACTGCTGACTCACCTTTCCGAGGCTGATGCAGCCCAAATCGAGGAACTCGTTCCACAGATGCCGGGTGGCGAAACCACCAACCGTCTCATTCGACTGCAGCCAGGAGAAGATTTGATCCTTTCGGCTGAAGTGAATGGAGCGGAGTCACGCCTCTCGCTCGATTCCTCAGTCTGGTTGGGCACTATGGAAGCCTCATTCAACCGGGACTTCCTCCTCAGGGCCATCAAGATTGGAAATCGGGAGATCCGGTTTCCGGGTGGACGCGGCCCGATCCTTACGGAAGGCCACGACAGTCAGTATCTGTTCATGCCTCTCACGGAACCTGATGTTTCTGAAGCTGAGGAAGAGGATTCCCCTGGTGAGGATTCGGAACAACCGGAACCCGAACCAGAA
>WBZO01003568.1_pt1 | contig 17977 bp, 16 predicted proteins | sample 5204261 | NCBI WGS metagenome assembly WBZO01 (sample SAMN12412400, study PRJNA552823) | activated sludge metagenome | isolation source: activated sludge from anammox sidestream of wastewater treatment plant... | place: USA: North Carolina | collected 2017-09
GGCGATGACGGAGATCATCGGCCACTTCGACGTGCTGCTCGAAACCGGCGAGGCGGACCGCATCGAGCGCGCCGGCGAGCCGCTGCGCCTCGCGCTGCACTCCTGAGCGGGAGCGCACGGCCGTCGCCGGCCTCGTGCTCGTGCGCACTCGCACGATCTTGCGCGGGGTGTACGGTGATCCCGTTCCGGAAACGCCTCGAGGGGAGGCGCCGGTAGAGAGGCAGGGTGCATGGTGATCGTGCGCTGGCAGTCGCTCGGGAAGACCCGGCACACCGGCTAGTCGAGGAGGGACACTCCCTTGGACCACGCAGGAGCCGGCCACCGCTGACAGGCGGCCGGCAGTACCAACCCCAATACGACGGAAGCAAACGGAGGGCCCCGCCGGGATGACCGGCGGGGTCCTCTGCGTTCCGGATGCCCAGGCGGCATGATGCGCGCATGAACCTGGAAGTCGTGATCATCAGCGCCGTGCGCATCCTCGGTGCGCTGCCCGTGCTGCGCTGGGCGTTCGCCGGCGCGATCATCGCGATCCTCGTCGACCTGTCCGACCTGTTCGCGATGAACCTGCTGGACCTGGGTGGGTTCCGCGACTACCAGTCGAAGGACAAGTGGCTGGACCAGGCGTACCTCGTCACCTTCCTCGTGGTGGCGCTGCGCTGGAGGGGGCCCGTCCGCACCATCGCGATCGCGCTCTTCCTCTTCCGCATCCCCGGCTTCGTGGCGTTCCACCTGACCGACGACCGGCGCGTGCTGTTCCTCTTCCCGAACGTGTTCGAGTTCTGGTTCGTGTTCGTCGCCGGGGCGCTGGACTGGCGGCCGGCGTGGCTCGCGGGCCTCGGGCATCGAGGGCTCACCGTCGCGCTCGCCGCAACGACGGCGGCGAAATTGGCGCACGAGTACGTGCTGCACGTGGCGCAGGCGCTGGACGGGTTCACCGCCGTGGAGGCCGTGCAGTCGATCTGGCGCTGGGTGACGCCGTTCTAGTCACCCCAGGTACCCGTGACACGACACCGGCCCCGCTCGCGCGGGGCCGGTTCGATCTCGATGCGGGTGCGGACTAGTCCGCGGCCAGGTGCCGGTACAGCGTCGGGAGACGCCTCGGCAGCGACTCGATGTCGTCCACGACCTCGTAGCCGATGTCGTCGCACATCTGCTTCAGGTAGTCGTGCCCTTCCTTGTCCACGGTGATGAGGAAGGGGGTGATGCCAGAGCGCTTCGCCTCGTTCAGCGCCTGCTTGGTGTCGTGGACGGCGTATTCCTTCTCCGTGCGGTCACGGCCGTAGCCGTGGTCCTGCGGACGGCCGTCCGACACCATGATCAGGATCTTCACCTTGGCGTCGTAGTCGTTCAGCTTCGAGACGGTGTGTCGGATCGCCGGGCCCATGCGCGTGGAGCGGATCGGCTCGATGGCGCCGATGCGCTTCTCGACCTTGTCCGTGAGCATCTCGTTCAGGTCTTTGACCACGTGGAACTCCACGTTGTCGCGGCCGTACCCGGAGAAGCCGTAGATGCCGTAGGCGTCGCCGATCGCCTCGAGGGCTTCGACGATCAGCACCGTCGACTCCTTCTCGAGGTCGATGATGCGCTTCGGCGGCTCCACCATCGCCTTGGCGCGGCGGGCGGCGAGCCACTGGAAGTACTTCCGCGGGTCGCCGTCGAAGTCGTCGTCGTTGTCCTTCTCGTCGTACTTCTGGCGGACCTTCTCGATCTCCTCGTCCGTGGACGCGGACATGTCGAGGAGGAACGCCACGGCGACCTCGCGCTCCACCTTGTTACGGCGGTTGTAGATGCGCGCGGACGGGCCGACGCCGGCGAGCTTGTCGATGTGGAACTCGATCGCGAGGTCCACGTCCAGCTCTTCGCCGTCTTCCAGGCGCTTGATCTTCTTGAAGGACTCCGGCCGCATCATCTCGAACTGGCGACGGGTCTCCATCACCAGCCCGTGGTACTTGCGGAGCGTCTCTTGGTAGAAGTCGGAGTCGTCCTCCTTGGAGAGGCGCTCGCCAACGCGGGTCCAGCGCGGGCGGTAGTCGCCGGCGCGGAAGTCCCACTCGTCGTAGTACGACCAGGACACCTCGACCGGGAGTTCGGCTTCCTCGCCGCCCTCGGTGCCGGTGCCTTCCTGCTGGCCGTCGCCCTTGGCCTTCTCGTCGGCCTTGCCGGCCATCTGGCCGGCCTCCTTCTCGAGGTTCTGCAGGAACATGCCCAGGCTCTGGTCGATGTCGCCCTCGGCCCATTCGGCGATGGAGAGCTCCGTGGAGTTCTCCAGCATCTCCATGATCTGCTCCTTGGTGAGCGGGGTCATGGCGCCGTCCTGCTGGCCCTCCTGCTGGTTCTTCAGGCGGGCGAGCAGCTGCACGAGTTCCGGCTTGAAGTCGCCGCGGAACTCCGGCTGTGGCGGGTTCTTGAACGCCGCCTCCTGCTGGTTCGGGTTCATCTCCGGGCCATCGCCGCCACCGGGCATCGCCGGCTGGATGGAGAGCATGTCCTCGTCCGGCCCGGCCCAGTCGAACTTGCCGTCCGAGATCGGCGCGGTGATGTTCGGGATCGACGCGGCGATGTCGTACAGCGACGCGGCGACCTCCGCCGAGTCCTGCACGTTCGCGTCCGGCTGCTCCAGCAGCTTCAGCGCGCCGAGGCCCTCCGCGAGGTACTGGCGGAAGGCGGACGGCCACCGGATCGTGTCCGGCCGGCCGAGGGAGGCACGCAGCAGGTTCTCAACGAACGCCTGTCGCAGCGGCATCTGCTCCACGCGCGGGCGGCGTTCCGCCTCCCACTCCTGCAGGCGGCGCAGCCAGCGGCGGATGCCGCCGTACTCGCGGGAGACGGTCGCGTCGATGCGCGTGTCCTCCGCGATCGTGAAGAGGCCGGAGATGAGCGTGCGGTCTTCGAACATGTTGAAGAAGCGCTGCATCGCCGTGATCGCGACCGCGGGCGGCTTCGTACCGGACTCCGCGAGGGCGGCCGAGCGCGTCGCCTCCCGCTCGTCCACGGTGGCGGTCGTGAAGAGGCCGTCCCGGCCCCAGCGGTACTCGAAGGAGCCGAACTCCATGCGGCCGGTCTGGTGCGTGGTGAAGACCTTGTAGACCTGGAAGTTGGTCACCTGGTCTTCGAACGTGGCGACGACCGGCGGCAGGTAGATCGTGGAACCCTCGGTCGTGGCGGCGGATTCCGTCACCCAGCCGATGTTCTTGTCGACCAGTTCCTCCGTGGAGAGCACGGCGACCTGCTGGCCGGAGAGCGCCTTCGCGTACATGCGCAGCAGCGAGGAGACCGAGGCGAGCTCCACCCGGCTGGAGAGCGAGCGCATCATCTCCTCGGCGCGCGTGGACTCCAGCCGGAAGTACGCCTCCGCGCCTTCCGCGTTCCGCTCGCCGACAAGGATGTCCAGGCCGGCGTTGCGCCACTGCTCCATCTGCTCCGGCGTGAGCCGGGTGCTGACGAACGGGACGATCTTCAGGAACTCCATCGCCGCGGCCGGGCTGCCGCCAACGAGGCGGCCGGCGAACGCCAGCACCTCGGCGTGCTGCTCCGGTGGCAGCTGCGCCAGCGACTCCGCGGCGTCCGAGAAGAGCGGGAAGCCCTGGCGGCCGACCGCGGTCGTGACGCGCGCGGCGAGGTCGAGGAACGTGGCGCGCTGATCCGGCGCGACCTGCTCCAGCAGGCGCGGGCCGCGCTCGAAGTAGAGGCGCGTGTCCGCCCAGGAGGCGCGCGTCACGGCGCGGGCGAAGCGCAGGAACGGCTCGCGGTCGTCCTCGGCGAGCTTCGCGAAGATCGCGGAGGAGCCCTCCAGGCAGGTGTTCGCGAGTTCGTACGACCGCTCCGTGAGCTGGTCCACGATGTCCACGAGGCGGCCGATGCTGCCCAGCGACAGGTTCGGCATGAGCGAGGGGCTGACCTGGAAGAACAGCGACGCGAGCGCGATCGACTTCCAGTTGCCGCGGCAGAGCTTCTCCCCCTGCTGCGCCCACTCATCGAGGTCGTCGTTGGCGATCGAGGCGAGCGCGTCCGGCGTGCCCTTCAGGAACGCCGCCGCCATCAGCGACGACGACCCCGCCAGGCCGGTAGCGAGCTCCACCCAGTGGCGGATGCCCTCCACGCCGAGGCGCGGCGCGACGACGGGCGAGGCGCGGAAGTACTCCCCCGCGGCCTCCCACGAGCGCAGCGAGTGGTTCGCGAGCGCAACGCCGTCCTGCGCCCAGCGGTCGAGTTCGGCGGCGTCCATGAACGCCTCGAGGCCGGCGAGGCCGGTCGCGAAGTCGTCCGGCAGCGAAGCACCGAACCCCTTCAGGTCAGGGGCGAAACGTGCGGTCAGGTCAGACAAGAGCGACATGCGCTCCTCCGGAGCACCGGACGCCGCCGGAGCCCCTGGGGGCGCCGACGGCGTTCGCGGGTGTTATTCGTCGAAGATCGAGGTGACGACTTCCTCGATGGAGCGCTGGACTTCACCGTCGTCGGTGAGGGCCCACACGATCGCGACCTGGCAGGCGCGGCGCGGAGAGATGCCGCCGGCGACCAGCTTGGCCGCGTAGATGAGCAGACGGGTGGAGACGCCCTCCGAGAGGCCGTGCTCCTTCAGGTTGCGCACCTTCTCCGCCAGCTTCGCCAGGTCCTGGGCGACCGCGGGGGACACCCCGGATTCCTTCTCGATGATGACGGCTTCTTCATCGCGCGGCGGGTAGTCGAACTCGATCGCGATGAAGCGCTGGCGGGTGGAGTGCTTCAGGTCCTTGATCGCGGACTGGTAGCCCGGGTTGTAGGACATGACCAGCAGGAAGCCGTCCGAGGCCTCCAGCAGTTCGCCGCGCTTCTCGACCGGCAGCAGGCGTCGGTAGTCCGTCAGCGGGTGGATCAGGACGGTGGTGTCCTTGCGGGCCTCCACGATCTCGTCCAGGTAGCAGATCGCGCCCACCTTGGTGGCGCGGGTGATCGGCCCGTCGATCCAGCGCGTCTCGTCACCCTCGAGGAGGTACCGGCCGACGAGGTCGGAGGCGGTAAGGTCCTCGTGGCAGGAGACGGTGATCAGCGGGACGCCCTCGGCGTGGCCGCCGGCGGCGCGATTGTGCAGGCGCCAGGACATGTACTCCACGAAGCGGGTCTTGCCAGCGCCCGTGGGGCCCTTCAGCAGGACCGGAATCTTGCGCTCGTAGGCGGTCTCGAAGAGTTCGATCTCGTCGTTGATGGGCAGGTAGAACGGCTCTTCCGTGATCCGGAAGTCCTCCACCGCGATCTGCTTGAACCCCGCCGCTTCAGTCGTCAATGCCGTCATCCTGCCTACCGCCCGGGCGTTCGGCCCGGGCGATGCGTGCACCCTCCGTTGGAGCGAGAGGGGAGTCTACTTGCGTGCTGCTCCACGAGCCGCCGGCTTGGCCGCGGGCTTCGCCGCTGGCCGTGCCTTCGTCGTCGTCGTCTTCGGCGCGGCCTTGGCCGCAGGCTTCGCAGCGGCCTTCGTCGCGACTGCCTTCGCCGGCGCGGCCTTCGCTGCAGGCGACGCAGCGGCCTTCGTCGCAGCAGCCTTCGCGGGCGCGGCCTTCGCCGCAGGCTTCGCGGCAGCCTTCGTCGCAGCAGCCTTTGCGGGCGCGGCCTTCGCCGCAGGCTTCGCGGCGACCTTCGTCGGGGCAGCCTTCGCGGGCGCGGCCTTCACCGCAGGCTTCGCGGCGACCTTCGTCGCGGCAGCCTTCGCGGACGCGGCCTTCGCCGCCGGCTTAGCAGCAGCCTTCGTCGCGGCAGCCTTCGCGGGCGCGGCCTTCGCCGCAGGCTTCGCAGCAGCCTTCGTCGCGGCAGCCTTCGCGGGCGCGGCCTTCGCCGCAGGCTTCGCGGCAACCTTCGTCGCGGCAGCCTTCGCGGGCGCGGCCTTCGCCGCCGCAGCCCTCGCGGCCGGCTTCTTCGCCGTGCCGAGGCGGCCCTGCAGCGCGCTCCACGCCTTGGCCATGCGCTGGCGGAGGTCGGCCTCCGTGGTGGAGTTGTCGATCTTCACCTGGGCGTAGGAGAGGCGCTCCTTCGTCGACATCTGCGAGTCGATGCGCGCCATCGCCGCCTCGGTCGTGAGGCCGTTGCGCGAGCGCAGCCGCTCGACGGCGGTCGGGACGGAGGTGTGTACCACCCAGATCTCGTTGCAGAGGTCCTGCCACTCCGCCTCGATGAGGACGGCGGCTTCGAGGACGATGACGGCGTTCTTGTCCGCCGCGCGAATCTGCGCGATCTCCTCGCGGATCAGCGTGCGAATCTCGGGCCAGATGAGGGCGTTGAGTCGCTGGAGTTCGCCGGGGGCGCCGAACACCTTGCCGCCGAGGATCCGGCGGTCGATGGTGCCGTCCTTGCCGACCACGTCGTGGCCGAAGGCGTTGACGACCTTCTCGAAGCCCGGCGTGCCCGGCTCATACGAGCGGTGCCCCAGCCGGTCTGCGTCAATGACGACCGCCCCGAACTCTCGGAGGAGTTCCGCAGCCGTTGACTTCCCTGCCGCGATGCCACCCGTCAGGCCGATGACGATCATTATGTTCTCCAGGCTTGGATCTCAGGCCCGATTGTATTTGCGGTCACATGATGCCGCAAGGAAACCTACCGCATACGTCAACTGGTCCGGTGCTGATCCGGTGTCGCCCCGGACGCAAGAGCGGGGCGAGCCACTGGCCCGCCCCGCTCTCATGGGTCGCATGCAACCGCGAGAGGGGCGACTAGCCCTTCTTGATCTCCTCGATCAGCGCCGGGACCACGGCCTTCCAGTCGCCGACGATGCCGTACTTGGCAAAGCCGAAGATGTTGGCGTCCTTGTCCTTGTTGATCGCGACGATCACCTTGGAGCCGGAGCAGCCGGCCATGTGCTGGCTGGCACCGGAGATGGCGACGGCGATGTACAGGTCCGGCGTCACCACCTTGCCCGTGAGGCCGATCTGCTGGCTCGGCGGGTACCAGCCGAGGTCGACCGCGGCGCGCGAGGCGCCCACGGCGGCCTTGTCCTTGCCGATGGCGGCGGCGAGCGCCTCCATCTGCTGGAAGCTCTCCGGGGCACCCAGGCCACGGCCACCGCCGACGACCACGGGGGCGTCCGTCATCTGCAGGCCCTCGGTCTGAGCCTTCTCAGAGCCGAGGACGTTCGTGCGGCTCGCGCCGGCGGCCGGCAGGGCCACGGTCTCGCCAGCACCGCCGCCCGAGGCAGCCTCGAACGACTTGGCGCGGACGGTGGCGATCGCCGGGCTGGTGGCGATGGTGTAGGTGGCCAGGGCGTTGCCGCCGTAGGCCGGACGGGTGAACTGGATCGTGCCGCCGGCGTCAGCCACGGACACGCAGTCCATGGCGACGGCGGTGCCCAGGCGGGCCGCCAGGCGCGGGCCGACTTCGCGGCCAACGACGGACTGGGCGACCAGGACCAGCGTGGCGCCGGACTGGCTCACGGCCTCCTGCACCGCCGCGAGCCACTGCTCGCCGCGGAAGGTGTCGTAGTTGGCGTCGTCAGAGACGTACGCCTTGGCGGCGCCGGCGGCCTTGCCGGCCGCAGCCGTGGCGCCGGTGCCGAGCAGGACCACGGAGACGGAGCCGCCGGCCGCGAGGCCCTGCGCGCCGCCGAGCAGCTCAAGGGTCGTGGTGTTGGGCGCGCCGCCATCAAGCTCGCCCACGACCAGGATGTTCTGTGCCATCGTTCAGTGTTCTCCGATGCTGTGCGCGGGCAGGGACTAGAGGAGCTTGTCGGCCTTCAGGCGGGCGACCAGGTTGGCCGCCTGCTCCTGCGGGGTCTCGCCCTCGATCAGCTCGACCTTGCTGCTCTTCTCGGGGATGAACAGCTTCTGGAGCTGCAGGCGGGCGCCTGCCTTGCCGACAGAGCCGGGGTCCAGGCCCAGGTCACCCGCGGTCCACGCCGTCACCGTCTTCTTGGCGGCGGCCATGATCTGCGGGAGCTTCGGGTAGCGGGGCTCACCGAACTCGTTGGAGACCGTCACCACGGCCGGGAGCGGCGTCTCGACGGTCTCGAAGCCGTCCGCGAGCACGCGCTGGACCTTCAGGCCGTTGTCGGTGGCCTCGATGCCCTTGGCGATGATCGAGACCGGCACGCCGAGCTCTTCCGCGATGAGCAGGCCGACCTGGCCCATGTCCCAGTCAGCCGCCTGGCGGCCACAGAACACGGCGTCCACGTCGCCCAGCTTCTTGATCGCGGCGGCCAGCGCCTTCGCGGTCGTGTGCGAGTCACCGTCGTCGAAGGCGGCGTCCTTCAGGAGAACGCCCTCGTCGGCGCCCATGGCCAGCACCTGCTTGATGGCGGCCTGCGCGCTCTCAGCGCCCAGGGAGATGACGGTCACCTTGCCGCCCTTGGCCTCCTTGATGCGGAGGGCAGCCTCGGCGGCAATGCCGTCGAACTGGCTCAGCACCGGGGCGATGCCGGGCGCGGGGACGACCTTGTTCGTCGCCGCGTCGATCTTGAACGCCGCAGGCGGCGTCTCCGGGTCGGGAATCTGCTTGGCGCAGACCACGATGTGCATGCTCTGGCTCCTTCATCGCCGGGACGCTGCCCCGCGCGCTGCCAACCGGGCGGGATGGTCCCGCCTGCCGTTTGATCTCTCTCCGAACGTGGGCGATGTCATCGCGCCGGCGGGCAACAGCCCCGGCGCACCCCCGCGCCCATACTACGCGACCACCCGGGAAGCGCGCTCCCCGGCCGTCCGCGGGTTACCCGAATACGGACTTCTCCAGCAGTTCCGCCACGTCGAAGGGCCGCATGCGGCCTTCCTCCTCCGGGTGGACCGCCGGGACACCGTCCTCGAACATCTGGATGCAGAAGGGGCAGTTGGCGATCACCTGCTCGGCACCGGTGCCGACCGCCTCCTCCGAGCGCACGTGGTTCACGCGGCGCTCGCCCACCTCTTCCTGCCACATGTTGCCGCCGCCGGCGCCGCAGCAGAGGCCCTTGCTCAGGTTCCGCTGCATCTCCACCAGGTTCGTCCCGGGGACGAGTTCCAGGATCTGGCGCGGCGCGTCGTACACGCCGTTCAGGCGCCCGAGGTAGCACGAGTCGTGGTAGGTGACGGTCGCATTGACGGCGTGCTTCGCCTTCAACTTGCCCGTCTGCATGGCCCCGGCCAGGAACTCCGTGTGGTGGATCACCTCGAAGTGGCCGTCGAACTGCGGGTACTCGTTCTTGAACGTGTTGAAGCAGTGCGGGCAGTTGGTGATGACCTTCTGCACGTTCTTCGCCTTGAACGTCTCCACCAGCTGCTGCGCCAGGATCTGGTACAGGTACTCGTTGCCCAGGCGGCGCGCCGGGTCGCCGTTGCACGTCTCTTCCTGCCCGAGGACGCCGAACGAGGCGCCGGACTCCTTCACGAGGCGGAACACCGCCTTCGTGATCGGCAGGTTGCGCTCCACCAGCGAGCCGGAGCAGCCGACCCAGTAGAGGTAGTCCTGCGTGCCGTCGAAGATCGGCACCTCGTCCAGGCCTTCCATCCACGTGGTGCGCTCCAGCGCGGTGCCGCGCCACGGGTGGCCGCGCATCTCGAGGTTCTCGAGCGCGGCCTGCGCCGTCGCCGGGATGCGAGCCTCGCTCATGACCAGGTAGCGGCGCATGTCCACGATCGTCGGGACGTGCTCGATCATCACCGGGCATTCCTGCATGCAGGCGCCACAGGTGCGGCACGCCCAGAGCGTCTCGTCGTGGATGACCTCGCCGGTGAGGGCGACCGTCGACACCTCGCGGCCAACCTCGCCGGTCTCGTGGCGGTGCTGCGCGATGGCGGGGCCGACGTCCGCGAGGTGGGCCTTCAGGTCCTGGATCAGGTGCATCGGCGAGAGGGGCTGGCCGGAGATGTTCGCCGGGCAGACCTCCGTGCAGCGGCCGCAGCGGACGCAGGCGTCCAGCTCAAACAGCTGCTTCCAGGTGAAGTCCTGGATGAAGCCGACGCCGAAGACCTCCTGCTCCTCGATGTTCTCGATCTTCGCGAGGCGGCCCGGGGAGTCCGGGCGCAGGAAGAAGGCGTTGATGGGCGCGAAGAAGATGTGGTCCAGCCGGGTGAAGACGATCAGGCCCAGCCAGCCGAACGCCATCGAGACGTGGAACCACCAGGAGTAGGCGTGGAAGGAGAGGAGCTGGTGCTCCTCGAACCCGAAGATGTCCAGCCCCTTCGCCAGGGTGAACGCGCCGAAGGACCAGCGCGCCCAGTCCGGGTGCTGCTCCAGTTCGGTGACCATGATGCGCGCGGCTTCCACGAAGAAGCCCGAGAGCAGCACCAGGCCGAGGCCCACGATGATCAGGTGATCTTCAAGCCGCTCGTCCCAGCGGATGCGGTGCATCTGCGAGAAGTAGCGGCGGTTCAGCGCCATGCCGACGCCGATGAGGCCGATGACGCCGAAGAGGTCGCCGTAGAAGGAGAAGAACAGGTAGTACGGGCCGTGCAGGAAGGAGATCGGCAGGTCCGCCTCCAGCGCGACCTGAGCCGTCACCAGCGTCAGGACGAGGATGGAGGAGAAGATGCACCAGTGCATGATGCCCGCGTACCGGTCACGCCGGACCTTGTCCTGCGCGAGGCCCATGCGGACGGTGTTCCGGAGCCGGTGCGGGATGTCCTTCAGGATGCCCGGCGTGGGCTGGCCGATCGTCCAGAGGCTCGCGTGACGGACGAAGCCGTACACCAGCAGGCCGACCAGGGCGGCCATGAAGACGTAGACCGCCCATGCGCCGTCGGGGATGTTGAAGTAGATCTCACGCGTCGGCGTGTCGTCCGGGATCGTTGCGGACGCGTAGAAGCCCAGCGCGGAGAGCCCCACGGCCGGCCCCCACCACGCGCCCACGAGGCGCTGAGGGCGAGCCGGCTGGTTCGTCGTGTCCGCCATGATGGCTCCCTTGCCCGTCACCCGGCGTCTCAGGACGCGGGCTGGCCGTACATCTCGCGGAGGTCGGTCTTGAGCACCTTGCCCAGGTGGTTGCGGGGCAGCTCAGAGACCCACTGGTACATCGCCGGCGCCTTGTAGGAGGCAAGGCGCGACTTCACGTACTCGGTGAGGTCCTCCGTGGACGGCACCATACCGTCGCTCGCCGGGACCACGATCGCCTTCACGATCTCGCCCCACTCCACGTCCGGCACGCCGATGACGGCGGCCTCCGCGATGCCGGGGTGGTCCTCCAGGACCTGCTCGATCTCCGCCGGACCGATGTTCTCGCCGCCGCGGATGATCATGTCCTTGATGCGGCCGGTGATGAACAGGTAGCCGTCTTCGTCGATCTTGCCGACGTCACCGGTGTGCAGCCAGCCATCACGCAGCGCGCCGGCCGTGTCATCCTCGCGCTTGTTGTAGCCGCGCATGACGCGGTCGCCGCGGATGCAGATCTCGCCCGGCTCGTTCACCGGCTGGCGCCGGCCGTCCGGCGCGAGGATCGCAACATCGATGTCGCCCATCGGGCGACCGACGGAGCGCAGGCGCTCAATCTTCTTCTCGTTCTGCTCCGGCGTGCCGTTCAGGCGGTGGTCGTCCGGGTCCAGGTACGTCATGGACCCGGTGGCCTCCGTCTGGCCGTAGGAGTTCATCAGGCCCACGTCCTTCGCGTTCGGGGCGAAGAGGTCAACGGCCTGACGGACCACCTCGAACGGCATCGGCGCGGCGCCGTAGGTGATGAGGCGGAGGGTCGTGAGGTCGGCGTCCTTGAAGGCCGGAGACTCCATGATGCGCTTGAGCATGGTGGGGACGACGAAGGCGTGCGTCACGCCCTCGGTCTCCACGGCCTTCAGCCAGGCCTCCGGGTCGAAGGCGGGGAGGATGACCAGGCGGCGGCCAGAGAAGATCGCGCTCATGATCGTGGTGGCGCCGGCGATGTGGAAGAACGGCACCGAGACCAGGATCACCTCCTGGTCGCCGGTCGGGTCGGCCGGCGACTGGGTGTTCACCACCAGCGCGGTCAGCGCCTGGTAGGAGAGCACCACGCCCTTCGGCAACGAGGTCGTGCCGGAGGTGAAGATGATGATGGTCGGGTCTTTTTCCTCGATGTCGGTAAACACCGGGATGTCGTCGCCCGAGTCGCGGAAGGACTTGTAGACGGGCAGGCCCGCCTTCTCAAAGTCCATGGTGATGACGTTCTTGACCTTCGGCAGCTGGTCCTTCACGGACTCGTAGATGCCGAAGTAGCGCTCCTGGATGAACAGGGTGCTCACGTCCGTGGAGTCCACCATGTAGACCAGCTCTTCCGCCTTCGCGCGGAAGTTGAGCGGCACCACCGTCGCGCCAAGGGCGGCGCCGGCGTAGTAGATCTCCACGAACTCGGGGCCGTTGACGGCCATGATGCCGACGTTCTGGCCCTTCTGGACGCCCAGCGTTTGCAGGGCATTGGCCAGGCGGTTCACGCGGCTCTGGAGTTCCTCATAGGTGACGCGCTCGTTCGGCCCGGCTACGGCGACCCGGTCGGGCACAATGGCGGCGCTGATGGTCAGGAACTCGGCTGTATTCATTCGTTTCCCCCCCGGAAGCCGCGCCATCATAGGCAATCACCCCCGCAGGCGCTACAGCGTCCCGCGGGGTGTCTGTAACTGAGGATCGTGGCCGTCCAACCCCTCGGATCAGGGGTTGATCATCTCCACGAAGACCCGCAACTCACCGCCCTCCACGGCCGAACGGACGGCCGCAACGGGGGTCTTCAGCGGGACATTGGAACCTGAAATCGCGTTGCCGACCATGGACCAGACCGCACCGGAACACGGATCCTGGAACACGCCGGGCTGCCCATCCGGGTTGTGCGCCCGGCCCCGGTCATCCTCCGCGATCCATTCCACGATGCAACCGGTCTGCTGGTTCCGCATGTCCAGCGCCCGGATCCGGCCGTCGTCCATGCCGACCAGGTAGAGGTTGTCCTCCGGCCGCGCGACGAGCCGCCCCACGGCGAACTCGTCCAGCGCGCCGACGTCGATCTGCTCGATGCGGATGTCCGGGCGGTTGAAGTACCCCCAGAGGACCACCCCGAGGAAGAACATCGACAGCAGCAGCAGCACCGTCGGGCCGATCGGCACGCCGCCAGTCTTCGGGCCGGTCGCCTGCGCTCCGCTCACGAGGCGGCCACCCGCGCGGCCAGGCGGCGCTCCAGCGCCAGCCCCTCCACGAGCGACCGGTCGAGGCCGTCCCAGACGGCCCGCTTCACGGCACGCATCGCGGCCGGCGGCGCGGAGGCGATGCGCTCGGCGCACGCCCGTGCGGCATCTTCGAGCCGATCGCGCGGCACCACGGTGTGTACGAGGCCGGCCTCCCACGCCTGCCGGGCAGTCAGCGGCTCGCCGGTGGTGACCATGCGCAGCGCGTCCGACCGGTGCAGGTGGCGCGGGGCGGTCTGGGTGCCGCCGGCGGACGGGATGTAGCCGAGGGTGACCTCCGGAAGCGCGAAGCGCGCGTCCGAGGCGGCGATGCGGAGGTCGCAGTAGAGGGACATCTCCATGCCGGCACCGTACGCGAATCCGTGGATGGCGGCGACCAGCGGCACCTCCAGGCGTGACATGACGCCCCAGAGGTCGCGCTGCTGGCGCGCCTCCCGCGCGGCGAGAAGGGAGGGGGCGCTGCCGAACTCCGTGATGTCGGCGCCGGCCGAGAAGGCACGGTCGCCGGCACCACGGATCACGGCGCATCGGACGGTGGGGTCGTCCCGGAGGGCGGTCAGCACGCCCCAGAACTGGTCGCGCATCTCCATGGAGACCGCGTTCAGCCGGTCGGGGCGGTTGAGGGTGACCCAGGCGATGTCGCCCTCGCGGTCGTACCGGACCAGGTCACCCGCCACGCGACGATGCCTCTCAAGAGCCCCGATTGGCGGCTAGACCCAGTCCGGTTTCTTGATCGGGCTGACCTCGGAGCGGATGTGGCTCGCCTGGATCTCGGTGTTCATGCGCTCCGCCATGCGCTGCATCAGCGGAGAGCCCGGGGTCATGTCGGCGGAACGCCACCGGCGCAGCGTGGCGCGGTCGGACTTGGACAGGTTCAACTCGACCAGCTGGTCGATCACCGCCTCGAACATGCGGTGGCACTCTTCGTCGGAGAACTGCACGCGCATGGCTAGCCCTGCACCTTCACCTTGCCGCGGACGCGCATCTTGCGCCGCGTGTTCTCGTCGATGAAGTTCCCGATCGCCTCGTTCAGGGCGATGGTGAAGTCGTCCAGTTCGCTCGTGTTCGGGCCGCGCTCGCGGCGCCACTCGCGGATCTGCTCGCGTGCCTCGTCCGAAATCTCGACGTGGTCGAGCACGGCCGAGGTCACGAGCGAGAGGACGACATGCGCCTCGTCTGTGTTCAGGATGACGTTCATCCCGTTCCCTCCTCTTCCCTCTGCCGGCCAGCGTAGCCGGGTTTAGCGACCAGTGAACCGGGGCGGCCGCTTCGCAGCGAACGCCCGCACCCCCTCCGCGCGGTCGGCGGTGGACTGGAGCAGGACCGTCAGGTCCAGCTCGTACCGCAGCGCCTGGTCCAGCGGCATCTCCACCCCTCGGTGGACCGCCTCCTTCGCCAGCCGCGTCGCGATCGGCCCGCGCGAGGCGATCGCCTCCGCGATCGCCAGCGCCGCGGCGTCCAGGTCCGCCCGAGGCACGACCGCCGACACGAGGCCGATCCGGCGCGCCTCCGCGGCGTCGATCTCCTCGCCCGTCAGCAGTAGCCGCAGCGCGTGCGTCCGACCGATGGCACGGGGGAGCCGCTGCGTACCGCCGGCCCGCGGCACCGCGCCCGCCAGCGTATCCGGCAGCGCGAAGCGCGTGTCGTCCGAGGCGATGCGGATATCGGCGGCCAGCGCCAGCTCGAGCCCCACGGAGACGCACGCGCCGCCGATGGCGACGATCACCGGCTGCGGGATGGCGGCGACCGCCTCCACCCCCACGCCGAGCGGCGGCACCACCGGGAGCCCCTCCGGCTCGGCCAGCGCGGCCTCGCTCCAGCCGGCACTGAAGTCCCCGTCCGCCCGCAACAGCACCACCCGGACGGCCTCGTCCGCGGCGACTCGCGCAGCCTCCGCGGCGAGCGCCTCCATGAACGTGCGGTCGTAGCGGCCCCCGGCCGGGGCGATCGTGAGGGTGGCGATGGGGCCGTCAGCGTGCAGCGCGACGAGGGCCATGTCTCTCCTGTTGGGGGTACCGGCGAGCGTACGAGTGCGCGATCCGGGGCGTCAACGCACCGCCGGACATACATCCGGACATACATACTGCCAGCACGTCTCTATTACATGCGCGGGTGGACGCGTACGCGCCACGCTGCCACCATCGGCTCGACACGCGACGCAGACACCTCGAGGGATGTGGCATGGACCTGGGACTCGCCGGCCGGGCGGTGATCGTGACCGGCGCGAGCCGGGGGATCGGCCGCGCGATCGCCGCGGCGTTCGCGGAGGAAGGCGCGCGCGTACTCCTCTGCGCGCGGGGTGCCGAGGCGCTGGAGTCGACAGCGCTCATCCTGCGCACCGCCTACCCGGACGCCACCGTTGAGACGCTCGCCGCTGACGTCACGGACGCCGAGCAGGCCGCCGCGCTCATCAGCACCGCCGTGGAGCGGTTCGGCGGCATCGATGTCCTCGTGAACAACGCCGGCGCGACCGTGCGCGAAGGGACGCCCGAGGAGCGGTGGCGCGCCTCCTTCGACCTGAACGTGATCTCCGCGGTGCGCCTGATGGAACTGGCGAAGCCGCACCTGGCCGCCTCCGGGCAGGGCGCGGTGGTGAACGTCTCCTCGATCTACGGCCGCGAGGCCGGGGGCCCGCCCCAGTACAACGGGTCGAAGGCCGCCCAGATCGCGATGACGAAGGCGTACGCGCTCGAGTGGGCGAAGGACGGGATCCGCGTGAACAACGTGGCCCCCGGCTCCATCGCCTTCGAGGGCGGCTCGTGGGGCCGCCGCCTGCAGGACGACCCGAAGGGGATGGCTGCCTTCATCGAGCAGAACATCCCCGGCGGCCGCTTCGGGCGGCCGGAGGAGGTGGCGGCGGCGGTCGCCTTCCTCGCCTCCACCCGTGCCTCCTGGCTGATGGGCGTCACGTTGAACGTGGACGGCGGGCAGTCGCGCTCGAATATCTGAGGCGGGACAGCCCGGGGTGGTTGTCCTGACGGCCCCGCGCGTAGAAGATGCACGCGCGGCGGAAGGACAGACGCATGCGCTTCAAGCGGGCCGATCTTCCCGGGATCCTGATCGCGGTCGTGGCACCGGTCGGGCTGTTTGTGATTCTGGTCGCCGCGTACGACCTCTGGTACCACCACGGGTCGCCGCTCCTGGGCATCCTCTCCGTCCACATCGCCATCGGTGCCGGCCTCATCGGCGCGTTCTCCAGGTTCGTCAAGAACTGGGAACCGACGCTGGCCGCGGTGGGCTTCCTGCTCCTGATGGTGCTGGGCGTCCTCATCCTGCAGTGGACGGACAACGACGGCACCGCGATCGCCACCGCGATGAAGCTGGGCGGCGTGCTGGCCTTCGGCATCGCGAACGTGACCATCGGCCAGCAGCTGCTGGTGAACGGGCTGAACCCGATCCTCGTGCGACGCGACGCCAAGCGCGCCGCCGCGGAGTCGCAGGGCTAGCCCGGGCGGCACGCCCGTCACCCCATGCCCGCATCTGATGGCGTCCGCACCGCCGCGCTCCACATGCTCGCGGCGTGGATGGGCGAGCGGTACTACCGCACCTTCCGCCTCCTGCCCGAGGATGACCCGGGCCCCTTCGACGCGGTCCTGCGGCAGCGGGACCGCCGCATCGGCGTGGCGACCGGCGTCCTGTGGGACTCGGACACCGCGCCGCCCGGCGTCACCGCCCTCGAGGCGTGGCTGACAGAGGACGTGGCCGCCGACCCGGCGGTCGCTGACGGCGGTTATGTCGTCTGGGTGCCGCCACGCGTCGCGCTGCCGGACACGGAGCCACACGCCTCTGCCCTGCGCATCATGCTGGCGCATGGCCTGCGCGGCCTGGAGCCCGGCGAGCGCCGGGAGATCCGGCTGCCTGCCACCGTGAAGCTGGCGAAGATCCAGGCGGACGGCGCCTACGTCTCCGTCGCCGGGGGACTTGCCTCCGTCTGGCTCGAACTGTCCGAGGGCGTCCCGGGCGCGTTCCACCTCGACTCGCGTCCGATCCACCGGATGCCGGAGCAGCGCGCCGAACTGGACATCATCATCGCGCGCATCCGCGACCGCGCCGCCGTGCTGGAGCCGGAGGAGTACGCGGACGTCCCGGTGCACGACTACTGGGCCGTCTCTCGCCTCCCCGCGAGCGCACCGCACGGCGTCATCCTCGCCGCGCCGCCACCGGACCTCGACCCCCAGGACGGCACGAACGTCCGACGCCGGTTCCGCGCCGAGGTGCAGCGGGCGGCCGAACAGAAGCGCACCAGCGACGTGGACCTCGCGGTGCTCGTCGTCGTCACCGCGGTGGCGCACGCGAAGGACGAACTGGTGACGGCGGCGCTGCGTGGAATGAACCCGGCGGTGTACGGCGCGCTCGACCTCATCGTCCTGGTCGCGGACGGGGTGGTACGGCAGGTACTCCAGCCCCGCTCGTTGCCGTGGGAGACGGCACGATGAGGACGGAGCGCGCGAGCCTGATCGCCCGCGCGTCCCGCCTCGCGTTCGCCGGCATCGCCGCTCTCGTGATCGCGGCCTGCGGCAGCGAGGCCGTCCCCGCACCCGCGGGCTCCCCCACGCCGAGGGTGATCGACGGCTTCACCATCTCCACCGCGGGCGACGTCTGCTGCTACCGCTACCGCGTCACCCTCCGTGCGAACGCAGACCTGATCGACACCAGCCAGGCGCCGCCCGGCCTGGACCTGGAGGCATTCCGCATCGATCTGACCATGGAGGGCGAGCGGGTGAATCCGGATCGCGAACGCACGGTCGCGCGAACGGACCTCGGCTATTTCCAGACGGAACGCGAGACCGTGATCATCGACGGTCAGGTCTGGACGCGCGAAGGCAACGGCAACTGGCGTGAGCAGTTGCCGATCGCGACGCCGGAGGATTTCCTCGGGCAGGACGTGGCGCTGTCGCCGTCCGTGATCCTCGCCGGGG
>WBZO01003145.1_pt2 | contig 17975 bp, 13 predicted proteins | sample 5204261 | NCBI WGS metagenome assembly WBZO01 (sample SAMN12412400, study PRJNA552823) | activated sludge metagenome | isolation source: activated sludge from anammox sidestream of wastewater treatment plant... | place: USA: North Carolina | collected 2017-09
CCCGCCACCAACAGCAGGACGAATGTGCCGATCGTCGCGATTTGCGTGGCGGATGACCAGATATCGTCGATGCTATCGGGAGGATCGGGTTCGTCGATGCTCAGCGCAGTGCGCTCGCGGCGTGCGCGGAGAATGTCCACGGTCACCTCCGGGAGAGCGGCGGGCCAGGATGCACAAGCACGTGACCGACCGGCCTTCGCCGACCGCTGCGCGCACCATCTCAGCCGGCCTGCCGGCGTTCAACGCAACAGGTCTGGACAAGGTTCCACCGGCGTGTTGAGGGCAGAAGCTGTGGCCGATCGCCCTGCCGCAAAGGCTTCAGCCGCCCTTTTCGGCCGCCGGGCGATCTGCTAGAAGCCCCGCCATGACGGCGTGCGTTGCCATATCGCGATCGATCGGCATGGCCGCTTGGCCGATTAGCGGCCCGGCCTCCGCCTGACGGTTCGCGTCGGCCGGAGGACCGGGATTGCCGAGCCCTCGTCGCCACTTTCACCCTGGTTCAAGGCCATGACCGACGCCGCCCGCGACTACAGCGAGACTCTATTTCTGCCCAAGACCGATTTCCCCATGCGCGCCGGGCTGCCGCAGAAGGAGCCCGAACTGCTCAAGCGCTGGGAAAGTCTCGATCTCTACCGGCGGCTGCGCGAAATCTCGCGCGGACGGCCGAAATTCATCCTGCACGACGGCCCGCCCTACGCCAACAACCACATCCATGTCGGCACGGCGCTCGGCAAGATCCTCAAGGACATCGTCGTGCGTTCGCAGCAGATGCTGGGCTACGACTCCAACTTCGTACCGGGCTGGGACTGCCACGGCTTGCCGATCGAGTGGAAGGTCGAGGAGGAGTACCGCGCCAAGGGCAAGAACAAGGACCAGGTGCCGATCATCGAATTCCGCGGCGAGTGCCGCGCCTTCGCGCAGCATTGGCTCGACGTGCAGCGCTCGGAGTTCATGCGGCTCGGCGGCGTGGGCGACTGGGACCATTACTACAGCACGATGAGCTATCCGGCCGAGGCGCAGATCGCGCGCGAACTGATGAAGTTCGTGCAGAACGGGCTGCTCTATCGCGGCAGCAAGCCGGTGATGTGGTCGGTGGTGGAGAAGACCGCGCTCGCCGAGGCCGAGGTCGAGTACGAGGACTATGTCTCGGATCAGGTGTGGGTGAAGTTTCCAATTTCTGGCAGGGCCACCGGCTTCCCGCTGTTGGGTATTGGAGATACACCGCGCGATGCCGCAGAAAACTGGTGGCGCAAAGCATCTATCATCATCTGGACCACTACGCCTTGGACCCTCCCGGGCAATCGCGCGATCAGTTATTCGCCGAAGATCGAATACGGCCTCTACGAAGTCACTGACGCACCGAACGAGAACTGGGCCAAGCCAGGCGATGTATTTGTTGTTGCTGAGAAGCTCGTCGTGGACGTGCTTAGGCAAGCGCGGGTCACTGCGTTCAAGAAACTCAAATCAGTTTTGCCAGAAGAAATCGCGGGGATTGTTTGTAATCACCCGCTGAAAGGCGTCATCAAAGGCTACGACTTTCAGGTTCCATTGCTTGCCGGCGATCACGTCACCGACGATACCGGCACGGGTTTTGTCCACACCGCCCCCGGCCACGGCCGCGACGACTTCGATGTCTGGATGGCGAACGCCGCCAAGCTGTCGGCGCGCGGCATCGACACGCACATCCCCTACATGGTCGATGAGAACGGCGCCTTCACGGCCGCCGCCCCCGGCTTCACCGGCAAGCGCGTGCTCACCGGCAAGGGCGAAAAGGGCGACGCCAACGAGGCGGTGATCAAGGCACTGATCGACGCCGGCATGCTGATCGCGCGCTCCCGGCTCAAGCACCAGTACCCGCATTCCTGGCGCTCGAAGAAGCCGGTTATTTTCCGCAATACGCCGCAGTGGTTCATCGCCATGGACAAGGACATCTTGTCCCCCGTCATTGCGGGGCACCGCGAAGCGGCGGGCCCGGAATCCACCATGACCACGAGCGGAAGGATGGATTCCGAGCCCGCGCCCGGCGGCGCGCCCCGGAATGACGGGAGGGAGTTGTCCGCCAAGTCCGGCGACACGCTGCGCCGGCGCGCGCTCGACGCCATCAAGGCGACGCGCTGGGTGCCGGCCACGGGGGAAAACCGCATCACCGGCATGATCGAGAGCCGGCCCGACTGGGTGATCTCGCGCCAGCGCGCCTGGGGCGTGCCGATCACGGTGTTCGTGCGCGAGCGTGACGACGGCTCGGTTGAGATTCTCAACGATGCGCGCGTCAACCGGCGCATCGCCGACGCCTTCGAGCAGGAGGGCGCCGACGCCTGGTACGCGACCGGCGCCGCCAAGCGCTTCCTCGAGCCGGACTACAAGTCGAACGAATGGCAGAAGGTCGACGACACCCTCGACGTCTGGTTCGACTCGGGCTCGACGCATGCCTTCGTGATGGAAGCGCGCGACGACCTCAAGGTCCGCCGCAAGCGCGATGGCGGCCAGGATACCGTGATGTATCTCGAAGGCTCGGACCAGCACCGCGGCTGGTTTCAGTCCTCGCTGCTCGAATCGTGCGGCACGCGCGGGGTCGCGCCCTACGACGTGGTGCTCACCCACGGCTTCCTGCTCGACGAGAAGGGCGTCGACAAGATGTCGAAGTCGCGCGGCAACGTGATCTCGCCGATGGACGTGTTCCGCACCAATGGCGCCGACATCCTGCGGCTGTGGGCGGCGGCCTCCGACTACACCGACGACGTGCGCTTCGGCCCGGAGATTCTCAAGAACTTCGCCGAAACCTACCGCAAGCTGCGCAACACGCTGCGCTGGATGCTCGGCTCGCTCGCGCATTTGCGCGAGGAGGACCGCGTGGCGCTCGCACGCATGCCGGAGCTTGAACGGCTGATCCTGCACCGGCTCGCCGAGCTCGACGCGCAGGTGCGGCGCGATTATGCGTATTTCGATTTCAAGCGCATCGTCGCCGCGCTCAACGCCTTCATGACGAGCGATCTTTCGGCGTTCTATTTCGACATCCGCCGCGACGTGCTCTATTGCGATCCGATCTCGTCGGCGGCGCGCCACGCCTGCCTCACCGTGCTCGACCAGGTGTTCCGCTGCACCGTCATCTGGCTCGCGCCGATCTTGGCCTTCACGGCCGAGGAGGCGTGGCTGTCGCGCTATCCGTCGGCCGACGGCTCGGTGCATCTCGAACCGTTCCCGCAGGTGCCGGCCGAATGGCGCAACGAGCGGCTCGCCGCCAAGTGGCGCAAGGTCCGCGCGGTCCGCAGCGCGGTGACGGGCGCGCTCGAGATCGCGCGCGCGCAAAAGCGCATCGGCTCCTCGCTCGAAGCCGCGCCGATGGTCTACGTCTCCGACCCCGAGCTCTTTGCCGCGGTGGTCGACATCGACCTCGCCGAAGTGGCGATCACCTCGGCCGCCACGCTGGTCGAGGGCGACGGGGGAGCCGACGCCTTCCGGCTGGAGGACGTCAAAGGGGTTGCGGTCGAGGTCAGACTCGCGGAAGGGACGAGGTGCGCTCGCTCCTGGAAGATTCTGCCGAGCGTCGGGACGGATAAGGAGTTTCCGGACGTTTCTCCGCGCGATGCGCGTGCGCTCCGCGAGTGGGAATCGATGCGGAAGGCGGCGGAATGACGCCGCTCGCCCCCCGTTCTCCCCCCCGCTCGCATGCCGCTCTCGGGGCGCTCACCGCGGTGCTCATCGCGGCCATCGACCAGGCCAGCAAGCTCTGGCTGCTCTTCGTTTTCGACCTGCGCGCGCGCGGGGTGGTCACGCTCACGCCGTTTCTCGACCTCGTTTTGGCCTGGAACAAGGGCATCAGCTTCAGCCTGTTCGCGCAGGACGGGACGTTCGGCCGGTGGGCGCTCTTGGCCTTAACGCTTGTTGCAATTGTACTTTTAGCGATCTGGCTGGCCCGCTCGTCATCCGGCCTGACCGCCGTCGCCTTGGGCCTCATCATCGGCGGCGCCATCGGCAACGCTATCGACCGCTTCGCCTACGGCGCGGTTGTGGATTTCGTGCGGTTTCACATCACCACCGAGAGGTTCGAATTCAACTGGGCAGTCTTCAACCTGGCCGACGCCGCGATCGTCTTCGGCGTCATCTTCCTGCTCTACGAGACGCTGTGGGGCGCGCCGCAAAAGCGCCCTGATCCTCGCCAGAATGACGGCGGCGGGGATACGGCCATTGTGCCGTAACTTGAAGGGGATAGGTCCATGCTGTGGAGATTTTCGCGCGCGCAACGGCGCGCCGTCGCCTTAGCCTGCACGGTCGCCCTGGCAATGGCATGGAGCGCCGCGAGCGCGCGCGCGCAGAATGCCGAGGACGAGGACCTGCCGGCGGACACCAAGTTCTTCCGCAAGCTGTTCAAGGAATTCGGCATGCAGCGGAGCGATGATGACAAAATCGAATTCCGCGAACGGGCTCCGCTCGTCGTTCCGCCGAGCCGCAACCTTCCGCCCCCGCAGTCGGCCGATTCGCTGGCGCGCAATCCGGCTTGGCCGAATGACCCGGATGTTCGGCGTCGAAACGAAGCCGCAACCACGGCGGGCCAGAAGGCGCGGCTCAAAGGTGCGGCCGAAGCCATGGTCGACGAAGGCCGCCCGTTGCGGCCGAACGAGCTTAACGTCGGGGGCCCGGTCGCTGCGAGCACCGAACGCGTGCAAAGCCCGGATGAATCGGCCCGCCCGTTGCCGCCCTCTGCCCTCGGCAGCCGCGGCCTGTTTGATCTGTTTTCGAGCAAAGGCGACAAGGGGGACACGGCCGAATTCACCAACGAACCCCCTCGCACCAGCCTGACTGCGCCGCCGGCAGGCTATCAGACGCCGTCCGCCGCCCAGCCTTACGGGCTTGGCCCGGCGCGGGATGAGCCGGTAAAGCCGAAAAACGTCTGGGACCGCGCATCCGGGTCCGAGAGATAAGACTTACCGACTGTTCACTATACCGGCCATCCGCCCTCTGGCATGGTTGTTGCCGGCCGGGATACGATCCCGGCCCTTCCGGCGTGGGGGGCAAACCTCTAACCCACGAGACCAGATCAACGTGCCAAACAACCTGATCCGCTTCCTTGCCGCGTTCATGCTGGCCGCGGCATGTGCGGCGCCCGCGCGCGCCGAACCCGTGTCGTCGCCGGTGAGCCACTTCACCTTGGCCAACGGCCTCGAAGTAGTGGTCATCCCCGACCACCGCGCGCCGGTCGCGACCCATATGCTCTGGTACAAGGTCGGCTCCGCCGACGAGACACCGGGCAAGTCCGGGCTCGCGCATTTCCTCGAACACCTGCTGTTCAAGGGCACGACCAAGAATCCGAACGGATTCTCCAACGTGGTCTCGACCATCGGCGGACAGGAGAATGCGTTCACGACCAGCGACTACACCGGCTATTGGCAGCGGGTGCCGCGCGAACACCTCAAGTCGATGATGGAATTCGAGGCCGACCGCATGACCGGCCTCGTACTCACTGATGCGGTCGTGAAGCCCGAGCTTGCCGTCGTACTCGAGGAGTACAACATGCGGGTCGCCAACAATCCCGGCGCCCGGCTGTACGAACAGATCGATGCGGCACTCTACCTCAATCACCCCTATGGCCGGCCGGTGATCGGCTGGCGCCAGGAGATCGAGAAGCTCAACCGCGAGGAAGCGCTGGCGTTCTACCGGCGTTTCTACACGCCCAACAACGCCATTCTGGTTGTCGCCGGGGACGTATTGCCCGATGAGGTGAAGAAGCTGGCCGAGGAAACCTATGGCAAGGTGCCGCGCGTGGCCGAGATTGCGCCACGTGTGCGGCCACAGGAACCGGTGCCGGCCGCCGTGCGCACCGTGACGCTCGCCGATCCCCGCGTGACGCAGCCGAGCCTGCAGCGCCATTACCTCGTGCCCAACAGCGGCACCGCCAAACCGGGCGAAAGCCAGGCCCTCGAAGTGCTCGCTCATATCCTCGGCCGCGGCTCCAACAGCCGCCTCTACCAGGCGCTGGTCGTCGACAAAGGCGTCGCGGTGAGCGCCGGCGCGAGCTATGACAGCACCGCGTTAGACCCGACGCGCTTTGCGGTTGCCGCGTCGCCGAAACCCGGCACGACCCTGCCGCAACTCGAGGAGGCGCTGGACGCCGTCCTTGCCGAGATCGTCGCCAAGGGCATTACCGCCGATGAGCTCGAACGCGCCAAGAACCGGATGATCGCGGACGCGATCTACGCCAACGACAATCAGCGTACGCTCGCACAATGGTATGGGTCATCGCTCGCCACCGGCTCCACAATCGAGGATGTCCGCGCCTGGCCCGATCGGGTGCGCGCGGTGACCGCCGAGGCCGTGCAAGCCGCCGCCCGCCAATGGCTCGACAAGCGCCGCTCGGTGACCGGCTATCTGATCAAGGAGACGCGTCCCGAGGAGAAGCGCTCGTGAGCATGTTGCAATTCATCGTCATAGCCGTCCGCCGCGCCAGCGGTTACGCTCTCCCCGGCATGGTCGCCGGCATGATCTATTGTCTCGCGCTTTTTCCGGCGCAGGCGATGCAGATCGAGCGCGTAAAGAGCGCGCTCGGCATCGAAGCCTGGCTGGTGCGCGACCCGGCCGTCCCGCTGATCGCCGTCGACTTCGCCTTTACCGGCGGTTCCGACCAGGACCCCAAGGGCAAGTCGGGCTTGGCAAACTTCACCGCGAGCCTGCTCGATGAAGGGGCCGGTCCGTACGACTCCAAGGCCTATCATGAGAAGCTTGAGCGGCGAGCCATCGAGGTAAGCTTCCGCGCCACCCGTGATAATTTCCGCGGCACGCTGCGGACGCTCAGGGAGAACCGCGACGAGGCCTTCGATGCCTTGCGCCTTGCGCTGACCGAGCCGCGCTTCGATGCGGAGGCAGTCGAGCGCATGCGGGACCAGACGTTGTCGCAGTTGCGGCGAAACAGCACGAGCCCGAACGATATCGCCAGCCGCCGCTGGTGGGCGGCGGCGTTCCCGGATCATCCCTATGGTCAGCCCCCCAGCGGCACCATCGAGGCGGTCACGGACCTCAGCGCGAGCGACGTGCGAAACTACGTTCGCCGCGTGCTGGCGCGCGACAAGCTCACCATCGCGATCGTTGGCGACATCGATGCCGAGACCGCCGCGCGGCTCCTCGACAGCACGTTCGGCGCCTTACCGGCGAAGGGCGAGCTGGCGCCGGTGGCCTATGCCGTTCCGCAGGGCATGGGGCGCCGCATCGTGACCGATCTCGACGTGCCGCAAGCCGTGATCACTTTCGGCGCCCCCGGCATCGCACGCAGCGATCCGGATTTCATGGCTGCCGCGGTGGTGAACCAGATCCTGGGCGGCGGATCGATGTCTTCGCGGCTTTATCACGAGGTGCGCGAGAAGCGCGGCCTCGCCTATGGCGTCTCGACCAGCCTCGTCTGGCTCAACCACGCCTCCCTTTTGCTTGGCGGCACTGCGACCCGCGCCGATGCCACTGGCGAGACGCTCACCATCATCGACACCGAGTTTCGCCGGCTCGCTGCCGAAGGTCCGAGCGAAGAGGAAGTGGCCAAGACCAAGTCCTACCTCAAGGGCTCATATGCGCTCAGCCTCGATACTTCGAGCAAGATCGCCGCGCAGCTTGTGCAGATCCAGCTCGATAAGCTCGGCATCGACTATATCGAACGGCGCGGCGCGCTGATCGATGCGGTGACGCTCGCCGACACCAAACGGGTGGCCAAGCGTCTGCTCGATGCCGGTCTCCTGGTGACCGTGGTCGGCCGCCCGCAGGGCGTCACATCGAACTAGGCCAGCGTTTCCCTGGTTCGAATCATATCAAGATAAGTCCTCGTCCTGAGAGTCCGACTCTGAGGAGGCGCGCGCTTCTTGAGCGCGCGCCGTCTCGAAGCTTGCCATAAGCGATACGCGTGCCGCGGCCATCCTTCGCGACACATCGATGCAAGTCCTTGGCTTGCATCGATGTTCCTCAGGATGAGGTCGGTGTGTGTCACGTCCAGCCGATCTGATTGGTTCCACGGAATTGATACACTAATGGAATCGATCGTCTGGTCGGCAGTGCGGCTGTAAAGACCGAGCCGAATTTGGATCATTCGGCTGGCGCGTTCCTGGCGACCTCGACCTTGCGGGATTTGCGCCACTCCTCGAATTGCTGCACCAGCACGAAGAAGGACGGTACGAACAGCACGGCGAGGCAGGTCGAAGCGATCATGCCGGAGAACACCGTGATGCCGATCGACTTGCGCGCGGCGGCGCCGGCGCCCGAGGCCATGACCAACGGCGCGACGCCGAGGATGAACGCAAACGACGTCATCAGGATCGGCCGGAAGCGGGCGCGCGCGGCCTCGACCGCCGCCTCCATGATGGCCTTGCCCTCGGCGCGCAGATCGCGCGCGAACTCGACGATCAGGATGGCGTTCTTCGCCGACAGCGCGATCAGCAGCACGAGCCCGATCTGCACATAGAGGTTGTTGCTCAGTCCCTTGCTGACGAGCGCCGAGATCATGATCACCGGGCCGATCAGCGAGAGCGGCACCGCGAGCACGACGGTGATCGGCGCATACCAGCTTTCATACTGTCCGCTGAGCACCAGGTAGACCAGCAGCAGGCCGAACGCGAATACGAAGTACATCTGGTTGCCGACGAGCTTCTCCTGGTAGGAGAGCGCGGTCCATTCGTAGCCCATGCCGGGCGGCAGGGAGCTCTTGGCGATCTGCTCCACCAGCGCCATGGCGTCGCCGGAGGAGAACCCCGTCGCCGGCACGCCGATGATGGTCGCGGAGGGATAGAGATTATAGAGGCTGATCAGCGATGCGCCGACGGAGGGCACGATCTTGATCAGGGTGCCGAGCGGGATCATGTCGCCGCTGTTGTTGCGCACCTTCAGATTCTCGATATCGGTGAGCCGCAGCCGGAAGCGCGCGTCGCCTTGCACATAGACCTGGAACACCCGGCCGAACTTGTTGAACTGATCGACATAGGCCGAGCCGAAATAGCCGCCAAGCGCCGAAAACACCTGCCCGATATCGAGACCCACGGTCTTGGTCTTTTCGCGGTCGACCTCGACGGTATATTGCGGAACGCCGGCACGGAACGAGGCCATCACGGTCTGCAGGCTGGTCTGGGTGCGCGCGTTTGCCACGATGGTGTCGACGACGCTCTGGAGCTTGACGAGATCGAAGCTGCCGTCGCGCAGTTGGACCTGCAAGGTGAAGCCCGCCGCATTGCCGATGCCCTGGATCGCCGGCGGCGGCATGACGATGATGCGCGCCTCCTTGATCTGGCCGAGGGATTTGTTGAGCCCGGTGAACAGCGAGAGGAGGTCCTGCCCCTTGTTCTTCTCGCGCTCGCCCCAATCCTTGAGCGTCAGATAGGCGACGCCGGCGTTGGCAAGGGTCGCGTTGTTGTCGAGCCCCGAGATGCCGGCAATGGTGATGACATTTTCGACTCCCGGCGTCTTGCCGGCGATCTCGGTGACCCGGTCGAGCACCTCCTGGGTGCGCGCGAGCGACGCGCCGTCGGGCAATTGCACGATGGTGATCAGGTAGCCCTGGTCCTCGGTCGGCAGGAAGCCGGTCGGCACCCGCGAGAAGCCGTAAAACGCGACGCCGATGATGGCGAACGCCACGAGCGCCATGACCGCGCTGCGCGCCACCATGGTGCCGATCAACCAGGCATAGCCGCGCTCGGCACGCTCGTAGAGGGCATTGAAGGCGCGGAAGAAGGCATTGCGCTGTTCCGGCGGCACCGGAGCGCGCAGCCACATGGCGCTCTGGGTGGGCTTGAGCGTCACCGCGTTGATGGCGCTCAACAGCGCAGTCGCGGCGATCACCAGTGCGAATTGCGCGTACATGCGGCCGGTGAGGCCGGGCAGAAACGCTGCCGGCAGAAACACCGACATCAGCACCAGCGTGATGCCGACGATCGGGCCGAACAGCAGGTCCATCGCCCTGATCGCCGCATCGTGCCCGCTCATTCCCTGCTCGATGTTGTGGGCGGCGCCTTCCACCACGACGATGGCGTCGTCGACCACGATGCCGATAGCGAGCACGATCGCAAATAGCGTCGAGAAATTGACCGTGAAGCCGAGCGCCGCCATGGCGGCGAACGCGCCGATAATGGTCACCGGCACGGTCGTCGCCGGCACCAGCATGGCGCGCCAGTCCTGCAGGAAGAGCAGGATGACGATGAGGACGAGGATCGCCGCCTCGTACAGGGTCTTATAGACTTCGTTGATCGACTCGTGGACGAAGGTGGTGGTGTCGAACGGTATGCCGTAGACCAGCCCCTGCGGGAAGTCGCGCGCCAAGACCGCCATCCGCGCCTTCACCTCGCCCGCGACCTTGAGCGCATTTGCGCCGGGCGTCTGGAAGATCGCCATTCCGGCGGAGGGTTTGCCGTCGAGGTTGAACAGCTGGCTGTAGGTCTGCGCGCCGAGTTCGACGCGGCCGATATCGCGCACGCGCGTGATTTCGCCCGACGAGCCGGTCTTGACGATCACATCCGCGAACTGCTCGGCATCGGTCAGGCGGCTCAGCACGTTGATCGTGTACTGGAACGACTGGTCGGGCGGCGACGGCGGCATGCCGATCTGGCCGGCGGTGACCTGCTCGCTCTGCTTGCGCAGCGCGTCCATGACGTCCCTTACGTCGAGGCCGCGCGCCTGCATCTTGTTGGGATCGAGCCAGATGCGCATGGAGTACTGGCCGGCGCCGAAGACGTTGACGTTGCCGACGCCGGGCAGGCGCGAGAGCTCGTCCCGCAGAGAGATCGTCGCGTAGTTGCTGAGATAGAGGCTGTCATAGCGGCCGTCCGGCGACGTCAGCGTCACGATCTGCAGGATCGCGGTCGAGCGCTTCTGCACCGTAACGCCCTGCTGCTGCACCGCCTCCGGCAGTTGCGCAAGCGCGGACGAGACGCGGTTCTGCACCAGCACCTGCGCGAAGTTGAGGTCGGTGCCGATGTTAAAGGTGACGGTGAGCGTGTACGAGCCGTCGGCCGCCGCGTAGGACTGCATGTAGATCATGCCTTCCACGCCATTGACCTGCTGCTCGATCGGCAATGCTACGGTGTCGATGACGGTGCGGGCGCTGGCGCCGGGATAGCGCGTGGTGACCTGCACGGTCGGCGGGACGACATCCGGATACTGCGCGATCGGCAGGTTATAGAGCGCGACCGCGCCGATGACGATCATCAGGATCGCCAGCACGTTCGCGAGAACGGGCCGCTCGATGAAGAATTTCGAGATCATGTGGCGATCACGCTATCTGGTGCCGGTCGTGCCCGGACGCATCGCATCGGCGGTCTTGACCTCGGGCGTGACCTTCTGCCCCGGAATCGCGCGCATGATGCCGGCGACGATCACGCGGTCGTCCGGCTTGATGCCCTTCTCGATGACGCGCATGTCGCCCTCGAGCGGGCCGACTTCGACCTTGCGCTGCTCGACGACGTTGTCCTTGTTCACCACCAGCAGATAGCGCCCGCCCTGGTCGCTCCCAAGAGAAGTATCCGGAACCAGCAGGGCGCTTTGGTCCCGCCCGACCGGTACTCGCACCCGGACGAAATAGCCCGGCAGCAGCACCCGGTTCGGATTGTTGAAAATGCCGCGCACCAGGAGTGTGCCGGTCGAAGCGTCGACCGTCGGAGCCGCATAATCGAGCGTGCCCTTGTGCGGATAGCCCTCGTCGGTCTGCAGCCCGACTTCGACCGGGACCTTCTTGAGGTCGTCGGGCGTGAGGCCGAGGCGCCGTACCTCCTCGCGAACCGTCAGCACGTCGCGCTCGGAGATGTTGAAATTCACATAGATCGGGTCGAGCTGCACGATGGTCGCAAGCTGCGTCGGGGTGGCGGCGCCGACCATCGCGCCGACCGAAACGAGGCGGGCGGTGACGACGCCGTCGAACGGCGCCTTCACGGTGGTATACCCGTAGTTGATCTCGGCCGTCTGCTCGTTGGCCTTCGCCTGGTCGAGATTGCCGCGGTCGCCGTCGCGCTGGCCCAGCCACTTGTCGTACAGCGCCTGGGTGGAGACCTGCTTGGAGACCAGATCCTGCTGACGCTTGAACTCGGCTTCCGAATACTTCAGCGCCGCCTCGGCGCTCACCACGGAGGCCTGCGCCTGCTCGACTTTGACCTTGTAGGGCTCGGGTTCGATGATGAACAGCGGCGTGCCGGCCTTCACGAAGTCGCCGTCCTGGTACTTGATCTCCTGCACGAAGCCGGGCACGCGCGCGACCAGGTTGGCGGTGTTGACCGCCGCGGTGCTGCCGGTCGCCTCGAGATAGCGCGTGACGGCCTTCTGCTCGGGCTTCATCACGGTCACGGCCGGCGGCGGCGGCGCGACGTACTGGTTGTCACGCCCACAACCGCACAGTGCCGCGAGCAGCGTTGCCGCGGTCGCGAGGCGCGCCGGTACGCCGATCAGCACTGCGCTTGTCATGTCGGACCTCGGCATCTGGTTCCAGTCGACGGTACGAATCTCCGCCCACCGAACGATCTTGCGTTTTTCCGTCGTTGGCAAGCACAGGCCTGCTGCCAAAATACAACCGGCGCCCGAAGGCGCCGGCTGTCCCCTACCCCCTCGTATCCCCCACTCAGGAGCTGGTGTTAAGCACGGTGACGGCCCGCCGGTTCTGCGACCAGCACGAAATGTCGTTGCAGACCGCGACCGGACGCTCTTTGCCGTATGAAATCGTGCGCATGCGGTGCGCCGGCACGCCGCGCGAGGTGAGATATTCGCGCACTGTCTGGGCCCGCCGGGCGCCGAGCGCGATGTTGTATTCGCGCGTGCCGCGCTCGTCGGCATGACCTTCGATCGTAAAGCTGTATTGGCTGTAGGCCTGCAGCCACTGCGCCTGCTTCTCCAGCGTCTGCAGCGATTGCGGCGTGAGCTCGGACGAATCCGATTCGAAGAACACGCGGTCTCCGACGTTGACGACGAAATCCTGCTGGCTGCCGGGCGGCGCGCTGGAACTCGTTTGCGCCCCCTGGGTGGAATTGTTCGCGCAGCCCGCGACGGCAAGCGCCGCGACCAGCATTGCAACCACCCCAGCAGCACGGAAGAGACGCGTAGCGGTCATCATTCCGGGTGCCTCCCTTCTCCAGCCTCTTTCCCGAACGTGATCTGGTCTAGCAGGACGCTGGTTAAGCGAAGGTTTTGTCAACCTTGCCTGCGTGTTGCCGCGATCACTCAAATGCGGGGAAAAAGCGGAAACCCCATCCCGTGGTTAATGACCTGTGAATACGGCACCTTCTTGGCTCCCCGAGTTCCATTCAGGTTCCGTGCTCGACCTGCCTCCTTCATTGCAGCAGCGGCGACCAGGCCGGATCGGACGCGAAGCTCGGCGTCATCACCTGCAACTCGTTGCGTCCAGTGACATCGACGGTATGCAATGTCGGGCCGGCATTGCCGCCCGGATCGCGGAAGAACATGATCACGCGGCCGTTCGGCGACCAGGTCGGGCCTTCATTGTGGTAGCCCTCGGTCAGCAGCCGCTCGCCCGAGCCGTCGGGCCGCATGATCCCGATTCCGAACTTGCCCTGCCACTGCTTGGTGAAGGCGATATAGTCGCCGCGCGGCGACCACACCGGCGTCGAATAGGCGCCTTCGCCGAAGCTGATGCGTTGTGCCGTTCCGCCCTGCACGGACATCACGTAGATCTGCTGCTTGCCGCCGCGATCGGACTCGAAGCAGATGCGCTGCCCGTCGGGCGAATAGGAGGGTGCGGTGTCGATGACCGCCGAGTCGGTGAGGCGCTTCATCGTTCGCGAGCGGAGATCCATCTCGAACAGATTGGAGTTGGCGCCGCGTTGCAGGCTGAAGATCACGCGCTGCCCGTCGGGCGAGAAGCGCGGGCTGAAGCTCATGCCCGGGAAATTGGTGACAAGCTCGCGCTGCCCGGTCTCGATGTTCATCAGATAGACCTTGGGATCGGGGCCGGCATAGGACATGTAGGTGATGATGTCGGCCGAGGACGAGAAGCGCGGCGTCAGCACGAGATCGTCGCCGCGCGTGAGATAGCGCACGTTGGCGCCGTCTTGATCCATGATGGCGAGCCGCTTGACGCGGCGATCCTTCGATCCGGACTCGTCGACGAACACGATGCGGGTATCGAAGTAGCCCTTCTCGCCGGTGAGCCGCTCGTAGATCGCATCCGAAATGATGTGCGCGATGCGGCGCCAGTTGTCCGGCGTGGTGTTGTACTGCTTGCCGTCGAGCTGCTGGCCGGCGAACACATCCCACAGGCGAAATTGCGCCGTGAGCCGGCCTTCGGTCTGGATCAGGCGGCCGGTCACCAACGCCTGCGCGTTGATGGTGCGCCAGTCCGCAAACTGAACCGAATCGATGTTTGTGATCTTCTCGAGATAGGCGGCCTGGTCGATCGGCGCGAACAGGCCGGAGCGCTGCAGGTTCGAGGTGATGATCTGCGTGACATTACGCGCGGCGGTCCGGTCGGAGCCCTCGCTCAGGAAGTCGGGCAACGCGATCGGCAGCGGCTGGACGCTGCCCTGCGTTACGTCGAGCCGCAAGACGGCTCCGGCGCGCCGCGGCGCAAGGCCCACGAGTGCGCCGGCGACCGCGCCCGCCCCGAGCGCAATCATGCGCCGGCGGGTCGGACAAGAGGGAATCGTCTGAAGATTTCGCTCGCTCATCGTTCGGTCGTCTCCGCCGCTTTCGGCAGCGGTCATCCGCGGATCATGTCACGCGGGTCAAAGGTGATCTCAATGTCCTTCCATTGCTCGTAATGCTCGGGCTTGAGCATGTCGTAAGGCTGGCCGCGAAATACCGCACGGATCGCGCTGTCGCGGGCGGCGACGAACAGCGGGCTGTTGCCGCTGGTCATCACCATCGGCGGGCCGTTAAGCGTTCCGTCCGGATTGAGCCTCATGCGCACCAGTACGATCAGTTCGCGCGGGTCTTTGGCGCCGGCCGGGATGGCCCACAACCTCGCAAGCCGCGAACGCAGCGCATCGAGTTCACTCATCGACATCGACTCGGCGTTCGCCTTCGGCATGCCGAGCGCCGCCGCGGCATTGAGCGACGAGCCCGCCGCCGCCATGCGCGTCGAGTCGCGCTTGTCGAGCAGCGCCTCGACCTTCTTGGGATCGAACTTGGGAGCCGGCGGCGCCGGCTTCTTCGGCGGCATCGGCGGCTTGGCCTCGGCCTTCTTCGGCGCGGGCTTCTTTGCCTCTTCCTTGAGCTTTTCCGCGATCGGATCGGGCTTCGCCTCGGCCTGCTTTTGCTCAGGCGGTTTCTGCTCGACGGGCTTCTGCTCGGGCGGCGAAGGCTCGGCCTCGCGTGCGGCCTTCACTTCCTTGGCATCGACTTTCGGGGCCTGTTCCTCGACCGGCTTCGGTTCCGCCACCTTCTCGACCACCGGCTTCGGCGTCTCGGCCGGCTTGCCGTCCTTGTTGCCGGCGGTGATCTTGGAAAAGTCCGACGCGGTGATGAGATCGACCGGCAGCGACTCGATTGCCTCGGGCAGCGGCTTGGCGGCAAACGACCACACGCTCCACAGCAACACGGCTGCGTGCCCGACCGCGGATATGGTGTAAGCCGTCCTCATCACTTAAACCGTCAGCGCACCGAACCCTGCTCGACCTCCGTCACCAGCGCGACGCGGCGGAAACCGGCCGACGACAACCGCCCCATCACCTTCATCACCGTGCCGTAGTCGACCTGACGGTCGCCGCGCACGTAAATCCGCTCGTCCATTCCGCCGCGTGCCTCGGTCACGGCCTTGAGCTTGGCGACGAGTTCGTCGACCGGCACCTCGGCGTTCTGCAGATAGACCTCGCCCTTGACGTTGACCGAAACGGTGAGCGGCTCCTTGTCCTGGTCGAGGCTCTTCGCCTGGGTCTGCGGCAGATCGATCGGCACGCCGACCGTGAGCAGCGGCGCCGACACCATGAAGATGATGAGCAGCACAAGCATGACGTCGACCATCGGCGTCACGTTGATCTCTGCCATGACCGGACGCCGGCGATGACGACGCCGGCCGTCGGCCGCAGCAACTCCTGCGCTCATCGCCATGCCGATCCCTCGTCATCCCCGCTCGTCGATCTGCCGCGACAAGATGGCCGCAAACTCGTCGGCGAACCCCTCCAGGCGTTGGGCCTGTTTGTTCACATCGGATATGAATTTGTTATAGAAAATGGTCGCCGGTATGGCGGCGATAAGGCCGATAGCTGTGGCAAATAGGGCCTCCGCGATGCCCGGCGCGACCACCGCCAGCGAGGTGGTCTGCTGGCCGGCAATGGCCCGGAAGCTCGTCATGATCCCCCACACGGTCCCGAACAGGCCGATGAAGGGGCCGGCCGAACCGACCGTCGCCAGAACCAGGAGACGGCTTTCCAGCCGCTCGATCTCGCGCTGGATGGTCACGTCCATGACCTTCTCGATGCGCATCTGAAGGCCCGCAAACGAGCGCGGCTGGCCTTCCAGGCTGCGCTTCCACTCCCGCATGGCGGCGACGAACAACGCCCCCATCGAATGGGTCGGCCGGGCCGACAACGTGCGGTAAAGCTCGTCGAGCGATTGGCCCGACCAGAAGGCCTGTTCGAAGCGGTCCATGGCCTTCTTGGTGCGTGCGTAGAGCAGGAACTTGTCGATGGCGATCGCCCAGACCGCGACCGAGGCGATAAGCAGGCCGATCATCACGCCCTGGACGACCAGGTCTGCGTGCTGAAACAGAGTCCACATCGAGAGCGGCGCGGCGGACTGCATGGCTATCCTTCTAGCTGTCCCCATTCGCTCCGGCCGGAACCGAGATCCGGCCGTCGTGTGGACGAGAAGGGCACGCAAGGCCCTGGCGCAAAGCGCAACAAACGCCGACGCGCTGCGCCGAAGACCTGATTAACCCGAAAATTCAGAGCCATCCCCCGATCGGCTGGCCTCAACGGCTTCCCCGCCAAAGGTGTCCAAACTGAGGCACCCTGCCGCTTGTCCCGTGGCTTCCTGGACCCGCCGGCGTTAATGGGCGGTTACCACGGCGGGCGCGTGAGATAGGATCGGAAGCGTCGCGAGCCGTGACTGGTCAGGGTGCTATCCGGGGAGCGGCCAAAATTCAGGCAACGTAATCATAGCTGTGGTCTGAATGTTGGGATAACCCCCTTCTGGCACATCGCGTCGGGGGGCCCGCGAATGACACGCTATCTCCTGCAACCCGCTTCGCTGATCCTTATTGCGGCCAATCTCGTGCCGCTCCTCGGCGTCGTGTTCTGGGATTGGGACGCATTCGTCCTCCTGATCCTATACTGGCTCGAAACAGCGGTGATTGCGTTCTGGACCATCGTGCGCATCGCCACCATGCCGCGCGACGCGCTCGGCGACATCAAGTTCGAAGGCTCTCGCAAGCCGGCCGCGCCACTGGCGCTGGCGGCGTTTTTCACCGTGCACGCCGGAATCTTCATGGCGGTGCACTTCATGTTCCTGTGGGAATTGTTCTCCGGCGACTGGTCGAAGACGATTCACGGACCGCGCGAATTCATCGACCGGATCGTGATCGGCACCGGGCTGTGGATTCCGCTGCTGGTGCTGTTCGTGGTGCGCGGCGCGTTGATGATGTTCGCGACAGTCGAGCCGGCGCTTGCGCGCGCGTTTCGCTTCGTGCCGCACGCCGAGAAGCGCGGGATGCTCAGCCCGTCCGAGACGGTGCTGTTCGGGCTCTATGTCCGCATCTTCGTCATGCAGGTGACGATTATTCTCGGCGCGTGGTTTGCGATGCTCTTGGGCACCTCGGGCGCCTACGCGTTCCTGATCGCCGTGAAGACCACGATCGATGTTGCGTTCCAGGTGGGCGGCGACGCCATCCATACCGCCTGGCTCAAGGCCAAAGAAAAAGCGAAGGTATCGCCCTCGCCTTGAAGACGTGTGTCCCGCACACGGTGCAGCGTGAAGCGCTGCACCGTAGATGCGGGACCGTTCCGGAGGCTGAATCTGTTGCGGTCCCGGGTCTGCAACGCATCACTTCACTTCGTTGCGTGCTGCGCTGCGCCCGGGACACAGAA
>WBZO01003569.1_pt1 | contig 17970 bp, 22 predicted proteins | sample 5204261 | NCBI WGS metagenome assembly WBZO01 (sample SAMN12412400, study PRJNA552823) | activated sludge metagenome | isolation source: activated sludge from anammox sidestream of wastewater treatment plant... | place: USA: North Carolina | collected 2017-09
GGCACACGCTTCAGCAACGTAGCCACGACGCGACGTGTGTCAAGAGCACAGAGATTGGTTGCGGCTTGCACGTTTTCCTCACGATACCTTTGTTACAGGGATCACCCGGATGCCGGCAGTTGTTCCGCAGAGACACGGCTTGCAGAAATACATTCTGAGCTGTGTGGCCTGCCTCCAATGAGTCACCTTTTCAATCCCTCCTCTGCCTCGCCGCAGACCAGACAAGTCGTCGTCATGGGCAAGGCTTGCAATCGAGCCTCCGGAATGCCCTTGCCGCAGCGTTCGCACCGCCCATAGGCGCCTGTCTCGATTTTCGTGAGCGCCCGGTCAATGGCTTCTATTTCCCTCTTGGCCCGTGCATCCAACCGGTCCAGCAACTGCACCAGTCTCTCGTTCTGCCCTCGCTCTTCCGCTTCGCGTTCCACGTCCGTCTCGAGCGCCAACAAATCCCCTTCCGTTTGCGCGGCCCGGCGAAAGAGTTTCCGCCGTTGTGCCAGCAGCTTCGCGCGATAGCCTTCTCCCGACAACATATCCCCCTCCTCTTCCGCTCAGGAACTGGTTGCGTCCTAAGAAACAGTGAGCATCCACAGTGCCACGCGGATGACAGGTCATTGGGTCTGAAATACAAACGCAATGCCGACAGGTTAAGCTCCGACACGATTGGACTAGGTCCCCAGAGAAAGCTGGATTGGTGGGGTGTCTTGGACCAGGCAAGCATGGCCATTATTGCCAATTGCCTCATGGGAAGGCACAGGTTCACCCCTTCCTCTTCGGATCGATGTGCTTCGTCCATTCGTCCATCGTCGTAACCGGATGAATCGCACCGGTTTGGGTCGGAGCCAACGGCTCGAAACACTCCAACAGGGATTGATAGCCTTTGGCCTGAACCGTGATGTAGTAGGTGTGTTCCGTAACTGCGACGTAGCCACTCAGGATCTTCACTCCTTTCTTGGCAGCGAGGTCCCGTTTAGCCCAGAATTCATTGAGCATGGTCGCGCCGTCTTTACTTCTCCCCGGGCAATTCTCCGGTGTGTGAGTCCAGTGCGCGACAAACAACATCCCGTCGCCGTTATTCATAGGTCACCTTCACCATTGAAATCATCTGGCCCCCTTTCCTTTGAGGAGCAAGCCCCGTGCCCCCGCCTAATCAGCAGTCATCAAGAGAAACACGTTGAGAAATCGCTGCCCTCGCAAAGGGAGCGGAACCAATCACGCGGCGGCGAGTCATGATAAGAGGAATGCTGCGACAGTGCAGAATAATGAAGGGGAAAATGGCTACATTCACGGTTGGGCTACCTTTTGCAAATCAGTCACTCCCGAGCCATCGCTTTCCTTGGAGCAGAACCTCACTGAAGATTGCGGGTTACGCTTTCACATGAACGACTACCTGGTGCGCATCTTCACGAAAGAGGGGAACACCCGAGGCCTAGCCTGCGTCACCACCAACCTGGTCGACGAGGCCTGCAAGCGTCATGGCACCTTTCCGACTGCTTCGGCGGCCCTGGGACGCGCCCTGACCGGTGGTGCGCTGTTAGGCGCCCTGCTGAAGACCGGCCAGCGAGTCGCGCTTAGGTTCGAAGGGAATGGCCCCCTGAAAAGGATCATGGTGGAGGCGGAGAGCAACGGCGCGGTGCGAGGCTCCGTGGAGGTTCCCCAGGTCTATCTCGTCAGGGAAGACGGCAAGCTGGACGTGGCTGGTGCGCTTGGGAAAACGGGATTACTGGCGGTCACAAAAGATCTTGGATTCAAAGAGCCAGACAAGAGGACCGTCCAGCTCTGCAGCGGCGAAATCGCGGAGGATCTGGCATTCTATCTGACCGAATCGGAGGAGATACCGTCAGCAGTGGCGCTCGGAGTCTATGTCGAGCCGGACCAGCGCGTGTCCGCCGCCGGCGGCGTTTTGATCCAAGCCCTGCCTCCTAAGAACAAAAAGATGGTCGATACGTTGGTCGAGAGACTTGGCGCACTCCCGCCGGTCACTCAATTGCTGCGCGAGGGGAACAATCCGGAACAGATATTGGAAATCCTGTTCGCCGGTATTCCTTACGATACGCTTGAGAAGCGAGCACTGGCCTTCCACTGTTCCTGTACCAGCGAAACCATCGAACGGGTGCTCATCTCTCTTGGCCGAGAGGAGTTGTGCAGAATGATTGCGGTGCCTGACCCAACCGAAGTGAGGTGCGAGTTCTGCGGCCGGCGCTATACCTTTAGCCGGGAAGAGTTGACGCGCCTGATGGAAGAAGGATGACAACGTGACACTGGCGCATCGCTTTCAAGCACAGCGGGCACCGATTCGGGATGCACTCGCCGCTCGCCTGTCCGTGTCGGAGGGCCTCTCGGGGTTCTACCGAATGGCCAGACGCGATCCGATTCTCCGCCATACGCTCGCCAACCTCTACGGTATGCATGACACAGGGGCAAGCCACCTCTTCGCCTCAGCAATGTTGGCGGTGCTCCTCCAGATGGCGCCACTGAAGCGGAGCGAGCAAATGATGGACTGTGTCATCCTCAACTTTGGGGAACTGGCGCAATTCGATGGCCGACGCATCCGCGTGGTACCCACGCCCCGACGGATTGCGCAGGCCGGTGTGCAGAGCCTCCGCCGATGCCGACTTGGCCATCGGGCCAAATACCTCGTCCAGATTGCGCGAATCCTGGCAAAAGGCCAATTCCCTACCCTTGAGGCACTCGCACACCTCTCCGCCGAAAACGCCAAGGCCAAGCTTCGTGAGCTTCCTGGCGTGGGTGACTATTCAGCCGACATCATCACGCCGCACAATTCGTTCCCCATCGACATCTGGTCGGCGGCTGTCTTCGGCAAATTGTTTTTCGGACGGGAGCCGAAGGCCGGTCGGCGGGCCATCGACCGCATCAAAGCCGAGGGCTTCAAGAGGTGGGGGGAACATGCCTGGCTCGGCTTCTTCTATGTCGTCCAGGACCTCGAGGGGCTCTCCAAGCAGCTTGGGATCCGACTCACACTCCAGTAGCCCTGTCCGAGGTCTCCTGGCGAATATCAGTCCAATCAATCGGAAATAGTTCGAGGGCGGGTTCAAAGTGGTCAACGATGCCAAGCAACTCCCGCGTGAAGCGAGCGCTGGCCTTCCATTGGCCGGTACCTACGAATCGTCGTCCGGGCGATCATCTCCCCTGGCCAGGTGAAGATAAACAAGCTGATTCAAGGAGCAAGACAATCATCGGGAAGTTGTGAGTTCTGCGGCCAGTGTTACCCCTTTGACCAAGAAGAAGCGGCAAGATTGATGGAAGGCATTGGAAGATATACGATTCCGCTGGCAACGCGCAGAAGGAGGGTTGAATCCTTCCTGCAAATCGTGTCCCTAACAGATCAAAAGGGAACAACATTAGTTCACACACAGATGGAGGACTTCAGCTTGACTACAGTAGCCCCTCTCACTCACGACGAACAGAAGGCGGCGGAAGCAGCGTTCCGTGGGCTTCCCATAAACCCCAGATGGTCACAAAGTGCCCGGCAAATCTATCTCCGGATTCTGGCAGTGACCAACGGTCGGGACATTGTCACTGGTGCTGATCTATCACCCCTGGCCGTTGGAGGTACCCTGAGTTAGAAATCCCACCCACACGGGAGTGTGTGTCCCGATCATTCCGTCCGACTTCACCGATGCCCTCGGTCAACGAGAACGGCGCGCGAAGCATGCCGGTCACGTCGGCGCCCCACACAGATGGCGTTCGAAGAAGGTTCTGACGCGTACCTCATAGCGCGGCCCTGCGATCGCATGGGCCTGGCCGTGATCCGCGCCGGGCACGAGCCACAATTCCGTCGTCGCCGGATCGGCCTGGGCGTAGATCTGCCGCGCATGCTCGACGGGAATTTGCGAATCAGCCTCGCCATGAATGAGCAGCAAGGGAGTGGTGCGCGCTCGGACCGCCTGCTCCGGCGCCGCCGTGTCGACCTTCACCCCGAGGAATAGCTGCGCATAGAGTTTCGTGAGCGCCACCAGCGGCCACTTGGTCGGACCGGGCAGGAAAAAGAATTGCCGCCCGATGAGATCGTCCAGCGACGCATAGGAACTGTCCGCAACGATGGCCTTGATGTCCGGGTGCCGCGCCAAGATGAACGCCGCTGCACTCATCGAGAACCCCATCGCGCCGATCCGTTGGGGATCGACATCCGCTCGTTGTTTCAGATAGGCCACGGCAGCCGCCACGTCGCGCATCTCCAGCAGGCCGGCTGTCGTGTAGAAGCCTTCACTCTCGCCAAAGTACCGAAAATCGACCAATAATAAATGAAAGCGGCTGTGTAAGAAGAGCGCATGGCTCAGGATGTTGGCCTTGTCGAACGGATACCCATGCCCGACGACAATCGTCGCGCGGCAGGCGTCTGCACCAGGCGCTCGGGATGGCCCTTCTATCGATCCGGCCGGAATAAACCACCCACGGAGGGTCAGGCCATCCACCGTTGAAAACGAGACTGACTCATAAGGCAGTCCGTACCGACCCGGGTCATCCTCGGTCTTGAAGGTGGGCGGATGCACACTGAGCCCGAGATTGAGCAAGGGCAGGAGAACGATGGCTCCCGCGATCCACAGAACGATGGTGGCACCCATCCGGTCACCGTCGCCCATTCAGCGCCGTGAGAGCTCCGGCGAGGCCGCGCACCAACTCGGTCATGGCTCGGTAGTCCAGCCGGTCGGGCAAATCGGTCAGGCGATGGTACTGGGGATTACGGAACAGAGCCGTGTCCGTCAGCATGACGGCCGGATAGTCTTCGTTCCAGAACGATCCATGATCGGACCAATCCACGCCTGGGACCCACCAAGGCCCGGTGTAGGTTTCGACCGCTAGGTCCATGTTGGCTTTCAGCGCATCCCGGACCTGTGTCTGGAGGGGCTGAGAAGCGGCATTGCTGACGATCGCGATGAAGTTGCCGGTGGTCGGATAGCGCCAGCGCAGCCAGAAGACGAGCCAAGGGAACGACTGACTCCCCTTCTCGTGCGAATAGTAGCCGACCGACTCCAGACAGAGCATCGCCTCGACCTGCTCCCTTCGCTCCTTGAGCGCACGCGCATAGACGCGGCTCCCCATGTGGCGGCTGCGGAAAAACGGCGGCTCTTCCAACGTGAAGGCCACGAACCGGACGGTCTTCCGAAAGCGCGTCCGCGCATGGAGGCGTGCCAGTTCCAGCAACACCGCCACTCCACTCGCATTGTCGTCGGCACCCGGCGAACCGACGACCGTATCGTAGTGGGCGCCAATCACGATCACCCGGTCTGGTTGCTCCGTCCCTCGCCGCTCCGCAATGATATTTCGGAACGTCAATTCCCCCACTGATACGGCTGCGCCGTGACTTGGTAGCCGAACGAGTCGAGGCGCTGGGAGATGAAGTCCGCAGCGGCGTTCAGGTTGATCGGATCCGTATAGCTTCTTGGGCCGATGGTCACGGCCAACGTCTGCACGACTGCGGCGAGTTCAGTGCGCACGGCTCCTTCATACCACTGGACTTCAGGCAGCTCCATGCTCCACAACCATCCGACACCCATCAGTACCGCTGCCGGGACTCCGACCGATAGGATTCGAGCAGGACTCCTGCCATATCAGATGACCAGGCTGCATCAGCCCACGTGAGACGGCCGGTTGGCCGGCGACGCGGTCACTTGCCTCTCCCCCTCACCACCAGCACAGAGCAGGGGGCATGCCGCGCCACCTTGTGGGACACGCTGCCCAGCAGGAATCGTCTGAAGCCGGTGAGGCCTCGAGACCCCATCACGATCAGATCTGCCCGCCGTCGCTTCGCCGTCTGGAGGATCTCCTCCGCAGGATGGCCGTCAGCCAGTGCCACATCAACCGAGATCCCCGCGCGCGCCAACCGCAGCCGGACCCGTTCCAGTCGCCGCGCCGTCTGCTGCTTCCTGGTCTGGACGACACGCTCAAGCCCCTGCTGAAGCTCGGCACGACCCTTCGCTACCAGCCACGCAGCGGCGTCCTCTCGCGTTTCGGTAACGTGTAAGACAGTGAGCCGCGACGACGGAGGCAGGCCCATCTTCTCAAGAAAGATCAAAGCGGCCTTGGCATCCGGAGACTCATCCGTGGCGAGGACGATCCGCAGGCCTTGTTTCGGATCACTCCGAGGCCCGTAAGTGCCCCGCACGATCAGGGCGGAACAAGGAGCATGGCTCAAGACCTGCTCGCTGACACTGCCCAGGAGGAAGCGGCGCATTCCGGTGAGGCCGCGGGATCCCAGCACAACCAGGTCGGCGCGGCCTTCGCCGATCGTCTGCACAACGTCCACTTCAGGCAGCCCTTCCTTGATGAGCGTCTTGATGGTGACGCCCGGTTTTGCCAGGCGCGCCGCAATCCCCTCCACGAAGCGCCGCGCCTGCCTGGCCGCTTCCTCACGCCAGGCAGAGAGCTGCCGAGGCCTCCCGGGCCTCGGGGCCAGCACAGGTGGCACTATAAGCACATGGAGCACTGTGACCAGCACGCCGGCTTGAAACGGAAGCCGTTCCAACAAGCGGGCCGCGGCCTTCGAGTCCCGCGACTGATCCACTGCAAGCACAACCTTCATCCCGAGGTCCCTCCTCTTAGGCTTGCGTTAATCAGAAACGACTCCAGGCCCATCTCCTTCTTCCTGATTTAATTACTTCGCGACTCGCGCCCGCTTTGCTTCTTACCGTGCTCAATCGCTGCTGTTGGGGCAGACGCGCTTGCCGAAGGACCGACCTTCAAGCATGCTTCAGCCTTGGCGATAATCGCCTCAAGATGAGCGCGCAAGCCATAGGCATGGCACAGCACCTCAAGATCGCCCATTGCCTCGTCCAGCATCTCCAACAACTTGGATTCGTGATCTCTGAGCTGGCGTCTCAGTCGAGAAACTTCGATGGCTCGCTTAAGCGCAAGCAGAAAGATAGGTTCCTCGATCGGCTTGGTGAGAAGATCATATGCACCGGCCTTGATCACTTGTAGGCCGGCATCGCGATCCCTCTGGTCCAACATGAGCAGAACCGGTGGCTCTGGCCGGAACTTTCGGACAGCTCGAACAAACGACACTCCCGGCAACCGAGGCTGATTCCCATCACAGACAAGCGCGGCATAATCGGTCGCGCGAATGCGTTGCAATGCCTCAACGGCCGAATCGGAGGTCTCCACTTCGACGTGCAGTCGGAGCCGCAGTATCGAAGCGAGCGTCTTGAGCACCAGCGGCTCATCATCGATGATGAGAACAGGATGAGCCAGCATGTTCGCTTTCGTTACCTCACGGTCTAAGGTGACTCCTATCCCTTGACGCACACCAGCGGCTCGAGCCTGGCCACCTTCCGCGCGAGGTCCGCGGCATCCGCCGCGTCAACCACCTGGCTTACATCTTTGTAGGCGCCTGGCGCTTCCTCGGCCACGCCGCGGAAGGACGGGCTCCGAATCAGAATGCCGCGCGCGGCCAACTCCTTCACGATGTCACGACCGTGCCATTGTCGGAGCGCCTGGTGCCGGCTCATGCTGCGACCGGCTCCATGACAGGCGGACCCGAACGCGAGCGCCATGCTCTCCTGGGTGCCCACGAGGACGTATGAGGCGGTTCCCATCGTTCCTCCGATCAGGACCGGCTGCCCCACTGCTCGCAGAGACGGGGGAACATCGGGATGGCCAGGGCCGAAGGCTCGCGTGGCTCCTTTGCGGTGAACGAAGAGACGAGTCGGCGTGCCATCGATGACATGCTCTTCGACTTTGCAGGTGTTATGCGAGACATCGTAGAGCAGCGTGAGCGTTGCCTGCGGCAAGATGTCGGCAAAGACCTGTCTGACCAAATGGGTAAGGATCTGACGATTCGCAAAGGCGCAGTTGATCGCCGCTCGCATGGCGCCCAGGTATTTTTCTCCGACCTCGGAATTGATCGGAGCGCAGGCCAATTCACGATCCGGCAATTCGATGTGATACCGGGCAGCGCTGAGGGCCATACTCTTGAGGAACTCGGTACCGATCTGATGTCCGAGTCCCCTTGAGCCGCAATGAATGCTCACGACGAGATCGCCCTCTCGCAGTCCGAAAGCCGTCCCCCCCTCCTGGTCGAACACCGCCACCACCTGTTGCACTTCCAGGTAGTGGTTCCCGGAGCCGAGCGTCCCCATTTCATCTTTCTGGCGCTTCTTGGCATATTCCGAGACGCAATCCGGCTTGGCCCCGGCCATACAACCATGTTCTTCGATGAACTCCAGATCGTCCTGCGAACCGTGGCCGTTCTCGACCGCCCACCGGGCTCCTCCGGCGAGCATCGCATCCATTTCCTGCCGGTCCAAATGAACCTTGCCGGTACTTCCCACACCGGCGGGGATGCGGTGATACAGGGCATCGGCTAACTGTTCCTGCACGGGCTGAAGATCTTCGCCCCGGAATCCCGTACGAAGCAGACGAACCCCGCAAGAGATGTCGAACCCCACCCCGCCGGCTGACACGACCCCGCCGACATTGGGATCGAACGCAGCGACACCGCCGATGGGAAATCCATATCCCCAATGGGCATCGGGCATCGCATAAGAAGCCCGGACGATGCCAGGCAACGTCGCCACGTTCGTCACTTGTTCGTAGACCTTCTCGTCCATGTCGCGAACCAGATCTTCGCTCGCATAGATGACGCCCGGCACCCGCATGTTGCCGTGCGGCGAAATATGCCATTCATCGCGACCGCGCCGTTTTAGTAAATTGAGATCCATAACTGCCTCTTGTTCAAACGCGAGTTACACGTCCACCACACATTGCGCAATCCACCGTCCCTGCTCATCCCTCTTCACCGCCAGTTCCGTGTAGGTCGCGCCTTTCACCTCGACTGCAGGATGGTGCCTCCCCACCTCAATCGGCTCTCCCCATGCCGTCGCATGTAAGGAGCGATCGTTGACGCTCACTTCAAATCGACTGAACAGCATCTTCCTCGTTGCCATCTCATACACGAGCGCATTGAGCCAATCGACCAGGAGCAGTTCATCATCGGGCGCCTGACAGGCGATCGCCACGCGTTCCAGTGGGGCCACGCAATCGAGGTCGGTGATCACGGCCGTCATCGCCAATCCTGCCCCTTCAAAGGCCTCCTCCTTGGTCGCACCAATCCCTCGCACTCCGATGTCGGCTTGGTGAGGAAAATGCTCCCACTGTCGCTGGGTGGTTTGGGATTGAGGCGGCTGCATTATTCAGGTTCCTACACGAACGTCGGACATTCGGACGCCACGGTGATGGACGCGGCAACACCGACCTCGGCTACGTTGCGCTGATCATCCCCACCTGCCCTTCAAGGGCCATCGCGGTTCCGAAGGGCTTGCACTTGGCCTGCATGGTTCGTCCCAGGAACTCCCATTCCCGCTGATTGGCCCGTCTCACCCGGAAGTCCTCAATGCACACCGGGTATAGCATGAGGCGCACGATCCGATCGTTCTCTGCTTCCACTATGAAGAGGAACGAGAGGTCGTTGCGTTCGTCCTTGTCGACCATATAATCGTCGATAAAATCGCCCGTCGAATAGAGAATCGCCTTGCCCTTGTTGAGTTCGATGCCTTGAGGCGTGTGGTTGGAATGCCCCCAATACAGGTCTGTTCCCATCTCGATCAACTCATGCGCCAGCGCCTGGATCGCCCGAGAGGGAGTCCCCCAATTGGGACCGACATGCGCACTGACGATGACCATGGAAGCCTGCCTGCGTGCGACGGCGAGAACCTGAGCCATACGCGACCGGTACGGTTCGACCAGGCCGCGAGCGCCATACGCGACATAATTCACGCCGGGCTTCCGACCGGTCGCTTCCCAATCCGGTTCGTTGTCCGTCAGGCCGACGACTGCGACAGAGCCCTCCGGCGATGCGAAGAGTGAGGGAGCCAGCGCCTCTTCCAGCGTCGCACCGGCACCGGACCGCTTGATGCCGGCCTGATCCAGCAACCTCAGACATTCCGCCATCGCGTATGGGCCATAGTCCAGGATGTGATTGTTCGCCAGCGTCACGCCGTCGATCCTCGCCGCGTTGAGAAACTCAATCGCACGGGGCTGGGCGCGAAAATGAAACGCTTTCGTCGTCGGATGCCACTCACTTCCTCGACTGCTGATGACGCACTCGAGATTGATCAGTCGGCAATCGGCTTGAAACATGATGGGAAGCACGTCGCCCCACAGCCAGGTCGGTGACACCGCCCGGTTCCGAATCACCTCCTGATCCACCATCCGCCCCAACATCACGTCTCCGGTCAGAGCGATCTTCACCGTGTGTCCGCGCTCCTGTATGGCCGCAACAGGTCAACTCGTTGCCGTCCGATTGTGCCTCCAGGCCAAGGCTTCAATGCGAAGCCTCACGTCTTCCGGGTCGGACACACCCCGAAAGGAGAGCACCCGCTCTGCACGTTGCGACCGAATAACCACGGTACCGATCCCGAAAAACTCGGCGACGATTCCCTGTCGGACCGTGACCTGCCCAATGTCATTCAACGGGATGGATTGGATCTCGCGACCGGTATAGCCGTTCCGCACCGTGACATGTTCGCTTGTCAGCTCATAATGGGCCCATCGTCGCAGGATTCCCGCGCAGGCAACCAAGACCGTCGCTCCGACCATCCACATTTCCCAACCATCCACACCAAATCTGAAAAAGATCCCGCCGCGCAGCGCGGTCAGGGCGCTCAAGAGATATAACCACGTGAACTGCGCCCATGAGGGAAAGGCCTCCCACACCACTCGGGGCTCCTGCTCGAACGTCTCAACTGCCTGTGCCGTTGCCATGGGTCCACCTATCTTGTTTCACCTCGACCTCAACAACCTCAGCCTGTCTTGTCGATGTTAAACCCAGTCCCGTTCAGCCTTGTCCGCCTGTTCTCCCCACAAGGTACACAGCGGAATGTCCGACAGGGCGTAGGCCCCCGGTTCAAGGTCTGGCAAGGCCCGGGCAGCCGCCAGCATCACCCGAGCCGTCAGTACCGTCTCATCGCACCGTGCCTCCAGCACGAAATGTTGGTGGCCAAGCGGCCCCGGCACTCCTCGTCGGTCGAGGACCACGCCTCGGCCTTCCTCTTCAAGCGCTGCGAGGTTGTCCACGACAAACACCTGCGTGTCCTCTCGCAGGAAGAACGGATCAGCGTATATGACCTCGGTAACCAGATCAGGCTTTGCGCCCTGTTCCAGTTCGACATAGACATAGCGCCGAAGCCTCCCATCGGCCGCTCGCACTTCGGCACAGAGCGCATCCTTGACTCCTTTCACACTTCGAGCCATGGCCGTATGGTGGAGGCTCACGCCCGGTCGATAGGAGGTTTCGGTCGTCCCTCCCGGAGTCAATAACGCCAACCACCCTCGAAACAGCGATAGCGCGCCGGGATCCCAGCCGGCGCCGACGATCGCGGGAACTTTAGACCGCACAGCCAGTTTGTGCATCGCGTCCTTGTGGAACTGGAACGCCTCTCCGTGCAGCGTGATGCAGTCCACAATCGGAATGCCCTGATGAAGAATCTGGGCCGCTGCGTCTGCTGCGACATTGGTCGGCACGCAGATCATGGCTGCTTCGACATCTTTCGCTTGCCCGAGGTTGGTCGCCACCGGAATGTGCCGATGTGGTTCAGGGAGTCCGCCTCCCCCGATCAAGGTTCGCCGTACGACCGCAGCCACCACGAGGTCATGGCTCAGTGAGGCGGCTTCCACGCAGTTCCGTCCGACCTTCCCAAACCCCACCACCGCAAGACGCATGGCCTTCGAGGACGGCATCATCGCTCATTCCCACAAGAGGATTTCCGGCGGCCGCCGCTCGACCGGCGGCGTTTCCCCGCTCGGATAGCCCACGACCACGGGAAACACCGGTATATAGTCGTCTGGAATGCTGAGGCTCCGCTTGATCCTCGCCTGAGCCAGCCACGGCCTGGCAAACCCGATAGGACAAGTGCCCAGGCCCATGGCGTGGGCGGCGAGCATCAGATTCTGCGCGGCCAGCGAACAGTCTTCCTCGCCATTATGCGTATTCGGCCTCGCACAGATGATGATCAGGGTCCGGGCACGATGAAAGACGTGGTAGTCGGGGTTTGCAAGCATGTCTCGATACTTCACCAAGGGAGAATCGGGTTTGAGCCGTTTCAACACATAGGCCTTGATGCGATCAGAGAAAGCAGCGAGTCGCTTCGGATCTTGAATGACGACAAACGCCCACGGCTGTTCATTCATCGAGCTGGGAGCATAGGTCGCAGCCTTGATCAGACCTTCAACGGTCGCTTTATCGACGGGCTGATCGGCATACCCGCGCACGGACCGGCGACCGTAGATCGCATCCATCACATCCATGGTTCCTCCAGGTTTCCCTCCTGCCTTCGGCCCGCCGCCGTGCTCCGTCCGCTCCGACGGTTCCTGCCATAAACAGCACTCCTTGCGGAGTGCCTGCCAGTTTGCAGGCATTCTCCGCGACTCCAGTCACGACTCTTGCCCGGAGCGCACCTACCAGAGACCAAAACAGACGTCCCTGAAGGGAATCGTTTCCCATTGCTCGCTTTGCATATCCAAGATGGCGATTTCGAGGTTTGCCGGAAGGACCCTCATACCCTTTGGGCGTACCCAGGTGTCTGACTTCGGAGATTTGAAATACAAGTGTGGCCTGGCCTGAGCGTAGTCGCGTTCATGAAACAATTCGAGCAGTCGTAAGGCGTCGGGAAATGTCATGGCCTCCTCCCTTCAACTCCCATCACTGTAGACATCCGTGATGAGCAATCGGGATGCCTGCCAGGCACGAGTGTGTTCCTCTCCAGACGCGACCGACCCTTTCACAGCAAAGACAAGGGGATCGGACGGACCCACCGGGCTTTCGTCGCTGAACACGCCGGCGACCTTTCGCCACAGCAACGTGCTGGAACTTGTAGCGGATTTCCTCAACATGCCGAAGCAAATCCCTCGAGTATCGAGTACAAGCTCCGAACTTTTCTTGCCGTTGAGAGTTGAGCCAGGCAGAAGTGGCATGGCCCCGTTCTTGCTCGCCGATTGAACCATCGGTCCCCGAACGAGATCTTGGCGATTCAGGATGTGCCGAAGGAGAACCTCATTCCATGAGCACCCAAAGGTGGATATTCTGTTGTGTTCTCGCTGTTGGATTGATGACCGCGACCAACCCGATCACCACCCGCTCGGCAGACACGATCCAGCGCACGGTGCGAGGGACGGTGCTTGCCGCTAATCTTGCGGTCGTACCTCAAACCATCGTCGTCAAGGTGCCGTTGCCGGATAAGGACGAGTTGATCGTAGGAGCCCGTGTGCCTGCCGACACCCGGATCACGCGAGGCACGCGAGGCGTCCCGTTGGCCAACATCAAGGCGGGGGAGTCAGTTGAGCTCAGATACCTGAAATCGCCGGAAGGTTTGATTGCACAGTCCATTCACGTTCGGTAACGACCAAGGAGCCACCATGCCGCATCTGTCCCACCTTTCCAGGGCTCTCCTCTGCGTGTGGTTGGTTGCCACTGCGGTGCTCCCCGGCTGCAGTAGTCGAAAGATCATCACGGCCGTCGAGGATCAGCAGTTCGTACCGGGACCCGCGCCCCAAGCCCAGGTGCCGGTCGCAGCAGAAGCAGCAACCGCGGCCCTTCCGCCTGTAGCCGAGGGCGTGATCCCGGAGCCCCCAGCTCCACCTCCAGCTGCAGTTCTCACCCCGGAACCCCCAGAAGCGCCGGTTGTGGCTCCAGCACAACCTCCCGAGGAGCCGGCGAAACCAGAGATTCCTCCGGCAACGCCATCGATGGTCGAAGAGGTGCCCGTTGCAGAGCCACCCATTGCGCAGGCGCCGCCTCAACCCGCTCCACCACCGGCACCCCCGGTTGCTGACCTCTCCGACATCTTTTTCGATTTCGACCAGTTTCTGATTCGCGGCGACGCGAAAACTGCACTCGAATCCAATGCCAGGCTCCTGAAGTCGGACCCGGGCACGAAGATCCTGATCGAAGGCCACTGCGATGAACGGGGAACCGGTGCCTATAACCTCGTCCTTGGAGAGCGGCGGGCTCAGGCTGCCAAACGGTATTTGCAGGATGTCGGCGTGGCTCCATCCCAAATCCAGATCATCAGCTACGGGAAGGAACGGCCGTTTTGTACGGAGCATAGTGAGGCCTGCTGGCAGGCAAATCGCCGGGCTCACTTCACCATACAATAAGCCAGTATTCGGCAAGGCGATCAGGAGCAAGGCCGGCGCGGACACATGAACGGAAGGAGGGGGCTGTGAAGGGATTTCGATGGATACTCCTCTGTTGGATGGTCGGTCTGATGGCCTGTGCCGGATGCGCCGGGAGCGGCGAGGTCATCCCCCTGCAGATTCATCCCGTCCCAGGGAAGGCCGAGACGGTTTCGAAGCCACCGGCTCCCCTTCGTGTGACCATCGGACCGTTTGAGGATCGTCGCACTCACAAAACTGGGATGGGAGTTCGGACACACCTCTGGGGAGGCGTGAGTTACTTTGATGTCCCGGGAGGCAAGCCTGCAGATGCGGCGGCTCAGGCCCTTGCCGACTACCTGGCAGCGAAAGGCTGGCAGGTCATGAAACCCGGAAGCCATGACACAGCCGACGTGGTCCTGACCGGAAGACTCCACGATTGTTCTGTCCGCGCCAAGAGTCGAGTCGGCTTCACCGCAGTGAGCGCCAACACAAAGCTGGCGCTTCAAGCACAGAATGTGTCCGATGGAAGCACGGTCCACATGATGCTGAACGGTGCCGGGGCCGATGACGTCTTCTGGTTCACTCCGGATGATGCTCAAGCGCTGCTGAATGACGTCCTCGCATCCAGTTTCGACAAATTGGTCGAGGATACCCGGAGGGACAACAACTCACTGCGGTTAAAGGGTCCGTAGACATGCGGACCACCGCCCACACACAGGAGGATTCCCCATGCGTATCGAAGAGATCATGACGCGTGATGTGCAAAGTTGCGCCCCGGACACCAATCTGGCTGCCGCCGCCAAAATGATGTGGGACAGCGACTGCGGGGCTCTCCCTGTTCTGAACGTCGAGGGACGGGTGATGGGTATGATCACCGATCGCGACATTTGCATGGCCGTAGCCACCAGGAACAAACCGGCCTCGGAGATCACGGCCTGGGAGACGGTCTCCGGAAAAGCCCACACCTGCCGGATGTCCGATGAGGTCCACACGGCGCTGGACACGATGAAACGAGAGCGAGTCCGGCGGCTCCCGGTCGTGGATGACGATGGCGTGCTGCAGGGCGTGGTGTCCATCAACGATTTCATCCTGCTCGCCGGCGAATCGAAAGGAGGAAAAATCGCGGGCATTTCCTATGAGGACATCGTCCGCGCGCTGAAGGCGATCAGTGCACACCGCGTGCTGGTGGGCATCTGAGAGACCGTGATGAGTGACGAGTAGTCGCCTTCAAAACTCCTCTTTCTGTCCGACGACTTGTGACCGCGTCACTTGTCACCCGTCACAACTCCCGGAGGGAGCCGATGTATCGCCGGGTTATGGCATTTGACTTCGACGGCACACTGGCCGTCAACGGGGACGTCTCTCCGGAGGTTGAGACGGCCTTGGCACAATGTCGTGACCGGGGGCATGTGTTGTTCCTCGTGACAGGACGCCGGTTTGAGACGGTCACCTTGGGCAGTGTGGGTGATCTCTTTACGGGCATCGTGTGGGAGAACGGAGCCGTCTTGTCCCACACTGCGAGCGGCGAGACCTATCTCCCATTCGGCCAGCTCGACAGTCAGCTGCTCAAGGCCATCGAAGAATCCGGAATTCCCTTCGAGCGTGGTCTCGCGATCGCCGCCACCTGGACCCCCCACGACCAGGCCCTATGGCAAGTCCTGAGATCTCATGGCGGCAGCACATCCGTCGAATACAACAAAGGTGCCGTCATGGTGTTGCCGCCTGGTGCGACCAAAGGGGCCGGCCTTGAACGGCTCCTTGCCTTGTGCGGGCTTTCACCCAGAAATCTTGCCGCCTTCGGCGACGCCGAGAACGACCTCTCGATGCTGACCTTGGCAGAAGTGGCCGTGGCGGTGTCCGATGCAGTCCCCGCCGTGATTGCGACATCCGATGTCGTCGCCATGAAACCAGGTCCACAGGGAGTGCTTGAAATTCTTCAGGAATATCCGTTGGGTGGGAAGTTTCTGGACATCCCCCTGAAACGGGAGCGGCCGATCCTGCTTGGCCAGACGAACTCCGGTACGACCGTTACCGTGCCCGCAGCACGGCTGGCGGGACGCAACCTGGGCGTGTTCGGCGACTCAGGCACGGGTAAGTCATGGATGGTCGGCCTGATCGCGGAAGGGCTCCATCATGAAGAGTACCAGATGCTCTTGATCGATCCTGAAGGAGACTTTCGCGGGATGCGCGTCCTGCCCCGATTCGTTTCGATCAGCGGTGACCGGAGCACCCTGCCCCCGCCGCAAGCGGTGGTCTCGCTCCTCGACGAAGGAGGCGTCTCCCTGGTCCTCGATTTGAGTCAGTATCCGGCAACTCTGCGAAACCATTACGTGGCCGAACTGATTCGTGCCGTGCGCCCCGTACGAGAGCGCAAGTTTCGCCCGCACTGGATCGTGCTGGATGAAGCCCAGGAGTTTCTGTTCGAGGGAGGGGAGGTGACCACGTTGGTTGCTCCCATGCTGGAGGGGGGCGGGTGGGCGTTCGTGTCCTATCGGCCGGACCGCCTCAGCAATGCCGTCCTTTCATCGCTCCACCACTGTCTTCTGACTCGTCTCACGGACCGCCAGATCGGCCGATACCTCAAGACACGTTGTGCGATCGACGGTCTGCGAGAAGCGACGTTCGATCACATCCCCATGGGCAGCGCCCTGCTCTGCGGCGGAGAAATCGTTCGCATGCATCCCGCAATCAGACGGGTACCCCACATCCGCCATCTCTACAAGTACCTCGATGTGCCGCTCCCACCGGGCAAGCGGTTCTCATTCCGAACCGAGAAGGGACACCTGGGTATCGAAGCCGCCAGCTTGTATGAGTTCGCGCAGTTGATTCCGAGGCTGCCCTTGGACAGCCTCGAGTATCACGACCGGAGAGAAGATTTTGTGAAATGGGCCGACGGCACGCTGGGAGACGGAGGGCTGGCTTCGCGGCTTCGAAAAGTGGCGAATCGCCACTATCAGGGCGAGGAGCTGCGGGACGCCCTCAACCGGGTGGTGTCCACCCACTATGAGGAGATTCGACAATTGAAATGACGTCGGTGCGTGAAGAGGTCCCTCCACCATTCTCGCCTGTTGTTGGGCCGATGAGCGACTCGCAGAGCCTGCAGGCGCTCGTTCGCAGGCTGCCGGACCATGGGAACCGTCCGGCGATCGTGGCGTTCGACAAACACACGGTCTTCACACGAACCTCTGCGAAGTAGTCGGATGCCGTCACGCGTCTGGCGCCGGGCCTGCTTGAGACAGGCCTTGGCAAGGGTGAACCGGTTGTCGTCTATGCGCCAAACCGGCCCGAGTGGGTGATCGGTTGTCTCGCCCTCCTCTCCGCCGGCGCCGTTCCGGTGCGGGTCGATTCCCAAATGGCGAGCGATGATCTCGTCCATGTGGTCGAAGACTGTGCGACTCGTCGGATCATGACGGTTCGGCCTCTGGCTGACCGTTTGGGAGCGCTAGGGCTCGACCGGGACGGTTCCATCATCCTGTTGGACGCTGAACGGGATGACCCTCGAAGCTGGCGACGGTTCCGGCGTGAACCGTCGCCCCGTGGCGAAGCCGTGCAACCGGAAGATCCTGCCGTCTTGTTTTATACCTCCGGAGTCAACGGACGGCCCAAAGGCGTGCCCCTGAGCCACGTCAATCTCCTGGTCCAAGCTCAAGGACTTGCCGACGGTCCACGTCTGCCGACCCGACGAACGTCTGCTCTTGCCGTTGCCGCTGCACCACGTATACCCCTTTATAGTCGGACTCCTTGCCCCCTTCGCACTCGCGCTCCCGCCGGGAACATGGCGGCCCCACCGAGGACCGATCAGGATGGTGTTCGGCCAAGCCCTCGCCCCGAACACACTCACCGGGCCGAGTGAGGGAACCG
>WBZO01003572.1_pt1 | contig 17965 bp, 20 predicted proteins | sample 5204261 | NCBI WGS metagenome assembly WBZO01 (sample SAMN12412400, study PRJNA552823) | activated sludge metagenome | isolation source: activated sludge from anammox sidestream of wastewater treatment plant... | place: USA: North Carolina | collected 2017-09
CACGGAGCACCCCTCGCCGTCACAGGCGAGGACAGTTCCAAGTTCTAGCTTCAGAAGACAACTCCTGTGGTCGTGGGCCATAGCCCGGAGACTCCGCCACAGGACGAGCGCCTAGCTTGCGCGGCCGGCGGCGGAGGTGAAATACGAACGGCTTGCTGTTTGCATAGACACCTCCTTCCGCCCGCCTAGCACACTACGTCATCTGCCGGGCCAGTTCAAGACATGGGCCGCGGCTATCCCGCCGCCACGGCCACGCGCCCCGAATCCAGTTCGAACCCCTCGTACCCGTTGTCCGCGATGTGCTGGCACTTCTGGGCGTAGTTCCCGACTCCCCCGATGTAAGGCATGAACACGCGCGGCTTCCCGGGAATGTTCGCCCCGATGTACCAGGAGTTCGCCATCGGGAAGAGCGTGTGGCTCGCGATCTCGTTCACGTGGTCGACCCAGCGGTCCTCGGCTTCCCAGCTCGCCTCTATCGTCGAGAGCTCGTGTTCGCGAAGGTAGCTGAGGCAGTCGAAGATCCAGTCCACGTGCTGCTCGATCGACACGATCATGTTGCTCAGCACGGATGGGCTTCCGGGGCCCGTGATGGTGAACAGGTTGGGGAAACCCGCCACCTGGAGGCCAAGGTAGGTACGCGGGCCGTGCTCCCACTTCTCCCGCAGCGTCAGCCCGTCCCGCCCCCGGATGTCGATCTTGAGCAGCGCCCCGGTCATCGCATCGAAGCCCGTGGCGAATACGATGGCATCGAACTCGTACTCGGCGTTCCCGGTCCGCAGGCCCCTCGGCGTGATCTCCTCGATCGGGTTGCCCTTGATGTTGACAAGCTTCACGTTGTCGCGGTTGAACGTCGCGTAGTAGCCCGTATCCACGCAGAGACGCTTCGTGCCGAACGGGTAGTCGCGCGGGCAAAGCAGTTCCGCGGTCTCCGGGTCCTTGACGATCGCGCGGATCTTCGATCGCACGAACTCCGCCGCGATGGCATTGGCTTCGAGGTTCAGCCCGACATCGTTGAACGCGCCCCCAAGCCCCAGGCCACCGATCTCCCAGCGGGCTTCGAACTCCCGGTTCCGCTCCTCCTCGCTTGCTTCCAGGACAGACTTGTCGCTCATCGGCCGCCCCAGGATGCCCGCGGGAGAGTTGCGAGCCGCCTTCCGGATGGACGTGTAGTCGGTAGTCATCTTCGCGCGGTAGTCCTCGTCCAGAGGGCCGTTGTTCGCCGGCATGCTAAAGTTCGCGGTGCGCTGGAACACGGTCAGGTGCTTCGCCTGCTGGGCGATGACTGGAATGGACTGGATCGCCGAAGACCCCGTGCCGATGACCCCCACGGTCTTCCCCGAGAAGTCCACGCCCTCGTGCGGCCACGCGCCCGTGTGGTACCAGTCGCCCTCGTAGGTATCGAGTCCCGGGATGTCGGGCACTTTCGCCGCTGAAAGGCACCCGGTGGCCATGATGCAGAAGCGCGCCGAGAACTCGTCGCCCAGGTCGGTTTGCACTGCCCAGCGGTTGGTGCGCTCATCGAAGCTCGCCGATGTCACCCGCGTGTCGAACTGGATGTCGCGCCGGAGGTCGTATTTGTCGGCGACATAATTGATGTAAGCCAGGATCTCCGGCTGAGTCGCGTACTTCTCGCTCCACGTCCACTCGCGCGGCAGCTCATCGTTGAACCCGTACTGGTATTGCAGGCTCTCGATGTCGCAGCGGGCGCCCGGGTAGCGGTTCCAGTACCACGTGCCGCCGACTCCGTCGCCGGCTTCGATAACCCGGGCTGAGAAGCCGGCATTCCTGAGGCGGAGCAGCATATACAGGCCGGCGAAGCCGGCGCCGACGATCACGGCGTCAAGCCGGGCGGGCGTTGATCCATTCTGGGGCACGAATAGTTCTCCTGATGCGAACGATGCGCGATTCTGGCACCGGCACCGAACGACTGTCCATTCACCACGTAAAGCACGGGCAACCGCGGAAAGTCTGCGGCGCGTACGGGAGTTGCCTCAGGGTGGTGTCGCCGCTCCAGCCGTCCGCCAGCCGTGGGCGCGCCCGGTACTGATGACGAACAGCAGCGCCCCGCTCGCGGCCATGCCCGCGGCCACCACGAACGCCGGCCGGTATCCCGCGTAATCGACCAGCACACCGAGCATCAGCGCCCCGACGCTCAGGCCCAGGTCGTTCCCCAGCGTGAACGTGCTCAGCGCGCGCCCGCGCTCGCCCGGCTCGGTGTGGTCGACCAGGTGCGCCATCATCGCCGGCTGGAACGTGCCCGCCCCCACGCCATAGAGCCCGGCGGCTACGAACATCTGCGGGACGTTGTGCGCCGTGGCCATGGTCACCATGCTGAGCGAGAGCGCCGCAATCCCCGGCACGATGAACCACGCCCGCGGGAACCTGTCCATGAAACGTCCGAGGCTCAGCCGCATGACGATCACCATCGCCGCGTACACGATGAACAACGCCCCCGCGTTCTGGAGCCCGTTGTCGCGGGCAAACAGCGGTGTAAACGTCACCATCGATGCGAACACGAACGATGTCGCGAAGTTGATGCAGGCCGGGAATGCGCCTGCCCGCGAAAACAGGTGGGCGAAGCTCAACGATCGTGGAGGGCCGCTTGCCGCCGGTCGCGTCTCGGTCCCGGCAGCGGCGATGAAGACCCCCAACACGCCAACGCCTGCTGCAAACAGGAAGAGCGAGGTGAAGTGCAGGTCGGGCATCTCCGCACCGGCCAGCCATGTCAGGCGCGACGTGAGCGCGCCGTCGAACCCGGCGAGCCACCCCGCGTGGATGATGAAGCCCCCAAGCGCCGGCCCGACCGCGAACGCCAGGCTGTTCGCGAGACCGTAGTAGCTCATCACTTCGCCTCGCCGCGACGGCGCTGCGACATCCGCGATCGTCGCGCTCGCCGCGGTCACGAAGATGGCCATGGAAGCGCCCGTGAGCAGACGCAACGGCAGGATCATCGCGACCGACTGCACCAGGTTGTAGATCAGCGCATTCAGCACGAACAGCCCAAGCCCGGCCAGCATCACCGGTCGCCGCCCAACCGTGTCGACTGCATACCCCACGAACGGACGCACCACGAGCGATGCGAGGCTGGAGATGCCGATGAGCAGCCCGATCTCGCTCTTGGCGCCCCCGAGGCCCTCGATGAAGAACGGGAGCGTCGGAAAGAACAACAGGTATGCGCTGAAGAACAGGAAGTTCAGGAAGGTCACGCGGATGACCGCGGACGTGAGTAGCGGTTCGCGCTGGACGGGTGCTGCCGGCAAGTGGTTCACCCCATGCGAACTATTGCGGCATTCTGATCCCCGGCGAGCCCGCTTACAAGATGGTGCGCGGTTTCACGCCGGTTTCCGGCGATTCGCCGGTGCGCTCCTGCCCGGCTACTCGATGCCGCCCGGATCGCCCGCCCGCAGGGGGTTCGTGAACTCGATCCCGGCGTTCCGCAGGTCGCCCGTAAGGTCTTCGCCTTTCGGCTTCGTCCCATCCTTCACCCAGGCCACAAGGTCCTCGAAGGCCGAGGTCAACTCCTGCTCGCTGAACTTGCAGTGCCCGCCGGCGCGGATCGCGCGCTGGACCAGCAGGTCGCCCTTGCCGGCCGCCTCCACCTTTTCCCGGTAGCTCTGTTCCATGCTGATAGGGACGAACAGGTCGCCCGTGTTGTGCAGCGTGAGCAATGGCACCGTGATCCGGCCGGTGGTCGGGACGGCGTCCGGGTGCGCTTCGGCATCCCGCGCCGCCGGGTCCGCCGCATAGCGCCTGACGCCGGCGTTCAGCTCCTCCGCGGTCACGCCAAGCCCCGTGTCGACCTCGTAGACCGCTTCGGCGTTGGTCGCCGCCCGGTTCACGAGGAGCCTGCGCTCCGGGTCGATCATCACCAGCCCGAAGTTCACGATGTACTGCTCTCGGAACCCCTCCGCGAAAAACGGCCGCGGCCCCCCGGTCAGGTGCTTCATCACCGAGGCGAACTGGCGCCCCCGGTCAGTCGGCGCGTCCGGCGCGCCCAGGATGCGCGGCAGGTCGGTCAGGAAGATTGGCGCCAGGTTCGCACCGGGCTCTCCGATCGGGAACGTCATTCCGGACGTGTACTCCGCCACGGCCACCCACGAGGCCAGGTAGTCGATCTGCTCGATCCCGCCAAGGGCGCCGCACAGGGCCAGCCCGCCATCGTACTCGCTCGCGTGGTTCTCCAGCGCCAGTGCGACCACGTTCCCGCCCATCGATGCCCCCGCGATATATGTACGCTCGGGCTCGCCGAACTCTTCCGCGAAGCGCCGCTTCAGCGCGAGGGTGTCGTCGGCGCCGATCCCGGGCACGTACCCGTTCTCCGAATACGAGCTCGCCGCCCACGCGTAACCATGGGCGACCAGGTATTGCCGCAGCGCCCGTGGCGGCGATTCGACCGCGACCTCGGTGCCGAAGCCCGCGAACCCGTGCGCATAGAGCACGAGTTCGCCGTTCCACGCCTCCGGTATCTCGATCCGGTAGGCAGCCTGGCCGAGCTGACCAGAGAAAGCCTTCGCGCCGTCGAGGGCAACGAACGCCGGGTCTTTCGCGGTTGTTGGGTTCCCGGCCGAGGTCCCCAGTTGGCGGGGCGTGGTTTCGCCGCCGCCGCCTCCTCCGGCTGGCTCGGCGGTCGCGGTCGGTGTGGCCGTCCGGGTGACCTCCGGCTCGCCCTGGGCCGGAGTCGCAGCCGGAGTGCCCGTCGCCGCTTCGTCGGCGCAGGCCACGAGCATGAGTACGGCCACACCCAGGGCCACCCCCGCCAACAACCCGCGAAATCTCATCGTGCGAGTGTAACGCCGGGACCGGCCCGCGAAACCGCCACGGTTCAGGGCTCGTAACGGAAGGCCGGCTTCTCCAGGTACTGCTTGAGGCTCATGCCCGCCTGGTCGCGCCCGGAAAGGACCGGGTCATCAAATGGCCACTCCACGCCGATGTCCGGGTCATTCCACGAGACGGTTCCTTCCGAAGGCGGCGCGTACATGCCCGTGCACTTGTACTGCACTTCGGCGAACTCCGAGAGCGTGGCGAATGCGTGCCCGAAGTCTGGCGGCACCCAGATCTGGCGCATGTTGTCCGCGCTCAACTCCACCGACACCCACTGTCCGAAGGTTGGCGACCCCACACGCAGGTCGACCGCTACATCGAGGATGGCGCCGGCGGTGCAGCGCACCAGCTTGCCCATGGGTGCCGTCGTGTCCTGGTAGTGGAACCCGCGGAGCACCTTCCTCGCGGAGCGCGAGTGGTTGTCCTGCACGAAGTTGGTCGGCAAACCGTGCTCGCGGAAGCGCTCCTCGTGGTAGACCTCGATGAAGAAGCCCCGCTCATCGCGGAAGAAGTCCGTATCGATGAGCAGCACGCCTTCGAGCTTCGTCTTCGAAACGTGGATGTCCACGGCTACTCCTCGATCGGTTCGAAGATGTTCTGCATCGCCTGGTAGGCCGGGCGCACCTGTTCGAGGAGCTCCATCCACGCGATGTTGTAGTACTTCGGGTGCCCCAGCTGCTCCACTGGCGTCTTCCCATACAGGTCCACCAGCTCCGCCACCGCGACCGCGGCGGTGGTCGGCAGTTCGAGGTCGAGCCGCTTGCGCAGCTTCTCGCCGCTGCACTTGTAGTTCCGGACGATCTTTGGCAGCGGACCATCTTCCAAGGCGACCGGCTTCCCGAGCTTCACGAGCGCCGCGGCCACCACTTCAGCAAGTTCGCGCACCTGGTAGTTCTGACCGACGACGTTAAACGTTTCCCCGGCTACCAGCTCAGAGGGAGCCTCGATGCAGGCGACGTGGGCATCGGCGAGGTCGTTCACGCTCACAAGCGGCCGCCACATGCGGCCCCCGCCGTGGAGGGTCAATCGCTGGCGCACGAGGGCGTCCTTCACAAATGCGTTGATCACCAGGTCGAAGCGCATCCGCGGGCTTGCGCCGAATACGGTCGCCTGGCGCAGCACCACGGGCTCGAAGTCGTCGCCCGCGTGCCGGAGGAGCGCCTCTTCGGAGTAGCGCTTCGATGTCGCGTAGGCGCCCCGGGGCGCGAGTGCCGCTTGCTCGTCCAGCAGGCCGTCGTCCTCGGCGCCGTCGTACAGCGAGCACGAACTGCCGAACACGAGGCGGCGGACACCCGAGTCCTTGCAGAGGGCCGCGATCGTCTCCGTGGCGACGGCGTTCATCTGCCAGTTGGCTTCGGGGCTGAACTCGGCGGTCGGGTCGTTCGAGAACCCCGCGAGGTGGTCCACCGCGTCGATGCCGTCGAGCACCCCTTCGGGCATGCGGCGGACATCCGCGTTCACCAGCTCCACGCCTGGTTCGTTGGCGTAGTGCGGGAGGCCCCAGAACATCCGGTCAACCACGCGCACCTGGTGCCCCCGCTCCAGCAACTTCGGGACCAGGACACTGCCGATGTATCCGGCCCCGCCGGTCACGAGAATGCGCATGGCCGAACCTCCCGCGCCCGCTCCCGGGCGCTCTGCGGATGGTACGCAGGATCTCGGTTTGCCGGTAGCTAGCCGTGCTTCTCGCGCATGTACCGCTCAAGGCCTGCTCGCCAGTGCCGGAGTGACGGCCCCCGGTTCGATCCCAGGACGCTGTAGATCGGCCGCTTCACCGGTCCGCCCAGCTGCGCGGTGGTCACCGCATTCAAGTCTGGCGAAAGCCCCGCGATCTCGAAGATGGCGCCGGCGAAGGTATGCCACGAGCACCCCTCGCCCGCTGCCACGTGGATGGTGCCCCGCGCCCCTTCACGAACGAGCGGGAGAAGCGCCTCCGCGATCTCGGCGGTGTTCGTCGGCGCGGTCACCTGGTCCGAAACTACGTTGATCGGGTTCCCTTCGCGCGCCAGGCGCAGCATGGTTTCGACGAAATTGCCGCCTTTTCCGGCCGACCCGGCGAGTCCGTACAGCCCCGACACGCGCACCACCAGGTGCTCGGCGTTCGCCTGGCGTACTACGTCCTCGGTGGCGATCTTCGATGCGCCATAGATGTTCACCGAACGCCGGGCGTCTTCCTCGACATAGGGGCTCCCTTTGGTGCCATCGAACACGTAATCGGTGCTGAACTGCACGATGGCGGCGCCGTGCTGAGCGGCCGCGCGCGCCACGTTCCACCCGCCGATCACGTTCACGCGGAAACAGGTTTCGGGGTCCTGCTCGCACACTGGCAGGTTGTGAAACGCTGTCGTGTTGATGACCACTTCGGGCCTGGTCTTTTCGACCAGGGCAAGCACTGCCTCGCCGTCTGTGACGTCGGCGGCCAACCGGTTCGCGGTGATCAGCGTCACCGCGGGGTCCTTCCAGAGCCGGCCGATATCCGAGCCAAGCTGTCCGCTGGCGCCGAGAAGCAAGATGCGCATGGCCCGCGATCCTACCCGCGCGGCACCCAGCGGGCGAGCGTCCTGACTTCATACGGAGCACGCACCGGGGCAGACCGGCCACGTCACTCGCGCGCATTCGCCACAACGGCTTAACTGTTGCCATGCGCGTCCTGGTTGTCGCCAATGGCGAACCGCCTTCCGGGGACCTGCTCCATCGCCTCGCCGCGAGGGCGGACCTCGTCGTGGCAGCCGATGGAGGCGCCATCATCGCGCTCGACGCGGGCATCACCCCAGATGCTGTCGTCGGCGACCTCGACTCGGTGACAGCGCGCCCATCGCTCTCCTTCCCGCCCGAACGCCTGCACCGCGTCTCCGAACTGGATACCACGGACCTCCAGAAGGCGGTCGGCTTCGCCGTAGCCGCCGGGGCCACCGAGGTCGATATCGTGGCCGCCGGCGGCCGCCGCGCGGATCACGCCCTGGCGAACCTCTCCGTGCTGGTCACGTTCCGGGGCCGGGCCGACATCCGCGTCCACGACGACCTGTTCGAAATCTCGCTCGTCGATGGCACCGCAACGATCGACGCAGAGCCGGGCACACTCATCTCTCTCGTCGCGATCGGCCCGTGCGAGGGCGTCACCACCAGCGGGATGCGCTGGGACCTCCACGACTTCACCCTCACCTTCAGTCCTCGCGGCGTCCACAACGAAGTTGCGGCCACTCCCGCGACCGTTTCCGTGCGCACCGGCGACCTCCTGCTGTTCCGTGGCCGCTGGGTCGAGCGGCACGCGTAAAGCCGGCTGAACCACTGCCCGTCACCCCCGGCCCAGGTGGCTCCATATCCCTGGTGAACGGGTCGCCCCGCCGGCCCGTCGGAGCGCCGCGAAGGCGCTACTCAAACCCAGGAGTCCCATCCACATGAAACTCACACTCCGCGATAGCCGCCTCGCCTCGGTTGGCCTCGCCAGCGTCATTGCCGTCGGTGTCATCGGCATCGGCAGCGTGGCCATGGCACAGGAAGGAAGCGGCGACACCACCGCACCATCCGCCCAGACCGCGCCGGACCCGGCCGGGAACTGCCTCGCCAGGGGCCCGCGCCTCGCCGCCCACGGCCTCCTCAAGGACTCTGGCGTGACCCCCGAGGAAGCCCAGGAAGCCGCTGCCGCCGGGCTCACCAACGCCCAGATGATCGACCAGTACGGCGATACGTCGTCCGCCCAGGCGAAGGCTGACGCCCTCGCGGCACTCGAGACCCGCCTCACCGATGCCGTCGCCAACGGCAAGATCACCCAGGAACAGGCCGACACGATCCTGGCTGACGCCCCCGCCCGCATCGATGAGTTCCTCGCGGCACCAGCACTGGCCCCGGGCGACGGAATGAAACACGGTTTCGGCGGCATCGCCGGGAACGTCGTTGCCACCGTCGCCGGTGTGCTGGGCATCGATGAGGAGTCGCTGAAGGCCGAACTCCGCGAAGGCAACACCATCGCCGAAATCGCCGGAGACCAGACCCAGGCTGTGATCGACGCCCTCGTTGCCGAGGCGAACGCGAAGATCGATCAAGCGGTTGCCGACGGCAAGATCACCCAGGAACGGGCCGACGCGATGAAGGCCAACACCGTCGAGCGCATCACCACCCTCGTCAACGAGGGCGGCCCGATCGGCCGCGGCGGGCACCGCGGTGGCCCGGGCGGCGGGATGCGCGGCGCCCCCGGGATGCCCCAGGGCTTCGGTGGTGGCAACGGCCCCTACGGCGCCCAGTAACCCTCCATTCCTCAGCGCTTCCCTCCGAACGGGGCCCCGGCAATGCCGGGGCCTCTTTGGGCGCGCGTCTGCCGCCACCGGGTGTTGGCGCCCTGCGGTACAATGGCCGCTCACCTCTTCTGGAGTCCGAACATGACAGAACTCGGAAGGCTGTTGACCGCTATGGTCACGCCCTACACCCCAGGCGGCGAGGTCGACTACGCCCACGCCCGCCGGCTTGCCGCGCACCTGGTGCGCTCCGGCAACGATGGTGTGGTCGCCGTCGGCACCACTGGCGAAAGCCCCCTGCTGACCGACGACGAGAAGTACCGGCTCTGGGAAGAGGTGAAGCAGGAGCTGGGCCTGAAGACCGTCGTCGCGGGTGCGGGCACGAACGACACACGCCACTCGATCCACCTGGCCCATCTTGCGGAAAAGGCCGGGGCCGATGCCATCTTGGCCGTGGTGCCCTACTACCTCAAGCCCCCGCAAGAAGGCATCTATCAGCATTTCCGCGCCATCGCCGAAAGCACCAGCCTTCCGGTCATCGTCTACAATGTCCCGGGGCGGACCGGTATCAACATGACCGTGGACACCATCCTCCGCTGCGCCGAGGTCCCGAACATCGTCGGAGACAAGGAAGCGAACGGCGACCTGGCCCACACCGCGGCCATCATGGAGGCGGCCCCGGACTTCAAAGTCTGGAGCGGCAACGACAACGACAACTTCCACCTCTGGTGCATGGGCGCATGGGGCGCCATCAGTGTGACCGGCCACATCGTGGCGGCCCAGCAGCGCGAGATGCTCGACCACATCCTGGCGGGCCGGCTCCCGGAGGCCGCTGCTATCCACCGGCGGCTCTGCCGCGTCACCGACGCCTGCTTCCTCAACGGCAGCCCGAGCACTATCCGCTACGTGCTCAGGCAGCTCGGATTCGCAATTGGCGAGCCCCGCCTGCCTGTCGTTGAACCCGACGATGTCACCGGCGCGAAGGTGATGGCCGAACTGCGCAGGCATCGCCTCGATGTCCCGGTGCCGGCCTAGGAGTCGTCCGAAGTTGGACAGGGCGGAAGAGCGCGGCCACGACGAGGAGACCAGCGCCTGGGAACAGGTCTGGCAGGGCACCAGCGAGTCCGCGGCCGAGATCGTGGCTGGCCGCCTCCAGGCCGAGGGCCTTCGAGCAAACGTGCAGGGTCATTTGTTCCAGCAACGCACGGTGCCGTTCACGATGCAGGGCGCCTGGGCCGTCTACGTCCCGGTCGCCAGTGCCGGCCTCGCCCGCGACGTGATCCGCGCGCACGGCGAGGGCCACAATATCATCGAGCCTGAATCCGATACCGGCCTGACCTCCGGCCAGCGCGACACGCTCCGCTTCGTGGTCATCGGCATCCTCGTCATCGCGATCGTCGGCGTCGTCGCGGCCATCCGGGGCAGTTGAATCAGGTTCCTCAGGGAGCCTGGACTTCTTCACGGCCCAGTTCCCGTAGTCCTTCGCGGTGCAGGACTGCCAGGGCGGCGTAGCGCCCCGGGTTCCCCGTCACCCACTCTTCCGAAGCCGTCCCCGCGATGGGCCGCTTCACCGTCGCGGGCGTCCCTGCGGCAAGCACCCCGGGCGGGATCTCCGTGTCCGGCAACACTACCGAGCCAGCGGCGATGAGCGAACCGGCTCCGACCTTCGCGCCATCCAGCACCAGCGCCCCGTTCCCGATCAGTGCGCGCGACCCGATGACGGCGCCGTGCACGACGCAGTTGTGCGCGATGGACGCTTCTTCCTCGATGATCGCGGGCAGGCCCGCGCGCCCGTGTACCGCCGCCCCGTCCTGGACGTTCGCCCCCCGGTGGATGATGGCATAGCTCGTATCCCCACGCACCACGGCGCCATACCAGACCGATGCGTTCTCGTGGATCGTCACGTCGCCGGCGATGGTGGCGGTCGGCGCGATGAACGCGCTGGGGTGGATCCGGGGCACCTTGTCCCCGACGGCGAAGATGGGCATGGCTTTCGTCCAGTGTCGATTTGTGGGGCCCGCGGGCTGCCTGCTGCAAGCCTCTGGTATCGTAGGCCGGGCCGCGCTTCCCGTAACCGGCACGGGCCGGGACCCGCGTGCGCACCCTGGGAGGACTCCATGGACATCCAAGGCAAGGCGGCGGTCGTCAGTGGCGGCGGCTCCGGTATCGGGCGCTCTGCCGTACTCGAACTGGTACGCCGCGGGGCCCGCGTCATCGTTGCGGATATCGACGAGGCAGCCGGGCGCCAGACGGTTGAACTCGCCGGCGCGGCTGGCGGCCTCGCCGTTTTCCGAAGGTGCGACGTCACCCACTCGGAGGACATCGCCGGTGCGTTCGCCTCGGCCGTCGAGCACTTCGGCGGGTTCGACATCGCCTTCAACAACGCGGGCATCGGCGGCGAAGACCTCTTCAATGACGAAACCAGCGATTGGGTGCGAATGGTCGATATCAACCTCACCGCGGTCATCGACGCCACCCGTATCGCGGTCCGCGAGATGCGTCGCGGCGGGCACGGCGGGGTGATCGTCAACACGGCCTCTATGGGCGGCCTCCTCCCTATGCCCGATTCGCCCGTTTATGCGGCGACGAAGGCCGGAGTCGTGAACTTCACGCGCTCGCTCGCCTACCTGGCCGAGCAGGAACGGATCCGTGTGAACGCCATCTGCCCGAGCTTCACCGATACACCCCTGGTGCGCCGTAACGGCGACGAGCGAGTTGAGGCAGTGGCGGCCCTGGTCGGCGGGATCCTCCAGCCCGAGGACGTCGCCGCGGGCGTCATCGAGCTCATTGAAGACGACTCCCGGGCCGGCGCCATCATGCGCGTTACCGTGAAGGGCGGCCGCGATTTCGCCCGCGATGTCCGCCCCTACTGACGCCGGAGACAACCATGGACACCATCACCATCGAGCGCGACGCCGGACTCCCCGGGCTGGTCACCATCACGCTCAACCGGCCCGAGAAGCTCAACGCCATCAACTTCCGCATGCACGCGGAACTCCAACAGGCCTGCCGCGACCTCGCCGATGACGCCGACGCCCGCGTCGTCATTGTCACCGGGGCGGGCCGGGCGTTCTCGGCGGGAGCGGACCTGGGCGCCAGTCCGTCCGACCCCAACCGGCCTCCCCTCGCTTCTTCGACAACCGAGCGTTCTCCCCTCCGCGAACGCATCCGCTCGAGCGCCGGCAACCGCACGTGCGCGGCCCTCGAAGGCCTCGATCAGGTCACGATCGGCGCCGTCAACGGGCTCGCCATCGGGGGCGCCGTGGTCTTTCTCGCCTGCCTCGATATCCGCCTGGCGGTCGAGTCCAGCTGGTTCTCCATCCCCGAGGTCGACCTCGAGATCCCGCTCACCTGGAACGCCCTGCCCCGCCTGATGCGCGAGATCGGCCCGGCCCGCACCAAAGAGCTCGTCATGACGTGCGACCGCTTCTCCAGCGAGGACGCGCTCCGCTGGGGCTTCCTCAACCACAGGGTGCCCGATGCCGAACTCCTCGCTCGCGCCCGCGACCTCGCCCGCAAGTTGCTCGAAAAGGACCCCGTCTCGCTCGCATTGACGAAGTCCACCTGCAACGCCCTTGCCGAGTCGATGGTGCCCGCCCACGTGACCCATAGCGACCGCGACTACCTGGTGCTCGCGCGCTTGCTGGCGGAAGAGCGCAAACGCGAATGACCGCCCCCACGCCCGCCGAGGCCGCCCGCCGTCTCGGCACGTGGCTCGACGCGCAGGGGCGGCTGATTGGATGGCCCGCGAAACGCTCGTTCCAGGTGCTCGCCGCGTACTACCTGGTTGCCAAGTTCGAAGGCTCGCGGCGCTATGCGGAATCCGATGTCAACGCCATCCTGGATACCTGGAGCCTCTTCCGCGACGCGGCCCGTCTCCGGCGAGAGATGGTGGAACTTGGCCTGCTCGGCCGCACGCCCGATGGGCGCGAATACTGGTTGGAGACCGGCGGCTGAACCCCGTCAACCCATCCCCGTGCACCCGGGGAACACGAAGTACACCATCACCATCGCCAGGCCGAACACCAGGTGCTTCACACTTCTACTTTCGACCGGCGCCGGTGGCCGCAACAACGGTGGAGATCACACATCTACCGGCCCGGGACGCTGCTCCGAATCGACAATCGGCGATCGGCAATCGACAATCACCCGGTGCCAGACGCCTACGCTGTTGATGCGGACTTCTACGACGCCATCCATTCCACCTTCGCCGATGACATCGGTCTCTGGCTTTCCTTCGCCGGCCGGACAGACCGCCCGGTGCTCGAGGTCGGTTGCGGTACGGGCCGCATCGCCCTCGAACTCGCCCTGAACGGCCACACCGTCACCGGCATCGACCCATCGCCGGCGATGCTCCAGCTCGCCCGTGCGCGCGCCGAGGAAGAGGCGATCGACACCACCCTCATCGAGGGGAATATCACCGACCTCGCCCTGGAAGCAGACCACTTCGGTTTCGCCCTTCTCCCCCTCGATGTCTTTCTCTACTGCGAAGACGGCGAAACCCAGCTGGCGACCCTCCGCGCCATCGCAGCGGCCCTTACGTTCAACGGCCTCCTGGCGATCGACGTGCCCGGCCCCGCGCTCTGGCTCGATCCTTCGAGCAACGGCCAGCCCATGCTCACCTTCACCGGCGAGACTGCCTCGGGTGTCCGCTTCGACTGCTGGCATATGCACGAAGACGACCTTGCCCTGCAGACCCGCCATCTGCGCGTGACCTACGAGACTCTCGCCGAGGACGGATCCGTCCGCCGCCGCGTGAGCGAGCACCGTCTGCGCTACCTCTACCGATTCGAGCTCGAATACCTGCTCGACCTCGCCGGGCTGGCGCTCGTCGATATGTACGGCGACTATGACCTCGGACCGCTGACCAGCGACAGCGAGCGCATGATCGCCATCGCCCGGAGGAAGAACGGATGACAGCTCGCATCGTGGTCGACGCGATGGGTGGAGATAACGCGCCCGGCGAGATCGTCGCGGGCGCCCTGATGGCGGTCGGCGGGCTTGGCGTCGAGGTGACCCTGGTAGGTCAAACCGCGGCCATTCGCCACGAGATGCAGGGCACCACCGAGGTCAAAGGGCTCAAGATCGTCGAAGCTCCCGACATCATCGAGATGGACGAGCACCCGACCGATGCCGTGAAAGCCAAGCCAAACAGCTCCATCAACGTGGGCATCCGGCTCGTCAAGGAGGGGAAGGCTGACGCCTTCGTCACCGCCGGGAACACCGGCGCCTCGATGGCCGCGGCCCTCCTCACGCTCGGCCGGATCAAGGGCATCGGCCGCCCCGCGCTTGCAACGATCTTCCCGACCGGCGAGGGGCGCCTCACCATGCTCCTGGATGTCGGCGCCAACGCCGAGTGCCGTCCTATCCACCTGGTCCAGTTCGCCTACATGGGGGCCGCCTACATGGAGCGCATGTTCGGCGTCGCCAACCCGAAGGTCGGCTTGCTCTCCATCGGCGAAGAAGACACCAAGGGCAACCAGCTCACCATCGACGTCAACCAGGCTCTCCGCGCGAGCCGCCTGAACTTCATCGGCAACGTGGAAGGCAAAGACCTCACCCGCGGCGCGTGTGACGTCGCGGTCATGGATGGCTTCACCGGCAACGTCGTGCTGAAGACGGCCGAAGGTATTGCCGAGTTGATGTTCACCGAGATCCGCAAGGCGGTGGAACTGACGCCCTGGAACAAGGCGGCCGGGCTCGTCCTCATGTCCGAGCTTCGCAAGGTAAAGCGCCGCCTCGACTACGCGGAATACGGCGGAGCCCAGCTCGTCGGCGTGGACGGCATCGTGGTCATCGGGCATGGCCGCTCCAACGCGCGGGCGGTTTTCAGCGCCATTCGCGCGGCCCGCGACGCGGTGAACAACAAGGTGCTCGATACCCTCCGGGATGTCGCGAAAGAGATCCCGGCCAGGAAGGCCCAGCTCGGCGTCGGCCCCGACGACGCCGAAGAGTAACCGGTCGAGTTAGAGCTTCAGCCCCAGCAGGTCGCGCGTGACCACGCCGTCCTTCACGGTCACGTTCACCCAGGTGATGCGCAGCTTCACGCGCTTGCCGTTCGCCTCGACCCAGACTTCGTCACCTTTCTCGAACCGGTAGTCCGAATCGATCGTGCAGTAGTGTTCGCCCTTGCTCCCGGTGAAGGCGTCGGCTTCGTAAAACGATGTCTTCATCACTCCCTCAGCTTCGTGCGTCGAGCCAGGCCACCACGTCGGCGACCACCTGGTCGCGCTCTGGCTCGTTCAATACTTCGTGGTACAACCCCTCGTACAGTTTCAGCGTCTTGTCTGTCGAGCAGGCCACCTCGTTGAGCTGCACGCTGCCCCGGTACGGCACCAGTTTGTCGTCGGTCCCATGGAGGATCAGGAGCGGGTACGCGATGCCGGCCATGCCCTCCTGCACGGCCCTGTAGGCGCCTGCCCAGGCCGCGCCCGAACGGTCCGGGGGCGCCCCGCGATACACGAGCGGGTCGTTTTCGTACGCGGCCACCACCGCCGGGTCGCGCGAGATCGTGTCTGCCGGTAGCGGCCCGCTGCGAGGTGGGGGCGGTGTCGCGCCAGCGGGCGGCTCTTCCCGGCGGGCCAGCATCGCCGCCCCGCTCAGGATCACCCCGTCCAGAACCGGCTTCCGGGCGATGATGTACGACGACACCACGCCGCCGCCCATGCTGTGTCCCAGCAAGAACAACTTCCTTCCCGGGTGTTGCTTCCGCACCCGGTCGAGGAACGCGTCAACGTCGTTGAGGTAGTCCTCGAAGCTCTCCACGTGCACCCGCTCCCCGGATGAGCGCCCGTGTCCGCGCAGGTCAAGCGCCTCGACCGCGTACCCACTGCCGACAAGGTCGGCCGCGGTCTGCGCGTAGCGCCCGCTGTGTTCCGCGTAGCCGTGGACAATCGCGACAACGGCCCGGGGCGTGCCTTCCGGCAGCCACCACTGCGCGAAGAGGGCCGCGCCCTTCGATTGGAGCGTTGTTTCGCCGGTCTTCATGCCTTCCTGCCCTGTTCTGCCCGGGCGGCAAGGTTCGCCTGCCGCACCCGGCCGCTGTAATTCCCACTGGTAATGCCACCGTCGGGGAAGATCGTTGTCCCGTTGACGAACCGGGCCTCGTCGCTCGCCAGGAACGCAGCCACCGCCGCCACATCCTCCGGTTGGCCGAAAAATCCCACCGGCGTCCGGTCGACCAGCATGTCCTGGACCATCGGGTTCTCCCGGATCATCCGGGTCATCTCCGTCTCGATGAACCCCGGCCCGATGGCGTTGCAGGTGATGCCGAAGCTACCGACGGCCTGGGCAAACGACTTCACCAGCTGCTTCACCCCACCCTTGCTCGCGCAGTAGGCCGGGGTACCCGCGCTCCCCCACTCCGCCATGATGCTCGCGATGGCGATGAGCCTGCCCCCTTCGCCCCGCCGGATCATCTCGTTGGCTGCCGCCTGCAACGTGAAGAACACGCCCTTCAGGTTGATGTCGATCGTCCGGTCCCACTGCTCCTCGGTCATGATAAGGCAGTCGGTCTCGCGTTCGGCCACGCCAGCATTCGCCACGGCGATATCCACCCGGCCGAACCGCTCGACCGTCGCGCCGAACAGGGCATCGATCTCGGCCTTGTTCGCCACGTCGCAGCGGACGGTCAGGGCCTGGCGCTCCTGCTGCCGGACCATCCGGGCGGTCTCTTGCATGCCCGCCTCGTTCAAGTCCGCGATGACGACGTCGGCGCCGTCCTCGGCGAACCGGACCGCCATCCCCCGGCCGTTCCCTGAAGCCGCCCCGGTGACCACCGCAACTCTTCCATCGAGCTTTCCCATTGACGCTTGCCCCCTCTCTGGAGTGCGCGTGCGAGTCTACGTTACGGCGTGCGCCCACGCTTGCACCGCTACAATCCGGCCATGCTCGACCGAATCGACCACCTCGTCGTCCCCGTCCCCGACCTCCCCGCGGCTGCCGCTGCATACGAACGCCTCGGGCTGACCCTCACGCCGCTCACCGTCCACCAGGGCATGGGCACGGCCAATCGCGCCGCCTTTATCGGGACCGGCGCCGCCAACTTCACGTATATCGAACTCCTGGGGGTCACCGACCTCGCGCTGGTCGGCGGGGGCTCCCGCGCCCACTACCTCGACGCTGTGGAACGCGGGGGCGCCCTCTCCTCCATCGCCTTTGGTACGGTGGACATCCCGGAGCTCATCGACCGTTTCGCCGAAGCTGGCCTGAACTCGAACCTGCGAGAAGTCCATGCTGGCGACGGCCGGAAACTCGCGGATACGGCAATCGTGGATACGAAGGACGCCCTCCCGTTCGCCGTCACGCTCCTCCACTACCCGGAGACCTGGGAGGCCCGTTACGAGCGTTCCGTTGCCGCCGGCCGTTTTGCCCACACGTTCCCGCTGAAGCGCCTGGACCACCTCGCCGCCGTTGCCCCGGACATCGAGGCGGCCACCGAATTCTGGACCGGCACGCTCGGCGTGCCCGTCGCCGGTGAAATCCGGACGCCGGGCATGATCATCCGCCAGCTCCAGGTCGGCGACGCCATTTTCGAGCTCCTCGGCCCGGACGGCCCCGCGAGCCGTATGGCCGGGCGGCCGGCGGCGCTCGCCAGCATGGCCGCCTGGGAGGTCGACGGCAGCCTCGACGCCGCGGTCGCCCTCGCTCGTGAGCGGGGGTTCACTGCCTCGGACCCCGAGCCGGGTGTCATCCCCGGCACGCGCCGCGCGAGCATCCCCGCTGGCGAGCTTGCCGGCCTCGGCATGCAGCTCCTGGAGTACGTCTGAGACCCGGACTGTGACGTGGTTCATTGCGGGACGTGCTGCGAAGCATAGGCTTACGTCCGCCTAACCCACTGGAGGTGCCTCGTGAAGTTCGAACAACGCGCGGCCGTCGCGCCCGGGTCGTTCGACCGCCAGGAGGTCCGCTGG
>WBZO01002534.1_pt2 | contig 17962 bp, 14 predicted proteins | sample 5204261 | NCBI WGS metagenome assembly WBZO01 (sample SAMN12412400, study PRJNA552823) | activated sludge metagenome | isolation source: activated sludge from anammox sidestream of wastewater treatment plant... | place: USA: North Carolina | collected 2017-09
GCCATGGCGAAGGGGACGAAGCCGGCGCAGGAGACTGCGAGCGGGGTGGAGCCGGTGTTGAACCCGGCGACATGCAGCCGCCCCGCCCGCATTGCCTCGATCTGGGCGGCGTTGCTCTGCACCGGGAAGAACTGCACGCGCTTGCCGGTGACCTTCTCCATGTTCTTCAGGAACCCGTCCCAGACCTTGGCGTAGACGGCGGGGTCCTCGACCGGCGTGTAGGCGAAGATCAGCACCGGCGGGTCGATCTGGTCGGCCGGGCTGGCGGGCGGATCGGCGATCATGTCGCCGTCGTCATCCTTGAAGCGGGCGTCCAGCGCCATTGCCAGCGACGGAAGCAGGGCCAGCCCTGCGGTAACGGCCCAGGCCAGCATGGCCCGTCTGCTACGTTTCGCCATTCGTGTCACCCTGTCAGGTATCGGCCGGCGTCCCGGCCGGGAGATGGAGTGCCCATTACGACCTTGCCGGGGGGAAGGCCAGGGGGCGGAACGATGGTACCAGCCCGGGACGGTGCGGGGCGTGGGGTGTCATGGAATCTTCACGATGGGCACACCGGTTCCACACACTGGGTAGTGGTTGGAGCTTCTTCCGTTCTGCGGTCGGTCACCCCGTGTCGTGCTCCGCCCCCTCCGGCCGGCCTATTCCGCCATGCAGAGCTGGGCCAGGCGGGCGGGCTCGGTCAGCATCGGGTAGTGGCCGGTGTCGAGCTCAAACCAGCGTGCCTTCAGCGTCTCCGCCGCCCGCTTCTGGTGCGAGACCGGCGGGTTCACGCTCTGCCGGCACCAGATGACCGTGGCGTTCCAGCTCTGCTGCCAGAAACTGTCCAGCACGACCGGGGCGGTCATCGCCAGCACCGGGTGGGGGGTGTAGCGGGCCATCGCCCATTCCAGCGTCTCCCCGCTCAGCGAGGCGAACATCCGGTTGCGCGCATCCTCGGGCGAGGGGCCGGTGGCGAGGTCGGTGGTCACCGCGGTCGACCGCTTGACGTGGTCGGACACCGCCTCGCCATTGAACAGCGCCAGCGCGTCCGCCAGCACCACCCGGCCGATCCGGTCGCGCGCCAGCTCGGCCACGCGGCAGGCGATCATGCCGCCGCAGCTCGTGCCGACCAGGACGACGTCCTTCAGGTCCTCGTAGAACAGCATCTCGGCCACCTCGGCGGCCTGCGTCTCGGTGGTGATGCCGGGCCGCAGCGCGTGGCGGCGTTCGGCGCAACCGTCCAGCGTCGGCGCATACACGGTGTGGCCGGCGGCGCGCAGATGCGGGCTGACGCGGTTCCAGATCCATCCGCCCTGATAGGCGCCGTGCAGCAGGATATAGGTCGCCATGTTCGTTCCCCCTGTTATGCGGCGGCCCGTCGCTGCCGCTTCCTGGTCAGCATAATCACCGCGATCGCGGCTGCCGAGGTCGCGGTATACAGCCAGAAGGCGTGCAGATACCCGATCATGGCGGCCTGGCGATTGATCTCCTTGGCCAGGCGCGCCAGGCCCTGCGTCGTGTCGGTGGTCCACGCCCCCATCACCCAGGGCAGCGCCAGGCTGCGATTGTAGGGGGAGATCATCTCGGTCATGCGGCTGTAATTCTCACCCGTCGACTGGATGATGGCGGCCACGCAGACCGAAATGAAGAAGCTGGAGCCGATGTTGCGCATCAGGTGGAACAGCGACATCGCCTCGGGCATCAGGCGCGATTCCATGGTGGGGAAGGTGGCAAGCGTCAGCGGCACCCAGAAGATGCCGACCGCGATTCCCTGCAGCACACTGTTCAGCGCCAGCGTCATCATCGAAACGTTCAGATCGAGACTCATGAGCCAGACGCCCGAGATGATCTGCAGCGTGAAGCCGAATACCATGCCGACACGCGGATCGAAGCGCCCGGCGAACATGGCGAGGAAGAAGCCAATCGTCGCACCGATGCCGCGGGCGCCCAGGATTTCGCCGATGATCTGGTCGGGAAACCCGGCATATTGCTGCAGCAGCGACGGCAGCAGCACGACCGGCGTGAAATTCAGCATCCCGTAGATCGTCACCAGAATCAGGCCCAGCGCGTAATTCGGATCGGCCAGCAGCTTGGGATCCAGGAACGGCCGTTCCGCCGTCAGGCTATGCACCACGAACATGAAGAAGGCGACCGCGGCGATGATCGCCTCCAGCACGATCTCGGTCGATTCGAACCAGTCCTGCCGCTGCCCGCGCGACAACACCAGTTGCACGCAGGAGATCGCGACGGCGAGGGTCAGGAAGCCGACCCAGTCGAGGCGGGCGTGGCCGGTGGGCGAGTCGCGCGGCAGCGTCAGCTTCAGTCCGGCCCAGGCGGTGAATCCAACCGGAACGAGCATGTAGAAGGCAAAGCGCCAACTGTAGGTTTCGGCAAGGAAACCGCCCAGCGTCGGACCGATCACCGGTCCGATCACAACAGCCATGCCAAAAATCGATGTCACCATGCCCGCCTGGCGGCGCGGGAAACTGTCGAGCAGGATCGCGTTCGACAGCGGAACCACCGGCGCGCCAAGGCCGCCCTGTGCGATGCGCCACAGCACCAGCGCCTCAAGCGATTCCGCTGCACCGCACATCCAGGTCGACACGGTAAAGGTAAGTATAGACCACATCATGACATTTCGCCGACCGAACCGGGCGACGAGCCACCCCGTCATAGGGGTGACGATGGCCGTGGCAAGGATGTTGAAGGTCATTGCCCAGGCGATTTCATCGGCAGTGGCGGCCATCGTCCCCTGCATCTGCGGCAGCAGGGTCGAGGCGATCAGCAGCGTGGTGGAGTACAGGGTGGAGGCCAGAATGACCGCCACCATGATCAAAAACCGTCGCGTGGCCGATAGGGACAGGGCGACGTCGCTGTCCGTCATCTTGAGCTTGGCGTCCTGTCGGAATATATCGTGCGCTATTGTAAGCTATGTAAGCGATCTATGCGAGTGGCGTTGTTCTCCTTGACTGGTTGGCGCCGGTGACCCGCGGCCAGACCCGTCTTCTGCGTCTCGTTCTGCTGATCGGCGTGCCGATCGCTGTCGCCATCGGCGGTGTCGTGGTGTGGCAGAACGGCGGGCGCTACGTGAACACCGAAAACGCCTATGTGAAAGCGGATATCGCACAGATCGCGCCGGAAGTGTCCGGGCGGGTGATCGAGGTCGCGGTGCGCGACCATCAGAACGTCAAGGCAGGAGAGGTGCTGCTGCGCATCGATCCGGAGCCATACCGGCTCGCGCTCGCCAAGGCGGAAGCCGAGCTGGACGTTGCCCGCACGCAGGTCGAGACGGCACGGGCGGTGTGGCGCGAAACCCTGTCGGAGCTGGGTGAGGTCGAAAGCCAGGCGGAATATCATGACCGCCAGTTGCGGCGGCAGGCGTCGCTGGCCGATCGCGGCGTCGTGTCCGCCCAGAAGCTGGAGGAGGCGCAGAACGACGCCAATGTCGCCCGCAACCGCCTGAGTGTCGTACGCCGGCGGCTGGATCGCGTGGTTGCCGTGCTATCGGGCGACCCCGCCAAGCCGACCGACGACTATGCGCTGGTGCGCGACAAGATCGCCGAACGCGACCGCGCGGCGCTGGACCTGAAGCGCACGACGCTGGTCGCGCCGCTGGACGGCATCGCCGTCAACGTCAAGCTGCAGGTGGGCGAGCAGGTGAAGGCGGCGACGCCGCTGTTCGTGATCGTCGCAGCGACGCGCCCCTGGGTCGAGGCCAATCTCAAGGAGACAACGCTGACCTATGTGCATGTGGGCCAGCGGGCGAAGGTCGTGCTCGATGTCTATCCCGACGAGGTGTGGGACGGCGTGGTCGAAAGCATCAGCCCCGCCGCCGGTTCCGAGTTCGCAATCCTGCCGCCCCAGAACGCGTCGGGCAACTGGGTGAAGGTGGTGCAGCGCCTGCCGGTGAAGATCCGGCTGTTGCCGCATGACGACGAGTCGGTGCTGCGCGCCGGCATGACCGCGACCGTCGACATCGACACCCGGCGTGAACGCAGCCTGAGCGCGGTCGTCAGCAATCTGTTCAACCGCGGCGAAGCGAAGGCGGCGAGCCCGGGCGAAACCAAGGCGGCGAGCCGGTAACCGGCGCCATCGCGATGCTCTTAACGACCCCCCCTGATCCGTGACATGATGCGCTCGGCCGCGCGGACCATGTCCTGACATCGACTTTCCGGCGCGGCCGCAATTCATAACATCCCTATGCAATCGTGAGGAAACTGCCCATGCGGCGACGCGCCCTTCTCAAGTCAACTGCCGCCGCCGCGGCAACCACCGCCCTGCCGTCGCGTTTTGCGATCGCGCAGGAGTCCGCGCGCACCAACAAGCTGTTGCGCTATGTGCCGACCGCCGACCTGTCGGTGCTGGACCCGTCCTGGACCACGACGCAGGTATCGATCACGCATGGTTACTACGTGTTCGATACGCTGTACGGCATCGACCACACGCAGACGCCGAAGCCGCAGATGGCCGAGGGGCATACCGTCTCGGATGACGGGCGCGTGTGGGACATCCGGCTGCGCGAAGGGCTGAAATTCCATGACGGGGAACCGGTGCTGGCACGCGACGCCGCGGCGAGCCTGAAGCGATGGGCCGGCCGCGACGTGTACGGACAGGTGCTGGGCGCCTTCGTCGACGAGTTCACCGTCGCCGACGACCGGACCGTGCGGATCAAGCTGAAATCGCCGTTCCCGATGGTGCTGGATACGCTGGGCAAGCCGAACGGCATGCTGCCGGTCGTGATGCCCGAGCGTCTGGCCAAGTCCGACCCGTCCAAGCCGATCACCGAGATGATCGGCTCCGGCCCGTATCGCTTCCTCAAGAACGAGTTCGTCCCGGGCAGCGGCGGCGCCTATGAGAAGTTCGGCGACTATGTGCCGCGCAACGAAAAGCCCGACTGGGCGTCGGGCGGCAAGGTTGCCTACATCGAACGGATCGAGTGGAAGATCATCAACGACCCGTCCACCGCCTCGGCCGCGCTGCAGAAGGGCGAGATCGACTGGTGGGAGCAGGTGCAGCCCGACCTGCTGCCGCTGCTGCGCAAGGACAAGAGCCTGACGGTGACCAACTTCAATCCGGTCGGGTTTTTCGGCTGCCTGCGCTTCAACCATCTGAACCCGCCGTTCAATAATGCGGCCATCCGCCGAGCGGTCCGGCTGGGCATGAATCAGGAGGAGTACATGGCGGCGGTGACGGGGAACGATTCCTCGATCTACCGCAGTTGCAAGGCGCTGTTCCCCTGCGGCACCCGCTATGGCGAAGAGATCGGCGCCGAAGGCATGACCGGCGACGTGGCGGCGGCGCGCAAGGCGTTGAAGGCGGCCGGTTATGCCGGCGAGAAGGTGGTCATCCTCAACCCCGCCGACGTGCCGACGATCGCGCCGTTCGGTCAGGTGACCTATGAGTATCTCAAGCAGATCGGCATGAATGTCGAAATCCAGGAGATGGACTGGAACACGCTGGCGGCGCGGCGCACCAAGCTCGACCCGGTCGACAAGGGCGGATGGTCGATCTTCCATAACTGGTGGCTGGGCACCTCGTTCATCAACCCGGCGATCAGCCCGATCGTCCGCGGCCTGGGCCGGAAGGGCTGGGCCGGATCCTATGCCAACGAGAAGATCGAGGCGCTGACCGATCAGTGGACGCGCGTGCCGACCGAGGAGGAACGCACGCAGATCGCCCGCGCCATCCACATGGAGGCGATGGAGGACGTGCCGACGATCGTGCTGGGCCGCTTCTTCATCCTGAGCGCCCATCACAGGCAGTTGACGGGACTGGTGGAGAGCACCTCCCCCTATCCCTGGAATCTGCGCTGGACCTGACCAGTAAGGACAAACCGGCGCCGCGGGGTTGGCCGGCCGTGCCGGGGAGATGGGGCCGTTAAAGGGTTCTCACCCTGGCCGTGCAGGGCGAGAACTTTTTAACCCCATGTTTGATCGCATGGTTCCCGCCCTGTCGGCATTTCACCCAGGGCGATCACGCTTTCGAGCGTGATGACCGGAGGCGGAATCGCCGGAGGTCTGAATCACGCGACGAAACAATGAGGTAGAGCGGGATGGCTAAGCGAAAGCGATATCATCCCGGCTCTAGGCCGGCGGCAGGCCGTGGATATAGCCCACCGCTGCGCTGCGGCGATCGCGATATTGCTTGTCGATCAGCGGCGCGACACTTGCCTTGACCTTGTCGTGCAGCCCCTTCTCCCAGTCGCCCGGGTGCTGGAAGTTGCTCATGATATAGGTGAAGCCATTGACGTCATCGACCGCCTGCAGCCCGGTCGACTCGGCACCCACCGGGCAGGACAGGATGCGCGCCAGCTTGCCGGTGTCGACGTTGTAGGCCCACAGGAAGTTGTTGACGTGGTTGCCGCTGTCCTCGCCGACGAACAGGGTGCGCAGGCGTTCGGAGAATTTCAGGTTATCCGGATTGGCGATCAGGTCTGCATCGGCCTTGTTGCCGAGCGCGTCCGGTGACTCGAGGTCCTTGCCGACCAGCCCGGGCACCGTGCTCATTTTCACCGGCACCCAGGCGCTGTCGATCGCCGTGCCGGCGCTGTCCTTCTGATCCGCCTGCATCGGCAACTGGTACACCGCGCCGGCTTCGATCGGATGGATTTTGATGCCGCTGGCCCCGTCGCTCATGGATTTATAGATGTATGACATCGCCAGGTAGGCGACCTTGTCCCGGGCGTTGACGGTGACACCTTCCATCTTGGTGAACGCCAGCGTGCCGCCGACCGTCGGTGCCCACCGGTGCGTTTCCAGGAATGCCGCCGCCTTTTCCATGCCGGGCTTGAACTTCACCCACTCCTGCTTGCCGTTGTACGGGATGGCGGTGAAACCGGGGTCCTGCGGGTCGCTGGTTTTCACCTCCAGGATGTCCGCCGGCTTCAGCGTGTCGGCGAGGTGCTCGATCTCGGCGCTGGTGGCATGGCCCAGCCTGACCCATTGCAGGTCGAACACGCCGCCGCGGTCGAGTGCGGCCCCCGCCTGCTGCATCACCTTGGCCACATACAGTGTGCCGGCCGACAAATCCGCCTGCTTGTCGGCGACGAACATGAACAGGCCGCCGTTGGTCGCGTCGTCGCCCATCAGCACCGTGCGCCGGTCGGGCATTACCTGCACCAGCTCGTGCGAGATGCGGCCCAGATTGTAGTGCTTCTTCAGCGTGCCGGTGCCGTCGGCGTTCACCACCACCTCCGGCAGATGGCCGTAATGGTACGGATTGGCCTTGGTCTCGTCACCGAACAGGTTGCGGCTGAACGCCTTGAAGTCGGCGTTCTTGGCGATGGTCTGGGTGTCGGGCTCGTACTCCTCGCTGGACAGATGGGTGTTCCAGGGCGACAGGCTGGCGCCGCAGGTGATCCACAGCCCGTGTGCCTTGCTGGTATCGACGGTGTGGTATTTCACCAGCTTCAGCGCGCCGGTCGTCTTGTCCTGGTCGAGCGTCAGCACGGCGATCGGTGACGGCAGCCGCGCATACATCTTGGCATTGGCGGCGTCGCGCGTGGTGTATTCGAACTGCACCACGGCGAACACAGGGTTGCCGGTCACGCCGGGCACGGTCGCATCGGCAACGTGCAGCAGGCTGTAGCCGTCGGGGCAGTCGGAAAAGAACTGCGTCGGCGGCGTGGCCGCATTGTCCATAATTGGCTTGCCGTTGATGTCGTAATAGCCGCCGGCGAGCGTGGTGCCGCCTTTGCCGTCCGGCACCTGATCGCCGGTGAGGAACAGGGGCTGGTAGCCGAGTTTGAACGTCTGCCTGGTGCCGTCCTGATAGGTGACCTCCAGGGCCGAGCCGATCGAGGTGGTGGCCTGTGCCTCGGGCGTGGTCGGCACTGCCATGCCGACGAATTCCGCTGCCTTCACCGCGGTGCCGGCTGCATGGGCGGTGGACCGGCCGACGGCGAAGCCGACGACGGGGATCAACGGAATACCGGCCAGGAGGCGCATCGCGGTACGGCGCGAGGGGTTGGGCAGCTCTGTCATGACACCGATCCAGCTCAGTGGTGGATGAAGCCGCACCCTATGGACCGATTGTGACAGGCGTGCTTCCCGTATTATGACAGTCGTGTTGCCGTCCCTGCCTGGCGGGGGCTTGTGTGCGGGGCGTCCTGTGTCGCGGCTGACCTTCCCGTGTGTCGCGGCTGACCTTCCCGTGTGTCGTGGTCGGCGCTGTGTGTCGTGGTCGGCGCAGGCCGACCACGACGCACGGCTTTGTCTATACAAACAACGCAAGTCATGGATGGTCGGCCTGCGCCGACCATGACACGGGGGACGTGGCACACGGGGGACGTGGCACCGGCCACGACACGGGCCTGCACCCCGCACCAGCCCCCGACAATCAGCCAAGCGCGGCGCGGATCGCAGCCAGGGCTTCGTCGGCTCTGGCGCCGTCGGGGCCGCCGGCCTGTGCCATGTCAGGGCGGCCGCCGCCGCCCTTGCCGCCGACCGCGGCCGAGGCGGTGCGCACCAGCTCGATCGCGTTGTTCGCCTGCTTTGCCTCCCCCACCACGTGCACGACGATGTTCGCCTTGCCTTCCGCCGTGGAAACCAGCGCAACCACGCCCGAGCCGATCTGCTTGCCGATCGCTTCCGCCAGCCCTTTCAGGTCACGCGCCGGTACGTCGCCCAGGTTGCGGGCGGCCAGCGTCACGCCATTGACCGTCTCGACCTCCGACCCGCCGCCGCCCGTGGCCAGGCGCTTGCGCAGTTCGGCCACCTGCGACTCCAGCCGGCGGCGGTCCTCCAGCAGCGCCGAGAGACGGTCGACGACCTCGGCCGGCGCCGCGCGCAAGGCGATCGCGGCCTCGCGCAGCCGGGCGTCGGTTTCCGCCACCAGCGCCTCGGCTGCCGACCCGGTCACCGCCTCGATTCGTCGCACGCCGGCGGCGACGGCGGACTCCGCCACGACACGGAAATAGCCGATATCGCCGGTGCGCCGGACATGGGTGCCGCCGCACAGCTCGATCGACCAGGCATCCTTGTTGCCTTCCGGCGCCCCCATCGAGACGACCCGCACCTCCTCCCCGTATTTCTCGCCGAACAGCGCCATGGCGCCCAGCTCGACGGCCGCGTCGGGGGTCATCAGGCGGGTGGTGACCTCGGTATTCTCGCGGATGCGGGCGTTCACCTCAGCCTCGACCCAGGCGATCTCCTCGGCCGTGATCGCCTTCGGGTGGCTCACGTCGAACCGCAGCCGGTCCGGCGCGTTCAGGCTGCCCTTCTGCGTCACATGAGTGCCCAGCTTGCGGCGCAGTGCCTCATGCAGCAGATGGGTCGCGGAATGGTGTGCACGGATCGCCGTGCGGCGCCCATGATCGACCTCGGCCAGCACCGGGGTCCCCGGCGTCGCGATGCCGGCCTCGACCTTGCCCAAATGCACAAACAGGTCGCCCAGCTTCTTCTGCGTGTCGGTGACGGCGATGCGCAGCCCGTCCGGCCCGGTGATCACGCCGGTGTCGCCGACCTGACCGCCGCTTTCGCCATAGAACGGGGTCTGGTTCAGCACCACCGCGACCTCGGTGCCTGCGGTGGCACTGTCCACCACGGCACCGTTGGCGACGATGGCGCGGATCTCGGCTTCCGCCGTCTCGGTGGTATAGCCCAGGAACTCGGTCGCGCCGACCTGCTCCTTGATTTCGAACCAGACGCGCTCGGTGGCGGCTTCGCCCGACCCGGCCCAGGCGGCCCGCGCCCGCGCGCGCTGCTCGGCCATGGCGGTTTCGAAGCCTTCCAGATCGACGGTGCGGCCCTGCTCGCGCAGCGCATCCTGCGTCAGGTCCAGCGGGAAGCCGTACGTGTCGTACAGCCGGAACGCGACCGCGCCCGGCAGCGGCTGCCGGTCGCCCAGCCGCTCGGTCTCCTCGGCCAGCAGGTGCAGGCCGCGGTCCAGCATCTGCTTGAAGCGGGTCTCCTCCAGCAGCAGCGTCTCGACGATCAGCTTCTCGGCGCGTACCAGCTCGGGATAGGCAGCGCCCATCTGCCGCACCAGCGCCGGAACCAGCCGGTACATCACCGGCTCCCTCGCACCCATCATCGTGGCGTGGCGCATCGCGCGCCGCATGATCCGACGCAGTACATAGCCGCGTCCTTCGTTCGACGGCAGCACCCCATCGGCGATCAGGAAGGCGGAGCTGCGCAGATGGTCGGCCAGCACGCGATGGCTGATACGGTGCGGACCGTCCGGATCCTGCCCGGTCGCCTCGGCCGAGGCGAGGATCAGCGCCCGCAGCGTGTCGGTGTCGTAATTGTCGTGCTTGCTCTGCAGGATGGCGGCGAACCGCTCCAGCCCCATGCCGGTGTCGATCGACGGCCGGGGCAGGGGCACGCGCGTGCCGGGCGGCCCTTCCTCGAACTGCATGAACACCAGGTTCCAGATCTCGACGAACCGGTCCCCGTCCTCGTCCGGGGAGCCGGGGGGGCCGCCGGGGATCGAGGGGCCGTGATCGTAGAAAATCTCGCTGCACGGGCCGCAGGGGCCGGTATCGCCCATGCGCCAGAAATTGTCCGACGTGGCGATACGGATGATACGGCTGTCGGGCAGGCCGGCAACCTTGCGCCAGATCGCCGCGGCTTCCTCATCCTCCGAGAAGACGGTGACCAGCAGCCGGTCCCGGTCGATGCCGAAATCTCTGGTCAGCAGCTCCCACGCATAGGGGATGGCGCCGTCCTTGAAATAGTCGCCGAAGCTGAAATTCCCCAGCATCTCGAAGAACGTGTGGTGGCGCGCCGTATAGCCGACATTGTCCAGATCGTTATGCTTGCCGCCGGCACGGACGCATTTCTGTGCCGTGGTGGCACGCGTATAGGGCCGCTTCTCCTGCCCGGTGAAGACGTTCTTGAACTGCACCATGCCCGAGTTGGCGAACATCAGGGTCGGGTCGTTCCGCGGCACGAGCGGGGAGCTTTCGACCACCTGGTGCCCGTTACGGGCGAAGTAGTCGAGGAAGGTGGCGCGGATGTCGTTGCTGCTGGCCATGGCGGGCAGTTGTTTCCCAGGGTGTCGGACGGCGAAAGGTCAGGAAGTAGCGCACGGGCGAGAGAGAGTCACGAGTCGTCGGAAATGCCGGAAGAATCGGCCACTGCGCTGCCGATCGGCCACGCCCGCGTGGGAGCGTGGCCGCGGAACTGGCGCGTGATGACCGGAGGCGGAATCGCCGGAGGTCTGAATCACGCGACTAAACAATGAGCTAGAGCAGGATGGCTGAGCGAAAGCGATGTCATCCCGCTTTAGGTCAGAGCGTCGGGTTCCAACTGATCGGCACCATCTCGAACCCGGCGCTTTCCTTGGCGATGAAGCCGGTGGCCGGGAACGCCGCGTGGTAGAACGAGACCTGCAGCCGATCGGTCGCCGCCATGTCCAGCAGCTTCTTCCGGGTCTGCACCGCCTGCTCCGCGTTCATGTCGAACACCGCACTCCATTCCGGGCGGCGGGCGAACAGGATCGGGTTGTTGGTGGTATCCGACATGACCAGCAGCCGGCCGTTGCCGGAGCTCAAGGCGAAGGCGGTGTGGCCGGGTGTGTGACCCGGGGCGGCAATGGCGGTGATGCCGGTCACCGGCTCCTTCCCCCATTCGAACATCGCGACGTCCTTGGCGCGTGGGCCGAACACGCGGCGCACGTTCTGGAAGTTGGCCTTCAGCCCATCCGGGGCGGCGGCCATCTTCTCATCGCTCATCCAGAACGCCCATTCCGGGTCGGGCACCATGAGCTGGGCCTTGGGGAAGACCTCGGTCCCGTCCTTCAGGCGCAGCCCGTTGATGTGGTCGGGGTGGAAGTGGCTGATCACGACGACGTCGACATTGGCCGGGTCGAACCCGGCGGCCTTGAAGTTGCGCATCCAGGTACCCGTGGTCGGGGCGCCCATGTTGCCGTTGCCGGTATCCAGCAGCACCAGCTTCTGACCGGTGTTCACGACCAGGGTGGTGAACGGGATGGTCATCCTGTCAGTGGGTAGGAAGGCGCTGCCCAGCGCGGCCTTCACGTCATCCAGCGAGGCGTTCCGGATGAATCCGTCCAATGAGCGGAACGCGACGCCGTCGTTGATGGCGGTCACTTCGAGGTCGCCGACCTTATAGCGGTAGAAGGCCGGGGCCTGCTGCCCGGCTGGCGCCTGGGCGGCATGGCCGGCGCGGGGCAGGGCGGACGACAGCGCGGCGGCCGTAGAGGCCAGGATCGCCGTTCGACGGTGCAGGATCATGTGAACTCTCCCTTTTTGTCATATTGGTGATGGGGCCGGACGTCCGGCATGCGTGCGGGCGCCGCGTGGGACGACGCCGCGTCACCTTCATGGGACAGGCCAGGGCGGGAATTATTCCCGGCGACGGTTCGCGCCGGCAATCGCCGGCTGGCGTCGCAGGATGGCGCGGTACGCCTCACGGGCGCGTGACGCGAAAACCCCTTCCGATGTCGGAAGGGGCGAGCGGGGAAGCGGTGGATTATTCCGCCGCTTCGGCTTCCTCGCTGTCGTCCGGGGCGACCAGCATGGCATTCGCCACGACGCCGGAATGCTCGCGGATCTTGCCCTCGATCGCATTCGCCATCTCGGGGTGGTCGCGCAGGAACTGCTTGGCGTTCTCCCGCCCCTGGCCGATCCGCTGGCTGTCATAGCTGAACCAGGCACCCGACTTCTCGACCACGCCGGCCTTGACGCCGAGGTCGAGCAGCTCACCCACCTTGCTGATGCCCTCACCATACATGATGTCGAACTCGACCTGCCGGAACGGCGGCGCCAGCTTGTTCTTCACCACCTTCACGCGGGTCTGGTTGCCGACAACCTCGTCCCGCTCCTTGATCTGGCCGGTGCGGCGGATCTCCATGCGGATCGAGGCATAGAACTTCAGCGCGTTGCCGCCCGTCGTGGTTTCCGGGTTGCCGAACATGACACCGATCTTCATGCGGATCTGGTTCAGGAAGATCAGCATGCATTTCGAGCGGCTGACACTGCCCGTGATCTTGCGCAGCGCCTGGCTCATGAGGCGGGCATGCAGCCCCATGTGGCTGTCACCCATCTCCCCTTCCAGCTCGGCCCGCGGCACCAGGGCGGCGACGCTGTCGACCACCAGCACGTCGATCGCGCCCGAGCGCACCAGCGTATCGGCAATCTCCAGCGCCTGCTCACCGGCGTCGGGCTGGCTGATCAGCAGATTGTCGACATCCACCCCCAGCTTCCGCGCATAGGTCGGATCCAGCGCATGCTCAGCGTCGATGAAGGCGCAGGTGCCGCCGCGCTTCTGCGCTTCGGCGATCGCATGCAGGGCGAGGGTGGTCTTGCCGGAGCTTTCCGGCCCGTAAATCTCGATGATGCGGCCGCGCGGCATGCCGCCGATACCCAGCGCGAGGTCGAGGCCCAGCGAGCCGGAGGGGATCACCTCGATCTGCTCATCGCCGGGGCGGGCGCCCATGCGCATGATCGATCCCTTGCCGAATGCCCGCTCGATCTGCGCCATCGCGGCGTCGAGCGCCTTGTTCTTTTCCATGCCAGCGATCCTCGATCCTGTATCGGCCACTTCCTGCAGCTTAGCCACGCATCATACTCCCATAGATTGTGCTATACAACCATAACGAGTATGAAACCGTATGGCGAACACATTCCGAATCCGTCCTTAACTTTTCGTTTCCCGTATGTTCTCCATCGCCATGAAACGCAAGAACTATTTGAGAACATCCGCCGGCGGGGCCATCCCGGCCGCCAAATCCGCCGCCGCCAGCAACGCCTTCACCCCATAGGGCTTCGCAAGGAACACCATACCCTGCCGCGAAGCATTGTCGCGAACCACCGATTCGGCATAGCCGGAAACGAGGACCGCAGGCAGCGCGGGGCGGGTCCGGCGCAAGGCTGCCAGCAGGCCGAGGCCATCCATCCCCGGCATCACCATGTCGGTGACCAGCACGTCGATCCTGGTGTCCGGCGCGTCTTGCACCTGCGCCAGCGCGGCTTCCGCCGACCCGGCGGTCCGCACCTGCCAGCCTGCGCGCCGCAGGGCCTGCGCCGCCACCTGCCGCACCAGCTCCTCGTCATCGACCAGCAGCACACAGCCTTTCGTGCCTGCCGTGGACAGCGAAGCCGGAGGCGGCAGGGCGGCCAGGGCGGCGGGAACGGGCGTGTCCGCGATATGGCGCGGCAGATGCACGCGGATCGCGGTTCCCTGGCCGGGAACGCTGTCCACCAGCACGAAGCCGCCGGACTGGCGGATGATGCCCAGAACCGTCGACAGCCCCAGCCCGGTGCCGCCCGTCCGCTGCCGCGTGGTGAAGAACGGCTCGAAGATGCGCGGCAGGATGTCGGGCGGGATGCCGGTGCCGGTGTCCCGCACTTCGATCAGCACATAGCGGCCCGCCGGAATCGTCTCCCGCCCATCCGTCATCGGGCCGTACAGGGTCCGGTGCCCCGTGCGCAGCGTCAGCACGCCGCCGGACGGCATCGCATCGCGCGCATTGGTGACCAGGTTCATGATGACCTGCTCGAACTGCGTCAGATCGACCTTCACATGCCGGCCCGGTTCCTCCAGTTGCAGCTCCACGCGATGCCGCGTGTCCAGCAGGTTCGGCAGCAGGCCGGCCAGGTCGCGGATCGCCGCATTCACCGCGAACACCTGCGGGTGCATCACCTGCTGCCGGCTATAGGCCAGCATTTGGCGCACCAGCGCCGTGCCGCGATCGCCGGCGGCCCGAATCCGGCGCAGCGCGGCCTGCGTGTCGGCATCCAGGCCGTCATGACCCAGCGCGCTGTCCGCCGCACCGATCACCGCGGTCAGCAGATTGTTGAAGTCATGCGCGATCCCGGCGGCGAACTGACCGATTTCCTGCAACGGGCGGGCGGCGGCGAGGCGCTGTTCCAGCGCCTGTTCCGCCGTCAGGTCGGTCAGCCGCAGCAGCAGCCCGCCCACGGCCCGATCCGGCTCCCGCAACGGCTGGATGGTCAGCGCCACCGGGATATCCTTGTCCGGCTCCGGACACAGGATCCGGGTACGCAGCGGCGCGCATGACTCCTCCCCCCGCACCGCCCGGGTCAGCAGCTCGGCGACCCTGTCGACCTCGCCCGGCGCGAACACATCGACCGCCAAGGCGCCGGGCGACAGGCCGGGCGTGCTGCCGGTGACGCGGTGCAGCCAGCGATTCGCGCGCACCGTACGCCCCGACCGGTCGACCGCCAGCACGCCGCTGCCCGGACATTCCAGCAGCATGCTCAGCAGCGGATCCAGCGGTTCGGCCAGCCGGTCGATCAGCCATCGCGGGGTGCCCACGCTTTTGCCGCGCCGCAGGATCATGGCACCGCCCGCACGGACTGGCGCAGCCGCCAGACATAGGCGATCACTTCGGCCACGGCCTGATAATGGTCCGCCGGGATCTCGGCATCGAGCTCAACCAGGTACAGCGCCCGCGCCAGCGGCGGGTTCGCCACCATCGGCACGCCGTTGGCCGCGGCGATCTCCCGGATGCGGGCGGCCATCGAATCCACGCCCTTGGCAACCACGCGTGGCGCCGCATTGGCCGCACGGTCATAGGTCAGCGCGACGGCGTAATGGGTCGGGTTGGTGATCACGACCGTCGCCTTGGGCACCGCCGCCAGCATCCGCCGCCGCGTCCGCTGCAGCCGGAGCTGCCGGATGCGGGCCTTGATCTGCGGATCACCTTCGGTTTCCTTCAACTCGTCGCGGATGTCCTGCCGGCTCATGCGCAACTGCCGGCCGTGACGGAACCGCACCCAGGCCAGGTCGATCACGGCAATGACGAGCTGCACGCCGACCACCGCCAGCATCAGGCGCAGCACGATCGGGCCCAGTTGCGCCAACAGGGCCGGCAGCCCCTCGTACGGCAACAGCCTCAGGGTGCGAACATCGCCGGCCACCGCCATCCACAGCACGATGGCGATCGCGGCCAGCTTGGCCAGCGACTTTCCGGCCTCGACCAGGCTGTTCCAGCCCAGCAGCCGCCTCAGCCCGGCCGCCGGGCTGAGGCGCTCCAGCTTCGGTTCCAGCGCGCCGCCATGGAACAGGAACCCGGTCTGCAGCAGGGTCGCGGCGATGCCGGCGAGCAGCGTCGCCAGCAGCAGCGGTCCGGTGACCAGCATCGCCGCCCAGGCCGCCAGCCGCAGCGCGCCCGCCCCGGCCAGCTCCGGCGCGTGCGACTGCGACAGGAAGACGCTCAGCCGCACGGTCATGGTACGGAACAGGGGCGGCCCGGCGATTGCCAGCGCCGCCGTGGCGGCGGCGAGCCCGGCGAGTGTCACAACCTCTCGCGAGACCGGGACCTGGCCTTCTTCCCGCGCCCGTTGCAGCCGCCGGGGTGTGGCGGCTTCCGTCCGGTCTTCTTCCGGCTTGTCACCTTCGGCCATCGTCGCCTATCCCGCCCCGGGCAAGGCGAGGAAGCCGGTCCGCACGGTGCCCTGCCACGCAGTCAGCAGCGTGCCCGACAGGGCGGCGAGCAGCACCAGCCCGCCCAGGATCTGGCCCGGCATGGCGACGAAATAGACCTGCATGCGCGGCACGAGGCGCGCCGCCATCCCGACGCCTGCGTTCCAGACGATTGCCGCCAGCACGAACGGGGATGCCAGGCGCAACGCCAGGCCGAACATCTCGGTCATCGCCGCCACGGCGACCTGCGCCGTGTCCGCCGCCGGCAGCCAGGCGCCGGCGGGTATCAGCCGATACAGCCCCGCCAGCGCCAGCAGCGGCAGCCGATACAGGTCGAGCGCCAGGATCAGCACCGGCGCCGCCATCTCGAACAGCCGAGCGAGGGCGGTTGTCTGGGGGCCGAGCTCAGCGTCGGATTGCAGGACGCTGGTCAGGCCGAGCATATAGGCGATGAACTGTGCTGCGGCCGGCAGGGCGAGCGTCAGCAGACGGGCGAGCCAACCGAACCACAGCCCGGTGATCGCCTCGGCCGCGATCATGCCTGCCGCCGTCAAGCTGACGAGCGGTGCCTGCGGCAGGACCGGCGCCAGGGCCGGATACAGCAGCAGGGCGACAGCGAGGGCCAGGCCGCCGCGCACCATGGCGGGGGCGGCGGCTTCGCCCAGGCCCGGCAGCACCGCCATGGCAGCACCGACCCGCACCAGCACCAGCATGAAGCCGAACGCCGTCTGTGGCAGGTCGTTGGGCAGATCGACCGGCATCGGCGTCAGGGACCCGCGGTGGCAACGCGGTCGAACAGCAGGCGCGTGAACCCTGCCAGCGTCGAGAACATGAACGGACCCAGGAACATCGCCGCCACGCCCAGTGCCAACACCTTGGGAACGAAGGACAGCGTCGCCTCGTTGATCTGTGTGACCGCCTGCAGGATCGAGACGACCAGGCCGACCAGCAGGCCGATCAGCATCAGCGGCCCGCCGATCTTCAGCGTCGCAATCATGCCTGCATGGATCAGGCCGGCGATGTCGTTCTCGTTCATCCACGGTGGCCCTTTGACGTGGTTGGCACGCGGTGTCGCAGGCGGCGTCTCCGTTCAGATCGGCATGCGGATAATGTCCTGATAGGCCTGCACCACACGGTCGCGGATCGCCGTCGCCGTCTGCAGCGTCAGCTCGGCCTGGGCCAGTGCCGTCACGACCTCGGTCAGGTTGCCGGTGCCCGCAATCGCCGCCGCGGCGCGCTGGTCGGCGACATGACCGACTTCAACCGCGCTCTCCAGCGCCCGTTGCAGCGTGGCGCCGAACCCCGCGGCATTGCCGGTGCCGCCCGCGTCCCCGCGTTCGGTGCGGGCATAGGCGTCGGCGACGCCGGCCGGCGTCACCACGACGGTGGGGATCATGCTCATTTCAGCATCTCGATCGTGCGGTCCAACATGCTGCGGGTCGTCTGCAGCACGGCAAGATTGGCCCGGTAGGATCGTTCCGCTTCCCGCATGTCCATCATCTCGACAAAGCTGTTGACGTTCGGCACGCGGACATAGCCGCGCGCATCGGCGGCCGGGTTCGACGGGTCATAGCGCAGCGGCGCCTCGGTCCGGTCACGCCCGACCTGCCGCACGCGCACCGTTTCGACGC
>WBZO01003573.1_pt1 | contig 17960 bp, 14 predicted proteins | sample 5204261 | NCBI WGS metagenome assembly WBZO01 (sample SAMN12412400, study PRJNA552823) | activated sludge metagenome | isolation source: activated sludge from anammox sidestream of wastewater treatment plant... | place: USA: North Carolina | collected 2017-09
GCGTTCGCGGCCGCAGCCGTCCTCGCGGTCGGCGCGTGCGACAGCAAGGACACGGGACCTCTCGTGAAGCCGTGCACGCCGCCCGCGCGCGTGCCCGCGCGCGTCGCGCTGGCACCCGCCGCGCCCTTCGGCGATCGGACGTTCAGCCGTCCGATCGAGATCGTGGGCGGTCCGGGCGGGCGCTTCTACGTCCTCGAGCAGGGCGGCGTCGCGCGCGTCGTCCCGCCCGACGGATCCGAGCCGACGGTCGCGATCGACCTCACGGGCAAGATCGTCTCCGGCGGCGAGGCGGGCCTCCTCGGCATCGCGTTCGATCCGGGCTTCGCGCAGAACGGCTTCGTGTATCTGCACTTCGATCAGTCGATCGAGCAGAAGCCGGAGGTCGTGTTCCACTCGGTGATCGCTCGGTACCGGAGCGACGACGGCGGCCTCACGTTCGACCCGGCGAGCGAGAAGCGCATCCTCGTCGTCGATCAGCCATTTTCGAACCACAACGGCGGCAAGATCGCCTTCGGGCCCGACGGCTTCCTCTACGTCGCGCTCGGCGACGGAGGCTCGGGCGGCGATCCGAAGGGCAACGGTCAGAACCGCGACGTGCTCCTCGGCAAGATCCTCCGCATCGATCCGAAGGGCGGCGACCCGTACGCCATCCCGCCGTCCAACCCGTTCGCCGGCGGCGGCGGGCGGCCCGAGATCTACGCCTACGGCCTGCGCAACCCGTGGAAGTTCTCCTTCGACCGCGCGACCGGCGACCTCTGGGCCGCCGACGTCGGGCAGTCCAGGTACGAGGAGATCAACCGCATCGTCCTCGGCGGCAACTACGGCTGGAACGTGCGCGAGGGCGCGCACTGCTTCGAGGCGGAGACGTGCCCGACGGAAGGGCTCATCGATCCGGTCGCCGAGTACGGACGCTCGCAGGGGGTCTCGGTCACCGGCGGATACGTCTATCGCGGCACGAAGATCCCGAGCCTCGCGGGCCGCTTCGTGTACGGCGACTTCGGCACGGGCAACGTCTGGGCGCTCGATCGCGACGCGACGGGCGCGTACGTGCCGAACCGCATCATCGAGCAGAGCGGCTTCCACATCTCGACGTTCGCCCAGGGCGACGACGGCGAGGTATGGGTCGCCGATCACTCCACCGGCCGTGTCCACGCGCTCGTCCCGCAGGAGCCGGAGGCGCCGGCGGACGGCGCAGGCGCGAAGCTGAGCGAGACCGGCTGCGTCGACATGGCCGCGCCAACGAAGGCTCCCGACGGGGCGATCGCGTACGACGTGCGGAGCCCGCTCTGGTCCGACGGCGCGAAGAAGGACCGCTGGCTGTTCGTCCCCGAAGGCCGGACGATCGGCATCGCGCCGGACGGCGACTTCGACGTGCCGCCGGGGAGCGTGGCGGTGAAGACGTTCACCGTCGGCGACCGGCGGCTCGAGACGCGCCTGTTCGTGCGTTACGAGGACGGGACGTGGGCAGGCTACTCGTACGAGTGGAACGACGCGATGACCGAAGCGACGCTCCTCACGACGGGCAAGACGAAGGACCTCGGCGGCGGCCTCGCGTGGACGTTCCCCTCGCGCGAGGAGTGCTTCGCCTGCCACACGTCGGTGGCGGGCTTCACCCTCGGGCTCGAGGCGCGTCAGGTCGACGTCGATCGCTTCGCTTCGCGGCTCGCGCGCCCGGTGAAGAACGAGGAGTGGCCGAAGCTCGCCGGCGCCGACACGCCGGGCGCCTCGGCGGAGGCGCGTGCGCGCGGCTACCTCCATGCAAACTGCTCGATCTGCCATCGCGAGGGCGGCGGCGCGGGCGCGGCGACGATGGACCTCCGCATCGATCGATCGCTCGGAGAGATGCGCGTGTGCAACGCGTCGCCCTCGGCCGGCGACCTCGGCGCGCCCGACGCGAGGCTCGTGCTGCCCGGCGATCCGGCGCGATCGACGATCCCCCTCCGCATGAGGGCGCTCGATCGGAACCGCATGCCGCCGCTCGCCTCGCGCGTCGTCGACGAGAGCGGCGTCGGTGCGGTGGAAGCGTGGGTCCGCGGTCTGGCGGCGTGTCCGTGATCGGGACGGTCGTACCTCACGCGCGCCGCGCGGCGTGGCTCGCGGTCCTCGCGTGCATCGCGGGTGCGTCCTGCTCCCCTGCGGGCCCGCCTGCGCAGGCGGTCGTTCCCACCGAGGTGCCGCTCGAGGTCCCGCGGCTCGGCGATGCCGGGGCCTCGTCTTCGTCGGGCGGCATCCGCTTCGGGCGCGTCCCGAGCAAGGCCGGCGATCGCTGGTCGGTCTCCGTCCGCGCCGAGAGCCGGATGGAGGAGGCCCAGAGCGGCGAGCAGCGATCGGGCTACGAGTCCGACTTCGAGGTCGAGGTCCTCGAGACGAACGGCGTCGCACCGTCGCGCGTCCGCTTGCGCTTCGTCCGCAACGTGAACGTCTACCAGGGTGCGGACAAGCCGACGGCCATCGACGGCAAGACGTACGTCGTGGACGCGAGGCCGCCTCACGTGCGCGACAGGGCGGACGGCGCCGCGCCCGAGGACGAAGCGCAGCGCGTCCTCGACGTCTTCCCGGAGCTCGGGATGCGCACGGGCATCGATCAGGTCCTGCCGGACGAGGCGATGCACGTCGGCGAGCGGCGGGACGATCTCGCCGGCGCCGTCCTCAGCGTGCTGCATCCTCGCGCGTGGAACCTGCGCTCCGGCACGGCGACGCTCGCGCGCGTCGACGCGGGCGAGGCGGTGTTCGCGACCACGCTCGACGCGACGAGCGGCAGCGGCGTGCACATGGTCGTGTCGGGCGACGTCCGCGTCCGGATCCGCGACGCGCGCCTCACGGCGATCGCGCTCCACGGCACGTACGACCTCGGTCCGTCGACGAGCGGCGTCGTCGACCTCCGCCGCTCGGTGCGCGACGCGCCCCCGCGCGATCCGTAGATCAGTCGTCGTCCTTGATCGTGCCCGTGGCGTAGTACGGATTGCTCGGGAGCGTCGCGCCGACCGCGTTCGTGAGGTTCACCCGGAACGTCTCGTCGTACTCGTTGTACTTGTCGCCGCGGATGCCGACCGTGATGGTGAGCTCGGTGGTGCCGGGCGGGAACGTGAGCGTCCCGCTCGTCGCGTTGTAGTCGCGGTAGGTGCCCGAGCTCGACGCCGAGCGGTCCTCCGTCGCGTAGTCGACGGTGACGGTCCGGCCGCTCACCGCCGACAGCCGCACGGTGAACGTCATGTTCGAGGTGCCGCTGTCGCCCTCGTTCTTGGTGATCGTGGTGTCGGCGAAGGACAGCGTCGGAGTCGGGTCGTTGTCGTTGATCGTGCCCACCCCCGTCCCGTCGAAGATCGACACGTTCGCGGACGGATTCGAGAGGCGGATCTCGAAGGTCTCGTTGAGCTCGTCGAGCGTGTCGTTGACGGTGGAGACGACGACCGTTCGCGTCGTCTGGGTCCCGGTGAAGGTCACCGTTCCCGAGACGGTCGCGCCGTGGTCGGCCGGCAGCGTCGTCACGTCGACGAGGCTCCAGTCGACCGTCACGTCCTCGCCCGCGGGAGGCGCCTTCGAGAGCGTGAGGGTGAAGGTCAGCGAATTGCCCTCCGCCGCCGTCGCGTCGCCGATGGAGACGGTGCGCGAGTCGTCGTTGGTGATCGTGCCGATGCCCTGGGCCGTCGCGAGCGTCGCGTTGATCGGGTTCGCGAGGTTCAAGAAGAGCGTCTCGTTGGGCTCGATCGCGTTGTCGCCCGAGATCACGACGGTGATCGTCCGCGTCAGCGCCGTGCCGGGGGCGAACGTCAGCGTGCCGGCGGCGGTGCTGTAGTCGGAGCCCGCAGTCGCCGTGTCGTCCGCCGTCGCGTAGTCGACGCTGATCGTCTGGCTGCTCGGGCCTGAGAGCGTGACGGTGAAGGTCATGTCCTTCGTGCCCGCATTGCCCTCACCGATGGAGACGTCGTTGATGCTCAGCGTCGGCTCGGCTTCGTCGTTCTGGATCGTGCCGGTCGCGGACGGGGTCGCGATCGTCGCGTTCGCGCTCGGCGCGCTGAGGTTGACGGTGAACGTCTCGTCGAGCTCGTAGACGTTGTCCCCGTTGACCGAGACGTTGATCGTCTTTTCCACCTCGCCGGGCGCGAACGTCAACGTCCCGGAGGTCGTGGCGTAGTCGGTGCCCGCGGTCGCGGTTCCGGCCGTGGTCGCGTAGCTCACGGTGACGTCCGTGCTCGCCGGGCCGGAGAGGGTGACGTCGAAGGCGAAGGTCTTCGTGCCGACGTTCCCCTCGGTGTCCGTCACCGGCGCGATCGAGATCGACGGCTTCGGATCGTCGCTCGTGATCGTGCCGATGCCCTGCGCGTCGAAGATGGTGCCGCCGGTCGCGCCCGTGAGGTTGACGGCGAACGTCTCCGTGGGCTCGTAGATGCCATCGTCGGTGATGGTCACGTCGATCGTGGCCGTCGTGGTGAACGAGGGGAACGACACCTGCCCGCCCGCGATCGCGACGTAATCTGCGCCCGCCGTCGCCGTGAGATCCGCGGTCGAGTAATCGACCGTCACGACCTGGGACACGCCGCCCGGGCACGCGACCGGGCACGTCAGCGTCAGCGTGAAGGTCGCGACCCCCGCGGTCTCGTCGACGGTGACGTCGTCGATCGTGATGCGCGGGTCCTGCGAGTCGTCGTTGAGGATGGTGCCCACCGCGGTCGCCGTGCCGAGCGTCGCGTTCACCGGGTTCGACAGGGTGACGTTGAACGTCTCGACGCCCTCGTCGGCGATGTCGCCGTTCACCGTGACGTTGGCCGTCCCGGTCGTCTGGCCGGCCGGGATCGTGACCGCCCCGGCGGCCACCGCGACGTAGTCGGTGCCCGCGGTCGCCGTCCCGTTGCTCGTGGCGTAGGTCACGGTGACCGGCTTCGAGCTCGCGGAGGAGAGCCGGACGGTGAACGGGAACGCCTTCGTCCCGGCGTTGCCTTCGGGGAGGGAGACGCCCTCGATCGAGACGACCGGCGGGGCGTCGTCGTCGAGGATCGTCCCGACGCCGACGGCCTTCGGGCCGAGGGTCGCGCCCACCGGTGCGGACAGGGTGACGTTGAACGTCTCGTTGTCCTCGTCGATCGTGTCGCCGTTGACCTGCACCGAGACGGTCTTGGTGGTCTGTCCCGGATCGAACGTGAGCGCGCCGGACGCGGCGGAGTAGTCGGCCGCGTTCGCGGTGCCTCCGCCGGTGGCGAACGAGACCTTCACCGGCTCGCCGCTCGCCTGCGAGAGCTTCACCGAGAAGCCCATCGTGACGGTGCCGTCGTTGCCCTCGGTCACGCTGGCGTCGTCGATGGTGACCACCGGCAGAGGGTCGTTGTCCTTGATCGTGCACTTCCCGGTCGCGTCGAGGAGCGGCGCGTCGCCGACGACGTTCGAGAGCAGGAGGGAGAAGGTCTTGTCCGACTCGTGCGCGAGGTCGCCGATGATCGGGACCGACACGGTCTTCGTCGTCTCGCCCGCCTTGAACGTGAGGGTGCCGGACGTGGGCGTGTAGTCGAGCGGCGTCGTCGCCGTGCCGTCCTGCGTCTCGTAGTTGACGGTGATGTCCTGCGGATAGGCGCCGGTCAGGGTGACCACGAAGTCGGCGTTCGTCGTGCCGGTGTCCCCCTCGGTGACCGTGAGATCGTCGACGACGAGGCCCTTGGTGTCGTCGTTGAGGATCGTCGCCTTGACCCGACCGTTCGGCAGCGCAGAGTCGATGGTGGCGTTCGATGCGTTCGAGAGCGCGAGGAAGAACACCTCGTTGTCCTCGACGATGCGATCGCCGGTGACCTTGATCTTCACCGTCTGCGCGGTCGAGCCGGGCGAAAAGACGATCGTCCCCTTCGCCGCCGTGTAGTCGCTGCCGGCCTTCGCCGTGTCGTCGACGGTCGTGTAGTCGATCCGTACCTCGCGATCGCTCGCGGGTACGAGCCGGGCGGTGAACACGAGATCGGGCGCGTTCGCGTCGTTGCCCTCGAGGCCGGAGACCTCCGCGACGAGGATCACCGGGAGCGGGCCGGTCGGGCCGGCGTCGCCGCCCCCGCCACCGCCGCCGTCTACGCCCGGCCCCGCGCCGGGGCGATAGCAGCGCCCGTCGGCCGCGCAGCTGAAGCCGGTCGGGCAAGACCGATCGGCGGCGCAGGCGAAGGCACCATCGCCGATGCTGGGCTCGAAGCCGCAGGCGCCGCTCGCCACCACGGCGACGAGCAGGAAGAAGAACGCGAGATAGACGCGTTTCAGAAGGCCCATGCGACGCTGCCTCCTCGCGGCGAGATGCCGACCACCGTGTCGCTCTTCTTCGAGTAGCCGAGCACGGTCAGCACGGCACCCGTGGCGAGGACGACGCCTCCCGCGACGAAGAAGACGTTCGCGAGCTTCGCCGCGTTCTGTCCGTCGTCGTACGAGGCCTGGCGATCGGCGTTCCACGTCTCGCGGTTCTGCGCGGCCTGTTCGAGGTCGTCCTTCTTCTTCGACGAGTCGAGGGCGAAATACCCGCCTGCGCCGAGGAGGCCCGCGCCGACGGCGATCGACGCGAAGCCGAGCACGCGCAGCGCTCCTCCGGAGTCGTGCGGCTTCTCCCTCACGATGACCTGCGTCACCGGTGGTGGTGGTGGCGGCGGCGGAAGGCTCTCGAGCCCGGGCACCGTCACCATCGTGGTCGAGCCCTCGCCCTTGGTCTCGACGACCTTCGTCCACTTCTTCTTGCGCGGCGCGCTCGCCTCGATCGTGTGCGTCCCCGGATCGACGGGGATGGGCGTGCCCCACTGCGCGCGCGTCATGAGCGTGCCGTCGCGCCGCACCTCGAGCCCCGGCTCGTCGCTGCCGATCGTCACCACCAGCCTGATCAACTTCGGCTCGATCTCCGCGGCGCGATCGCGGGCGTACTGCTCGCGCACGGCCTGCCCGGACGTGACGCTGAGCGAGATCGCCTCGCGGTACATGCCCCACGCGCTCGCGGTCTTGCCCTGCTTGTCGTAACAGTTCGCGAGGTTGAGGGCGGTGCCCGCGGCGGGGGCGAGCCGCTGGCTCTCGGCGAACTTCGCGCACGCCGCATCCACGCTCCCCTTGGCCATCAGCGCGCGCCCCTGCTCGAACAGTGTCTCGGCGCCGGCGACGTCGGGTTGCTGCTGCGCCGCCGCGGTCGCGGGCAGCGACGAGACGATCGCGATCAGGCCCGCCCCGACGAGGGCCGCGCGTGCGCGTGAAGACCAAGCCATGCGTCACAGCGTAACGGAAACGCGCGGAGAATCAGCGCGTTTCGAGGAGCTTGTCCGGATCGGTCGGCGCCTTCGGTGCGGCGGTCGCCGCGGTCGTCCCACTCGTGGCCGTGGTGGTGGGGCGCGCTCCGCTCGGCGTCCTCGGATGCTTCGTCGCGGGCTTCTTGATGGCGGTCGCGCTCGCGCTGCTCGGCGGTGACGGATCGGTCGGAGCGGCCCCTGCCGTCTCGGCCGCTGGCGGCGCCGGCGCGGCGGACGACTCCGCGGGCGGCGCTGCGGGGGCGGGCTCGGCGGTCGGAGCGGGAGCGGCCGGCTCCGGCGCGTACTTCGTGGCGTAGAGGCCGACGCCCGCGAGGATGGCGACGCCGGCGATCGCTCCGGCGATCCCGAAGGCGAACAGCCCCCATCCGCGCCGCGCGCCGAAGGCCGGGGCGAGCTCCGTGTCGGTCACGATCGCCGCCTGCGTCGGCGCCCCGGCGGTCACCGGTCGGCTCGTCGGGGGAGGAGCCTCGGCCTCGGCGACGGTGAAGGCCGCCGCGCCGAGCGGCTGCACGCGGAGCACGCGCTCGAGACGCTGCTTCTGCTCGGCGAACGGCGCGAGGGCGATCGCGAGCGCGGAGACCTTCGGGAAACGATGCGCCGGGTCCTTCTGCAGACAGCGCGTGATGACCGTCTCGAGCCCCTGAGGGAGCGGGACGTCGATCGGCGCAGGCGCATCGCGGATGATCATCGCGCAGAGCTCCTGGATCGACGCGTCGTTGAAGGGCACGCGGCCGGTGAGGAGCTCGTAGAGGATCACGCCGAGCGACCAGATGTCCGACCGCTCGTCGACGTCGCGTGTCGCACGGAGCTGCTCCGGGGACATGTACGCGGGCGTTCCCATGATGTCGAGCGGCTGCGTGATCTTGTGCTCGCCCTGCGTGCCGCGGACCGAGATCTTCGAGAGACCGAAGTCGAGGACCTTCGCCAGCGGGCGCCTGTCCACGTCGTGCGTGATGAAGACGTTGCCGGGCTTGAGGTCGCGGTGAACGACGCCGAGCGAGTGCGCCTCGGCCACGGCCTCGCAGATCTGCAGCACGTAGTCGACGGCCTCCGCGACGGGCAGCTTCCCGCGGAGCTGGAGGTGGCCCTCGAGGTCGATGCCCTCGAGCAGCTCCATCACCATGAACGGCGCGCCGTCGTCGAGCGCGCCGACGTCGACGACGCGCGAGACGTGAGGGCTCTTCATCTGCGCGACGACGCGCGCCTCGCGGAGGAGCCGCTCGAGGTGCTCGGGGCCCTGCTTCACCATCGAGGGGAGCACGAGCTTCACTGCGAACTTCTGCTGCAGTTGCAGGTGGGTCGCCGACACGACGACCGCCGTGCCGCCGATGCCCAGGACCTCCTCGACGCGGTACTTGCCGCCGATGATCTGGCCCTTCGCGACGGGCAGGTTCGCGGCGACGGCCGCGCAGACCGGCATGATGCTCCCGATCCTACGCGCTGCACGAGGCGTCGCCAACGGGGCAGGAGCGCGCGGCGGGTGCGGCGTCTGGCTCGCGCGTCTGGCTCGCGCCTCTCCCCACATCGCCCGCTCGCGCAAGCCTTGCGCAGGGCTTCCTCATCCGGCTTCAGCCCGTCAGCCACGCCAACAGCCATGGCTCGACGAAGCGTCGCGTGAACAGGAGGACGATGCACGCGAACGCCAGGAAGGGCCCGAGCGGGAGCCGCGCCGAGAGCGCTCCGTCTGCCACATCCGCCGCCATGGGATCGTCCGCGAGCTCGAGGCGCGCCTCCTCGTCGCCGGCCTCCGCCCTCGCGCGCAGCTCCTCGAGCTCGGCCGTGACGCTCTCGGGCACGCGGTACTCGATCCCGAGCGCGCGGAGGGCGACGGCGGCGAGCGGCATCAGCGCGACGCCGCCGAACAGCACCAGCACCGCGCCGATCGGCCCGAACCACGCGCCCGCGAGGATCGCGAGCTTCGCGTCGCCGAGGCCCATCCCGCTGCGCCCGCGCAAACGCTTGTAGATTACAAATGGCAGATACGCCACCGCGAAGCCGACGACCGCGCCGAGGAGCGCTCCTCGCCAGCCGACGTTGCGGATCGGCGACGTGAGCAGGCAGACGAGCGCACCGCCGAGGGTCAGCTCGTTCGGAAGGATCATGTGCTCGAGATCGATCGCCGCCGCCGCGACCACCGCGCTCGCGACGAGGAGGTTCACCACGAGGATCGACCACGCGTGCCACGTCTCGAGGCCGTCCGCGCGGGCGAGCATCTCGCCGATCGCCGCGCCGCATGCGGCGACGATCACGACGACGATCGCGCTCCGTCGCGTGCGCTTCGCGCCCTTCACGAGGTGCGTGATGCCGTAGCGCGGAGGGAGGAGATCGGCGACGCGCGCGCCGCCGAGGCCGAGCGCGATCCCGAGGACGATGCCGCCGGCGCGGAGCGCGTGCGGGGACATTCGCCGTCAGCGTATCAGGCAAAAGGCTCGATCGAGGATCCGCTCCGGCGTGTACTCGGTCTCCTGGTCCCACGGCCGCCCGTAGACGAGGTAGCCGCCCGTGCGCGGATCGATCCGGAGGTTCGCCTCGACCGGGTACCAGCGGTTGTGCAAGGCGACGAGGCCGTTCTGCTTCGCGTAGTCGAACGACGCGGCCTTCTGCCGGAGCGCGCGCTCGATCTCCTCCGGAGCGTGCCCCTTCGCCGTGAGCGTCCGGTGCAGCTCGACGAGCGTGCGGACCCAGAGGTCTTCCGTGTCCTCGATCTTGCGCTTGCGGACGGCGTACGCCGGCGGGCCGATGGTCAGCGCGCGGATGCGGTCCTCGACGTCGAGCGTGAAGTTGCGCGGGGGATCGACGCTGTCGAACGCCGTCGCCCGCCCTTCGTCGCGCAAGGGCTTCTTCACGGCCAAGACCGTAGGCTCGGCCCCTGGGGCCGGCAAGCTCGGCCGGAGATCAGGCGCTCTTGCGGCGATCGCCCACGAGCGCGCGGAGCTCCTCCACGGTCGTGGCGATCTGCTCGGAGCGATGGTGGGCCACCTTGTGCGATCCGCAGACGACGACGCGCTCGCCGTCGAGGAGGCGCGTCGAAGCAAGGACGCGCGCATCGGTGATCCCGCACACGACGCAAGAACCGTCCGTCGCGATGCTCCTACGATCGAGGTTGCCCATCCGCATGCGCCGGACGTTCGCCGAGGTCGCCCCTCGCGGCCAAGTTTTGGTGTGAGCCGGTCGGATCAGCGGCCGCCCCAGTACGGACCGGGAGGACCCGGGGGCCGCGGCTGGTACGGCGCGGGCTGCGCGATCCGCTGCTGCTGCTGCGGCTGCGGCCACGGAAGGGGCATCCCGGGCTGCCACGGTCGCGGCTGCTCGACTGGCCGCCCGAGCGCGCGCGAGACCTCGGCGCGCAGCTTGTGGAGCTCCTGGCGCAGCGGGAAGATCATGTCCGCGCTGATCGTGAGCTTGCGCCCCTGCGTCGCGCGGCCGGTGTGCCACTTGCTGAGCGCGAGGCGCGCGGCGGCGTCGACGAACCTCCGTCCGGCAGCGCCTCCGTAGTTGAACGACGCCTTCATCCGCGCGACCGGGGACGTCACGAGCGCGAGCTCCCACGGGGTCATGTTCCCCATGAGGACCTCGTCCTTCAGGTGATCGTGGATGATGCGGCCCTTCCGGCGTACGAGCCAGATCACGAGGCCCATGAAGCCGAACACGAAGAGGAACCAGAGCGGCAGCATGATGAGGACGAGGGCGTTCGAGATCGTCGCCGCCGTGTTCCACACCGAGTGCAGGAACGCCGCGGCGAGGTAGCCGCCGATCGGCGCCATCCACTTGAGCCACGTCTTGTTCGTCTCGCGCGAGATGCCGAACCCGAGCCCGGTCATCGACGTGTAGAGCGGGTGCCCCCAGGGCGCGAGGATGCCGCGCACGAAGAACGTGCCTTCGAGCGCGCCCTCCTTCGCCGCGTTGCCGTAGTAGAGGATGTTCTCGACTGCGGCGAAGCCGAGCGCGGCGAACGTCGCGTAGATCACGCCGTCGACCACGCCGTCGAACTCGCGGCGCCAGAAGTAGAACATGAAGAAGACGGCCATCCCCTTCGTGCCCTCTTCGACGAGCGGCGCGCTGATGCATGCGCCCATGACGCCGCCGACGCCCTTGCCGAACATCGCGTCCCCGAGCGCGTGCACCGTCGAGTTCACGAGCCCGGAGAACCCGCACGCGGCGATGCCTCCCCACGCGAGGGCCATCGCGAGCGCCCAGACCGGCTCCGGGTCGTAGCGATCCACGATCCAAGGGATCCAGAGATAGATGCCGAGCATCGGCAGCGCGAGGATCGCGCCGATAATCGTCGCATTGATCTCGCGATCGGGATCCTTCGCGATGAGCGCAGGTGCGAAGAGGAGAAGGAGGAGGAGGAACCCTCCCGAGAGCATCCCGAGGACGTAGAGGACCGTGCCGACCGTGCGGCGTGTCTTCTCCGGGTCGCGCTGGAGCGGCACCGAGACCATGCCCCGACTCTATCAGCGGGGACGCCAGTATTGCGGCGCTTGGTGCGGGACCGGGGCCGGGGCGGGGGCGGCGACCGGCGACCACGGCCGAGGTTGCGGGACGGGGCGTCCCATCGCGCGCGAGACCTCGGCCCGGAGCTGGTGGAGCTCCTGCCGGAGCGGGAAGATCATGTCCGCGCTCACGGTGAGCTTCCGACCCTGCGTCGCCCGGCCCGTGTGCCACTTGCTGAGGGCGAGGCGGGCGGCGGCATCGACGAACCTTCGCCCCGCGCCGCCGCCGAAGGACGTGGTCGCGCGGATGCGGGCGACGGGGGACGTCACGAGATCGAGCTCCCAGGGCGTGAGGTTGCCCATGAGGACCTCGTCCTTCAGGTGATCGCGGATGATGTTGCCCTTCCGGCGGATCATGAAGAGCAGGAGGATGAAGAACGCGATCAGGAAGAGGAAGAAGACCGGCAGGACGACCATCGATCCGCCGAGCGTCGCGCCGAGGTTCCAGCACGAGTGGAGGAACGCGCCGACGAGGTAGCCGCCGAGCGGCGCCAGGAGCTTGAGCCACGTCTTGTTGGTCTCGCGCGCGATGCCGAAGCCGAGTCCGGTCAGCGAGGTGTAGAGCGGATGACCCCACGGCTTGAGGATGCCGCGCATGACGAAGCTCGCCACGAGCGCGTCGGCTCCGCCGGACATGACGGCGCGGCTGTAATAGAGGATGTTCTCGCAGGCGGCGAAGCCGAGCGCGGCGAAGGTCGCGTAGATGACGCCGTCGACCACGCCGTCGAACTGGCGGCGGAAGAAGAAGAACATGAAGGCGACCGCCATCGCCTTGGTGAATTCCTCGACGAGCGGCGCGCTCACGCATGCGCCGAGGACGTCACCGAACGTCTTTCCGCCCACGGCCTCGCCGACGTCCTGCACCGTGGAGTTGACGAGCACCGAGAACCCGCACGCCGCCACGAAGCCCCATGCGAGGCACATCGCGAGCGCCCAGAGCGGCTCCGGATCGTACCGATCGACGATCCAGGGGATCCAGACGTAGACCAGCATCGCGGGGAGCGCGAGGAGCGCGCCGACGAACATCGCCCCCATCCACGCGCCCGCCTGCTTCGAGAGGAGGGCCGGCAGGAAGATGTAGACGAGGAGCAGGAGCGCCCCGGCCAGCATCCCGACGACGTAGAGGACGATGCCGATCGTCCGGAGCGCCGCCTCCGGATCGCGCCGGACCGCAGGCGGAGCCGGACGGTAGGGAGGGACCGCCATCATGGCGACATCGAGGCTATCAAAGCGCGCCGACGGTCGCGCGGAAGACGCTCGCGTCTCCCTCGATCGCGTAGCTGGCCGTCGCCGCGGGCACGAACGCGGACCGCCCGCACGCGAGCTCCGTCCCGTCGAGTCGGGCCGAGCCGCGCGCGACGAGCAGGATCTCGGGCCCGTGCGTCCTACGTGTGACCGGGCCGGCATGCGATGCGAGATCGATCACCGAGAGCCTGAACTCCCGGGCCGGCGTCTCGTAGACGCGCTCGACCTCGTCGATCGCGCGCGGGCGGAGCGGCGCGACGGGCCCCGAGCCGAATGTGAGCACGCGCATCAGCTCGGGCACGTCGACGTGCTTCTTCGTCAGTCCGCCGCGAAGGACGTTGTCCGAGCTCGCCATGATCTCGACGCCGGTGCCCTCGAGGTATGCATGTAGATTCCCCGCACCGAGGTAGATCGCGTCGCCCGGCTCGAGCCGCACGAGGTTGAGGAGCAACGCGCTGACGACGCCGACGTCGCCGGGATAGAGCGAAGCCAGCCGCTCGGCCCATGAACGCTCGCGCGCGAACGACGTGCCGGGCCGTGCGCACGCCCCGACGACGGCATCGACGACCGGGACGCGACGAGCCTCGTCGAGCGTCATCACGCGGCGGAACGTCTCCGCGAGGCCGGCGGCGTCGCGCGACGCGCGGAGGGGGGCGAGCGCATCGTCGAGCGCGTGCACGTCGAGCAGGTCGAAGAGCGCCAGCGTCTCGTCGATCGCGCGGAAGCCGCAGAGCGCGTCGAACGGCGTCAGCGCGCAGAGCAGCTCGGGCTTGTGGCTCGGGTCCTTGTAGTTGCGGCGGCCCGCGTCGCGTGGGATGCCTCGCTTCTCCTCGTCGTCGTAGCCCGCGCGCGCCTGCTCGGCGTTCGGGTGCGCCTGGATCGAGAGCGGCTCCGCGGCGGCGAGCACCTTGAGCAGGAACGGGAGGTGCGGGCCGAAGGCGCGGACGGCGGCGTCGCCGATCTCGCGCTCCGGCGCCTCGGCGATCACGTCCGCGAGCGAGCGCGACGCGCCGCCACGCACGGTCCTGGACGGCGCCACCGGGTGCGCGCCCATCCACAGCTCGGCCTCGGGCTCCGCCGCGGGCGTCGGTCGGCCCGTGAGCGCGGCGATCGCCGTGCGCGAGCCCCAGGCGTACGGCATCACCGTGCAGTCGAGGAGGTCCACCACGGCGCGATTCTACTCGGCGCGGCGAGCACGCACGAGGTCCGCAGCGGTGATCATCTGTCGCCGCCACTGGCCGTAGGCGCTCCCGCTCGACTCGAGGCGCGACATCGCGAGCATCGTCTGCTCCTCGATCGGCTCCGGGACCGCATCGCGGAGCGGCGTGCCGGGCAGGGGCATGAACGAATGCGAGTGGATGCGCGCGCCCATCGCGACGATGCGCTCGGCGAGGCGCATCGAGGCGAGGCGGTCCTCGGACGTCTCGCCGGGCAGCCCGAGCAGGAAGTCGACGTCCGGCCGGAACCCCGCCGCCACCGACAGCTCGACGGCGCGCACGACGTCGGCGACGGTGTGGCCCCGTCGCGTCATCTCGAGCACGCGATCCGAGCCCGACTGGCCGCCGATGACCAGCGTGCGGTTGTCGACGTACCTCGCGAGCACCGCGAGGGCCTTCTCGCTCACGTGCTCGGGCCGGCACTCGGAAGGGAAGGTGCCGAAGAAGACCTTGCCGCCCTCGCCCACGCCCTCGCGCACCGAGGCGAGCAGCGCCTCGACCGCGTCGAGGTTCACCGACGTGTCGCTCGAGCCGTACGAGAGCGAGGTGGGCGTGAGGAAGCGAACGAACCTCGATCCCTCGCGCGTCATGTGATCGACGTGGCTCCGCACGTTCGCCACGCTCCGGTGCCGGAAGCGCGCCTTGAACATGAACGGCGTCTGGCAGAAGGAGCACGCGTACACGCAGCCGCGCGTGATCTCGAGCGCGTTCCATTTCTTGTGCGGCGCATTGAACGCGGGGAACGCGTCGAGGGGGTCGGCACGCTCGCCGGGGCCGTGCGAGACCAGCCGGCCGCCGTCGTCGAGGTGGGCGGTCCCGCGCAGCGTGCGCGGGTCGTCGCCGTTCTCCACCGCGCGCACGAGCTCGCGGATCGTGATCTCGCCCTCGCCGAGGGCCACGAGATCGAAGCCCGCGTGCAGCGTCGCGGACGGCTCGGCGGTGGCGTGGACGCCGCCGGCCACGTGGAGCACGCCGTCGACGGCCCGCTTCACGGACGCGAGATCACGCGACGCCGCCGCGAAGTCCGGCGAGTAGAAGGACCATGCGCCGATCGGGCGCTTGCCCTCGGCACGCACGGCCCCGAGCGCCTCGACCATGCCCGCGACATCGCGTACGAAGCGCACGTCCACATCGGGCCCGAGCGCGGCGGTCACCACGTTGAGCGCCGTCATCCCCGATCGCGCGTGCATCGCGACCAGAGCGACGTTCATCGAGCCCGGCCTCCGAAGGTCTCGTCGAGCAGCTCGCTCCAGAGCTCGCGCGGGCGGTGCGGGCCGTGCGGGGGCGGCGGCGGCGCCGTCGATGCCCCGCGCCTCCGCTGGTTCGCGTAGGCCCGCATCACGGCGTCGAGCTCGCCCGCGTCGAACCACGTCCCGTGCTCGCCACATGCGTCGATCAGGCACGCCGCCGATGCGACCGGCACCCTGGTCATGGGCCCCTGGCACTCCGGGCACGCGATCTCGTCCTCCGGACGACCGACCGGCGAGCGGTTCGCCTGCAGCGTGAGCGAGAGGGTGAGCAGCGACCGGTCGAGCGTGGCGATGATCGCGCGCGAACGGGCGTTGTCCGCGAACAGGCCGGCGCAGATCTCACACGCGCGGATGCCGGAATACTCGCGGTACTCGACGAGCGGGTGATGGCAGCGCGGGCACGCGCCCTGCGGCGACGAGCTCCGCCGGTACGCCATCGCTCAACCGGTGGCCTTGCGCTTCTTCGCGTCGTCCGCGGCGCTCGGGACCTGCGCCTTCGCCAGGCCGGGGCGGACCATGGCGTCGTCGAGCGGGATCACCCCCGCGCCCTTGCAACGCGGACACACGTAGCTCTCGTCGTCCCAGGCGCTCCCGGCGCGCCCGAACGGGCCTCCACCGGCTCCGCCGCAAGCGGGGCAGGTGACTCGGTCTTGGGCGGCCGTCTCCATGGGAGAGCAAAGGTAGCACGCGCCGTGCGCAGGGCCGAAAACTCAGCCGCCGCGGCGGAGCGCACGGATGAGCGCCATGTTGGCAGCGTCCTTCAGCAGGACCGCGAGCGCGCGTCGGTCCTGGTCGGCCGCGAGGCGGATCACCTCCGCGCCGACCGCGACGCACCGATCGACGAGCAGGTCGGCCTCGTCCGCGCGCAGCGAATCCAGGGTCACCACGAGCTGCGGCATCACGACCGGGATACGCTCGCACGCGGCGGCGACATGGCCGACCCGGAGGACCTTCAGCCCGCCGTCGGCGAGGCTCTCGGCGCAAACGGCCGCGAGATCCTCGGGCAAGGCCACGAGAATCGCCGCTGGGCTCGCCATGCGCTGGATCGTCTGCCCGCCCTTCACCGGTCCACCCGAGCCCATGCTTATACAGCACAGCGGAAGAGCCGAAAGCGGAGAGAGAGCGCCCGATCACATCGAACTGGTCTACGCAGCGCCGGTCCGTGTTAGGCTCGGCGCGACTCCATGGCGAGCTCACCTCTCGTGCTGCCGGGCGTCCTGTTCGTAGGTGAGGACGAGCGCCAGCGACTGACGGCGCACACCGGCCCTGCGGCGGGATGGATGAGCCCCAAAGGCATCCTCCAGTGGTCCACCGAAGTCTCTGTCGTCCCTCGCGAGGCGATGACCGAGGACGTACGGAGAGAGACCAAGGCGGTCATGCCCGAGGAGCAGATCCCTCCGGCAAAATATCCACTCACGCTCGAGGCGGCCAAGCGCAGCCCGCTCGTCGCGGTCTCGTCGAAGCTCACGTCGAAGCTCGTCGAGCAGAACGTCCGGGTCCACACGATCGGCGTCGACCGCATGACGAGCAGCTTCTTCTACATCGCCGAAGGCGGTGGCGAAGAGTCGATCACCGTCTCGGGCGACCTCGTCCAGGCGGCGGCCGAGATGCTGGGCGAGCGCGCGGACAACGCGGCGATCGAGCGCGTGCTCGACAGCCTCGTCGATCGGCTGCTGCGCTCGCTCTCGAAGGAGCGCATCACCGAGCTCGGCGTCGAGCTCGCTGCGGCGCTGCCTCGCGCGGCTGCCGACGGTAGCGGCGCGCAGGGGGTCGATCTCGACACGTTCGAGAAGGACCTCGCCGCGCTGGTCGGCGCGTCGGAGAAGTACGCGACCTACCTCCAGGAGATCTCCGAGAAGATCGCGGGCACTCCGGAGCGGAAGGTCGACGTGCCGCTCTACGGCGACGCGCGCAAGGTCCCGCAGGGGCCCTTCGACCTCACCGTCGGCGATCGGAAGATCTCGCTCGGCACCTACGAGCGGTGGGTGATGACCGGCCCGTTCAGCGAGCCGGCCGCCGCGAAGCCCGCGCCCGCGCCGGCACCGGCCGCGAAGCCCGCACCGTCGCCGAAGCCGGCGGAGGCGAAGCCCGCGCCGTCGCCCAAGCCGGCCGAGACCAAGCCCACGACCAGCCCGACGCCCGCGCCACCGAAGGCGGCAGCGCTCGCTGCGCCGATCGCGCCGCGCCCGACGTCGGAGCGCCCGCCGCCGCCGCGCCCGGTGTCGAAGTCCCGTCCGGAGATCGAGGCCGTGGCCGCGCCCGCCGCGAAGGCCGAGCCCGCCAAGGTCGAGGAGAAGAAGCCGGAGCCGAAGGTCGAGGCCAAGGTCGAGGAGAAGAAGGCCGAGGAGGCGAAGCCCGCCGAGCCGAAGCCCGAGCCCAAGGCCGAAGAGAAGAAGGCTGAGGAGCCGAAGCCCGAGCCCAAGGCCGAAGAGCCGAAGCCCGAGCCCAAGGCCGAGGCCAAGGTCGAGGCCAAGGTCGAGGCCAAGGTCGAGGCCAAGGTCGAGG
>WBZO01003576.1_pt1 | contig 17955 bp, 13 predicted proteins | sample 5204261 | NCBI WGS metagenome assembly WBZO01 (sample SAMN12412400, study PRJNA552823) | activated sludge metagenome | isolation source: activated sludge from anammox sidestream of wastewater treatment plant... | place: USA: North Carolina | collected 2017-09
AGCGACTGCCGCCCGACCGCCGATTGGCTGGCAACGATCCATCCGCATTTCGACAATCAACGGGTGGCGCTGGTGGCCGGGCCGGTACTGCCGAAGCCCGAGCAGAAGATCGAGTTCACCACACGGCTGACCTTCATCACCGCGACCGAGCATCCGTCGTTCCCGACGGCCAATCTGTGCATGCGGCGCGACGTGTTCCTGAGCCATGGCGGCTTCGACGCCAGCCTGAGCTTCAACGACTTCTTCGATCGCGCCACCGAGTGTGCCGACACCGACCTGGCCTGGCGTATCATCAAGAACGGCTATGACCGCCGCTTCGAGCCGCGCGCGGTGATGCACCATGAGCTGGAAAAGCTGACGCTGCTGCTGTGGATGATGGAAGCGTCCCGGCTGTTCGTCCTGCCCGAGCTGGTGCGCCGGCATCCGAATCTGCGTGCCTCGCTGCTGAAATACGGCCTGCTGTTCTACCCGCCGGCGGCCGCGCTGTACGTCGCCGTGCCGTTTGCCTTCCTGATGGCGTGGCTGGAGCCCGCCCTGCTGCTGCTGCTGCCGGCGGGCCTGCTGGTGCGCGGCGTGCAGCGGACCCGCAGCCTGAACCCTGTCTGTCTGCTGCGGTTCTGTGGCCGCACGCTGGTTCATGTTCCGCGGATGCTGATTCTGAATGCTGCCCTGGTCTACGGCAGCATCCGCTTCCGGTGCGTTGTTCTGTAAAATCCAGCCGGTGGACACCTGTCCGTCCGGCCAACCGAGGAGGATAGGAAATCGATGGCCACCCGCAGCCTGAACATTCTTGGCGTCCGCACGTCTGTCTATGCGAGCGGGCACCGGGCCGGCGTCGAGCTGTCGGTGCCCATCGGCGCGCTGCGTCGGGGCGGCAATGTGGATGTGCAGCCGGCACCGCCGTCGGTTCCCCTGACCGGCAGCAAGCTGGCCGAGCAGGTCGCCGGTATCAATTGGTATCATACGATCGATCTTGGCAACGGCGTGGTGACGCCCGGCTATTACGACCACACGCCGATCCTGCCGCACTATGCGCTGCCCGAGCGGCTGGACGGGCTGCGTGTGCTGGATATCGCCTGTTTCGACGGATACTGGTCGTTCGAGTTCGAGCGGCGGGGCGCCGCCGAGGTCGTGGCGCTGGACGTGCAGCGGGCGGCCGAGATCGACCTGCCATGGCGCACCCGGGCCGCGATGTCGGAGGAGGAGCTCAACCGCCCGTTCGGTGCCGGCTTCGCTCTGGCGCATGCGACGCTGGGGTCCAGGGTACGTCACGTCCATTGCAACGTGTACGACCTGACGCCCGACAAGTTCGGCATGTTCGACCTGGTGCATTGCGGCGACCTGCTGCTGCATCTGCGCGATCCGGTCGGTGCGCTGATGCGCATCCGCTCGGTCGTGCGCGGCTCGGCGATCTTTTCCGACGTCATCTACCCCGACCTCGATCGCCACGACGGGCTGCCGATCGTGCAGTACAACAGCGGCGGCGGAGAGAACATCTGGTGGCGTCTGGGCTCGATCGCGCTGGGCCGCATGATCCACGACGCTGGCTTCGATACGGTGCATGAGGAAGCGCGCTTCCGCTATGGGCCGCGCGGCTATCCGCCGGTGATGTGGCACGCTGTCTTCCGGGCCACGCCCTGACACGATCGGCGCCGATGCGTATTGCGATCACGAACCCTTATTGCTGGCCGCAGGTCCGCCGCGGGTCCGAGCGGCTGTTGAACGATCTGTCGCACTGGCTGGCCGCGCGCGGGCACGAGGTGACGGTGATTTCCTCGTCGCCCGCCGGCCCGACGGTCGAGCAGGACGGCGATGTCCGTCGCCTGCTGATGGCGCAGCGGGAGCCTCTGGGGTGGCGCAACCGCTGGCTCAATTCGTTTCACCTGTTCGCGATGCAGGTGCGCGGGACTTTGCTGCGGAACGAGTTCGACGCGGTTTTCTGCCTCAACTACCACGACGCCCATGGCGCGCTGCTGGCCCGGCGCGCCGGTGCGCGGTTCCGGCTGGTCTATATGATGACCGGCATCGCGATCCGCCGCATGTTCCGCAGCACGCCACTGGACGGGGTGATGTTTCAGGCGGTCGTCAGTGGCGCCGACGAGGTGATCTCGCTGTCGCGCTTTGCGCAGCAGGCGATGCGGGACAATTACGGGCGGGACAGCGTGCTGCTGTGCGCACCGACGGACATGACGCCCTATCTGGTGCAGCCGAAGCCGCCGCCCGACGGCCGTCTCGACATCCTGTTCGTTGCCGATATGAACGAGCCGCGGAAGGGTGCGCTGCTGCTCGCGCGTGCCTTCTCGCAGGTCAAGGCGCGCTACGCCCACGCGACGCTGGCCTATTCCGGCCAGGCCACCGAGGCGACGATGCAGGCGATCCGTGCCGCCGTGCCACCGGACGTGGCCGCAGCGATCACCTTCCACGGCGTGGGTGGAGTGGGCGACCTGCCCAGCCTGTATGCCGGGGCCACCGTGTTCGTGAATCCCGCGGTGTGGGAAGCGCAGGGCATGGTGCTGGCCGAGGCCCTGGCGACCGGTACGCCGGTCGTCGCCTGCGATCATGGCGGACCGCCCGACATCGTGTCGGACCCGCGCATCGGACGGCTGTTCGCGCCGGGTGACATCGGCGTTTCGGCGTCGAACGCCGACGGCCTTGCAGCGGCGATCATCGACGCAGCGGCGCTTGCCCGCGACCCCGCCACCGAATCCCTCTGCCGGGAACACGCGCGGCAATTCTCCTTCGATCGGCTCGGCCCGGGCTATGAAGCGCTGTTCGCGCGCGGGACCGACATCGCTTGCACCGGTAACGAGGCGTGTCGCATGAAGCAGGCAGTCAAAATTGCCTGAACGGGTCGTCACACCGCACACGCGGTCGCGGACTCCCGAACAAAACGGGGCGGAGCGAAGCTTGAACCGGATCAAAGCCGAACCTGGCCGACATCTCGTGCCGCGTCTGGCGACTTTGTTGTGCCTTCTGCCGATCGTATCGGGCTGTTCGGAACCGCCGCGCAGCCAGGACCTGACGCTGGGCGAAACCCAGCCGGTGTATCTGGACACGCTGTCACCGGCCGAGCAGGCTGCGGCGGCGGAAGCGATCTCCAATGGGCTGCAGCGCGGCACCAGCTCGTATCATCTGCAACCCGGCGATCGGATCGAGGTGATGTACGAGGTCAGCGGGCGGCGCCTGCGGCCGTATCGCATCGGCATCCGCGATGAGCTCGACATCGACTTCCAGTTCGACCGCGAGCTCAACCGCCAGGTGGTGGTACGCCCCGACGGCATGATCTCCCTGCCCGGGCGGGGCGAGATCTCGGCCTTTGAGCTGCGCCCGATGGACCTTGCCGCCAGGATCGCCGACCGGTACCGCGACATCGCGGTCGATCCCGTCGTCACGGTGTCGGTGCGGCGGTTCAATTCGCCCACTGATGAGCTGGTGGAGGTCGTGCAGAACGGTGCCGAAGGGCGGGCACGCCCGGCGGTGGTGCGGCCCGACGGGCTGGTGGACCTGCCGATGGCGAGCGGCATTCGCGCTGCCGGGCGCACGCCCGAGGAACTGAAGGAAGCGTTGGACGCCCGCTATGCGTCCACCGTCGGCAGCGTGCGCACCACGGTGCGTGTGACCGCCATCGCCGCCAACCAGATCTTCGTGTTCGGTGAGGTCAAGCAGCCGGGCGCCGTGCCCGCGCCGGGGCCGCGCACCATCCTGCAGACCGTCGCCGCCGCGGGCGGGCCGCTGCCGACCGGCGCGCTGGATCAGGTGCGCGTGCTGTATTTCGATCCGCTGGGCCGCGCGCATCTGCGGGTGGTCAATCTGGAACGTGTGCTGACCGACCTGCGCCTGAGCGAGGACATGGTCGTGCCGCCCAACAGCACCGTCTATGTGCCGCCAACGCAGCTTGCGAAGGCCGGCCGCTATGTCGACCAGATCGTGAAGCAGATTTTCCTGTACAACGGCATCAACATCGGCATCACGCCGTGGATCGCCCAGGTGAGATAGGCAATGGAACCCAGGCGATCCGATCGGCCAAGGTGGGAACAGGTGGGGGGCGGAACATCCTCGCGTCCGGGGACATGACCTCGCCGTCGGTCGACGGGACGGAAGCAGCCCAGGGCGCCGCCCGCGGCAAGCGCCTGATGTGGGTGTCGCTGGCCGGCATCGTGCTGAAGGGCATCGGCGTCCTGCTGGCCTTCATCAGCCAGATGGTGCTGGCCCGCCTCCTGGGCGTGGAGGACTACGGTATCTACGTCACTGTCGTGGCCTGCGCGACGGTGCTGTCGCTGCTGGGCGGCTTCGGCATGCCGCTGGCATCCGTCCGCTTCCTCGCCACCTACGCCGAACAGCGCGACTGGGCGCAGTATCGCGGCTTTCTGGCGACCGCCGGCGGGCTGACGGTGGTAAGCTCGATCGTCATCGGCGCTGCCCTGCTGGCGGTGTTCGCCCTGATGCCCGCCTTGCGTCCCATGTTGCCGGCGATGACGATGGGCATGCCCCTGATCTTCCTGCTGAGCGCGAGCGGGCTGGCGACCGGCACCTATCTGGCCGCGCAGCGCCCGTTGCACGCCGAAGCGTTTGGCAATGTCAGCCGTCCTGTGCTGGTCATCGCGCTGGTCGGTGCGGCGGCGCTGTGGGGCGGCACCGTCGGCGGCGAAACGGCGTTGCTGCTGACCGTGGCGGCCGGCATCCTGGTCCTGGCGCTGCAATCCGCCGGCATCTGGGCGACAACGGCTGTACGCTGGCACGGTCCGCGCGAAACCGACGAATGGCGGCCATGGCTCGCGTCAGGACTGGCATTCGTCATGAGCACGGCCGCCTATTCGATGATGGAGCGGGTCGACACGATTCTGCTGAGCACGTTGGTTTCGCCGGCTGCGGCGGCCCCGTACAACGTCGCGTCCCGTCTCGCCCTGCTGGTCGGTGTCGCTCTCGCCCCGGTCGGCGCGCTGCTCGGCCCCATGGGCGCGCAACTGTTGACCCGTGGCGATCGGCACGGGTTGCAGCGCGTGCTGGGGCAGGGCGTGCTGCTGTCGACCGTGCTGGGCATCGGTCTGGCCGGCGGTCTGCTGCTGTTCTCCCCCTTCCTGCTCGGGCTGTTCGGCAAGGAGTTCCATGCCGGCCAAGACGTGCTGCTGGTGCTGGTGATCGCGCAGGTCGTGCTCGCGATGGTGGGGCCCGCAGGCTATATCCTGGCGGTGGCGGGCCATAACCGGCTGCTGGTCACGGTCTCGATCACCACCGCGTTGCTCGATCTCGCATTGTGCGCAGTGCTGATCCCAAGCTACGGACCCTTGGGTGCGGGCCTTGCAACCGCGTCGTCGATCTCGCTCAACGGCCTGGTACTGGCTGCCGTCACGTGGTGGAAGGTGCGGGTGGATACGACGCTGGTCGGCGGCGTCGGCCTGCTGTTCCGACCGAAGGAGGGCCTGGCATGACGCGGCTGCGATCGTTGCTGTTGGTCGTCATTCTCGTGATGCCCATGCGCGCCGTCTGGTCGCAGACCTATCCGGTCAACGGCGACTTCGCCCAGGGTGGCACGCCGCCATCCGGCTGGTACCTGGACGACTCCACGGCGAAGAAGGGCAGCATGGCGGTGCGGCCCGGCGCGAGCAGCGGCGGCACGCTGGTGTTGTCGCCCAACGCGGCGAACACGCCCAGCGCCCAGCCCTATGGCATCGGGCAGTTGCTGCCGGCCAACGCGTTCCGCGGCCGCGACGTCGTCGTATCCGCCACGCTGGGTTCCTCGGGCGGTGCGCGCGCGGTGCTGGGCCTTGCCGTCCTGCGCAAGGCGGGTTCGGCCGGATCGGTGACCCTGCGCGGCGACGGTCCGCCCGCCCTGCAGGAGGACCGTCTGACGGTGCCGAATGACGGGTCCGTCGAAGGCCTGGTGTTGTTCCTGGTGGCCGAGGGTACGGCGGGCGAAGCGACCTTCTCCGGCGTGTCGGTCCGCCCCGTCGGTGCCGCGCCCGGCCAGGGCGCCGCCACCACACCGGCGCCGGCGGTGGCCGCATCCGGCCCCTATGCGGCAGCACCGGATATCGTTGCCAACGTCCGCATCGACACGACGCGCACGGTCCGCATGCTGCCGCGATCGCTGTTCGGCACCAATATCGAGGTGATCCGCGACGCCAACGGCCTGTGGGACGCGCGCAACAACCGTCTGGACCCGCAGATCGTCGCCCTGGCCCGCGATGTGCGGCTGGGCCCGATCCGCTTCCCCGGCGGCGTGTGGTCCGATGCCTATGATTGGCACAACGGCGTCGGTCCGCACAGCCAGCGCGCCACGACGCCGACGCATCCGGGCGCCGAGGAGACGTATCGGCACAATTTCGGCACCGACGAAGCGCTGGACCTCGCGAAAGCATTGGGCACCTCGCTGCTGATCACGGTGAACGCCGCGAAAGGCACGCCGCAACTGGCCGCCGACTGGGTGCGCTATGTGAACGGGGCAGGGGGGAAGTCGCCGCGTGGCCCCCATGTGGCGTTCTGGCAGGTTGGCAACGAGCTTTATATCGAGGGCGACGCCTCGGGCGGGCACATGTCGCCGCAGGCCTATGCCGACCGCTACCTGGCGTTCGCGACGGCGATGAAGGCGGTCGATCCGACGATCCGCGTCGGCGCCATCGGCCTGCGGAACTTCGGCCGCTATCGCCTGAACCGCTACAGCAACTGGAACGAGGTCGTGTTGCGCCAGGCCGGCGCGGCGATCGACCTGCTGACGGTGCACAATGCCTATGCGCCGATCGTCGGCGACGATGCCGGGCTGGAGCCGTCCGAGGTCTATGCCGCCCTGTGGGCCATGCCGCGGCTGATCGCGCGCAACCTGGCCGACACCTGGCAGGACGTCGAACGTTTCGCACCCAACGATGCGAAGCACATCGCCCTGGGTGTCACCGAATGGGGCCCGCTGTTCGCCGTCAACCCGGCCTCGCCCTGGATCGACCATGTCAAAACGCTGGGATCTGCGATCTACGTCGCTGCCACGCTGAAGGTGTTCGCCGAGGATCCGCACATGGAGCTGGCGAATTTCTTCAAGCTCAACGAGCCGTCGTTCATGGGCTGGATCGGCCGCAGCGGCAGCGCCTGGGCGCCGACCGCGCCGTTCCTGGCGTTCCGCATGGTGTCCCGCGACATGGAGCCCGCGTTGCTGCCGGCCACCGTGACGAGCCCGACCTATGACACGCGCGCGATCGGTTTCGTCGACCGGATCAACAACGTGCCCTATGTCGATGCGCTGGTGACGGCATCGCCCGACCGGTCGGTGGTCACCGCGCTGCTGATCAACAAGAGCCTGAACGCCGCCGCCGCGGTACGCACCAGCCTGACGGGCGCATCAGGGGCGCGGCGGCTGGTTACGCAAACCCTGACCGGCGCCACCGTCGACGCCAACACCGGCACCGAGCTGCCGCGCATCCCGGGCCTGCATTGGGGCGCCCAGCGCCGCGCCGGCCCCGGCGGGCGTATCGACAAGGGCGGTCCGCATGAGATCACGCTGGAAACGGCGGAACAGGCCGATCCATCGGCGGACGTCACGGTCAAGGTACCGGCACACAGCCTGATGCTGCTGCGGTTCGAGGAGGTGCAACGATAGTGGCGCACGCCCGCCGATCGCCGCTGTCCTGGGGTCTGGGCGCCACCGGCGGCCTGGCACTGGCGTGTTGCGCCGTGGCGTTCGCGGTCACGGTGCCGCAGCTTTCGACAAAGGCGGCGGCGTTCGTGGTCGTCGGCCTCGGCACGCTGATCGCCGTTATCGTGTCGGGCCGGGCAAAGGAGGTGCTGCTGGCCGGGTATATCGTGGCGATCACGTATAACCGGCAATATTTCTCGTTCGACGCGATCCTGGGCAGCAACGGGTCCGAGGGTCTTTACTGGGTTCCCGCCGACGCCGCACTGGTTCTGCTGTGGGGCGTCTGGCTGCTGGAACGTGCAACGCGCACCGCGGTTCCACTGCCGCCGTTCGAGCCGGCGGCGCGGATCGCGATGCCGGTGCTGGCGTTCTTCATCCCGTGCGTGCTGTCTGCTCTGTTCGCCGAACGTCCCGACCTGTCGTTCAACGAGCTGACGCGCGTGGTGCGTTTCGTGCTGGTGCTGGTATGGCTGCAGCAGAACATGACGCCGTCGCTGTGGTACACGGCGATTGGCGCGCTGGCGGCGTCGATCGTGATCCAGTCCGGTCTGGGCACGCTGCAGGTGGTGCTGAAGGCGGACCGGAATCTGCTGTCGGTCTTCGGTGTTCAGGGGCAGCAGGTGCTGTCTGCCGACGGCCAGGTCGATATCATCGACAACCGCGCGCGCGGGACGCTGGGTCATCCGAACTATCTGGCACCGTATCTGCTGAGCCTGCTGCCGGCATGTCTGGGCGTCGTGTTCTATTCGCGCGTGCGCCTGACGCGGCTGATCGCGCTGTGCGTGCTGGCTGCCGGTGTGGCCGGCATGATCGCCACCAAGTCGCGCGGCCCGATCGCGCTGATGGCGGCAACCTTCCTGCTGGTCTGCATCGTCGCGGTGCAGGAGCGTCGGCTGTCGCTGCGTGCCGCCCTGGGTGGCGGGGTGCTGGTGCTGACCCTGGGCGCGGCCGTCGCCGCCGTCTATGCCGACGCGATCTACGAACGCCTGTGGGGCGACTTCAAGGCCTCGGTCGAGTTCCGCAGCGAATACAATGCCGCCGCGTTCGCCATCTGGGATGATGCGCCGATCCTTGGTATCGGACTCAACAATATCTCCCGGGGTCTCGCGCGGCATGCACCGCTGTTCCACTGGCTGACCGAGCAACTGGAGCAGTTTCGTGGCAACGCGGCAGTGCGTGCGTTCGCACCAGTGCATAATGTGTATCTGCTGATCCTGGCTGAAACCGGCGTGGTGGGCCTGGCGGGGTTCCTGATCCTTCTCGGTGGTGCGTTCTATCGGTCCGTCAGGGCGTACCGCGTGTCGGACGACGCCGTGCGCGGCGTCTGCCTCGGGCTCGCCGCCGGGTTCCTGGGGCAGTTCGTCCAGCAGACCATCGACTTTTCGCAATGGTTCGATCCATCGTGGTACACGCTCGCGGTCATCATGGCGGTGGTCGGCTGCGTGCCCAGGCTGAGGCCGACACTGCGATGACCGCCTCGGTCCTGTATGTCGTGCCGACGTTCAACCGTGCGGCGAACCTTCCCGTCACGATCGGCGCGATCGCCGCGCAACGCTGGCCAGATGCCTGCAAGTCGATCCTGGTCGTCGACAACGCCTCGACCGACAACACCGCCGAGATCCTGGCCGACCTTGCCTCTCGGCTGCCGTTTCCGCTGGAGCATCTGCGCAAGAAGCCCGAGGGGCCGACGGTTGCCCGCAATATCGGGCTGAGCCGCGGGCGGGACCGCTATGTCGCGCTGGTCGACAGCGATGTCGAGCTGGACCCGGGCTGGACCGAGGCGACGGTCGGGGCAATGGACGCGGACCCGGCTTTGGCGCAGGTCGGCGGCAAGCTGGTGTTCGGACACAATCCCGGTGTGCTGAACAGCTATGGCGGCGTGCTAGGGCGCTTCGGTCTCGCCTGGGATCGCGCCGAGGGCGAACCGGCGGCGTCCTGTGCTGCCCCGATGGACACGCTGTGGATCAATACCTCGGCGGTGCTGCTCCGGCCTGAGCCGGTTCTGGATGTCGGCGGTTTCGACGCCGGCTTCTTCTATGCCTACGAGGAGCCGGACCTTGGCCTGCGGCTGGCCATCGCCGGGTGGCGATCGCGCGTCATCCCCACCGCGGTGGCCCTGCACCACGTCGATACGCTCGTCGTCGAGAGCCATCCGGACTTCGTGTTCCATTACTGCAAGAACCGGCTGCGGATGGGGATCAAGAGCCTGGCGTTCCCACGACTGGTGCCGTTCCTGATGGTCAGCGCGGCCTACGGACTGCTGGATTCACTGCTGCACCGGCCACGCGGCGCGCGGCTGCGGGCGCTGTGGTGGAACGTCACCCATTGGGGCGAGACATGGCGGCTCCGGCAGACGGCACAGGCACGGCGGACAGTGCCGGACCGGCAGGCGCTGGCCGCGGTGGATCGGCGCTGCTTTCCGCCGCAGCGCCTGCGCGCCATGCGGCGCCGCGCGGTGGCCGGCGGCTCGTATGGCACCGGGCATGACGATCGTGTCGAGGTGGCGCCTGGATCATGAGCGATACCGCCCCGCCGCACGAAGCCGCCGACCGGACGCCGGGCGTTCCCTTCGTCAGCGTGATCGTGCCGACGCATGGCCGAGCCCGGCTGGCTGGCCGGCTGCTCGACTCGCTGCTGGCGCAGGACTGGCCCCGGGATCGCTACGAAATCATCGTCGTTCACAACTATACCGATGACGGCACGGATCGCGCGGTGCAGGACCGGATCGACCGCGGCCTGGTCGCGATCCAGTATCATAGGACGAATTTCAACGGTCCGGGTCCGTCGCGCCAGTTCGGTGCCGACCGCGCACGCGGCGACATTCTGGCGTTCATCGACGACGACTGCATCGCCACGCCGGGCTGGATCGCGAACGGCGTGGCGGGCATCAGCCGCGGGTACGCCCTGGTGCAGGGGCGGACGCTGCCCAATCCGGAGCAGCCGCGCCGCCTGCTGGAAAAGACCGTGTCGGTAACGGGGCCGACCCCGTTTTTCGAAACCTGCAACATTTTCTATGACACGGCCGCGTTCCGCGCTGTCGGCGGCTTCCCCGAGGCGTTCCGTGCGCAACGCTCGGGCGAGGATACGACACTGGGCTGGGCGGTGCTGCGGGCCGGATACCGCACCGGCTTCAGCGCCGACGCGCTGGTGTATCACGAGGTTTTCGCCGTCTCCTACCGCGCCTGGCTGCGGGAGACGAACATCACCGCCATCCTGCCCTTCGTGGCACGCGCCTATCCGGAGTTCCGGCGGCATCTGTTCCTGGGTTTGTTCGTCAGCCGGCTGACGGCGGCGTTCGATGCCTTCGTGCTGGGGCTGGGCGGCGGCATCCTGCTGCATCCGGCGCTGCTGTTGCTGTGCGCGCCCTACTTGGTGCTGCGCTTCACCGATCGCGGGCGGCACCGCATGCCGCATATCCTGCTGGCCCGTCTGCTGTTTGCGCTGCCGCGGCAGGCCATGACGTTCCAATATCTGGTCGTGAACTCGATCCGCGCCCGCAGCGCGGTGTTGTGACATATGTCGCTGCGCGTGCTGCTCACCCATGAACGATTTCCGCCGGACTTTGCCGGCGGGGGTGAGGATATCGTGTTGCGTACGGCAACCGGGCTGATGTCGCTGGGCCATCAGGTGCACGTGATGACGGCGGGCGATCCGACGATCACCAGCCATGCCGGCGTGCGGACCCAGCGATTCCCCGTCTCCCGCTATCGTTTCAACCTCAAGGTTCCCGCCATCGCCGCGGCGGCGCGGCAGGCGGACGTGATCCACACCTTCACCTACCATGCGTGCCTGCCGTCGCTGCTGGCGGCGCGGTGGGTGGGAAAGCCGGTCGTCTGCGAGGTTCTCGCCCTGTTCGGCGATACCTGGCGCAGCATGCGGGGCCCCGTCGTCGGGCGCCTGTTCCAGGCGTGGGAGCGTCTGCTGGTCACGCGCCCTTACGACCGGACGATGTATCTCAGTGAAGCGTCGCGGCAGGTCGCGCTGGCGTTGGGCGCGCCGGCTGATCGCAGCATGGTGCTGGCGCCGGGGATCGACCATGCGCGCCTGCCGCCGCGCGACCGCAGCAGGCCGATCGTTCTGTTTGCCGGGCGCATGGATGCGCGCAAGGGGTTTCATCACATTATGGCCGCGGCCCGCGCGCTGCCCGACATTCCGTTCTGCGCCGTGGGATGGGCCGAGGATGTTGTCTCCCTGCGCGCTGCCGCGCCGCCCAATCTCGAGATCGTCGAGTCGATGGGTAGCCAGCTCTATCTCGACCTGCTGAGCCGGGCGCCGGTGTTTCTGTTTCCGTCCTATTCGGAAACCTATGGAATCGTGGTGGCGGAAGCGATGGCGGCGGGATGCGCGGTGATCTCCACCATCGACACGATCGACTTCGCCGGCGACGCCGTCGCGCCGGGCGACGAGGCGGCGATGATCAAGGCGGTGCGGCGCCGGTGGGACGACCCGGCCGGCACCGCGGCGCTGGGGCAGGAGAACATCCGCCGCGCGGGTGCGTTCACGTGGGAGAAGCATATGGATCGACTGTTGGCCGTGTACGCCGACGTGATCGCGACAGCGGCCGGCACACCTGCCCGCAGCGACAAGACCGCGTGATGCGCGTCGCGTTCTACCATCCCTGGATCTACCTCAAGAGCGGCATCGAAAGGACGATTCTGGAAATCGACCGGCGATCGCGGCATGAGTGGACATTCTACACCAGTCACTACGACGCTGCCGCGACCTTTCCCGACCTGCAATCGGCGCGGGTCGTGGAGTTGTCGCGCGTGCCGGTCAAGCGGACCTATGGCGCGGTGATCCGCGGCGCGCTGGACATCGCGCTGACCCGTCTCGATGCCGCTTCGTTCGATGTGCTGGTGATCTCCTGCGAAGGCCTGGGCGACCTGATGACATTGCGCAATGCGCAACGTCCGACCTTGTGCCTGTGCTTCACGCCGTTGCGCGCGACGTTCGATCCGGAATATCGCGCCCGCCTGCTGCAGCGCGTCGGGGCGATGCGGCCCTTCGCGCTGATGGCGGAAGCGGTGTTCCGCGTCATCGACCGTTTCTGCTGGCGCCGCTATACGGCCGTCGCCGCCATCAGCGGCACGGTGCGGGATCGGATCGCGGCCGGCGGGCTGCGGCCGGCCGCCGATATCGCGATCCTGAACCCCGGCATCGACGCCGGCTCGATCGACCCGTCGGACCGGTGGGAGCGATATTTCCTGCTGCCCGGACGGATCATGTGGACCAAGACCATCGAGCTCGCGATCCAGGCCTTCGCGCGGGCCCGCGACCGGCTGGGCGATTCCTGGCGCCTGGTCATCGCCGGCATGGTCGACGAAAAAAGCAAGCCCTACCACGCTCGGCTGCAGGCACGGGCGGCGGAGATCGGCGGGATTGAGTTCCACGTCGGGCCGTCGGATCAGGAATTGCGCGACCTGTACCGCGGCTGCCACGGTGTGCTGTTCACGGCGTTCAACGAGGATTGGGGTCTGACACCGCTGGAAGGGATGGCGGCCGGCAAGCCGGTGGTCGCGGTCGATCGCGGCGGGCCACGCGAAACCATCGTGGATGGCGAGACCGGCTATCTGGAACCCGACGATCCCGCCCGGTTCGCCGAGCGGATGGTGCAGATCGCAACGACACCCGGCCTGGGCCGCCGGCTTGGCGCGGCCGGTGCGGCGCATGTCAGGCGCTTCACATGGGATGTGTTCGTCGACGGGCTCGACCGGATGATCGACGACCTGGCGACACGCCAGGCCGTGAGGGTGGGATGATGGCGATGCTCGGAACAGGCCGGCCGGCGGCAGGCAGCGCCTCGGGAGTTCATATTTATCTTGGATCTACCATGCAGAATCCCGTTATAAGGCCTTGAGGAAATCGAACATAGGCCACGTGTCATGGGAATACGCAGTGCAGACATGGATCAAATAGATGATTTATCAAAATTCGTGTCACAATAACGAGAAATTGGAAGCAATCGGCATTCCATTGCCTGATAAGAATAATAATGGCCGTATGCCGATGCGCAGCGGGATGACGGCGTGCAGACGACCATAGCAAGCTTCACCCGCATGGAAATGGCCGCCGGATCCCGCCTGCCCGTTGCGTTCGGGCTGGGCCTGCTGATGGCGGTCGCCCTCGTGGTCCGGCTGTTTCATCTCACCACCGATCCGATCTGGTTCGATGAGGCAGCCAGTCTCGGCATCGCCTCGATGGACTGGTCGATCATCCTGGGCCCGATGGCAGAGGCGGAGTCCAGTCCGCCCGGCTACTATGTCCTTGCCAAGCTGTGGATGCAGCTATTCGGTGACAATATCGTTTCGTTGCGGATGATGTCGGTACTGGCGGGCGCGGCGTCGGTGGCGGTGATCTGGGCGGCAACGCGGCACTCGTTCTCGGAAACGGCAGCCTGGATTGCCGCCGGGTTCATAACCCTGGCCGCGACGCAGGTCAGGCTGTCGCAGGACGGCCGTTGCTATGCCATCCTGTTCCTGATCGCGACGCTGGCGATCTGGGCCGCGATGACGATCGTGCGACGCCTGCGGGATGGCAATCCCTGGTGGTGGCAGGGGGCAGCGCTGAGCGTATCGATGGCGTTCATGCTCTGGCTTCACGCCACAGCCGGTTTCATCATCCTTGGCCTCAACGCGCTGGTCCTGACCGGTTTGCTGCCGGAGCGTCGTCTGCTGTGGCGCGGGCTTGCCGGTCTGGCGGTTGTCGATACGGCGATGGTCGTCCTGGCCGCGCTGCCGCTGTGGGCGATCATGCAGCACGCCCTGTTCTCGGACAGTTTCGTGGACCGCTGGATCGAGCCGGAGGGGCTGATCGACGTCCTGCGCATGTACGGCCGGAATTTCATTGCGCCGTTCCTGGGGCCGTTTTCGCCCGTCGCCGCCCTGTTGCAGGGCAGCCTGCTGCTCGCCGCCGCCTGGCTATGGTGGCGCACGGGTGCACCGATGATCCTTGCGCTTGCAACGATGCTGGTCGTCAGCAGTATTACCCTGCCGGTGGTCAGCCAGTTCATTCCGGTCCTGCTGCCGCGCACGGCCCTGTTCCTGCTGGCCCCGCTGGCAATCCTGCTGGGGGTCGGCGCCGCCAGCCTGCCGCGCCGGCTCATGCGGTGTGCCGCCGGGCTGCTGCTGGGGTTGCAGGCGGTCGGCGTGATCGGCTGGCACCGGCTGGAAGTCAGGACCGAGCGATGGGATCAGGCGGCCGAGGTGCTGCAGCGCAAGATGCGCGCCGGTGAACCGATCATCATGACCGAAAGCGCGTTCCTGGAAATCTCGCTGACGGCCAGCCTGCGCCAGATCGACGCGCCGGTGCCGCGAATGGTACTGGTGCCGCCACGGGCGCCGATGGAGGAGCTGGCCGCCGACGCGCTGGACGCCGAGACCATCACGCCGGACCAGGCGCTGGGCGCGTTGCTGACCCGCAGCGGCACGGTGTGGCTGGTGATGCGCGATCAGCCGACTTCGGTCGAGAACGATGAAGGATTCAGCAGCCGACAGCGGGTGCGGCGGGCGCTGACCGCCGCCGGGGGGCTGCTGGCCGAGCGTATCACGATGCCGGGCGTGGAAATCGAACGGTGGACGGTCCGTCCGCGGTGACACCCCCGCCGGTATGACAAGCCGCCGACCGGCTGCTATGCCGGGTGCCTCACCATGGCACGCGGTGGGCAAGCCGCGTGCGGCTCGACAGGAGGAAGGGATGGATCGTCTCAAAGGCAAGGTCGTGCTGATCAGCGGCGGGGCGCGCGGGCAGGGGGCGGCAGAGGCCCGGCTGTTCGTCAAGGAAGGCGCCAAGGTCGTGATCGGCGACGTGCTGGAAGCCGAGGGTCGCGGGCTGGCAGTCGAACTGGGCTCGTCTGCGGTCTTCGTGCGCCAGGATGTGACGCAGGAAGCGGACTGGGCTGCCGCCGTCGCCGCGGCCAACGGCCTGGGCGGGCTGCACGGCCTGGTGAACAATGCCGGCATCTACCAGCCCAGGACCCTGATGGAGACTGACACCGCCCTGTTCGAACGCCACATGCGGGTCAATCAGCTCGGCTGTTTCCTGGGCATGAAGGCCGTGGTGCCGGCGATGGAGAAGGCCGGCGGCGGGTCGATCGTCAATATCTCCTCGGTCGCCGGGCTGCGTGGCTCGCCGGGCGCGATCGCCTACAGCGCGACGAAATGGGCTTTGCGCGGCATGACCAAGGCCGCTGCGGCCGATCTGGCGCCGAAGAAGATTCGGGTGAACTCGGTGCATCCCGGACCGATCGACACCGAGATGCTGAAAGTGCGCACACCGGAACAGAATGCCGAACGCCTGACCCGCGTGCCGATGGGCCGCATGGGCACGGCCGAGGAAGTGGCGCAGCTCGTCCTGTTCCTGCTGTCGGACGAGAGCGCCTATATCACCGGCGCCGAAGTGGCGATCGACGGCGGCGCCACGATCTGACGGGCGCCGCCCGGCGCGCCGCGTTCGTCAGGCGGGAAACAGCGTGGTGAGGTCGACAGTGTGCGCCATCGCCAGATAGCCGGCATGGTTCGGATGCAGCCGATCACCCTCCCCGCCGATGGTCCCGTTGGGCTGGAACTCGACCCGCAACTCCCCGGTTGACGGGTCGAGCGTGGCGCGGTCGAAGTCCGCGATCGCGTCATAGATGTCGGTCGAGCGGATGAAACGGTTCACCACCTGCCGCTTCGCCTCGACCGCGGTGCTGCCATGGGCCAGGCTGGAATTCAGCGAAGAGGTCAGGGTCCCGCCGATCACCCGCACATGCGGCAAGGCCGACCGCATGCGGCGGACCCCTTCGCGCAGGCCGGCGATGACGGCATCCGCCTCGGCACCCGAGATGCCGAAATCGTTGATTCCCTCCATCCAGATGATGGCAGCGACGCCCGACAGGCTGAGGACGTCGCGTTCCAGGCGATCGAGTGCCGACGGGCCACCTTGCAGTCCCAGCGCCCAGGGTTCACGCCGAGCGACGGCCTCGGGATCGCAGTTCATGGCGGTTTCGGGCGAGTAGGGTGAGGGCGCGATCACCTGGTTCGCGCCGATGCCGGCATTCACGATCGAGACACGATTGCCGAACGCCGCGTGCAGGCGGTGCGACAGCGCATCGGCCCAGCGGTCATCGGCGCCCATGGCGGCATAGGTGCCGTCGGTGATCGAATCCCCGAAGGCCACGACGACGCGGGTGCCCGCTGGGGCGCGCATGTCCACCGCGTCCAGAAAGAACCAGGATGCGGTGGTGAAGGGAAATCCCTCGCCGAACGTGGCGGCGCCAAGCGCACCGGCGCCGGGGGCGGAGACATAGGAGGTCGCGAGCGCCTTGGCGTGCCAGGTCATCGGCCCGCTTTCCCCCGCGACATGGAAACTGACGGCCAGCCGCTGCCCACGCAGCAACGGATTGTCCGGGTTGTCGACGAATGGCAGCGCGACGGCATCGCTCCAGACCATGCCGCCGGGCGGGATCGTGACGGCGTCGGCGCCGCCGAAACGGACCGGCTGGTTCGTGCCATCGACCAGGCCGCTGCTGAAGGCCTGCAACCCGACATGCACGCCGTCGAGGCGCAGGGGGCGCGTGCCCAGCGCGTTGGAGAATCGCAGGCGCGTCGCGATGCCCCAGATGTCAGGCCGCAGGATCAGGCGGAACGACTGGTCGCGCGCGCCGGCGGCCGGAACCGGAAAGGCGAAGCGCTGGTCCGGTTGCGCCGACGGCACGCCGGCGGGGTAGGGGCCCTGGATCGATGCTGCCCAGGCCGTCGCCCAGATCTCACCCGTGCCGCTGGTCATCCGTTCCCCCTCCGTGTCGGTGCGCGTGTCCGACAGCCTGCCTCGGCCCGCGGGTTCGGGCAACGCCGCGGCTCAGGCGCGCGCGTACCAGGCGCGAGTGGCGGTGACGAGGTGGACCACCGACAGCATCACCGGCACCTCGACCAGCACGCCGACCACCGTCGCGAGCGCCGCACCCGATTGGAAGCCGAACAGGCTGATGGCCGTGGCAACCGCGAGCTCGAAGAAGTTGCTGGCGCCGATCAAGGCGGATGGCGCGGCGACGCTGTGCGCCGATCCGCAAGCGCGGTTCAGCACATAGGCGAGGCCGGCGTTAAGATAGACCTGGATGACGATCGGCACGGCCAGCATCAGGATCACCGCCGGCTGGCTGAGAATCTGGTTGCCCTGGAAACCGAACAGCAAGACCAGGGTGGCCAGCAGGGCCAGCAGCGAGACCGGGTGCAGCCGGTGCAGCACCGCGTCCAGCGTGGCCGGTCCGCCGCCACGCAGCAGCGATCGGCGCCAGGCCTGCGCCGCGACGACCGGCACGACGATATACAGCACCACCGACAGAAGCAGCGTGTCCC
>WBZO01003577.1_pt1 | contig 17947 bp, 16 predicted proteins | sample 5204261 | NCBI WGS metagenome assembly WBZO01 (sample SAMN12412400, study PRJNA552823) | activated sludge metagenome | isolation source: activated sludge from anammox sidestream of wastewater treatment plant... | place: USA: North Carolina | collected 2017-09
GGCCTTCTCGCGCGAGAGCATGGTCTCGCCGAAGCCGTTTTCGATCGCATCGAGTGCGACCTTGACGTCATCGCCCACGTGGATTTCGAGTTCGCCCTTCTCGTTCTTGAACTGTTCGATCGGGATGATGCCTTCGGACTTCAGGCCCGCGTTGACCACCACCACGTCGGAGCGGATCTCGACGATGGTGCCGGTGACGATTGCACCCGAGCGCAGCTTGGCGAGTGCGGTTTGGCTCTGTTCGAACAGTTCGGCAAAACTTTCTGTCATGTTGAATTCCAAAAATGGAAACAGGCGCTCGACCAACGGCCGACGCCCACCTTCAAACGATGCGAGATACGCCGCATCGACGCGTTGCCGGCACCCTGCCGGACGAAATTCAATGACTCCTGGACGGGCGTGGCGGCAAGGCCGCGCGCACAACGTCCAGCACGCGGGTCACCACCTCTGCGACGGAAACTCCCGTGGTGTCGATGATGACCGCGCCCTGCGCCGGCTTGAGCGGCGCGACCTTGCGCGTTGCATCGCGCTCGTCACGCGCCTCGATCTCGCGCAAAAGGGCAGAGAGAGTAACAGCTAACCCCTTGTCCTTCAACTGTTTATAGCGCCTTTTCGCACGTTCCTCGGCGCTGGCCGTCAGGAAGACCTTGAACGCCGCGTCGGTGAACACGACCGTGCCCATGTCACGCCCGTCCGCCACCAGTCCGGGGGATTTGCGGAAGGATCGCTGCTTTTCGAACAGGGCCGAGCGCACGGCCGGGAAGACCGCAATCGCCGAGGCGGCTGCACCGCAGGTTTCGGTGCGGATTTCGTCGGTGGCATCGTGACCATTGACGATGACCCGCGTCTCGCCGCCGTCCTTGGGGTCGCGGAACACGATTTTGGCCGTCTCGGCGCAGCGCGTGACTGCCGCCGCATCGGACAGGTCGATACCGGCCATGCCGGCGGCATAGCCGACTGCGCGATAGATAGCTCCGGAATCCAGCAGATGCCAGCCCAGCGCGTCGGCGACGGCGCGGCTGATCGTGCCCTTGCCGGAGCCGGAGGGGCCATCGATCGTCAACACGGGGATGGGCTTTTCGGTGGCGACCATGGCAGGCGACGGCGGGGGAAAACGCAATTCTAGCCTCGCCCCGGCGGCGGCTCCATCATGTGCCGGGGATCATGTTTGCAAGGCGAAGCCGCAGGCGTTGGCGAGAGTGGCAAAACCGGGAAACGAGGTCGCCACATTGGCGCATTCGGCAATGCGCACCGGGCCGCTGGCCAGCAAGCCGGCCACGGCAAAGCTCATGGCAATGCGGTGGTCCCCGTGACTGTCGACCGCCCCGCCCTGCAAACTTCCGCCGTGAATGCGGGCGCCATCGGGGGTCTCGTCCAGGGCAATGCCCAGCTGGCGCAGACCGGTTGCCATCACGGCCAGCCGATCCGATTCCTTGACCCGCAGTTCCGCCGCGCCACGCACAGTGGTCACGCCTTCCGCGGCAGCGGCGGCGATGAACAGGATGGGAAATTCGTCGATCATGTCCGGTACGAGGTCGACTGGCACATCGATGCCACGCAACCGCGCATGGCGAACTTCAAGATCGGCAACGCGTTCGCCGCCCTGCTCGCGCGGCGCGTGCTCGCGGATGTCCGCGCCCATCAGGCGCAGCGCCTGCAGCAGGCCGGTACGGCGTGGATTCAGGCCAACCGCGCGCAGCAGCAGGCGCGAACCGGGTACGAGGCTGGCAGCCACCAGGAAAAACGCCGCCGAGGAAAAATCCACCGGCACGCTCACTTCCGTCGCACGCAATTGGTGACCACCCGACAACCGTGCCCTGCCCGGTTCGAATATCACCGGCCAGCCGAAGGCGCTGAGCATGCGTTCGGTGTAGTCGCGCGTGGGGTGCGGCTCGCGCACGCAGGTTTCCCCGCGCGCGTACAGGCCTGCCAGCAGAATGGCCGACTTGACCTGTGCGCTGGCCACCGGCAGGGCGTAGTCGATGCCACGCAGCGCCACACCGCCGGCAATGCGCAGGGGCGGCAGGCCGCCTGCTGCGGATTCGATCCGCGCGCCCATGGCCGCCAGCGGTTCGATCACCCGGCGCATCGGTCGCCGGCGCAGCGAATCATCGCCTGTCAGGCTCGAATCGAAAGCCTGACCGGCCAGCAAGCCGGCCAGCAGGCGCATGCCGGTTCCGGCATTGCCGCAATCGAGCACCTCGGCCGGCGCGGACAGCCCCTGCAGCCCCACGCCGTGCACGATGCGCCGCGACGCCGAGGGTGTCTCGATGCGTACCCCCATGCGCGCAAAGATGGCCGCAGTCGCGCGGGTGTCCTCGCCTTCGAGAAAGCCATCGATCTGCGAGACGCCCTGTGCCAATGCCGCCAGCATGATCGCGCGATGCGAGACCGACTTGTCGCCCGGCGCAGTGATTTCACCCTGCAGCGGGGCCGCTGCGGCGTGGCTGATCCAATCGACGTGTTCGCTCGTCATCGACCTTTCATCCTCGGGGAGCGATCCGGCGCCGGGATGGCGCGTCGCGTGTGGTTGTTCTCGCCTCAGGCCAGGGCATCCAGTGCGGACAGCAGGCGCTGGTTTTCCTCGTGGCTGCCGACGCTGACACGCAGCGTCTGCGCCAGGCCGTAACCCGCCATGGGGCGCACGATCACGCCGCGCTCAAGCAACTGCCGTTCCAGATCGCCTGCCTCGCGGCCCAGATCGACGAGCAGAAAATTGGTCTGCGACGGCAGCGTCGCATAGCCGCGCTGTGCCAACTCGGCCGCCAGCCAGGTGCGTTCATGCGTGTTGAACTGCCGCACCCTGGCCAGATGCGCATCATCCCCCAGGGCGGCTTCGGCGCCTGCCAGTGCAACGCCATTCAAGTTGAACGATTCGCGCATGCGTTCGAGCACGGCAACCACGCTGGCATCCGCCACCAGATAGCCCACGCGCGCGCCTGCCAGGGCATGGGCCTTGGAGAAAGTGCGTGCCACCACGAGATTGGGATGACGGTCGCCCAGGCGCAGGGCGCTGCTCAGCCCCGGGGCATCGACGTACTCGTTGTAGGCCTCATCGACCACCACCAACACCTGGGAGGGAACCTTCGCAAGGAAGGCTTCCAATGCGGCATCGTCGAACCAGGTGCCGGTGGGATTGTTTGGATTGGCCAGATAGACGATCCGCGTGTCGGCACGCACGGCCGCAGCCATGGCGTCCAGGTCATGCCCCAGTGGGGCGCTGGCGTGTGTGCGCGGCAGCGCCGGCACGCAGATGGGTTGCGCGCCGGCCGCTGCGGTTGCAATCGGATACACGGCAAACCCGTATTGGGCGAATACCACCGAATGCGCCGCATCGGCAAAACATTGCGCGAGCATCATCAGCAGCTCATGCGAGCCATTGCCCAGCACGATGCGCGCGGCATCGACCTGCCAGTGCCGCGACAGGGCTGCCTTGAGCGCCGCTCCGCGTGGATCGGGATAGCGGTGGATGTCGCCCAGCGCCGCGTGCATCGCCGCAACCGCGTGTGGACTGGGCCCCAGCGCGTTTTCGTTTGATCCCAGTTCGGCGATCTGCGCACCGAAACGCAGGCGCAGGGCCGGCAGATCATGTCCCGGGTCGTAGGCGCGCAGCGACGCGGTTGCCGCATTGGCCAGTCGGGTCGCGTCGAACCGCAATCGATCAGGCATGGTCGTGGCACTCACGGCACGGCTACCGGATAGGAACCCAGTACCTTGATCTGCGCGGAATGGGCTTTCAATTCCGCCAAGGCAGCTTTCATGGCTGCATCCTCGACATGTCCCGCCAAGTCGATGAAGAACCCGTATTCCCACTTGGCCTGATGCGAGGGGCGCGACTCGATGCGATTCATGCTGATGCCGTGATGCGCAAACGGGCTGAGCACGTTGAACAGCGCCCCCGGCTGATCCTTGATGAACACCAGCACCGAGGTGCGATCGTGGCCCGACGGCGGAAAGATCTGGCGGCCGATGACCAGAAAGCGCGTGGTGTTGTCGGCGTGATCCTCGATCGAGGTCATGATGACCTTTTTCAGGCCATACACATGCGCAGCCGATTCGCTGCCGATCGATGCGGCATCATCGGCATTGCGGGCGCGCCGCGCGCCCTCGGCATTGCTCGACACCGGGATCTTCTCCACTTTCGGAAGATTGGTGCGCAGCCAGCCAGCCGTCTGTGCAAAGGATTGCGGATGGGCATAAATGCGCTCGATGTCTTCGATATGCCCCGAGCGCGACAGCAGATACTGATGCACGCGCAATTCGACTTCGCCGCAGATTTTCAGGTTGGAAGTCAGGAACATGTCGAGCGTGACCTGGATCGTGCCCTGCCCTGAGTTTTCCACCGGCACGATGCCGAAATCGGCATTGCCCGCCTCGACTTCGTTGAATACCTCCTCGATGCTGGCCATCGGCAGGCCGTGTGCCGAACGACCGAAGTGCTTGTGCACGGCCTGCTGGCTGAACGTGCCCTCCGGGCCGAGAAAGCCGATCTTGAGCGGTTCCTGCTGCGCCAGGCAGGCCGACATGATCTCGCGGAACAGGTGCACCAGGACGTCGTCGCTGAGCGGGCCGTCGTTGCGATCCACGACCATGCGCAGCACCTGGGCCTCGCGCTCGGGGCGGTAGTAATCCACCGCCGCCGCGAGCTTGCCCTTGGCCTTGCCAACCTGATGCGCAAATTGCGCACGCTCCGCGATCAGCGCCTGGATCTGGCGATCGATGCCATCGATGCGCGCGCGCACCTCGGCAAGATCGGGCTTGGCGGGCTTGGCTTTGGGCTTGCTCATGGATCAATCCTCGATGACGCGCACGGACAAGATGCCGTCGATCGCTGCGATCGAAGCGACCAGCGTGGCCGGAACCTTGGAATCGACATCGATCAGGCTGTAGGCCAGATCGCCGCGTGAGGCGTTGTGCATCTGCGCGATGTTGACGCCCGCTTCGCCCAGCACGTGCGAGAGCTGGCCGATCATGTTGGGACGGTTGCTGTTGGCGATGCAGATGCGCGCATTGCCGGCGCGCACCATGCGCGTTTCGGGGAAATTCACCGAATGCCGCACGTTGCCGTGTTCGAGAAAATCGCGCAATTGATCGACCACCATGAAGGCGCAGTTTTCCTCCGCCTCGCCGGTCGACGCCCCCAGGTGCGGCAAGGCGATGACGCGTGCGTCGCCCAGCAGGTCGCCATCGGGAAAATCGCAGACGTAGCGGCCGATGCGGTTGTCGGCCAGCCCGCGCCGCAGCGCCTGCGCATCGACAATGCCTTCGCGCGAGAAATTGAGCAGCACGATGCCCGGGCGCACCAATTCCAGCGCCGACATGCCGAAAACTCCACGCGTCTTGTCGTTGAGCGGCACATGGAACGTGAGGTAGTCGGCGGCAGCGAACAGTTCGTTGAGCGAACCCGCCCTGGCCACCTGCGCTTCGAGTTGCCAGGCGCCGTCGATGGTCATGTGCGGATCGAAGCCGATCACGCGCATGCCCAGTGCGTGTGCGGCATTGGCCACCTTGACACCGATTGCGCCCAGGCCGACCACGCCGAGTGTCTTGCCGGCCAATTCGCTGCCGACGAAGCGTTTCTTCTCCGCCTCGACCTTGGCATGCAAGTCCTCGCCTGCCGACAGGTCGCGCACGAAATTCAGCGCCGACGGGATGTTGCGTGCCGCCAGCAGCATGCCGGCCACCACCAGTTCCTTGACCGCATTGGCGTTGGCGCCCGGCGCATTGAATACCGGGATGCCGCGTGCGGACAGCGCAGCCACGGGAATGTTGTTGGTGCCGGCACCGGCGCGGGCGATTGCCTTCACGCTGGCGGCGATCGGCGCCTTGTGCATGTCGGCCGAGCGCACCAGCACCGCATCCGGCTCGGCCACGTCGCTGGCGACGCGATACAGATTGGCTGGCAGGCGATCGAGTCCGTTGCGCGAAATGTTGTTGAGCGTCTGGATGGTGAACATCGAAGTGGAGGAATCGACAAGAATGGGAAGTGGGATGTGTGCAGTCAGGATCAGCCGTTGCGCTGGGCGAAATCGCGCATGAAATCGACCAGCGCCTGCACGCCTTCGAGTGGCATGGCGTTGTAGATCGATGCCCGCATGCCGCCCACCGCGCGATGCCCCTTGAGTGCCAGCAGGCCGGCGGCTTCGGATTCCTTGAGGAATCGGGCATCGAGTTCTTCGCTGGGCAGGGTAAACGGTACGTTCATCCACGAACGCGCGGAATGCTCGACCGGATTCCTGTAGTACGCCGAGCCGTCGATGTAGTCGTACAGCAGTTCGGCCTTGGCACGATTGCGCTGTGCCATGGCCGCCACGCCACCCTGGGCCTTGACCCATTTGAACACCAGGCCCGCCAGATACCAGCCCCAGGTATTGGGCGTGTTGAGCATCGAGCCCTGCGCGGCATGCTCGGCGTAGTTGAAGATCTTGGCAATGTTCCCGGGACAGCGATCGAGCAGATCGTCGCGCACGAGCATGACGACCAGGCCCGAGGGGCCGATGTTCTTCTGCGCACCGGCATACAGCACCGCGTAGCGCGAGACATCCAGCGGCCGCGACAGGATCGTCGAGGACACATCACCAATCAGCGGCACGTTCCCGACATCGGGAACGGCATGGAATTCGACTCCGCGGATCGTTTCGTTCGGCGTTATGTGGACATACGCCGCGTCGGCACTCAGCTGCCACGTCTCGCGCGCGGGAATGCGGTCGTAATTGCTGTTCGATGAGCTGGCCGCGATGCGCACGTCCGCCCAGGCCCTGGCTTCCTTGGCAGCCTTCTCGCTCCAATCGCCGGTCAGCACGTAGTCGACGGCCTGCCCGCGCTGCGCAAAATTCATCGGCAGCTGTGCGAAATGCTGGGTGGCGCCGCCCTGCAGGAACAGGATCTTGTAGTTGGCCGGCACCGAAAGCAGTTCGCGCAGATCGCGTTCGGCCTCTTCTGCCATGGCAATGAATGCCTTGCCACGATGGCTGACTTCCATCACCGAGGCGCGCGCGCCACCCCATTCAAGCAGTTCGGCCTGCGCCTGGCGCAGCACTTCTTCGGGCAGCGCGGCCGGGCCAGCGCTGAAGTTGTATGCACGACTCACGGGAATCTCCTGTTGGAATGGCCACTGTATGCCGCGTCGCAACATCCGCGCAAGCGCCATTCTTCCGGTACGCCGCCGGGTTGTTCGAAAGCAAATCACGGCCGGTGCGGTCTGTACTGCCGTAGATGCAGCGCGCACCGATGGATATGACAATCCGTCATACGCCGTGAGAGTCGTGCGCAGCATCCGAAAGCCATGTCCATCGACGCCTGTCCCGGTTGGTGGACGGCCTCATGCCACGGAGCGTTCATCATGATGATGGTTCTTGTCGCTTGGCTGGGAGGTGTCCTGTCGATCCTCAGCCTTTGCATCCTGCCGCTGCTGCTGTTCGTGCTTGCCCGCGCCGATCGCCCCTTCATGCACAACGGCTTGCCGCTGCTGCTGGGCATGGCCGGCGGTTTCGTGTTCGTCACCCGCCTGGCGGCAGTGGCCGCACCGTGGGCGGCGCAGGCTCTTCACGGTGGTCGTGCGGTGGCGCTGGCGGTGCTGATCCTGTGTGCGCTGAGCCTGCTTGCGTCGGGACTTTCGGGGCGCTGGAGGCGCTCCGGCACGACGCCTGATGCCCGCCCTCCGGAAACGGCCAGTCGCGCATCGTCCATCGCAGTTTCACTGCTGCTGGGCGCGGCTGCCGGTGTGCTGTGGACGCCGTGTGCTGGCCCGGTGCTCGGTCTGCTCGCCAGCGATGCGGCGTGGCGCGGTGGCCTGTCGACGGTCGGATTGCTGCTTGCCTATGCGCTGGGCGCTGCCACCTCGCTGGCAGCAGTACTGTGGTGGGGCGGGCGCCTGCTGTCCACGCTCATGGACTGGGTCGGTCCCAGTGCCTGGATCAGGCGTGCCCTGGGCATGGCCGTGCTGGCCGGAGTGGCCGTCAGCATGCTGGGCGGCAGCGACGATTGGTTGTCGCGGTGGTCGGCAGCCCATACCCGTCGCATCGAAAGCGCCCTGCTGGCGGCGTTCCCGATGACGCCATCCGCCCGGGCGGCATCGCTCGACCCTGCGGCGCCGCTGCCGATCGAGGGAATGGCACCGCCATTGGATGGTGCGGTGGCCTGGCTCAATTCCAAACCACTGGAGGGTTCGGCACTACGTGGCAAGGTTGTGCTGGTGGATTTCTGGACTTATTCCTGCATCAACTGCCTGCGTGCGCTGCCCTGGGTGCGGGCGTGGGCCGAGCGTTATCGTGACCAAGGTCTGGTGGTGGTCGGAGTGCATGCACCGGAATTCGATTTCGAAAAGGATCTGGCCAATGTCCGTCGTGCGGTAGCCGAACTGGGCATCACCTATCCCGTTGCCGTCGACAACGACTATGCGATCTGGCGTGCCTTTGGCAATCGCTACTGGCCTGCGCATTATTTCATCGACGCGCAGGGCCGCTTGCGACACCATCATTACGGCGAGGGCGATTACGTCGAATCGGAGCGCGTCATCCGCAAGCTGTTGGCCGAAGCGGGAAACCCCGTGGCCGACGCACCGTATGTCGTCGTCAACGGGCAAGGCGCGCAAGCCGCGCCGGATCTGGCACAGATTGCCTCGCCGGAAACCTATGTCGGCAGTCTGCGTGCCGAGCGGTTCGCCTCACCCGGTGGCCAGCGGCAGGGGCGCAGCCACGAATACACCGTGCCGGCGTCGCTCGGGCTCAATCAGTGGGGGCTTGGCGGGCGTTGGAGCGTCCGTCAGGAAAAGGCCGTGCTCGATGCGCCGGGCGGGAATCTGACCTACCGCTTCCATGCCCGCGACCTCAATCTCGTGCTTGGCCCGGGGCGCGATGCCAAGCCCATCCGCTTCATCGTGCGCATCGATGGCCAGGCACCGGCTGCGAGCCACGGCAGCGATATCGATGCGCAAGGGCATGGCCGCATAACCACGCAGCGCCTGTATCAACTCATACGCAGCGCCGGCGAGGTGCGCGACCGCACCTTCGAGATCGAATTTCTCGATGCGGGCGCCGAGGCCTTCGCCTTCACTTTCGGATAGGTGCGAGGGTCACAGGCCGCGGTGAATGAGCAGGTAAAGCCCGATGGCGATCAAGGCGGCCACGCCGAGCAGCCAGCCGATGGCCGCATTGCCATCGCTCTCCCTGAGCGTCGGTTCGGCAGGCTGGGCCTTGGCCGGCGGAGGAGTGCCGACGGCAGGCTCCTGCACATTGAAGCCGGGGGCCTCGACCAGGAATTGATGCCGTGCAAACGACAGCTGGTCTCCAGACCGCAGGCGGGCGTCGAGAACCCCGATGCCATTCACGTTGGCTCCCTGCGCCGAGCCCAGGCTGCGCAGCCAGATGCCGTTGTCCAGTACTTCGATGGCCGAGTGTCGCGGGGAAAGGCGCGCATCGTCGATGACGATGTCGGCGTTGGCCGTGCTGCCGACGACGACCCGCTCACCGACTGCAATTGCACGTCCGGCGTGTGCGCCGGAAAGTCCGCGCAAGGTCACGCGCGCCCCTTGTGGTGTCGACCTTTCCCCGGGGGACGGAATGGCCTTGTCGATGGTGTCGGTATCGGCCTTGATGGCCACGGCGGCCTGCCCGAGGTGCAGGATGTCGCCCCGCCGCAGCAAGGCTTTTTCCAGCACCGGCCGTGCGTTGACGTGGGTTTGTGCCGTCGGATCGAGTACTTGCAGCACGATGCCGCGTGCGTCCACGAAAATTCGTGCGTGCCACGGCGAAACCTCCTTTCCGTCAAGGACGACGTCATTGCCCACGGCACTGCCGAGGTTGACGCCACCTGAGGTCACGATGAGGTCATCGTGGCTTTCATTGATGAAACTGAGCCGCATCGCATCCGGTCGAAGGGTTTCGGCACACTCTAGCATAGGCCGCATACTGCCCCGCAGGGTGCTCTGGGCGCCGCAGCCTGGCTCGGGCATTATTCGCCTCCCCACCTCCTTTCAGCACGACATTCATGGCTCTCATCGACATCCAGCGCAGCCACAAGAGTACGGTCAAGGCCACCAAGACGGCCGTGAACCGCGTGGCCAAATCTCTGGGCAAGGAATACGGCGTCGACCACGAATGGGACGGGGACACGCTGCATTTCGAGCGCAGCGGCGTCAAAGGCAGCATTGCCGTCGGCAAGACCGATCTGCGGGTGCACGCCGAACTGGGCTTTTTGATGAGCGCCATGAAGCCGGTGATCGAGCGCGAGATCCGTCGCCTGCTCGACGAGCATCTGCCCGGCTGAGCCAACGGCAGTGAGGCTGGCTTTCGGGCCGCCTCCAGATCCTCCTCTAATGTGGAATTTTGCAAACCCGCCCAGCGCGGCGTGGTTAGGGTGACTGCTCTAACGATCTTGGCGAGGATGGGCATCACGCGGCACCCTGCCGCTCCCACTGGAGAACGCGACGATGGCCAAGCCCAAACTCAAGCTCAAGAGCGCTGCCAAGAAGGCAGCCCCCCATGCCGGCGCCGATGTGCGTCATCTCGGCAAGACCGTGGTCGACTCGGCCCAGCAGATCTGGCTGGCCGGTCTGGGCGCCTTCGCCAAGGCGCAGCAGGAAGGCGGCAAGCTGTTCGACGCACTGGTCAAGGAAGGCGCTTCGCTCGAAGCCAGGACGCGCAAGTTCACCGAAGCCAAGGTCAATGAAGCGCGCGGCAACGTCGAAAGCACGCTGGGCCAGGTGCGCGAGCGCAGCCAGGAAACCTGGGACAAGCTGGAAAAGGTTTTCGAGGATCGCGTTTCACGCTCGCTCAAGCGTCTGGGCATTCCCGGCCATGCCGACCTCAAGCGTCTGGAAACCCGCATCGATGAACTGTCGCGTGCAGTCAAGAAGAGCGGTGGCGCAGCGACCGCCACCAAGCGCCCGGCTGCCAAGCGCAGCGCCGGCTGAGCAGGTCGCCAGTGTCGCGGGGATCGGATCCCCACCGAAGTAGAGCAGGCTCTGGCCTGCTCTTTTTTTTTAGATGCCCGTGGCTTGCCGGAAAATGCACAGCGATGCGGACCTCGCCTGAGGGTGCGGCCACAGTCATCCATGACGCGTTCTCCGCTCGCCATCCATGGCTCGCCAGAAAATGCGCAAGCGATGCCTGAGGGCGAGGGCATCGCTTGGGCGCGCATTTTCTACCAATGGATTCCGCGCATCAGGGCGGCGAAGGCAATCTGCTCGCTGGTCGGCTCGGCAGCCAGCGCCTTGCGGTCCCCCTTGGCGGCTGCCGAGTCCGGGAACAGGCGGAATGCGGTATTCATGACGATTTCGTACACGCGCGGAGCCAGCGCGTAGAACACCTGGGCGAAAGTACCAAGCCGCGTTGCAATGCGTACCGGGCGCTCGATGATCGCCTCGACGACGATGTCCGCCGCCTCCTCGGGCGACAAGGTGGGAACCGAATCGTACATCTTGGTCGGTGCGATCATCGGTGTCTTCACCAGCGGCATGTTGATCGTGGTGAAACTCACGCCATTGTCCGAATACTCGGCCTGCGCACAGCGCGAAAACGCATCGAGCGCCGCCTTCGAAGCCACGTAGGCCGAAAAACGGGGCGAATTGGTCAGCACGCCGATCGATGAAATGTTGATGATGTGGCCACGATGTCGCTCAGCCATCTTTGGCAGCACCCCCATGATGAGGCGCAGCGCACCAAAGTAGTTGAGTTGCATGGTGCGTTCGAAATCATGAAAGCGGTCGTAGCTGGCGCTGATGGCACGACGAATCGAACGACCGGCATTGTTGATGAGGATGTCGACGTGGCCATGCTCGGCAAGCACCTGGGCGACGAAGGCATCACATGAGGCCAGATCGGCCAGGTCGGCAACGTAGGTGTGGCAGATGCCGCCGGCGGCTTCGATCTCCCTCTTCGTCTCGGCCAGCTCGTCAGCACCGCGGGCGCAGATCACGAGTTTGGCACCAGCCGCCGCCACCTTGAATGCCACGGCCTTGCCAATGCCCGAAGAGCCGCCGGTGACGACCACCACCTTGCCGCGCACTTTTCCACCCAGCGAGTGATCGACGAACAGGTCGGGATCGAGATGCCGCTCCCAGTAGTCCCAGAGCTTCCATGCGTAATCGTCGAGCTTGGGCAATTTGATCTTGGAGCCCTTGAGCGCACGCTCGGTTTCCCGGCAATCGAAGCGCGTCGGGTAGTTGATGAATTTCATCACCGACGCCGGGATGCCGAGATCGCGCAGCAGCACGTTCGTGACGCGCCGCACCGGCGGCAGATTGCCGATGGCCGCCCGCACGCTGGATGGAATGAACCCGAACATGCGGGCATCCAGGCGCATGGTCATCTGCGGCGCGTGGCCTGCGCGGGCAAACAGGTTGAGCACTTCGCCGATGCGGCGCGGTGCGGGATCGGTCAAATGGAACGTGTGCCCATCGAGCGCCGGCTTGTGCGCGATATGGTCGAGAACCGCAGCCACCCAGTCCACCGGCACGAGATTGATGCGCCCGCCTTCCAGACCCACGGTAGGCATCCAGGGCGGCAAGGTCTGGCGCATTTTCTTGATCAGGCGGAAAAAGTAATACGGGCCATCGATCTTGTCGGTTTCCCCCGTGCGCGAATCGCCGACGACGATGCCGGGACGGTAGATGCGCCAGGGGCGCCGGCATTCCTTGCGCACAATGGCCTCGGCATCGTGCTTGGTGCGGAAGTACGGATGATCCAGCTCCTCCGCCTCGTCGAACATGTCCTCGCGGAAAACGCCGGGATACAGCCCCGCTGCGGCAATCGAGCTGACATGGTGGAAATGTCCGGCGCGCATCGCCTCGGCTGCGTCGACCGCATGGCGGGTTCCGGCGACGTTGGCCGCCACCTGGCTGGCTTCGTCCGCGGCCAGATCGTAGATCGCGGCCAGATGAAGGAAGTGCGTTACCTTGCCCCCCAGCTCGCGCAGCACGGTCGGCGCGATTCCGAGCCGTGGCTTGGTGAGATCTCCGGCTACCGCCACCAGTCGCTTGCCGTCATCGCCCAGGCCTTCGCAGTAGGCCTTGAATTTCGCCATCGATTCGCGGCGCACCAGGCAATGGATCTTGCCCTTGCGCGCCAGCAGTCTTTCGATGAGTCGCTTGCCGATGAAGCCGGTGGCGCCGGTCACGAAATAGGTCATGCCGCATCTCCCGTTGCGAATCGTGGTCTTGGGCAAGCATAGCGTTGCCGCGACGGCGCTGGCTACGTGCGATTGACCGGCATTGGGCACGCTGTTGTAAGCTGCGCATTCGCCTGCTGCGAAACTACGGAATCCCGATATGGCCGACTTGAAAGCGCGTTTCGAGAAAGCATCCGAAGCCGTCAAAAAACTGGACGAGCGCCCCGACAACGACACCCTGCTCAAGCTCTACGCGCTGTACAAGCAGGGATCCGAAGGGGACGTTTCCGGCCCCAAGCCCGGTTTCTTCGATTTCGTCGGCACCGCCAAGTACGAGGCATGGGCCAAGCTCAAAGGCACCAAGTCCGAGGAAGCGCAGCAAAAATACATCGACTTGGTGAAGAAGCTCGGCGGCTGAGTGTTGCGCCTTGCCACGCTTGTCGGCACATGGCGCGAGCGGAAGAACGCGCGAGCGCATCCTGGAAACCAGCCTGGCGATGTTCAACGCTCACGGCGAGCCGAACGTCACCACCAACCACATCGCCGAGGAGGCCGGCATCAGCCCCGGCAACCTGTACTACCACTTTCGCAGCAAGAGCGACATTGTCGAGCAGCTGTTCGGCGCCTACGAAGTCCTGATCGATCAGGCGCTCCTGCTGCCGGCGGCACGCCGCCCCAATCTCGAAGATCTCTGGTTGCAGCTGCATCTGCTGTTCGAGGCGATTTCGCGCTACCGCTTCCTGCATCGGGATCTGGTCGACATCCTGTCGCGCAACCGGCGCATCCGCACGCGTTTTGCGCGGCTGCTGCAACGGGCCACGGCGAGCGCGCAGGCGCTGCTGACCGCCCTCGCCGCGACCGGAGTGATGCATGCCACTGCACCGCAGATCAATGCCCTGGTCGAAAGCATGATCCTGCAGACGACCTTCTGGCTCGGGTACGAAATGGTGCGCGATAGTCGTTATGACGGCAGTGCAGGCGATGCCGGGCGCGGCATCACCCATATCATCGGCCTGCTCATTCCCTATCTTGATGAGTCCGAGCGTCGGCACCTGGCTGCAATTGGTGCCGCCTATGCGGCTTGATCAGACCGACCTGGCCAGCGTCGAGCAATCGATCACGAAGCGGTAGCGCACATCGCCGCGCATCATGCGCTCCCACGCTTCGTTGATGGCGTGCGCCGCGATCAATTCGATGTCGGCCGCGATTTCATGCTCGGCACAGAAATCGAGCATTTCCTGCGTCTGGCGAATGCCGCCGATCAGCGAGCCAGTCAGCTTGCGTCGCCGCATGATGAGAGGGGCTGCCGCCAGCGGTGTTGGCTCGGGCATGCCGAGCAGCACCATCGTGCCGTCACGGCGTAGCAGGTTCAGATAGGCGTTGTAGTCGTGCTTGGCCGAAACGGTATCGAGAATGAGGTCGAAACGCTCGGTGTTTGCGCGAAAGGCTTCCTTTTCGCTGGTCACGACGAAATCATGTGCGCCGAGCCGGATTGCATCCTCCCGCTTGGCCGCCGATGAGCTGAGCACACACACTTCGGCACCCATGGCGCGTGCCAGCTTGACGCCCATGTGTCCCAGGCCGCCGAGTCCGACCACTGCCACGCGATCGCCTGCCTTGACCCGATGCTGACGCAGGGGCGAATACAAGGTGATTCCGGCACACAGCAGCGGCGCCGCGCGATCCAATGGCAGGCTGGGCGGAATGCGCAGGACATAGCTTTCGTCGACGACGATGCGCGTCGAATAGCCGCCGAAGGTTGGCCGCGAGCGATCCATGACACCGTTGGTTCGCTCGTAGCTGTTGTAGGTCGCGCTCATGCCTTCTTCGCAGAATTGTTCGTCTCCGCTGGCGCAGGCGTTGCAATGTCGACACGAATCGACGAAACACCCCACGCCTACGTTATCGCCGATGCGGTGACGCGAAACCAATGCTCCGACCGCCGTCACGCGGCCAATGATCTCGTGTCCCGGAACCATCGGAAACATGGCGCCTCCCCACTCGTCGCGCGCCTGATGCACGTCGGAATGACAGACGCCGCAATACAGGATGTCAATGACGACATCGCGCGGCCCCGGATCACGGCGATCGATCGTGTGGGGCGCCAGCGGGCGATCGGGGGCGAAGGCGGCGTAGGCGGCAGTCTTGGGCATGGCAGTCCCGTCGGGATCAGGAGGGATGGGTCAATTGCGCGAAGAAGGATGGCAGGACACGCCAGCCGACGGCGACCGTCACGACGACCCCGTAGATGGCTCCCCACAAATGCGCATTGTGATTGATGTTGTCCGTACGCTGACGATCCATGTAGATCGTGTAGGCCAGGTACAGCACCGCGTAGAGAATGGCCGGCATGGGCACCACGAACACGATGATCCGTGACCATGGGCTGAGCAGAATGAAGGAAAACAGCACCGCGCTGACTGCGCCGGATGCCCCCAGGGTGCGGTAACCGGCGTCATTGCGGTGTTGATGCCAGCTGGGCCAGGACGACACCACCAATCCGCCGACGTAAAACAGCAGAAAGCCGATCGGGCCCACCCGCATCGAATAGTAGCGTTCGATGAGCTGACCGAAGAAATACAGCGTGATCATGTTGAACAGCAGATGCGGAACGTCGGCATGAATCAGGCCGCAAGTGGCCAGGCGCCAGTATTCCTTGCCGCGCGTGATCGCCGGCGGCCACAGGATCAGCTTGGAGATCAGGGCCTGGTTTGAAAACCCCATGAACGAAACGACGCAGGTGACGCCGATGATCAGCAAGGTGATGACGCCCGCGCTGTTGCCCATGTTGTTCTCTCACTCCTGCGCCATCGCGCGGTCAGGGCAGCCTCGGTCTGCCGGGTCTTTGCGGCATCTTGCGTGCGCCCTGGAATATCCTGCCGGTTTGCGGCTTGGACGGGGCGATCTGCGCTGATGCCATTTCATGCACTGTCTGCCATGCCGGGGCGTGGCGGAGAGCGCATCCAAAGTTATCATGCGCGCCCTGTTCGCGGAGTCCGTCGCTCTTGAAATCGCGCTACCTGCAATTGGATGTGTTCCCTGCCCGGCGCGGAGGCGGCAATCCGCTGGGCGTCGTGCTGGATGCCGAGGGCTGGAGCGACGCCGACATGCAGGCATTCGCACGCTGGACGAATCTGGTGGAAACCACCTTCGTGCTGCCACCGACTCGACCGCAAGCTTCCTACCGCCTGCGCATCTTCACGCCACAACGAGAGATCGCCTTTGCCGGGCATCCGACGATCGGCAGTGCGCATGCCGTGCTCGAAACCGCCCTCGCCCAGCCGGTGGACGGCATGCTCATGCAGGAATGCCAGGCAGGCCTGCTGCCGATACGCATTGACAACCACGCTGCACGTCGTCAGTTGCTGGTGCGTGCCCCGCAGGCCCAATTGCTTGCCGAGGGCATCGATGCACGCCTTGCCGCCCTGCTCGGCGACATCCCTCTGGGTGGGCTGCCTCCGGCCTTTCTCGAAGGCGGACGTCGATGGTGGGTGGCCGAACTGGCGTCCGAGGCCGATCTGCGCGGCTGGCGCCCGGATCACGCGGCCATCGCCGAGCTTGCCCGGAGCAACGACAGCCTTGGGTTGTGTGTATTCGCCCGCTGCGACAAGGCCGAGTACGAGGTCGTCGTGCGCGCGTTTCCTGCGGGTGTCGGCATCACTGAAGATCCAGCGTCCGGAGCCGCCAATGGCCTGATCGCAGCCTGGATCGCAATGCGCGAGCCCCAGGGTTCCCTGGCGCGGGGGTATCGTGTCAGCCAGGGGCGGGAGATCGGCCATGATGCCGCGATTGTGGTGCGCATGAACGCGGATGAGGTCTGGGTGGGCGGGGCCACCGAAACGCTCATCGACGGATGGGTGGATTGGCCGCGCATCGACTGATGCACCTGCCGAAAACAAAAAAGGGCCGGCGTCAAGCCTTTCGTGGAAAACACGGGGAGCTTCAAACTATATACGGGGCAATAGGTTAGCTCTGTAGGTGATGTACCGAGGATATGCAACCTTGTGGACTGGGAGCCACATGAGAGCCTTGTGAAAGCAAGCCATGTCGCGCCGTGAAGTAGTGAAAACTGCCCAGACAGCGGACTTGTTCGTCATAGCAGCGTATTCCTTCTCGTGCACCATCTGAAGAAGGAGGAAACAAACAACGTCTGATGCCTACTTTCGACCCATTGAGACTATTGACAAAACATCAAAAAACCAAAACCACTAGTCGCAAAAACTTAACAGCTATGAGTTTCTTTTATCGCTTATATTTTTTTCTTCAATATATTCAGAAAGCATATATACTTTTTCATGACCATATTTAATTATGGCCTGGCGTACATCAGGAAGGTGGTTGGAGTTCATAAAACATGCAACGCTATCACAAAATTTTCCATCAAGCACATGAACCCTTCTGTAAGACGATGAATTAAACCTCTCCTCATCATCAGCCATATCGTAAAAGAGACGCATATTTCTCATTAAGTCTGATGCCTCACTCAGGGACATTGAGTTAGACCCAATGCCATTTCTTGATTTGCATAGAGCAAAATCAATGGCCGATTTAACCTCTTCCTCAAAAAATATTTGGTGTTTTTTTTCTATATATTTTTTTCTAATTAATTCAATCTCAATTTCTTCAATTTTTTTGCTATTAGATTTACTCTTCTGCTTTTCGTAACAATTATTTATTTCCTCTTGATTGATGTTCAACGACTCCAGTATCATTGACCTCTTAGTCTCAACATCCAAGTGCAACACCCTCGATCAGGTAGGGTGTCGTCATGGGAAAACAGTATCAGCATCTGAGCGCGGAGGAACGCGCAGTGATCCAGATCGAGCGCAGGAACGGATCG
>WBZO01001776.1_pt2 | contig 17934 bp, 15 predicted proteins | sample 5204261 | NCBI WGS metagenome assembly WBZO01 (sample SAMN12412400, study PRJNA552823) | activated sludge metagenome | isolation source: activated sludge from anammox sidestream of wastewater treatment plant... | place: USA: North Carolina | collected 2017-09
AGTCGTCGGGCGATGGGAAGTGCGACTGTGCGCGAGCCGGTTCGACTGCGCCGAAAAGGCAGCCCAGCAGAACTGCCAAGCCCATGGAAATTCGCCTCTGCATGCGTGCTGAATGTAGCAAGGCGCGTGCCAGAGGTGAAGCGTTTTAGCTCGCGAAGGGTTCGACAATTTCCACGGCCGGAAATTCGGTGGTGATTGCGTCCGATTGATCGGCCGTAAAGAGCATTTTGATGTTCGGACCCGCGTCCATTGTGAAGTAGAGCGGAAGCCCCTCTTTTCGCAGCGCCCAAATTTTTCGCATGGTTGCGACGGATTCGGGAAGCCAGAAGAGAACGGGTGGCCACGCCGCGAGACCCGTGGCGTGCATGGCGAGGGCATTCGATTCGGCTGTCCGGCCCAAGAGTTCGAAGTCGCGCGTTTCGATGGACTCCTTGATGAGGGCGATGTCGTGCGAAACCTTGATGGGCCAGGCTTCATAGAGCGACGAAGTGAGTCGGGTGCATTTCATTGCCTGCCGCGAGCTGATTTCCTTCTCCAGCTCCGAAAGTCGCAGGACGCCGAGGCGCAGGTCGGGCCATGTGCCTTTGACCTGTTCTGCATAGCTGTCCAAGCCGTCCTCATCCGCACCTGCATTCCACTCGACAAACCCACGCAAGACGGAGCGACAGGCGCTGCCGCTGCCCAATCGAGCGAGGATGGATAGGTTCTTCGTGGAGAGCGCCCAGCCGAACAGATCATCCAGCGCGAGAACGAGCGCAGCGAACCCCGAAGCCGAGGATGCCATCCCCGCGGCCGTGGGAACTGTGTTCTGCGTGTCCACCCGGAAGAACACGGTGGGCGAGGGGCGGAAGAGATCCAGGAAGGTTGCGAGCGCCTTGGCGAACTTTGTCGTGGCGGGCATTTCCCGATTATTGAGTGTCACGATGTCGCGCGGCTCTGGCGAAAGACACACGCTCGTCGTTGTTCCCAATTTCCCGAGCGAAATGGATAAACTCGGGGTGATAGGGAGGTTCAATTCTTCGTTTCGCTTGCCCCAGTATTTGCAGAGCGCAATGTTCGATGGAGCGAATGCGGACGCACAGTACTTAACGGGCATTTGACCCCGTTTCTCGCCGAGCAGCAGCGTCACAACATCAATTTTGCGAAGTGAACTCATCTGGTGGCGCAGTATCGCAGAGCCGGGTGAAACGATCAAGCTTTGCCCGGTCACGCTGCTTAAATTAAGCCGATCTTGGTGGCAGATTCCAATTTTCTAAAAAACATATTGCCCGAACTTTGTCGGGTCACCTAAACTGGACGCTTCAGTCGTATTGCGATCCAAGGAGGCGGGTTCGAGATATCCGATGGCATGAAGCGTTCGGCGAAGCGTTTTATTTTAAGCAGTTGCCTGCTGCTTTTGGCTCTTGCGCCCTTAAGCCGGGGGCAGGGTGGTAGCGAGGTTTCGCCCAATGCGATTCCGGAGGCGATGACGACGGACCTCAAATTCACCGTCAATCGCTTGGTCACCGGTGGCAATCTGCGCGAAGCGGTTCCCTATCTTGAGGAGCTGATCCGACGATTCGGGCAGACCAAGGTTGCGCAGTATGACCGCGAGCTTGAGCGCTATTATTACTTCCTCGGCGCCGCGTGGATTCAGTCGGAAGAGTATGAGTTCGCTGTCGAGGCGCTCGAGAAATATGCGCAGCGCTTTCCAAAAGCAAACGATGCTCCGGTCGTTCTCGATTGGCTGGGTGACTGCTATCGCTTGACGGAAGATTTTCGCAAAGCGGCCACCGTCTACGAAAACCTCCGCGCACAATACGCGCTGAAAGGCGCGATGCTCGACGAGGTGATGTCGAAGGAGGCCATCTGCCTTGTTCAGCTCGAAGAGTGGGAGAAGGTGATTCCATTGCTGACGCAACTGCTGGAGCAGGCGCGCGATCCGGAATTGCGCGGCATGGCGGCAACCACGCTCGTTCGCGCCTATCTCTCGCTGGATCAGGTGGACAAGATCGTTCAACTGCTGCCGCAGGTGATGGCGATTTCACAGGCGCGGTATGACGTGGATTTCAACCTGATGCTGATCCGCGGCGGCGACACGAAATATCATTCGAGCGATTATCCGAACGCTCTGATGCTCTATCAGCTCGCACTGACGAAGGAAGAGTTGTTGGTGCGGCTGGAAGAGTTGATCGGACGCACAGAGCGCGCCATCCAGGCGTGGAAGGACTTTCAGAATATCCGTGGCTTCACAGCGCTCAAGACGCGCCTCAAGTCGCTGCAATCGCAGCGCGAAGATTTGCTTCGTCGGGACAGCTTCACGGAAGAACTTCTGTTCCGCATGGGCCAGACCTATTTCGAGATGAATCGAAAGTGGGAGGCCTTTTGGACGTTCTGGTCCATCTGGAAAACACTTCCGGAGAGCAAGGATGCGCGGCAGGCGCTCTTCAGCTCGTTTCAACTGGCGGCAGAGCTGAATATGGATTCGCGCGCGATCGAGTTCGGACAGACCTTTTTGGACACGTTCGGGCTCGGCGACTATTTTGACGAAGTCTCTCTTCAGTTGGCCAATCTCCACCTTCGCAACCGCAATTACGACGCGGCGATCAAGGTGGTTGAGCAGGCGCTGGCGGCGAATCCCGACCACGCATTCAAGGACCGCTTGATTTTCATCACCGGCTACTGCCTGTTTCAGAAGGATCAACTCACTGAGGCGCTGGCCGCGTTCACGGAAATCCGAACCAACCATCCCGACAGCGAGGCCGAGGAGGGCGCGAATTACTGGATCGGCCTGACCTATCTTTTCCTGCAGCAATACGAAGACGCGCGCGATGAGTTCAGCGAGTTCGTGAATCGCTATGTGAGCGGCATCTATTATGAGGACGCGCGCTTTCGGTTGGGCGTCGCGGAATATGGGCTGGGCGAGTTCGTCGCGGCGCGCGGGCACTTTGAGAAGTTCATCGCCGATTTTCCATCCAGCCCGCTGCTGGCCGAGGCCTATTCGTTCCTCGGCGATATCGCGGGATCGGATGCGCGCCTGAGCGAGGCGCTCGAGCTCTATGCGCAAGTGCCGAAGCATACCTCGCGCATGAATCAAATTGATCACGCTGCGTTCCAGACGGGCAAGATTCTGGAGCTGCAAGGGAAGTTCGGCGAGCTGGCGGACTATTTTACCCGGTATATCCAAACGTATCGAAACAAGGGGCAGTTCACGGAGGCGATCTATCGAATCGGCTTTGCGCGGAAGATGCAGGGCGACTTTAGCGGCATGCTCTCCGCCTATGAGCAGGCCGTGCGCCGCTATGCGGACGATGCCAGTGCGCTCGGTGTTGATCTGATTCTGAAGGATTGGGTGGATCAATCCATCCAGACCGAGGGCCGTCCTCCCGAGGCGAAACTGCGCGAGTGGCTCGACAATGTGAAGGCGCAGAAGACCAAGACCGCGTGGTTGCGCTATCAATGGGCGCTGAGCGATCTGGCGAAGTTGGATCCCGCGCCGGAGTTCACCCCGGAACTGCTCGAATTCGCGACGCCCGCAGTGTTGGAGTGGATGGGCCGAACGACGGCGGCCAGCAACCCGACGTTGGCGCGAAAGGCGTTTGAGAAGTCCGTCAAAGAGTTCCCCGACAGTTTGTGGGCGGGCGACTGCATCCTGGAGTGGGCGGAACTGGAGGCCGCTTCCGACCAGTATGCCAAGGCACAGGCGCTGTTTGATCGCTATATGACCTCGTTTCCCACCGCTGAAAAAGCGGGCGCGGCGCTCAAGCGATCCGCAGATATGTTGGTCGCCCTGAAAAAATATCCGGAAGCTGTGGAGAAATATCTGCGGATTCTCGAAATGAAAGAGTGGCGGGGACCGCTGTGGCCCGAGAGCCTTTATCAGATTGGGTTTGCCCTGATGGAGCAGGGCAAGTTGCAGGAGGCGTTCGGCTATTTCCAGCGCGTGTATGTGATGTATGGCGGCTATCCCGAGTGGTGCGCCCGCGCCTATTTGCAGAGCGGCATTGCGCTCGAAAAGTTGAATCGCCGCCGCGAGGCCGTTGCGACGTATGAGGAAATGCTGACCCACGAAAACCTGCGCGCTCTCGAATGGGGACGCGAGGCGGAGAAAAGATTGGCGGCGCTGCGATGAGAACAGACCCATTCCGCAGACATTGGAGCGTGTCGGCGCTCGCGCTGTTGATCGCGGTGTCGGGCGCAACCGCTCGCGCGGCGGACGTGCCTGCGAGCGTCTATATTCGAAATGCGCGCGGCGCAATGGATGTCACGCTGACCGGGCGCCAAAAGAACTCGGTATATGCGCGACCCGCGAATTTGCAGGCGGGCATGACGATTCTCAACGCGGATGACATCGAGGCTATTCAGATACAACTCGATGGCGCCGCGCTTGCCGCCGCAGAATATGCTGTGCGCGCTGGAAAGCTGAACGAGGCGGTGACGCTCTATCGCCAGGTTGTTGCGCCCGTTTTGCCTTATCTGGACATTCGATCGAACAACGCCATTGCTCCGGCGTTTCGCTATGCGGAATTGCTGCGGATGCGCGCGTTGTGGGGCGAATCCATAAAGATTTATCGGGCGCTGCAGAACGCGGCCGATCTCGATACGCGCCAAGCCGCGACCGCGTGGGATGCCTATACGCTGACGAAGCAGGGCGATGCCGAGGCGGCGGCGAAGGTAATCGAATCGTTGGCCATTGATGATCCGCGGCACCTCGGTTTTGTCGCCGCTTCGCTCGCTCGCGCGCGGATTGCCCTCGCGCGGAACGAGGACGAAGCCGCGCTCGATTGGTCCGCGCGCGCCGCCGCGCTGGGCCGGCTCGACAATCCGCTATACTCCGAGACGCTCTTGCTCACGGCCGAATGCTATGAGCGGATGGCGCGCAAGGCCCCCGCGAAATTGCGGCAAAGCTCTGTCACACAGACGAGCGATGGCGAGGTGCGGCAACCGCCGATGACGGCATCCGAGTTCGCCGCCGTCGCCCGCAGCATTTACACGCAAATCACCGTCCTTTTCCCGAAGACGGAACCCTCACAAATCGCTGCAGACCGATTGAGCGCCGAGGCCGAACAGGCCCCCGCGCCCGCGCAGCCTCTTTCACCAGGAGATCCAAAATGAATGTCCGCACAATAAAAGCTCTATTCGCCGCGATCGCGTTGGCGTTTTGCATCGCCGCGCCCGCGCTGGCCCAGGACAACGAAGCGTCGGATGCGCCGCCCGTTGCTGCCCAGAAGCAGACCTTTGGTCAAATCCTGAAAACGGGCGGCTGGACCATGTGGCCGCTCGGCGTCTGCTCTGTGGCGGGTGTCGGTTTGCTGATTTTCAATGCATTGGTGTTGCGCCCGAGCCGCATGTTGAAGCCCGAGATCACGGCGCAGATCAAAGATGCCACCTCCACGCTCGATGTCGAACGCGCGCGGACGCTGTGCGCGGCGAATCCTTCTCCGGTGACAACCATCATCGCCGCCGGGCTCGACCGCATTCGCGGAGACGAGCTGCACCTCGAATCCATTGAGAAGGGGATGGAGGAACAGTCGCTGCAGGAGATCGCCAAATACATGCAGCCGATCAACTATCTCTCCGTCATTGCGACCATCAGCCCGATGATCGGGCTGCTGGGCACGGTGTCCGGCATGATCAAGGCCTTCCAAGCGATGGCCTATGGCGCGATGGGCCGCCCCGAGCTGCTCGCGAACAACATCGGCGAAGCACTCATCACGACGGCCACGGGGCTCATCATTGGTATTCCCGTGATGGTGTTCTACTTCTTCTTCAAGAACCGATTCACCTCGGTCGTGGCCTCCATCAATCGCTCGTGCGGCGACATTCTGGAGTCGCTGGCCTCCGCGGGGCGGAACGCGGCCTCGACCCCTTCCGAATAGTTCGCGCGCAACTCTCGCCATGAAGATACACATTCCAGATGATGGATCGGGGGGGTTCCAAATGGCCCCATTGATTGACATCGTGTTCCTGCTGATCATTTTCTTCATGGTCGCGGCGGACATGAATCAGCAGGCGCGCATCCCGCTGGAAATCCCATCCGCTTCACACGCCACGCGCCCGAAGGATCCCAGCGGACGCGGCGTCATTTCCATCAAGGAGAACGGCGACTTTTTTGCCGGCCAGACGAAGGTGACGGCCGACCAACTTCGCGAGCTGGCCGAACAGCGCGTGAAAGAGAATCCGAATTTCCGAATCTTTCTGCGCGCGGCCAAGGGCACTCCGCACAAGTTCGTGCGCGAGGCGATGCAGGCCACCGCAGAGGGTGGCATTGCCGACATCATATTTTCAGCATACGCAACTGAACAATGAAGATTCCACTCGCAACCCTGGAAACCACGAAAGAAGACGAAGAGCTTCAGATCGCGCCGCTCATTGACTGCGTGTTTCTGCTGCTGATCTTCTTCATGGTGACCTCCTCCCTGCACAAGTTTGAGAGCGATCTGGGCATCCAGCTTCCCGGTCGCGTTGCGCAGTCGGAACAGTTGGTGATGCCCGATGAACAGTTGGTCGAGATTCTCGACGATGGCCGCGTGATGCTGAACAACCAGGTGTTCGATTCGCCGACCTCGCGCGATATGCCCGAATTGACGGCGACGCTCATCCGGTTTCGCCAAGCGTGCGAGCTGGCCAAAGTGCGCCCGCTGCTGACGGTGCAGGCGTCCGGCCAGTCCCGACATGAGCGCCTCATTGATGTGCTCAACGCGGCCTCCGGCGCCGATATCAAGAATGTGTCCATTGGGCTGGGCGACGAGGAGGGAACATGACGAACATCGCCCCCAAGAAGCCGCGCACGCGCTCGCTGTTCTACACGGTGTTTATGGCCAGCCTCATGCTTCACGTTGGGGCAATCCTGATCATCAGTCCCATCGTCCTCTTTTCCTATTTCTTCAAGCGCGAGGTTGCCTTCGAACCCGCGCCGGAGGTGGAGCGCCGTCTGGAGCCGCGGAAGCTGCAATACAAGGTTCACGTGCAGGAGACGCAGAAGCGGAGTGGCCGCCCGCAGGTGCAGCCGCGACTGACCGCCGACCGCGTGAGCGATATATCGCTGCCGGACATCAAGCTCGATATCGCGCCGATCAAGAATCCGAATCTTCCGCGCATGGCGAACTTTTCCGGGTCCGGCATAGGAACGGGATTTGGCGATGGCGAGGGGAGTGGCGGTCTCTCTGCGGGGTTGTCCTCGGTCAATTTCTTCGGCGTGCGCGCACAGGGCGAGCGCGTCTTCATTATCATAGACGTTTCCGCCAGCATGATCGAAGACCTGCGCGGTGGCTTTAACGGCTTCAAGCTGGTCAAAGACGAAGTCGGGCGCCTTATCAAGAATTTGTCGCCCGGCACCTTCTTCAACATCGGCACCTTCGCGCACAGCTTTGATCAATTCAAAGACAACCTGGTGCTCGCCAATCCCGACAACAAACAGGCCGCCATTTCCTGGCTCGCGAAATACAACATGCCGAATGGCCGACTCGAAACGTTCAGCCCCAACAACGAATTGCCCGTGGATGTGGACACCTACAAAGTTGGAAAGGGCGACAAGGGCGGCTCCACTCGGCAGGACCTCGCGCTTGCGCACGCGATGAATCAGGGCGCCGACGCGGTCTTCATGATGACCGACGGTCAGCCGCGCCTCATGCGCCATCTCACCGATGAGGAGTGGGAGGAGTGGAAGAAGAAGTACTGGACGGACGCCGAGAAGAATCGCGTCGCCGCCGCGCGCGAGCGCGAAAAGAAGGCCTTGGAAGAGGAAAACAAGCGGCGCGCGAAGCGCGGCTTGCCGCCCAAGGTCGAAACCGAGTATGGCATTGCCGAGTTGAAATGGCCCGAAATGCCGCGCGAGAGCATGATTGACTACATTGCCGCCCTGCAGAAGAAGCTCTATGTGGACGCGCAGAAGCGCCCGGCCCGCATTTATGTCATCGGCTACGAAACGCTGCCCGAAGACGAAGAGTTCTTGCGCCAGATCGCGCGCAAAAACGGCGGCACGTTCCGCCATCTCAAGAACCTCGTCAAAGACAACCGCTACGCGCAGTGAGGCGCAGCGCGCCTGAAGGCGCGCGTGCCCGGTGCCCCTGAAATTCCAGGCCCGCCCCTGTCTTGCGGATTGATTCCGGGCGGTGTGGATGCTATCAACGGAACGCTCTCGTCGAATGTGGCCGCGCGGTTGCGGCCCGGGGCGCTGTGTCCGCGGCGAGGAACGCTGGGAGATCAACAATGGCCAAGGTCGTATTGGAGAATGTCTGGAAGATTTATCCAGGAAACGTCACCGCAGTTCACGATGCAAATCTGGTCATTGAGGATCAGGAATTTGTCGTACTTGTCGGGCCGTCAGGCTGCGGCAAATCCACCACGCTCCGCATGGTGGCGGGCCTCGAAGAAATCTCGAAAGGCAGCATCTTCATTGACGGCAAGAAGGTCAACGATGTGCCGCCCAAGAATCGCGACATCGCGATGGTCTTCCAAAACTACGCGCTCTATCCGCACATGAGCGTGTATAAGAACATGGCGTTCGGCCTCAAGCTCCGCCGCTATCCCAAGACGGAAATTGATGCCCGCGTTCGCGAGGCGGCCGACATTCTCGGCATCCAGCAATTGCTCGAGCGCAAACCGAAGGAGCTCTCCGGCGGCCAGCGCCAACGCGTCGCTGTGGGTCGCGCAATCGTTCGGAAACCCAAGGCGTTTCTCTTCGATGAGCCGCTCTCCAACCTCGATGCGAAGATGCGCGTCCAGATGCGCACCGAAATCAGCAAGCTGCACGCGCGGCTCTCCTCCACCATGATTTATGTCACGCACGATCAGATGGAAGCCATGACCATGGGCGACCGGATTGTCGTGATGAAGGACGGCTTCATTCAGCAGGTCGCGCCGCCGCTGGAGTTGTATAACCAGCCTGCGAATCAGTTTGTCGCAGGTTTCATTGGCAGTCCGCCCATGAACTTTTTCAAGGGGACGCTGGAGCAGCGCGGGGGCGGCATTTGGTTCAACGAAGGGGCATCTGCGCTTCGCCTCGAAGATTTTCAGGCGAAGAAGCTCACCGCCTATGTCGGAAAAGAAATTGTGTTTGGGATTCGCCCGGAAGATGTCGCGCTCTCGCACAATGCGGCGGACACGAACCCCGAGCATCAACTGAAGGCGCGCGTTGAAGTTGTGGAGCCGATTGGCGCGGAGACCTATCTCTATATGGCGACTGGACGAGCCTCGTTCATTGCGCGCGTCACCGGGGGAGAGCGGGCCGATGTCAATCAAGAGCTGCAACTCTCCTTCACGATGGCGAAGAGCCACCTCTTTGACGCGCAGACCGGAGTGACGCTGGTCTGACCCGTGTCCTCGCACTCCAAAGGAATGGGCGATGCCTGAGTGGCTGATCATTCTCGGCCAGACGCTGCTGGTGGCCGCCGTGAGTTGCGCGGCGCTCGCTGTTCTGGTGAGCCATTTGCGGTTTCAAGCCATGACCTATCGCGCGCGCGCGGTCAAAAGCCCCGGGCCTGCCGCGCGCTCTGCATTTGAGTTGCGAATCACGCAGCAGCTCGCGACGGCGCACCGCGATCCCGCGCCGTTCCTCATTGCGCGCGTCGCGCTGACAAATTGGACGCAATTGGGAGAGCTGCACGGCGCGCAAGCGCTTGCGGAACTCATGGCGGCGGTCGAAAAACGCTTGAAGGAAAACATCCGCGCGTCCGATGTCGCGCTGCGATTGACGGATGATGAAGTGGGTCTTCTTCTGCGCGCAGGCCGCGCCGCGGGGGAGAAGACGCTCAAGCGCCTCTTGGAGGCGCTATCGGCCACGCCGATCACACTCGCCTCCGGGCTCTCGATTCGTGTGGATGCGCTCGCGGGTGTTGCGTCCTATCCCGAAGATGGCGATCGCGCGACTTCGCTCTGTGAAAAGGCGGAGATCGCCTTGCGAAATGCGCGGGAGAAGGGGCGTGGCTGGGCGTGGGCCAATGATGCCGTTGTGCCGGGGGAAGCGGCGGCTGTGAGCGATGGCGACGCGGAGGAAAGCGCGCCCCTGTTGGATGAGTTGACCGGTGTGCTGCGGGCGGATCGGGTCGAAATGGCGCTGCAACGGTTTGTCGCCACGCGGCGGCGCGACGACTTGCCCGTGGCTGTGCTGGTGTTCGATATTGATGCCCTCCGCCGCTACAATCAACAATACGGGCGCGGCACGGGCGACGCCTTGCTGCGCGGCGTTGCGCAGTTTCTGCAGAGTCAGTCGCGTCAACGCGATCTGATTGGGCGCTTGGGGGAGGACCAATTCGTCCTCGTGCTCGACTGCGGGGCCGACGCGGCGCTTGCGGTCGCGCAGCGCTTGTGGTCTGCCATCCGCAAAGTTCCCTTGGGCCCATCCGCCTTGCGGATCACGATCACCATCGGCGTCGCTGCATGGCCGGAGCACAGCGGCCACGCGCGCGGCCTGTTGGAGGATGCGCAACTCGCGCTCCGCGTGGGCAAGGAAAAGGGGCGCAACCAGTGTGTGCTCTTTGATCGGGCCATGCGGCAGTTGAAGGCTGCGTCAGCTCCCACGGAATCCTTTTGAAGGAAGTGCCATGAAGCTCGGAGTGAACATTGATCACGTTGCCACCTTGCGCCAGGCGCGCGGAACCGTCTATCCGGACCCGTTCGATGCGGGGCGCGTTTGTGCGGAAGCGGGGGCGCACGGGATCACCGTACATCTGCGCGAAGATCGCCGCCACATTCAAGATCGCGACGTCGAGCGCCTGATTGCGGCTCGCCCGCTCCCGATCAATCTGGAGATGGCCAATGCGGCAGAGATTGTCGCGATTGCGCTTCGCTTGCGTCCCGAAGAAGTCTGTCTTGTTCCCGAGCGTCGCCAGGAGTTGACGACCGAGGGCGGGTTGGATGTGGTGGGTCAGGAGGGCGCGCTTCGCCCCACGGTCGCCGCGCTGCGCGATGCCGGAATTGCCGTCAGCCTTTTCATCGCACCCGAGCCGCGCCAAATCGAAATGGCCGCTGCGCTCGGCGCTCCATTCATTGAGCTGCACACAGGCACATTTTGCGATGCTTCGGGTGTAGCGGCGGAGGAGGAGCTGAGGCGACTGATCGAAGGCGCGCAGTTGGCGCACCGCCTCGGGCTGAAGGTCAATGCGGGGCACGGTATCAATCTCGACAACCTTCCGGGCATCTTGCGGATTCCGCACCTCGATACGCTCAATATCGGGCACAGCATCATCGCGCGTTCCGTGTTTGTGGGCTTGCGCGAGGCGATTGCCGAAATGCTGCGCGGGATGGCGCAGGCACCTTCGTGATCCCTTGACCGGCAGGATGGCCAAGGCTCGCTGCCTGCCTTCGGGGGGCGAGCTTGAGAAGTGGCGCTGAGTGGAGTAGATTGGCTGCCCCTCGAAAGGAGTTTGCGATGAAGAAGAAAAAAGAAATTGTCCGCGCGTTGAAGGATGCCTATTGGAAGGAACTCGAGACGGTGCAGAACTATCTCGCGAACTCGGTCAATCTGGATGGCGTTCGCGCAGAGGAAATCAAGGCGGCGTTGGCGACCGATGTGGCGGAAGAGTTGGGTCATGCGCAGCAGTTGGCCAAGCGCATCAAAGTGTTGGGCGGTTCGGTGCCCGGTTCCCTTGAGTTCAAGGCTCGTCAGAAGGAATTGCAGCCACCGGAAGATTCGACCGATGTAGTCGCTGTGATCCGCGGTGTGATTGCGGCAGAAGGGGACGCCATTTCTGGTTACAACAAGCTGATCAAGCTTTGCGATGGCGAGGATTACGTCACGCAGGACCTGGCGATCACGCTTCTGGCCGATGAAGAAACACATCGCGTCCAGTTCCAAGGTTTCTTGAAAGAATATGAGCGGGAGTAGCGGCGAGTACGAGGCTTCGCAATCCGCCGTTCTGCTGATCAGTTGTCCCGATAAATCGGGACTTGTGGCGGCCGTCACGACGTTTATGGCGGAGCGCGGGGGTAACATTCTCGATCTCGAGCAGCATACAGAAGAGTCCTCGAACTCCTTTTTTATGCGGTTGGAGTGGGATCTCCGTGGATTTGCCCCTTCGCTCGAAGACATCGCGCGCGAGTTTGAGCCCGTTGCTGAGCGCTTTTCCATGAAGTGGGAGCTGCGCCGCCGCGATCAGCGCGCGCAGGTTGCGCTCTTTGTCACCAAGGAGCCGCACTGCCTTGTCGAATTACTTGCGCGCCACCAGGCGGGGGAATGGGCCGCCGATATTCCGCTCATCGTGAGCAATCGCGAAGATTTGCGCGGCGTTGCGGAGCGTTTCCGCATTCCGTTTCACCATCTGCCGGTCGTCGCAGGAAATAAACCCGCGCAAGAGGAGGCCGCGCGGGCCCTGATGGAGTCGCATCGGATTGATCTGATCGTCTTTGCGCGCTATATGCAGATTGTGACGGGCGAGTTCATCCGCCATTTCCCCAATCGCATCATCAATATCCACCACTCCTTCTTGCCCGCCTTTCCCGGTGCGCGGCCCTATCACCAGGCGCACGAGCGCGGTGTGAAGGTGATCGGCGCGACTTCGCATTATGTCACGGAAGACCTCGATGCCGGGCCGATCATTGTGCAGGACGTGGCGCGCATCTCGCACCGCGATTCGGTGGAGGATTTGGTTCGCAAGGGGCGCGACATCGAAAAGTTGGTTCTCGCGCGCGCGGTCACGGCCCACCTGGAGCACCGCGTGCTTGTGTACGGCAATCGGACGATCGTGTTTCAGTAAGCGACTGCTGTGCAGCTCAGTGGTCGGAGGCTGCGTCAATCAACCGGGGTGAAGTGTCGCCGCGAGGTGTCGAACCCAGTTAGGCGTTCGAATACTTGCATGATCCGATTCTTGCGCTCGCGTCGAGTCAACCGGTGCGCAGGATTTGCGGCAAATAGTCCTTCGGCTGGCGGAAGCCAGTCGAGGATGGCGCGCGGATGTGTTCCTGTGAAGGGCTTGAGCACCTGCGGGTCTATTTCGGCATAGTCCACTTTGGGGAAGGGCTTGTCGCTCCAGTGGTGGATGGTGCCTTGCCACTTTTCGTTGAACTTTTCCTCCGGGCGCACCCAGCCGTAGTGATAGATCGTGGCGTCTGCGCTTGCAGCGCGCGGATAGCGCATGCGCTTATAGTTCGTCACGACGGAGAAGAATAGGCCCTTCGGCCCCCAGATGGGGATATTGTTGCGAACGGCGCGCACCTCGCGGCGATACCAGCGTGGCGATTGAGCGATCGTGTTTCGATTTCCGTAGAAGTGGTGATAGCGAAAATAGAGCGCCTCGACGCGGCGGTTGCTCAAGTGGCGCTCCATGGCCGCGCGGATCCGGGGAAGATCGTCTTCGTGGAGTATCTCGTCGCCCTCCAAATAGAGCGCCCAGTCGCCGGTGCAGTTGAATAGCGCGATGGTCTTTTGTTGGCCGTAAATGAAGCCCTTGACCTTCCAGCTCCCATCCAGGTTTTCGTTCCAGGCGGTGGGGATGATGTGGATTTTCGGATCGCCAATGGCGCGGATTTGCGCCTCGGTGTCGTCGTCGCTGGGACCCAGCGCAATCACGAATTCGTCCACCAGTGGGAGGGCCGATCGGATGGATTCCACAAAGGGAAATTGCAGGCGGTGAGCGTTGCGAAGGAAAGTGAAGGCGCTAATTTTCATTCGATGGATTTGATTCGATGAGGATCGTTCCCCCGCAGCAAAATAATGCGAATTGGTTTTGGAGACGACTCTAACCATGTACGCGCTGCGCGGCAATGGAAACGGAGCCGGAAAAGCGCGCTCTGGGCAGCGAGAGATAGCTACGTCGTGTGCGCGAAAAGGTCAATGAGACTGGCGCGGCCGTGCCGGTTCGACCAGTGTTCACATTTTTGCCAAGCGTACATTTTGGGGTGGGGGTAGCGGCGACAGTTTCCGACCACGTGATAGTGCGTGCGCTCCCAGAATAAGCACTGCTCGCAGCATGAGAGCCAGAGGATTTGCTTGTCGGCGGGAACGGGGCCAACGCCCTCGACTTTTCGCAACGTCAGCGGCATGGCGAAAGGATCGGACAGAGGCTGGCAATTTGCAATACGTCAGATGCGCGAGCCTCGCCGTTGCCGCGCGCACGGAGGGTGCGCGCGGCCGAGGGCGAAGGGTGCCTCAAGGTAAGACGGCGCGGAAGAATTGGATGGCATTGGTGCCGACGGGGAGGTTGCCGATGTAGCTACCCGCGTTGTCGGTGATGCCCGTGCCGATGACTGACCACTCGCTGTCGTTTAGATCTGTCTTGCCCTCGATTATGTAGGTCTGATCAGCGACGCCGCTGATGCCGATGTCGTTATCATCGTCGTCGAAGGCGGTGATGGCGAGGATGGTGGGGGGCGCCTCGGAGAGATAGCGGATGGTTCCGTTGGTCAGCGTTTCCAGCGAGAAGGAAGACGGGCCGGTTGCGAAGCGGCCACTGATTGCGCCGCTGGTCACGTTGGAAGGAACAAGCGTCATAAAGATGCCGTGCCCGTCAAGTATGGAAGCCGTTTCTGGGCCGCTCCCGCCGAAAAGCGGATTGCGAGAAGAGCCCCGCTTCTTGAGTGAAGCAGGTGCGTTTGTCGCGCCGAGAATGAGGGCGGGATAGCCGATAGGCTCGGGAGTGAGGTTGATGTAGAGCAGCGCGTCAAAGCCCGCGTAGTGATCGTTGAATCCCGGCGGTCCGAGGTGCGTGCGGTAGAGCGCGGCAATCGCATTGCTCGGCGCATTGTCGAGCACGTCAGCGATGTTGGCTCGCACTGCATCGGAGGTCGCATTCAGGCCGGTGATCCCGTAGGTCTCCGGGCCGTCCACGAGGCCGGGAATGAAGGGCGTCTCAGGTTGGGCTGCGATGAAGGGATTCGCGTCGCGCGGGCCGGTGAAAGTTTCACGAGTGGCGCCCGTTTGGGAGACGTTCGTTGAGCCCGCGTTGAGCCCAAGGAGGAATCGTCCATTTCCTCCGACAGCGCCGCCTGCGCCACCCGAAGTATCAACGCTCAGGCCGATAGGTTGGAAAACGGATGTGAAAAGTTTAATCGTTCCGCCCGCACCTCCGCCGCCACTTCCTCCCATGGCAGCCTGCCCTCTCGGGGCGCCGGGGGCGGAAGTACCGGAGTTTCCGCCTTGGCCGCCTGTTCCACCATAGCCGCCCGTACCGCCGCTGCCGCCGGCCGAGCCTTGTCCGTCTGATCCAGAGTTACCGCTGTTGCCATAGGAACCATCTTCTCCGCTTGCCCCGCTTCCGCCTGACGAGCCATCTGCTCCCGGGCCGAAATCGCCCGTTCCTCCCGTCCCGCCCATTCCGGCTGCACCACCATTCCCTCCAGAGCCACCCATGCCGAGAAAGCCGCCCGCTCCACCTGAGCCGCTGCTGCCGGGGGAGCCATCAACACCAATCATCGCGCCATTACCGCTTTCGCCGTCCACGCCAGAGGCGCCCATGAGTCCATCATCTGCGTCCAAGCCCGCGTCTGCAACGGTCCAATTGGCATCTCCTCCGCGCGCCTCGAACTCACCACCTGCATTCATGCGGCCGAGGACGATGATTTCAAGGGCGCCGCCACCGGCCCCGCCCGATCCACCACCCATACCTCCAAGTCCTCCCACTCCTCCTTCCGCGCCAGGCGCTCCGATGCCGCCACCGCCACCGGTTCCGGGCATTCCGCCGAAGCCTCCGTCTCCGGGCATCCCGCCATTGCCGCCATCACCGCCATCGCCGCCAGCTCCACCCGTGCCACCGTTGCCTCCGTCGCCCCCATTTCCGCCGTCGCCACCATTGAACTCGTCCGCCATCATGCCGGGCTCGCCAGAGGTTCCTTCTTCGCCATCTGATCCCGATTCGCCGTCCAGTCCGGCATATCCACCATCGCCACCTGCGCCACCGCCACCATTTCCGCCTGCGCCGCCGCCACCACCGCTACCCCCTGCGCCGCCGCCCGCGCCACCACCGCCACCGCCGCCGCCGGAGCCGCTCCCGCCCGAGCCCGCGCCGCCGCCGCCACCACCGCTGATTAGGGGACCTGTGATTGCGTTTTGACCTGCGCCTCCGAGATTGCCAATCCCGCCATCTTCACCGGAGTTGGCGAGGTCACCGTCAGTTCCCGCTTCGCCCATCTGCCCATCCTCGCCGGAGTCTCCGATGTCTCCATCGCCGCCCGAATTGCCGGAGCTCGCCTCATAGCCCCCGCCACCTCCGCTTCCAACACTGAGGCCAACGCTTCCGCCATTCCCTCCGCTCTGTGCGGCAACACCGCCGATGCCACCGGTGCCGCCCAAGCCGCCAGCGCCTCCGTTCACGGCCGCGCCGCCCGAGCCCTCGATACCTCCGTTCACGCCTGCTGTGCCCGCGCCGCCGCCTGTGGAAGCCGATCCGCTTTGCCCGTCCTCTCCTGCGGTGCCGTCGGAGCCGTCTTGCCCAAGTGAACCCGGCTCACCACTTGTTCCCGTGCCGCCGTCAAAACCCGACTCGCCACTATCTCCCGAGCCAGCGCCATAACCAGGAAAGCCTGGTTGCCCGAAACCGCCCATATCGCCCATCATGCCGGGTCCATAAGGAGCATCGCCGCCGATGCCTCCTGTTCCTCCGTCGCCGCCGTCCCCGCCGTAGCCGCCAAAACCACCGTCGCCCCCGTTGCCGCCCGTGCCACCGTTGCCGCCATTGCCGCCATCGCCGCCATTGCCAGCCTGTCCGCCCGCACCGCCATCGCCCCCGTTGCCGCCCGCACCGCCCGCTCCGCCATCGCCACCAATTCCGCCGTCGCCACCCAATCCGCCACCGGGTCCGGGCGACATGTTCAAGGCAGAGACATCCACCTCAACGGTCGGCGCGATGTTCGCGTTTCCTGCGACGAGTAGTGAAATGCCGTTAGCGCCGACTGCGGTCACCGTATCTGTGCCCATCAAATTCAAGTCGCCATGAACGAGCCACTGGGCGACAGAATTGGTCGTGCTGGCGAACGTCGTCGGAATGCCGTGGATCTCGTTGGTCACCACGCCATTCTCAGTGAACGTGCCGGTGTCGGTGTTGAAGACAAACTCACTCGCGTGAAGCGATAGCGTGAGAAACGACGCCAAGGTGAGCGACAATGCGATGCGGCGCATGGGAACCTCCTGTGTGTGACAGCGACTGATGGTCCAGAAAACGGCAATCAAGACTGCGTTGTTCAGCGATTCTCTCGCTGTGGAGGAGGAGCACTCACCCCTTCTGTTGCCGAATTTAGCTCCATGCGCAGCGCGCGGCAAGAAAAAGAATATGAAAGTATCCGAAATATGCGCCGCCAATTCCCAGCCTGCTGCCAGTGAGCAGAAAATTGCTCCTTACCGACGGCGCGAGGTCAGCCGATTCATGGAAGCTATGAAGGGCGCGCGCGACTGACGCCGGAGAGTCGCGCCGCAGCGAGTTCATCGAGAAGGATCGTCGCATTCGTGTGACGCTGCAAAATGGAAGCCGGACACTCCTCCGAAACCGGTCCTTCAATCATCCGCGCCACAGCCTCCGCCTTGGCGCTTCCCGTTGCGAGAAGCAGGCACGCCCGACTCTCCATAATTGTGCCGATGCCCATGGTGATGGCGCGGCGCGGAACTTCACCGGAGGAGGCAAAAAAGCGCGCGTTGTCGAGAATCGTGCGCTCTGTCAATGGCTGCACCTGCGTGCGCGAATCGAAGGCGGAGTGCGGCTCGTTGAAGCCGATGTGGCCATTGGCCCCAAGCCCGAGCACCTGAATGTCAATCCCGCCCGCCGCAGCAATCGCCGCCTCATACGCCGCGCATGCAACCTCCACATCCACGGCCAAGCCATCCGGCACGTGAGTTCGCTCGGGGCGAATGTTCACGTGATCGAAAAGTTCAGTCTGCATAAAGTGGCGAAACGACTGCGGGTGATCCGGAGCGAGGCCGATATATTCATCGAGATTGAACGACGACGCCTCGCTGAAGTCGAGCCCCTCCATGCGGTGCATGCGAATGAGCTCTCTATAAAGCGGGATTGGAGTTGAACCTGTCGCGAG